>Ga0209987_10002248_pt1 | contig 10669 bp, 6 predicted proteins | sample N074metaG_FD_182134 | JGI IMG/M metagenome (GOLD analysis project Ga0209987, IMG submission 182134) | Deep subsurface microbial communities from Kermadec Trench to uncover new lineages of life (NeLLi) - N074 metaG (SPAdes) (version 2) | ecosystem: Environmental > Aquatic > Marine > Ocean trench... | reverse complement strand
TGACGACAGGCAAACCTGATAATGTCCCCCCAATCACCACTTCCATCCATCGATGATAGGTGTCCATCTTTTTACGGTTAATAAACTGCGGCCAATGAACGTCGGCTGGAAACGGAAACACTTGTGCGGTGGGTACCGCCAGAATATCGAAACGTTCGAACTGTGTGTGCAGGGCCCGGTACCAGTCTGAACGGGCAAGCGCCGCCTCGGCAACCCGTGCCGCAGTCATATCGAAACTCCCTTCGATCTCCCAGATTATCTCCGGCTTGAGCAGCTTTCGTTTCTCCGGATCGTCGTACAATTCCTTGGCGCCACCAAGCGCCCAATGCCGCAACGTAAGCCAGGTCTGCCAAAGACGCGCCATGTCATAGTCGGGCTTGCAGCCGTCTATGATCGCGCCGTGCTCTGTCAGACCATCGAGACTCGATTCGCACAGACCGAGCAAACCAGGCTCCATTTCCAGATATCCTTCATAATCGCGCATCCACCCGATGCGGTAACCCACGAGATCCTCTTTTCGAAAAGCATCAACCCGGGGAATTTTATCTCTCAAGCTCAGGGGCGCGCGCGAATCGTAGCCGGCCATCGTAGCGAGCAGTCGAATGGCATCTTCGACACTGCGACCCATTGGTCCATCGGTGGCCAGCTGACTGTAGAAAAGGTCATTGCCTGGGACGGATGGGACCCTGCCCTGCGTGGGACGAAAACCGATAACGTTGTTGAACGCGCCAGGATTGCGCAAAGACCCCATCATGTCGCTGCCATCCGCCGTCGGTAACATATGTGTTGCCAACCCACACGCTGCACCGCCGCTACTGCCACCGGCTGTCAGATTTGGGTCGTAGGCGTTCCCGGTTGTGCCGTGAACCGGGTTGTAACTTTGGGAACCCAAGCCGAACTCTGGCGTATTGGTCTTGCCAATGAATATCGCACCCTCAGCACGTATGCGCGCAATGTGCAGGTCATCTTCCCCGGCAATGGTGCCCGCGAAAATCGGTGACCCCGAGCTGGTTTCGAGGCCCTTGGCGTTAGCCAGATCCTTGACCGCATGCGGCATGCCATGCATCCAGCCCCAGTACTCGTCCTTGTCCAGCGCCCGATCGGCCAGTTCTGCCTGCTTGATGAGTTCGTCGTCTTCAACCATGCTGACGATAGCGTTGTACACCGGGTTATAGCGGTGAATTCGATCGAGGTATGCCTGCATCACCTCAACGCAACTTACCTCACGCTGCTTGATTGCTACAGAAAGCGCCGAGGCTGTCATGTCGGTCAGGTCAGATGGCAGGTCAGCCGCTTTCAGCGTTTTTTGGCCGATCGCCATCAGGACACCAAGTCCACTCGCACCACCCATAAATTCCCGTCGGTCCATGCAATCTCTCCCGAATAAAATACTTGCCGCTAAAGCACTGCCCTGACGATGAGAAACAGCACCGAGGGCGCCAGTAAACAGCCAACACCCGTATAAAAAGTTGCCGTCATCGCGCCGTACGGCACCAGCTTCGGATCCGTCGCCGCCAGTCCGCCGGCAACCCCGCTGGTCGTACCCATCAATCCGCCATAGATCAATGCAGCATGCGGAGTATTGAGGCCTATCCGCGGCGCAATCAATGGCGTGCCGATCATGACCAAAACCGACTTGGTGAGTCCCGCCGCCACACTCAGCGCGATCACATCTGAACTGGCGCCAAGTGCAGTGCCGGTCACGGGCCCAACAATGTAGGTTGCAGCACCGGCTCCAATCGTACTGACCACCACCGGATCCGTGTAACCGAATGAAACAGCAACAACCGCACCGACAACGAACGACAACACCACACCGATGATCACTGAAACCGCAGCAACAAATCCTGCCTTTTTCAAGGCGCCCACGTCAGCACCAAATGCGGTGGCCACAATGGCAAAGTCGCGAAACATGGCGCCGCCCATGACGCCAACACCGGCAAGCAGCGAAAAATCGGCAAGTCCCTGGCTGCCACCGGTCATCGATCCGCCAACCCAGGCCAGCACCAGACCGAGTGCGATCGCAATGGCCGAACCGTGAATATGACCACGCGTCAGCCTGGCGGAAAGCTGGTAGGAGACCCATACCAGCGCACCCACAAAGACGAACGCCGTGATCAGTCCGTTCTGTACAAGGACAGCGTTGAAGGCGTCAAGAATCACTCCGCCCTCCTTTGCCGATGCGATCAAGCACCGGGATCATCGCAAAACTGGCGGCGACAGCGGCAACACCCGCGATGATGGCCATCCATCCGCTGGATAGCGCGGCAATCACGTTCTGCCTGGCAGCCATTGCGACGACGATAGGAATATACATCGCACTCCAGAAGCCGATGCCGCTTTCCGTCATCGGCTTCAGTTTGAAGCGTTTCGAAGACAGGTTCGACAACACGATCAACAGCAACATGGCAAATCCGACGCCGCCGACGTTCGCCTGCACGCCAATCAGTTCACCCAGAACGTCGCCAACGAACACGCCAGCGAGCATGCAGAATGACAACAGGGCTACACCATAGATCACCACTGCTTGTTCTCCTTATTCTTAGGTCTCGGGTGGTTGTTCGTTTTATCATGCCCTGCATAACGCAAAAATGCGATGGGAACAATCGATGGGCACCGGGGACTTCAATCTCTACTCTCACTTTCACAGGCAGTTCGCCGAGCATGCAGATGATGAACTGCTGCGTACCGCGCAAGATCAAAGCTACCGCTACTGCGACATCGACAAGCGGTCAGCACAGCTTGCGCGGTTCCTGACGGATCTGGGTGCATCTCCCGGAGACCGCATCTCTGTCCAGGTTGAAAAATCGCCGGAATCCCTGTGCCTGTATCTCGCCTGCCTGCGTGCCGGATTCGTCTATCAACCACTGAATATGGGCTACAAGAGCGCGGAACTCGAATATTTCCTGGGCAACGCGGAACCGGCTGTCGTCATCTGTGACCCACGCAATGAAGTCACGATCCGGTCAATCGCAGACACAGCAGGAATTGACCATGTGCTGACGCTAAATGCAGACGCCGGCGGCACACTCCCCGATAACGCAAACCAATCACCAGCAGAATTCGATACCTTGCATCGCAGCAAAGACGATCTCGCTGCACTTCTGTATTCGTCCGGCACCACCGGCGTGCCGAAGGGCATCATGCTGACGCATTGCAATCTTCTCAGCAATGCCGAGGCCCTGGTCGAGGCCTGGGAATTCACCGCATCAGACCGGCTATTGCATGCGTTACCGATATTTCATGTGCATGGTCTGTTTGTCGCCATCGGTTGTGTTTTGCTCAGTGGTGGCAGCATGCGTTGGTTGCCCGCTTACGATGCCAGGGAGGTGATCAGGTATCTACCCGAGTGCACGGTCCTGATGGGCGTGCCAACTTACTACACGCGTTTGCTGGCGGAGGACTCGTTTACGGCCAAAACTGCTGAGAATATCCGGCTGTTCATATGCGGCTCGGCACCGCTGCTGGAAGAAACGTTTGTTGAATTTGAAAAAAGGACCGGACAGCGGATTCTCGAGCGTTATGGAATGACCGAAACCAATATGAATACGTCGAACCCCCTGCATGGCGACCGTAAACCCGGCACCGTCGGCCCACCATTACCGGGTGTCGATGCACGCGTTTGCGACCAGGATGGCAACGTCCTCGATATTGGCGAGACAGGCGATCTGCAGATTCGCGGCCCGAATGTGTTTGTCGGCTACTGGAAAATGCCGGAGAAGACCGCGGAAGACTTTACGGGCGACGGTTTTTTCAATACCGGCGACAAAGGGAGAATCGATCGCGACGGCTATGTGTCGATTGTCGGCCGTGCCAAAGATGTAGTCATCACGGGTGGGCTGAACGTGTATCCGAAGGAAGTCGAACTCTTTATTGACGACCTGCCCGGGATAAGGGAATCAGCGGTAATCGGCGTTGCTCATGCCGACTTCGGCGAAGCGGTGGTTGCCGTCGTGGTGCCGGAACAGGGCGGCCAGTTAAATGAAAGCGACATCATCAATTCCGCAAAAGAACAGCTCGCAAACTTCAAGGTGCCAAAGCGCGTGATTTTTATCGATGAATTACCTCGCAACTCGATGGCGAAGGTACAGAAAAACGTGCTGCGTGATACCTACAAAGACCTGTTCAACTAGCAATTGCCGAAGCGGCTACGTTTGAGTTGAATCGCGGCTGAAGCCGCTCCCACAATTCCGATTAGCATTGTGGGAGCGGCTTTAGCCGCGAAAATATGGCCGTCAGGACATTTTTGTGGGAGCGGCTTTAGCCGCGAATCGAGCCATCACGACGTTGCCACATCAAATCCCAAAATGGATAGTCATCGACGTCCGCAACCAATCCAGCTCTGACGGGATTGTGAATTACGTAATTGCCCAGAGTTTCCAAGGACTCTTCGGCTCTGAGCGCCCGGTCATGGAATCCTGTTTGCCAAATTGCACCGGAGGAATGACGAGATTGATTCACTCTATAAGAAGATCTGCCTTTCACACGCCGAACCACTGATGACAGCGACTGCCGAGGACGCAATTGGAATAACCAGTGCAAATGATCTGGCATTACTACATACGCGTACGTTGAAGTTCTGTCGGCCTGATCGGAGGTTCTGATTTCGTCAGCGACGAGGGCACCAAGCACAGGATTTGAAAATATCCGCTTCCGACCCTGACAAGACGTTGTTACCAGGTACGCTCGACCAGGTTCGGAAAATCGGTTCTTATGAAGGTCCTTGCTGTGAGATCTGTGATATCCCATTCCATGATAATGAATCTGCATCGAGGCCTTGTTGAGCGCAATTTCTCGGCAATTCGCGGCTAAAGCCGCTCCCACAAGCCGCTCCCACGAAACGTTTCTATGATTTTCGGGCGTCGGAACAAACAAGATCTTGTAGGAGCTCGCCCCAGCGAGCGATATTTTCAGGCGACTGCGCGGGTTACGGCTTTGGGCTCGGATACACCATAGCCTTGTGCATAATCGACGCCCATACCCCTGAGCATCGTGATGATTTCTTCGTTTTCCGCGAATTCGGCGATCGTTTTCTTGCCCGTCAGGTGGCCGATTTCATTAATCGAGCGAACCATCTCTCTGTCGATCGGATCATGCAGGATCTCTTTGACAAAACTGCCGTCGATCTTCAGGAAGTCGACGGGAAAATGTTTGAGATAGCCGAATGAAGAAAGTCCCGTTCCAAAATCGTCGAGCGCAAATTTACAACCAAGCTCTTTAAGCGCATTGATGAAACGGTTCGCCTGCGAGTAACTGGCGATGGCCGCCGTTTCCGTGATTTCAAAGCAAATCTTGGTCGCGTCAAGCCCGCTCATCTGGAATTGGTCGATGACGAACGGAAGGAACTTTTCATCACTGAAACTTTGTCCCGACAAATTGATTGAACACATTACCAGGCGCTCTCTCTCGTCGGCTTCGGAGACCAGCCAGCGGAACGCATTCTTGATGACCCAGCGATCAATATTCGGCGTGATACCGTAGCGTTCAGCGGCTTCGATAAAAAGTCCCGGCGCGATGATGCCGCCACTTTCATCACGCATGCGCAACAAGATCTCGTAGTGCGCCCCTTCCTCCTCCACCTGCAGCGGCTTGATTGTCTGACGATACAATTCGAAGCGATTATCTTCAAGAGCATTGTTGATGCGCGCCGCCCACTGCATTTCGCGGCGCCGGCGCATCAGATCAATGTCGTTTTCCTGGTAGCTGTGAATGCGGTTACGGCCGGCTTCCTTGGCTGCAGCGCAGGCGCTGTCCGCTGCAATCAGCAATGCCGCCACATCTTCGTTGTCGTTAGTGATCGGCACGACGCCAATACTCACGCCGAGACGGAAACTGCGATCGTCCCACATGAATTTGAACTCGCCGATCGCTACCCGCAGCACCTCGGCTGTTTTCAAGGCCTCATCGAGACTGCAGCTTTCCAGCAAGACGCCAAATTCGTCGCCGCCGAGCCGCGCCAGTGTGTCCCGCCAGCGAATCTTCGACTTCAGCAAAGCGCCCAGCTGCCCGAGCAACGCGTCACCGGCGCTGTGACCGCAGGAATCGTTGACGATCTTGAACTGATCAAGGTCGAGGTAACAAAGCGCGTAGGATGCCTCTCTGGCCTGGGCACTCTTCAGCGCCCGCTCAAGCCGCCTCTCGAACTCGGCACGATTAACGAGGCCGGTCAGGATATCGTGACTGGCGTGGTAACTCAGGCGCCGGTTCAGTTCGCGGGACTCACTGACATCATGGAAGACCAGAACTCCACCCGTAACATCACCCTTGCCGTCACGAATCGGTGACGCAGTGCTCTCTATATATAACTCATTGCCGTCGCGACGAATGAGCAACGTCGGACGCACCGACTTGATTGATCGGCTCCGCCGAATCGATACGGCCAGTGGATTTTCAAGCGGCTCACAGGTTTCTTCGTGGAACCCACGGAATATATCGTCAATCGGACGGCCGCTGGCATCGTCAACCTTCCAGCCAGTCAGCTCTTCTGCGACCGGGTTAATGTATTCGACATTGCACTCAGCATCAGTAGTGATGACGCCGTCGCCGATCGATCGCAAGGTAATCTGTGCACTCTCTTTTTCACGGAAAAGCGCTTCCTCATAAAGCTTGCGTTCGGTGATATCGACTTCGACACCCAGCAAGCGAATCAACCGGCCTTTCTCATCCTGTCGCGCTTTCGCACGGCTCTTCATCCAGCGCCATTCGCCGTTCTGATGCTTCATGCGATGCACACTTTCGAAGAATTCGGTCTTGCCGTCCAGATGATCGCGCATTTTCGCCTGGACCCTGGCCATGTCGTCCGGGTGCACAAGGCGGTACCAGTCGGGCAGCACATCTTCCTGGTCTTCCGGGTAACCAAGCATGACTTTCCAGCGCCGGGAGAGCTTGATTCGTTTCGTCCTTCCGTCGAAATCCCAGATGCCGTCATTAGCCGTGAGGTTTACGAGTGAGTTACGCTCCTCCATTGACTCAAGCAATTGCCTGGTGCGCATCCGCTCCAGACCGGAGGCAAGTGAGGTGCCAATCAGCTTCATCAACAAGTGCAGGTTGGCATCCCAGTTCTCGACCGGATGTTCGTTCGCCAGTGCGAGGAATCCCGCGACTTCGTCGCGAATAGTAAACCCGATAATCAAAGCCGATCCGATATTCAATTCGGCAAGGCGCGCCATTTCCGCTTTGGCGATCTTCGGCCCCGCATCGGTGTTAGCGACTTCGATGACCCGCAGATGACCGAGCCGCTTGCAAAGCCAGGGCCAGTCAGCGAGTGATTCACTGCTCAATGCATCAGGATTGCAGGAAGCAAATCCGGAACTCGACGAAATAACTGTCTCGATGCCCGATAAGTCTGCACTGAACAGCGCCAGAAATGCCGCGTCGCAACCCGTAGCATCCGGCAACTCGGCAATGTTGTCGCGAAGCTGGTCTTTGAACCGGTCCTGATCCAGGTGCTGAACGTTGACGGCGATCTTGGTTTGGAGAGCATCAACGGCACCGCGGTTGCGTTCGCCGGGCGGTGGACGTCGGCGCCGCACGGGCACCGATTCTGAAGATTTGCTACCGGACGGTGTGGTCATTCAGCCGCTATTGCCGCAAGAGAGTCATCTTTAGTTAACTCGATTGTTCTGATACGCGCTCCATATGACCGTTTACCGACCAATCCAATGCTGCGCGGACACTGGCTACACATATTGACATGTTACCGCAAGAATACAAGATAAGTTACTGTATTTTTTTGTGTTCTTGCCCTATTGCCCCGCGAAATCCTGCCTTCGCAAGCCACCTCGGACGCACCCCGCGTCAACGCGTCCCGTGATGCCGCGTTATAGCCAGGTAACGAACGCGCTCTCGCAAAGGAGAACAAAATGAATGCTTCGAATAACCACCTCCCGGGTGGTGTCAAAAACCGGACAATGTGGATGTCGGTAGCGCTTATGTTGATTGTACTTGCGCTGTCTGCCTGTGGTGGCGGTGCGAGCACCAGCAATACTGTGGAACCGCCAGTTGTCGCACAATGCAATCCTGCCGATCCCGCTACTGCCGGCGAATGCGGTACCTTGATCATCGGCTTGACTGACGCCGATGGTGAATTCTTAAGTTACACCGTTGACCTGTTGTCACTGATTCTCGAAAAGTCTGACGGCGCCGTCATAGAAGTAATGCCGCACGCCACTCGCGTCGATTTCGCACAATATGTGGACCTGACAGAATTTATCAGCGTCGCAACTGTGCCGCCGGGTCTTTATGTTGCCGGCACCATCCGCCTCGACTATACGAACGCCGAAATTTTCGTCGAAGACGGAGATGTGGCCAAGGAAGCAATTGTCGTCGACGCCGATGGCAACCCGCTTGGGCAAACGGAACTGAAGATCAAGCTGGCGGATCGTGATCAACTTTTCATCAGCCGCGCGACAACCTCGCTGCTGACCATTGATTTCGATCTTGATGCGTCGCATACGGTAGACATCATGCCGACACCGGCGATCGCCACTGCGGAACCGTTCATCGTTGCGGAACTGGATCCGGTCGATACGAAGGAGATACGTGTTCGGGGCCGATACATCGAGGCAAACGAAGCAGAAATGTATTACATCGTTGCACTGCGCCCATTCTACAACAAGGTTGGCGATTTCGGCCGGATGAGAGTTTTCGTCACGGACGATACTGGCTGCGAGGTAAACGAGACAGAGTTTTCCGGTGTCGAATGCTTGCGCGCACTTGAAGACGCCGACCAGGGCACACTAACGGTCGCCCGGGGCACCTTGAATGTTGCCCGGCGGCAATTCACCGCCAACTTGATCCTCGCTGGCAGCAGCGTGCCCGGCAACGGAACGGATGCCGCCAAAGGACATGTAATCGCCCGCATGGACAATGAGCTTGTCGTGCGGGGTGGCACCATCATCCTGAGCGATGCGACGGGTTCATTCTTCCGCGACGATGTCACCGTAACGGTCGGACCGAACACGAAAGTGTACAAGACCTACAGGTTTGACCGGCCGTTGCTTGCGATTGCCGATCGCCTGCTCGACATCAGCGCCATCTCTGTTGGCCAGAAAGTAACCGTGCGCGGCACGGTGACGGCCAACGATGAAATTGGCGTGCACATCGATGCCACCGAGGGTGCGGTCATCCTGCACGTAACGCACCTGAATGGCGTCGTCAACTCGATCGTGCCGGGACAGGTCGATATCGACCTGCACTCACTCGGTGGACGCAGGCCGGGCATCTATGACTTCAATTGCACGGGTGGCTGCGCGCCTGCGACGGATGCGGACCCGCATAACTATGAAGTATCCACCGGCAACCTGCTGCTGGCCGCTGTTGCGGCCGGACGCCCGGTCTCGGCCTGGGGCTTTGTGAATGAATTCATGGGAGCACCGCCGGATTTCGAGGGCCGCTCGATCATCGACTTCCCGGATGTTCGCAGCGCACTGGGCGTGGGCTGGGGTGCGGAAGGGTCGACTCCCCCGTTCCTGATGATGGACAGCACTGGGCTGCTGCTCGACAACTGGAACGAGGACATCGACCAGCGGCATTTCATCAAGCAGGGCCCGGTCCTGATCGACCTGACCACTCTGGGTTCCTACACGCTGATCGAGCTACGCGAGACCGGCCGCAAGTTGTTTGTCATCAAGACGGCCGACAGCCTGCAGCTCTACGCGGATTTTGAGGACTTCCTCATGGCGCTGACCGATGCGCTGGCCGGTGGCAATGCAGCACGATCAATGTATGCACGGGGACAATACAACGCGGATACCAATGTATTCACGGCGTATAAGATCTTCGTCTACATGCTTGAGCCCTGAGAAAGGCGTCTTAGTCTTTTCATAGCAACGCCGGGCAAGATTATTCCCCCGCGAACCCGGCTCTACCCCCGCACAGCAACGTGCGGGGTTTTTTTGTGGGGACAGTTTACTTAATTGATCAATAGCGGGTGAGTTCGTTTTTTTGTTTGTCTGAAGAAAAGGAGCATCTATCCAATTAAGTAAACTGTCCCCAAATGCCTACCGCGGCTGTAGGTGGAAGTCCTTAAGATCGGGTGGTACGACCGGCCGCTCTTCGGGTTTGTCCAATTGCGGAATCCATGCATAAGGAATGCGGTGTGCCCGGTAGATCGTGTTCCTCGTCGGTATTTCTGTGCCGAAGAACGGGCTGATGTACTCCCAGACAATTTCCCCGTCCTTCGTTACCTCGATTATCCGGCCGCCGGCGCCTTCGTTGATCATCGTATTGCCGTTTGGCAGGCGTTGTGTGTTGCTGACGTAGTGACTGAAAAACCGAAAGTGCTCAATCCCGGATACCGAGTACTCCCAGACTTTCTCCAGAGTCACCGGGTTAAATTCCAGAACCCGTGATGAGTCTCGTCGCACTGATTTGACACCGTTGGGTGCAGCCGGATTCGCCCAGCCGTAACCCCCCGAACCGCCATTATCGAATACCATGAGATTGCCGGCCCCCGGAAGACCTTGCGGAATAATATGCGGATGATGCTGGCCGATTATCTGACCGAGTTCACTCATCGCTTTCGTCTTCGTGTAGTCAGGACCGATACGCCAGACGATCGCGCCCGCGCGGTCGATTATGGCGATGAAATTCGCATTGCGAGCGCTGATCAGAACATTATCGGGATTAAAACGTTCATCACCATCGTCAAACCACTTGTTAGGGCCGA
>Ga0209987_10002244_pt1 | contig 10684 bp, 6 predicted proteins | sample N074metaG_FD_182134 | JGI IMG/M metagenome (GOLD analysis project Ga0209987, IMG submission 182134) | Deep subsurface microbial communities from Kermadec Trench to uncover new lineages of life (NeLLi) - N074 metaG (SPAdes) (version 2) | ecosystem: Environmental > Aquatic > Marine > Ocean trench... | reverse complement strand
GAGCGGACGTGCTCGAAGGTTTCCGAAACTTCGCCTTTTGACCTACAACAGACAAACAGAGAGATTTCTAGAGACGCCCTTGGTCTACTTTGAACCCACCGCCGCCAATGCTCGTTCAACAATTCCGGCGCTTTTAAACGAACTTGGAGGTTCGAGCAGATGAGTCACCCGCACGGCCAACGCGCCAGCGTTCCTCGATATCCGGGGGCCTCGGCCCTTTCGTGCTTGGATAGGCCGGATCACGCGTTTCCATGACTGACCAACCCGTGGCATTGAGACTGCCACAGCCATCGAAGTAGGACGCGGCCAGGTCTCTGCGTAAGCCATGTTCAGCACAGTGCTTCAATGCTCGGCGCAGGGAGAGAGCCTGACCAGCCGACAAGCTTATTCCTTGCCCGTACATGGGATTGAAACTGGTGAAAACTTCACCGAGCGGCAACAAACCCTCCGGGAAGTTTTCCATTTGGTCAAACCGGTGCCATACGCCCTTGGGGATATTATAGGTGCGTAACTTGCTCACAGGTTCTGCGTTTACAAGCCGTTCATGGATACACGGATGCGCAAGGCCGCGGGTCCAATCCACAAACCCCTGGTGTTCCCGAGGCGCAGCGTCGCCGGCGCGCCCGTACATGGTTGCCAGCCACAAATCACCATCAACGGGCGTGAGATAGGCGGCACGAAGAGATGGCGGGATGGCCAGCATCAAGCACGCCCAATTACTGTTGCGCCACCCAGGCGGCGGCCGAAACAGGCCCGACGTATAACTCATTGCAATTTCCAAGCTCTGAGTCGGAACCGCGCCATAGCCTTGATCCTCCAGCCAGCTTGGCATTCGACTCCCGCGGCCTGAACAGTCCACGACAAGGTCTGCCGAGATCGTTTCGATTTGGGCCCCGCTTCTCTTGATCGACACGCCGGTGGCGCGGCCGTCCGGTCCAGCTTCGAACGTCAACAACCGGGTGGCATCATTCATGCGAACGTTGGTCAGAGCCAAGACCCGTTCACGGGTCAGGCGTTCAAGCAGGGGACGAGTGACGGATGGCGTCAGGATGCCCACGTCACGGATTGGAGTCGGCCCGGCGAAATCGTGATACCAGACGTCAAGATTTCGACGGATTTTCACGGCACCGGCAGCATAAATATGATCCATGAGACCCGGAATCAACTGCTCCATGGCCTCGACGGCGTAGCCAAGAAACGTGTGGACATGGGCGCCTTGTGGAACGCCTTTGCGCAGAGCCGGCTCGCGCGGAAGTTCGTCTCTTTCGATTATGACGACGCGAGCGAAGAATTCTGACAGCACGGCCGCTGTCATAAGTCCGACCATCCCGGCGCCGACGACAACCGCCGTCTCGGCCATCGGTTTGCGAGCGGTCATTTGGGTGTCCATGACATATCCATAGTGGGTCGCAAGGCCCCGATCCTGTAAACGGTGATCAGGTCTCTTGCGCTCCGAACCCCCTTTCCGTCGCCGACAAAACAGGCTTATCCAGATCGAAACAGACTGCCACAGCCACTCATCGTTAGCGTCCTGCAGAACCTCTTTCGGGGCCAGCACTCGGATGTCCGGGTTTGGCCGCGTTGTTCAACATCCTCGGCTACAAGCAGACCTGAAGGCCGACCCTGCGATTTCCACTTTCTGGTACGAAGCAGGCCCTTAAAAGGCTGGTTCCTGCCATCTTGTGAAGGTGTTCTGTTTCATTTAGCCAACCCTTGATCCATATGAAGCTTCCGCGGATCCAGCCCACAGCTCAACGCTTCTATAACTTCCTTTAGAAGATCTGGCCGATAGGGTTTTCCGTAGGAGGCGCGCTCGGAATGGGTCTGAATGTGATCCGGCGCGGCCATTTATCGCCGACGCGGCCGCTGGTGGGTGTTATGGTAACCGCGCGATTTACGAAGAATTCGGCCAACGAGACGCCTCGTGGATGAGGTGTGAACCCGGCGGGAGGAATCCAATGGCCAGCTCAATGTTCGCCAAGGCACGGAAACGGTTGCACCAGGCAGCCAAGCACCTGGAAGTTGATCCGGATGTGCTGGAGAAGTTGAAGTATCCACAGGAGACGCTGGCCGCCAGCCTTATGGTGCGCATGGACGACGGTTCGCGTCGCTCGTTCAAGGCTTGGCGTTGCCGCTACGACGACACCCGGGGGCCCACCAAGGGCGGCATCCGTTATCACCCCAAGGTCAATATTGACGAGATTATGACCTTGGCCTTCTGGATGACCTTTAAATGCGCGGTCGCCAATCTGCCCTATGGTGGCGCCAAGGGCGGCATCAGCGTCGACTCGAAGAAGCTCTCACCCGCCGAGTTGGAGCGCCTGAGCCGGGCCTACGTCATGGCCTTTGCGCGGTTCATCGGTCCGGATCGGGATATACCGGCGCCCGACGTCTACACCAACGCCATGGTGATGGGTTGGATGGCGGACGAATACAGCAGCATCGTGGGCCACCCGTCGCCGGCCGTGATTACCGGCAAGCCGCTGGCGCTAGGCGGCTCGCTCGGCCGCAACGACGCCACCGGACGCGGGGGCCATATCATCCTCCGGCATCTGGAGAAGGAATTGGGTGTTTCGCCCGACAAAACGCGGGTCGTCTTGCAGGGCTTCGGCAACGCCTCGTTCCATTGCGCAAGACTGCTCCACGATGACGGATTCCGGATAATCGGCGTGTCGGATTCGAAGTCGGCCATTTACGACCCCGACGGAATGGACCCCTATGCCGTGATGGAACACAAGACCGCGAACCGGACGGTTTCAGGCGCGCCGACCAACGGCAAAGCAGAGGAAATCAGTAACGAACAGCTGTTGGAAAAAGAATGCGACTTACTGATCCCAGCCGCGCTGGAGCATCAGATCACCGACGAGAATGCGGCCCGAATATCGGCGCCCCTAATTCTGGAATTGGCGAACGGCCCGACGACGCCGGCCGCCGATGCGATTCTCGAAGCGAAGGGCACAATCGTCATTCCCGACATCCTGGCAAATGCCGGCGGCGTGACCGTGTCCTATTTCGAATGGACTCAGAACAAGGCCGGATATTATTGGTCCGAGGACGAGGTTCGATCGCGGCTCCGGGAATTCCTCGTACCCCAGGCCACCGTGATTTGGCAAACCAAGCAAAAAAAGGAGCTCAGCCTGCGCACCGCCGCCTATGTGCTGGCCCTGGAACGAATTGCCGGTGCGGTCGCCGCGCACGGAACCAGGGCATATTTCAGGTCCTGAGGATCGACCCTGAGCCAACACTGACGGACAGGGCCCCCAGAACCCGGTTTGGGCTCTGGGGGTCCGTTTGATGGGTACCGCAGATCTAACCGCCCAACAGGGCAACCGTCTCGTCGGTGGTCCACACCGCATTGGCGATGAAGCGGAAGTTGATGAGCGCGGCGAGATAGCCGTCGCCCTCGGGCACCTGGGCCGCGGCCGTAGCGTCCTTCACCACCGCGATCTCGAAGCCCTGCTCCAACAGCTCGCGCAAATGCGACTCGACGCAGAGATTCGCGGACATGCCCGCGAGGATCACCTGTTCGACCTTCTGCTTGCGCAATTGCAGCACCAAATCGTTTTGTTCCGGCCCGTAGATTTTGTGGGGCGAGGTGATGATCGTTTTGCCGTCGAAGATGTAAGGTTTGTATTCGGGCATGAAGTCGGCCCCGGAGTTTTCGAAGCCCTCCATGGAATAGGACGACGGCCGGTCGAACATCCCGATCTTGTGCATGAGCTTCTCGAGGGCGCCCTCGAACTTCCAACCGTGATCCGTCGGATAGTAGTAATGAGGCGAAACGGCGACGGTGATGCCGGCCGCTTTCGCGGCGACGAACAGACGGCCGATGTTCTTCACGGTATCGAGCTCGGTGACGTTCTCGCCGACCACGCCCCAGGTCACCCCTTTCGGGCTGAGGAAATCAACTTGCGGGTCGGTCACGACAAGCGCCGTGCGCTTCAGGTTAAGCTTCATATCCGATGGCGGGAGCGCTGGGTTGGCCGGCGGCGCGTACTTGTCACTGCCGGCGTACGCCGTGCCCGCTCCAATGCCGGTGGCCGCGACAGCAGCGGTTGCCAGGACGCTGGCTTTAAGGAAGTGTCGACGGTCGGTGCCGCCATGCTTGTCATTGGTATGATGGTCACACATTGGATTTGTTCTCCCTCGGTTCAACCGATTTCCCAGATGACCTCCAGGTTTGCGGATATCATAAGCAGACTCTCGCAGCTCCGCAACGGCGATCGGAATTCACATCGCGCGGCCATCAGCTATCGGGAGCCGCCATGTTGAAGCGCAGGGTATGGAATGTGTAATTTATGTCACCCTCGATGCGCGCGGCGATGGCTGATTCATGGTCCGAAGTCTGACGGCTTCAGACCAGCAGGCAGCTCGGGATCCGCGTTACAAGCGCTTTCCGCGACCCTATAACCCGAGGTCGGACAGCCCGGGATGGTCGTCCGGCCGCCGTCCCAAAGGCCAGTGAAACTTTCGATCCTCGCCCTGGATCGGAAGATCGTTGATGCTGGCGATCCGGCGGCGCATCAAGCCCTGCTCGTCGAACTCCCAGTTCTCGTTGCCGTAGGACCGGAACCAGTGGCCGCTGTCGTCATGGCACTCGTAGGCGAACCGCACGGCGATTCGGTTGTCACCGTAAGTCCACACCTCTTTGATCAGGCGATAGTCGAGTTCGCGCGCCCATTTGCGGGTCAGGAAAACCTCGATCTGCTCACGGCCATGGACGAACTCCGCGCGGTTCCGCCATAGGCTGTCGATGGTATAGGCCTGCGCGACCCGCTTCGGATCGCGGCTGTTCCAGGCATCTTCGGCGAGCCGCGCTTTCTCGGCGGCGGTCTCGCCGGTAAAAGGCGGGAGTGGTGGACGGGTCATTTTCCCGACATTCTCCATTTGGCCTACTCAGAGTGAAGCATACACCGGCGTACGGCTGATCGCCAAGCTTGAAGCCGGTGGACTCATCACCGTAAAAAAGTTTCACAGCGACCCTTGACCCCCCCTTTTTAGGTGGCCGCGAACCGCGGAGCGGAACAGCTCCTCACGACCGGTGATCTGCGGCACCTCATGGGGGTCGCGCCCTCCGCCAAGCGCTTGGCGATAGCTATCGCGATAACACTGGTCCGGTTCGAAACCCCGCGCACAACAGTCGCGATCCAGGGGGTCCCGGCTGTCCACCTCCAGAGCTTCTTCCACGGTCAGCTGCGCCGCCAACGTGATCGGCTCCGCGCTCCCGGCACTCGAACCGAGTGGCCCATCGACCAGCTCACGCAAGGCTTCCCGGGCGCATACCGATGCTAGTACTCTCTTGTCCACAAGATGCATCCCCTCGCTTGGGTTGACACGCCGAGCTCGGCTCATTCCTCAATCGAAGGATGCACCCCACCCCGCCGGGGTTTTGCAGTCTGTCGCGACTCGTCTAAATTGAACAGAAACTCAATCCGGGAGGCTAGCTCATGAGCGAGAAATTCGATGCTATCATCGTCGGCACCGGCCAGTCTGGGCCATCGCTTGCCGCGCGTATGACCAAAGAGGGAATGAAGACCGCGATCGTCGAACGGAAGCTCTTCGGCGGCACCTGCGTGAACGTCGGCTGCATCCCAACGAAGACCCTGGTGGCAAGTGCGCGGGCTGCATATATGGCCCGGCGCGGCGCGGACTTCGGTGTGGTTATCGACGGTTCGATCGCGGTGGACATGAAGAAAGTCAAGGCCCGCAAGGACGCGGTCGTACGGCAGTCCAACGAAGGCGTGACGAACTGGCTCAAGACCATGGATGGCTTGACCGTCTATGAAGGCCATGGCCGTTTGGAGGGACCGACCTCGGTTCGGGTCAACGGCGATTTGCTCGAGGCCGACAAGATCATCCTCAACGTGGGCGCGCGCGCGAACGTTCCGGACATGCCCGGCGTGAACGATGTGGATACTCTCACCAACTCCAGCGTGATGGACGTGGATTTTTTGCCGGAACATCTGGTCATCATCGGCGGAAGTTATATCGGGCTCGAATTCGCCCAGATGTACCGCCGCTTCGGCAGTCGCGTCAGCGTCGTGGAAATGGGTGCACGGCTCATCGGCCGCGACGACGAGGACGTCTCGGCGGCGGTGAAGGAAATCATGGAAAACGAAGGCGTCGAGGTGCGCCTGAAGGCGGAATGCATAGGTTTCAAGAAGCGCGGCGACCAAATCGCGGTCACCGCCAGTTGCGAGCCGGGACCGGATGAAATCGTGGGATCCCATGTGCTGCTGGCCGTCGGCCGCCGCCCCAACACGGACGATCTGGGCCTCGACAAGGCCGGCGTCGAGACGGACCCGCGTGGTTTCATCGTCGTGGACGATCGGCTTTGCACCAACGTGGCCGGCATCTGGGCGATCGGAGACGTCAACGGGCGGGGGGCGTTCACGCACACTTCCTACAACGATTACGAGATCCTCGCCGCGAACCTGTTCGACGACGATCCGCGCCGGGTTTCGGACCGCATCACGGCCTACGGTCTCTTCATCGACCCGCCCCTGGGACGAATCGGCATGACCGAGCGGGAGGTCCGGGAGTCCGGGCGCAAGGCGTTGATCGGCAAGATGATGATGGCGCGCGTCGGGCGCGCCCGCGAGCGCAGCGAGACCCAGGGATTCATGAAGATCCTGGTCGATGCCGAGACCCAGAAAATCCTCGGAGCGGCGGTTCTGGGGATCGGCGGCGACGAAGTTATTCACTCCCTGCTCGCCGTGATGTACGCCGGCGCACCCTACACCGTGATCCAGCGCGCCATGCACATTCACCCGACCGTCACGGAGTTGATACCGACCATGTTGGGCGATCTGAAGCCGTTGGAGTAATACATAGCGTAATTCCGGTGGTCACTCTCCTTTATCGGCCTATTAGGGCGCGTCGCCGCGACCCCGCATCATAGGCCCGGGAGAGCGACCACCGGAATTACGCTCTGTATTAGCCCGGTCACTCGTTGGCCGCTTGACTCTATAATCAAATAAAGATATTGTTATGTGATTATGCGGCGTTTGAGAGACCAAAATGGATTTGCGGCTCCGGGTTTTACGCGCAGCCAGTGCGGCGAGGGCGCCGGCCTGTTCCCGGTCTAGACCGTGTTCGAAACCCCGAATCCGCGCGCGGCCCTCATCGCCATCGGCGCGGTTATTTTTCGGAACAATCGTGAGACTGGGGGCTACTCTCCATGACCGACCTGGACACCCTAGTCGCCGTTAGGGGCGGGGCCATGGCGCGCGACGCCGGCCCGCCTCGTCGGCAGTCCGACAAAACCCCTCTGTTGGACAAAATTCTAGCGCAGCGAATAGTCGTCCTCGACGGCGCCATGGGCACCATGATCCAGGACCACGGCCTTGACGAGGCGGATTTCCGGGGCCGGAGGTTCGCTGACTGGCATCAGGACATTAAAGGCAACAACGACCTGCTCAACCTCACGCAGCCGCACCTTATCCGCCAAATCCACGAGGACTTCCTGGTCGCCGGTGCCGATATCATCGAGACCAACACATTCAACTCGACGGCCATATCGCAGGCCGACTACGGCATGGAAGGTCTGGTCTACGAATTGAATGCCGAAGGCGCTCGGCTGGCCCGCGCCGCCGCCGATGCGGCCGCCCGCGCGACCCCCAAGAAGCCCAGGTTCGTCGCCGGTGCGCTTGGCCCCACCAACCGCACGGCTTCCCTATCACCGAATGTCGAGGATCCAGGCTTCCGCAATGTCACCTTCGATGGGCTGGTCGAGGCCTACACGGAGGCGACCCGCGGCCTGGTCGATGGCGGCGTCGATATTCTGCTGATCGAGACCGTGTTCGACACCTTGAACTGCAAGGCGGCAATCTACGCCGTCCTCAAATTCTTCGACGACGAGAAGATGCGGCTCCCGGTAATCGTTTCCGGCACCATCACCGACGCGTCGGGGCGCACGCTGTCGGGCCAGACGCCGGAGGCCTTTTGGCATTCGGTGGCCCATGCCGAGCCGCTGAGCGTCGGCTTCAACTGTGCGCTCGGCGCCGAAGGCTTACGCCAGCACGTGCAGGCGGTCTCCGCCGTCGCCACTGTGCCGGTCAGCGTCTACCCCAACGCCGGCCTGCCCAACGCCTTTGGCGGCTACGATGACACCCCCGAAGAGATGGCGGCGCAACTGCGGGAGTTTGCCGCCAGCGGTCTCGTCAACATCGTCGGCGGCTGCTGCGGCACCACGCCGGATCACATCCGCGCCATCGGCCAGGCGGTCGAGGGCATCCCACCGCGGCCCCTGCCCGACCCACCGGACACTTGCCGCCTCAGCGGCCTGGAGGCGCTGGAATTCAACGACACGGTCGGCTTCGTCAACATTGGCGAGCGGACTAACGTCGCCGGCTCGGCGCGCTTCGCCAAGTTGGTGCGCGACGGCGATTTCCCAGCCGCCGTCGCAGTTGCCCGCCAACAGGTGATGAACGGCGCCCAGATCATCGACGTCAATATGGACGACGCCATGCTCGACGGCGAACTCTCCATGCAGACCTTACTCCGGATGATCGCCGGCGAACCGGATATCACGCGCGTCCCGGTGATGATCGATTCATCCAAATGGTCCGTCATCGTGACCGGCCTGAAGAACATTCAGGGCAAGGGCGTGGTCAATTCCATCAGCCTCAAGGAAGGGGAGGACGCCTTTGTCGCCCAGGCCCGCGAACTCAAGCGTTTCGGCGCTGCTGTCGTGGTCATGGCCTTCGACGAGACCGGACAGGCGGACAGCTACCAACGCATGGTCGAGGTCTGCACCCGGTCCTACCGTATCCTCACCGAGAAAGCCGGCATGGCGCCGAACGACATCATCTTCGATCCCAACATCCTGCCCATCGCAACCGGTATCGACGAACACCGCAACTTCTCCAAGGATTACATAGCCGCCGTGGCCGAAATCAAGCGGACCCTGCCCGGCGTCTTGACCAGCGGCGGCCTCTCCAACATGTCGTTCTCGTTCCGCGGCAACAATGGGGTGCGCGAAGCCATGCACTCCGTGTTCCTGTTCCACGCCATCGAGGCCGGTCTCGACATGGCCATCGTCAACGCCGGGCAAATTGGCATCTACGCCGAAATTCCCAAGGACCTGCGCGACCGCATCGAGGACGTGCTGTTCAATCGACGCGATGACGCCACCGATCGGCTGCTGGCTGTCGCCGATCAGGTGCAAGGCGGGGGCGAGCGGAAGGCCGAGGACCTGACTTGGCGCGAAGGCGGCGTCACCGAGCGCCTTATCCACGCTCTGGTCAACGGCATTAACGAGTTCATCATCGAGGACACGGAAGAAGCCCGCCTCGGCGCCGGCCGCCCCATCGAGGTCATCGAGGGGCCGCTGATGGATGGCATGAACGTCGTCGGCGATCTATTCGGATCGGGCCAGATGTTCCTGCCCCAAGTGGTTAAATCGGCGCGCGTGATGAAACAGTCGGTGGCTCACCTGACCCCTTTCATGGATGCCGAACAACTGGAGTCCGGCGGTCGCCGCGCGAAGGGCAAGATCGTCATGGCGACGGTCAAGGGCGATGTCCACGACATCGGCAAGAATATTGTCGGCGTCGTCCTCCAGTGCAACAACATCGAGGTCGTCGATTTGGGCGTGATGGTGCCCTACGCCGATATCTTGGAAACCGCCGAGCGCGAGAAAGCGGATATGATCGGGTTGTCCGGGTTGATCACGCCGTCACTAGAAGAGATGTGCACGGTGGCCCGCGAGATGACCCGGCGGAAAATGAACATTCCGTTGTTGATCGGCGGCGCCACTACCTCGCTCGTCCACACGGCGGTGAAGATCGCGCCCAATTACGACGGAGCCACGCTTCGCGTCAACGATGCGTCGCGCGCCGTCGGCGTGGTCAACACCTTGCTGAGCGAGGCGGCACGTGGCGCCTTCATCGAGGCCCAGGCCGGTGAACAAGATGTCGTCCGCACCCAATATGAAACGCATAAATCGGAGCGCGCTTCGCTGACCCTCGATGCGGCCCGGACCGCCGGATATGACTGCGACTGGCGAAAGTATGCGCCGCCACGGCCGAAGCTTCTCGGGACTAAAGTATTCGACGACTATGATCTGACCGAACTGGTGACGTGCATCGACTGGACTCCCTTCTTCCGCACCTGGGAACTGAAAGGAACCTATCCGGCGATTCTCGACGATCCAGCGGTCGGCTCGGTGGCCCGCGATCTGTTCGACGACGCCCAAACCATGCTGCGCCGTATCGTCGACGAGCGGTGGCTGACGGCGCGCGCCGTCATTGGCCTGTTCCCCGCCAATTCGGTGGGAGACGATATCGAGGTTTATACGGACGACTGCCGCCGGGATGTGGCCGCCACCTTCCACTTCTTGCGCCAGCAGATGGTGAAGTCCAACGGCCGCAGTAATCTTTGCCTGGCCGACTACGTGGCGCCGCGCGCCACCGGCGTCCAGGACTATATCGGTGGTTTCGCGGTAACCGCGGGTTTTGGCATCGAGCAGCGTTTGGCCCAATTCGCCGCCGAGCACGACGATTATTCCGATATCCTGCTCAAGGCCCTGGCCGACCGGCTGGCGGAGGCCTTCGCCGAGCGCATGCACGAACGGCTGCGTAAAGAGTTCTGGGCCTACGACCCGGGTGAGTCGCTCAGCAACCAGGCGCTAATCGCCGAGGGCTATCGCGGCATTCGCCCCGCGCCGGGCTATCCGGCGTGC
>Ga0209987_10002243_pt1 | contig 10685 bp, 6 predicted proteins | sample N074metaG_FD_182134 | JGI IMG/M metagenome (GOLD analysis project Ga0209987, IMG submission 182134) | Deep subsurface microbial communities from Kermadec Trench to uncover new lineages of life (NeLLi) - N074 metaG (SPAdes) (version 2) | ecosystem: Environmental > Aquatic > Marine > Ocean trench... | reverse complement strand
GCATATTCTTTAGCGTTGATATTCGCCTGGCTGACAAACTCAGCAGATGCCGGGTAGGTTTTAGAATCTGACATAAGTCTTCCTCGAGTCTGGATGGGAGTTTATAGGTTTTCGATCCGCCGGATATTGTTTCGCTGTCCAATCATGCTGACAATTTAACATTTTGGGCCGGTCACGAACAAGACTATCTTATTCACATTCCACAGTTAAATGGGTGAGTTGCTGGCAAAAATATATTAACGTTGACGAAATCGTAACTTTCAGTAACATTTTCACCATCAACCGGGTAACCAATGGTAACAATAATGTCTGAGCCGATACCGGAAAAACGACCTACCGAAATCACTATCATCGTGGTGCTGATCGCCCTGCTGATGCTGCTCCCGCCGTTATTGCACCTATGGACCGCCGAGGATAATGCCTGGTTTACCCCATACCTGGTGTGGCTTGGCGTCATCCTGCTGAGCTACCTATTACAGAAAAAACTGAACTAGTAGCTTTGGCTAATGATCGGTAGATTTACAGTTTCCGGGGAACCCTGCAATGCAGTTTGAGCTGTGGCAGCTTTTCATTGTCGGTGTGCTTTACCTGGGATTGCTGTTTGTCATCGCAAACGCGACTGACCGTGGATGGATACCCGATTCGATAGTACGCCATCCAATGGTTTATACACTTTCGCTAGGGGTTTATGCAACGTCCTGGAGCTTTTACGGCAGTGTTGGATTCGCACAAAGAGAAGGGTTTAATTTTCTGACCATTTACCTCGGAACCACACTCGCATTTCTGGCTTCGCCCATTCTGCTAAGACCCATTCTGAAACTCACTGAAACTTATCGCCTGGCATCCCTGGCGGACCTGTTCGCCTTTCGTTACCACAGCCAAGCGGCCGGTATATTGGTCACCCTGCTAATGTTGGCTGGCACGCTGCCCTATATGTCGCTACAGATACAGGCGGTCACTAACACCTTGCAAATACTGACCGAGGGCTCACAGCATGGAATTATTGCGCCGGGATTTTGTATCACGATAGCCTGGTTTTCAATACTTTTTGGTGCCCGTCATATTTCGTTGCGCGAAAAACACCATGGGCTCGTGGTCGCTATTGCATTCGAATCGCTGGTTAAGTTGATTACCCTGCTGATTGTCGGACTGTTTGCCATATTTGGCATATTTGGTGGTTTTTCCGAACTCAACCAGTATCTGCTGGATAACCCTGAAGTTAATTCGGCCCTGTTTCGTCCCGTCACTGAAGGTCCCTGGGCTACCCTAATGCTGCTATCTTTTGCCGCCGCATTTCTGTTACCGCGCCAGTTCCACATGATTTTTGTAGAAAACATCGATAAAAAAAGTCTCAATACCGCGAGCTGGGCCTTTCCGCTGTTCTTACTTCTACTGAATATATCAATCCCCCCGATACTATGGGCCGGGGAGAGTTTAAATCTGTCGATTCCGGCGGATTTTTATGTACTCGGTATTACCCTCGAGAGCGGATCCTCGGTATTGCCGGTATTGACATTTATCGGTGGCCTGTCGGCTGCGAGTGCAATGATTATCGTCACAACCCTGGCACTCGCGTCGATGTGTATGAACCACCTGGTGCTACCGGCCAGCTTTTCACCCAGATTGTCGAGTGGGGCCAATATGTACCAGTGGCTGTTATGGGGACGCCGATTGGTCATCATCCTGATTATTGCCGCGGGCTACGGTTTTTACCTGGCACAGCAGCAAAACCAGGGATTGGCGGGCCTGGGACTCATCTCATTTGTTGCGGTCGCCCAGTGCCTGCCTGGCATTGTCGGCCTGCTGTACTGGAAGCGCGCGAGTCGGACAGGATTTATTGCCGGTTTACTCACCGGTGGAACGATCTGGGCGATTACCCTGTTAGTTCCCCTGTTTGAACGTGCCGGCATCATTACCACGCCATTTTTCAATATTCCCGATTTAGCCATGAGCACTTCCGATAGTGCTTTGTGGTCTTTACTATGGAACAGCCTTGCATTCGTTCTATTTTCCCTCAAAAATCCACAATCGGAAGACGAGCGCGAGGCAGCCGATGCCTGTTTTCTAGAAGGTTTTCTGATTCCCCAGGGCAGTGTGCAGGCTACTTCGATTACCGAATTCGAACACCAGTTATCGAGGGTTATCGGCGAAGATATCGCGCATAGTGAAGTCAGCCGGGCGCTCACCGACCTAGGTCTCACCGAGGCAGATATTGACGTCGACGCCTTGCCAATGCTGCGTGGGCAGATTGATCGTAACCTCTCCGGGCTAGTTGGACCGGTGTTATCGCGCATGATAGTCAATGAGCATTTGCAAATAGACCGTGCAACCAAATCGGCGCTGGCGGATACGATCCAGTTTGTTGAAGACAAGCAGGAAGAATCCCGCTCCCAGCTCAAGGGTGTTGCCAGTGAACTCGATGCCTTACGACGCTTTCATTTTCAGGTGCTGCAGGACCTGCCATTGGGTGCTGTTTCGATCAACAAGAATCAACGCATTACCAGCTGGAACAAGGCGATGACAAAACTGTCGGGGATTAACCAGGAGGCGGTAATCGGCGCAGCCATAGACGATCTGGATGAACCCTGGCGTCATCTGATAGGTTCATTCATTGCAAGCAGGGAATTTCAGATCAATAAACTGAAAATACATGTGCAGGATAATTTACGAATATTAAACCTGTTCAAGGCAGAGGTAAGTCACGAACAGGAAATAAATCGGGGTATCGCTATTCTCATCGAAGACCATAGTGATCGCTACTCCCTGGAGGAAAAGTTGGTGCATAGCGAACGACTGGCCTCTATCGGCCAACTCGCGACCGGCGTAGCCCATGAAATTGGTAACCCGGTCACTGGCATTGCCTGCCTGGCCCAAAATATGCAAAGCGATCCAGAGAACAAGTCCGAATTAAAAAGTGGTCTGAAACAAATTTTGACCCAAACTGACAGAATCAGCAATATCGTCGGTTCGCTGGTCAATTTCGGTCATGTCGGCGCGCCGCTTGATCATCCAACCGAACAACTCAGTATTTACAATACAGTCGATGAAGCGATCAACCTGGTTTCGCTGAGAGATATCGATAAAAACCTGCAATATGACAATAACTGCGATCCATCAGTCATGGTGCAGGGATACTCGCAAAAACTGGTACAGGTATTTGTCAATCTGCTCAGCAATGCGGCCGATGCGTCGAGTCAGGATCAATCGATCAAAATCGACGCACGAACCAATGCAGAGAATGTATTTATCACCGTTAAGGACTTTGGCGAGGGTATCAAAGAAGAACACCTGTCGAAAATATTCGAGCCATTTTTTACCACCAAAAATATAGGCGAAGGTACCGGCCTGGGCCTGTCATTGACCTACAACATCATTAAGGAACACGGTGGGACAATAGCCGTTTCCAGCCAGTATGGCGAAGGTTGCCAGTTCGAAATTTCCCTACCCTTGTCTAATGGAATAAGCGCATGAGCCATATACTGGTCGTTGAAGACGAGCCAATCATTCTCGAGAGCCTGGTGCATTTACTCGACCGGCAAGGGTACCGCGTCACCGGTGTAAGCTCGGTTTCCGAAGCCGAAGAACATTCGATCAACCGGTACGACCTGATCATTTCAGACTTACGCCTACCCGGTGAACCCGGGACTTCGCTGATCACCCGCGCGGCACCTGTACCAGTATTGATCATGACCAGTTATTCCACCGTACAGTCGGCTGTCGACGCGATGAAACTCGGTGCGATCGACTACATTTCCAAGCCCTTCAACCACGATGAAATGATAATGACGGTAAAGCGCATACTGGACAACGCGATCACTGAAAAGCAAAACATTATTTTACAACAGGAAGTGGCACGCGATTATCCGGTGAAGAGCATGATCGGACGCTGTGAGCCCATGCTGGAGCTGATCGATCGAACGCAGCGGATAGCCCCTACCGATAAAACGGTGCTCATACTCGGCGAGACCGGCACCGGAAAAGAACTGGTGGCACGTGTCATTCACGCCCATAGCAAGCGCAAGGAACACACGCTGATCAGTGTCAACTGTGCGGCTTTTAGCAACAACCAGATCGAATCTGAATTGTTTGGGCACGAAATAGGCGCCTTTAGCGGCGCACTGCAAATGAAAAAAGGTCTGATTGAAGCAGCGAATGGCGGCACCCTGTTCCTTGACGAAATCGGAGACCTGTCGCTGGGCGCGCAGGATGGTTTATTGAGCGTTCTAAAAGATGGCGAAATCCGTCGAATTGGATCAAATCAGACTATCAGGGTTGATGTTCGAATCCTGGTGGCGACCCACAAGAACCTGCGACAAATGATCGAGGATGATTTATTTCGTGAGGATTTGTATTACCTTCTGAATGACTTCGAATTGCATCTGCCGCCATTGCGAGAGCGAGGTAGCGATATGAAGATGCTGGCTGATGCAATTTTGACCAAAATGTCGCATCGGAATCACCGCAATTCAATCGGGTTTGACGATAAGGCCTATGCCGAGCTTGCAAAATATTCCTGGCCCGGCAACGTGCGAGAATTGGAAAACGTGATCGAAAGATCGGTAATCCTGTGCAACGGTCTTCGTATCAAAGCTGAAGATTTGACCCTGAGTATTGCCAATACCGCCCATCAGCGACCCATCACCGAACTCGAACAACAGCTATCCCTGGATGATTATTTTGTCAGCTTTGTGAAGAAGTTTCAGTCAAGATTCAACGAAACCGAACTGGCAAAAATGCTCGGCATTAGCCGCAAGAATTTATGGGAAAAACGCCAACGGCTCGATATCCCCTCGCGCAAAGAAACCACAGGATAAGACGGTTATTGTCATGCAGACACATTCATGAGTGACCCAGTCACTAAAGACCTCTCGAAGAAAATCGCTGCTACCATTCTCGCCGGCTTTGACCGCCATTTTTCATTCTTTACAAAAATTACCCGGGGCGCACGCAAGCGCTTTGAAAATGCTGACTGGGAAGGCGAACGTAAGGCTTCGCGAGAACGTATAAAATTTTACGATATCCGGGTTAAAGATGCGATCCGGAGCCTGAACAAGCTGTTCGATCTGGACAACTTCAGTGGCGCACTCTGGTTCGACATCAAGCGTGAATATGTTCAATTGATTCAGGACCATAACCAGCCAGAACTGGCTGAAACTTTTTATAATTCTGTTTTCTGCGCGCGCTTCCACCGCGACTACTTTGACAACGATTATATTTTTGTACGCAGTGTTGTATCGACCGAATTTATAGAGTCGGACAAGCCCTCTTATCACGTCTATTACCCAGCACGGCGAGGATTCCGCGCATCAATTCGACAGGTCTTGATCGACGGTGGTTTTAAACTCGCCTTTGAGAATCTGGACCGGGACGTCAGGAATATCACCCACGCTCTGATTAAACAGTCATTTCCGCGCCCACGGCGGGCACATTTAAATTTCCAGTTTCAAGTTATCAGTAGCTTGTTCTATCGCAACAAGGCGGCTTATATAGTGGGTAAATGTATCAATGCCGATCAGGAAATCCCGTTTGCAATTCCTATCCTGAATAGCGAACAGGGCTCGATTTATGCAGACACGATCATCATCGGCACCAAGGGTCTCTCACGCCTGTTCGAGTTCTCCTACGTCTACTTCATGGTCGATCACCCGGTACCGTCGTCGATCGTATCTTTCTTGCGCAAAATAATGCCGTCGCGCAGCAAGGTAGATTTATACTCGGCCATTGGACTGCATAAACAGGGGAAAACTGACTTTTATCGTGACTTTTTACACCACCTCAAACATTCCGAAGATGAACTGATTATTGCACCGGGTATCAAGGGTATGGTTATGGCTGTATTCACGCTGCCTTCATACCCGTACGTATTCAAAGTAATTCGAGATCGCTTCCCACCGCCGAAAAAGGTAACCCGGCAGCAGGTGCAAAACGCCTATCAACTGGTAAAGCAGCACGACCGGGTCGGACGCATGGCGGACACGCTTGAATATTCCCACGTTGCACTGCCACGGAAACGTTTTTCCACGGACCTGCTTGAAGAACTGTACACCACCTGTGAGAACAGTATTGCTGAGGAAGGCGAGCACATTGTCATAGAACACCTTTATATCGAGCGTCGCATGACGCCGTTGAATTTAGCCGTGGTTCGCGCCGATGATAAAACACTGGATCGCCTGATGCGAAGCTATGGTCAGGCGATTAAAGAACTGGCCGCTGCCAACATATTTCCCGGGGACCTACTGCTGAAGAATTTTGGCCTGACCGGACAGGGACAGGGACGCGTGGTGTTCTACGATTATGATGAAATTTGCTACCTGACCGAGTGTAACTTCAGAAAAATTCCACCACCGCGATATCCGGAAGATGAATTCGCGGCAGAACCCTGGTTCAGCATCGGCCCCAGGGATATATTCCCCGAAGAGTTTGCCAGCTTCCTGTTTGTCGAGGAACGAACGCGTCAGTCTTTCCTCAAATATCACAAGGACCTGCTCGATGCAGATTTCTGGATTAAAAAACAGGAAAATATCAGGGCCGGTATCTACGAAGATGTGTTTCCCTACCCCCAAAGCATCCGCTTCGATCGGACCGATTAATCCCATCCTGGAATCAATCGGGTCGAACCCATTGAAATTGATAAACTGATCGAAACGCAGTTAAAACTGGTCTTCTTCGGTCGAGCCTGCCATTGCGGTCACCGAGGAGGCACCCCCTTGAATAGTGGTGGTAATGTCATCGAAGTATCCGGCACCGACTTCCTGCTGATGCGAAACAAAGGTATAACCATTGGCCCCGGCTGCAAATTCAGGTTCCTGCACCTTATCCACATAGTGTTTCATGCCTTCGCCCCTGGCGTAATCGTAGGACAAATCGTACATCTGATGCCACATGCCGTGAATGCCCGCCAGTGTAATGAACTGATACTTGTAACCCATATCACTTAACCTGTCCTGGAACTCGGCGATAGTTTTATCGTCGAGGTTCTTCTTCCAGTTGAACGATGGTGAGCAGTTGTATGCCAGCAACTGCCCGGGGTTTTCTGCCCGTACCGCCTCGGCCCATTCGCGGGCAAACCCCAAATCAGGCGTGCCAGTTTCGCACCACACCATATCGGCATAGGGAGCGTAGGCAATACCGCGAGCAATAGCCTGCTCAAGACCATTTTTGACATTGTAGAAACCTTCGATGGTACGCTCACCGGTCAAAAACGGTTTATCGCGTGGATCGACATCAGAAGTGACCAGGTTGGCTGCTTCTGAATCAGTCCGGGCCAGGATCACGGTAGGTACACCCATGACATCGGCCGCGAGTCGAGCCGCTACCAGTTTTTGTTCGGCTTCCTGGGTCGGTATCAAAACTTTACCACCCATGTGACCACATTTCTTTACTGCGGCCAGCTGATCTTCGAAATGAACCCCACCGGCGCCACTGGCAATCATGTTTTTCATCAATTCGTAAGCGTTCAACACCCCGCCAAATCCGGCTTCGGCGTCAGCTACGATGGGAATGAAATAATCGGTATAATTATCGTCACCCGGGTTGATCCCGCGTGACCATTGAATTTCGTCGGCACGTCGAAATGCATTATTAATCCGCCGCACCATCGTTGGAACCGAATCGTAGGCGTAGAGTGACTGATCAGGGTACATAGTTTCGGAGGTATTGCCGTCGGCGGCCACCTGCCACCCCGACAGATAAATTGCCTCGATGCCGGCTTTCGCCTGTTGCATGGCCTGGCCACCAGTGAGCGCGCCGAGGCTGTTTACATAACCTTTTTTAGCCCCACCATTGACCAGGCTCCAAAGCTTTTCAGCACCTATGCGAGCCAGGGTATTTTCAGGTTGTACCGAGCCGCGTAAACGCACTACATCGGCAGCGCTATAAACACGCTTGACACTCGCCCAACGTGAATTCTCCTGCCAGTCTTTCTCTAGCGCAACGGCCTGTTCTTCTCTCGTCATAGTGTATCTCTCTATTTATTAAAGGCTTTTTTCAACCTGTGGCTGCACCGGTCTCAAGCCCACCAGAGCTGACTATATGCCTATATTATCTATTTAAAAAGTTAATTTATTCAATTCAAGTTATCGAAATAACCAATAGTTCCTGCGGGTTTTTCAGGCATCTAATGGGTAAAACTTGCACCGATTCGAACTACCGATGATAGCGCTAATATGACCGGTTTTGAGTCCTACCTGTAGCGACTATCGACATTGTAAATTACTCAAACAACCTGCGGCTATTGACAGGCTGTATCCAGGCAATTAATAATTAAAATATTGGATTATTATAAAAACAAACATTGGATAAACCAATACCCATTCGATGCCGGGAGACAGGGGTATGGCCAATACCTACTATAAACAGAATCATTTGAAGAAGTTACGTGCATTCTGACAGACTACAAAGCTGGGTAGTATGACAAAAGCCGCCGCCTCGCTGTTTACCAGCCAACCAACCATATCTCTGCAAATACAGGCACTCGAAGAAGGAATGGATACCCGGTTGTTCGAGCGCTGTGGACCGAAAGTCACTCTCGAAGCGGGCGGTTGGGAAGTCATCAAGCGTTATGTGAGTCTGGGACAGGGGATTTCGATCGTGACCGACGTCTGCATTACCGAGGACGATCGTACAAAATTGAAGGTAATTCCGATAGGTCGATATTTTCCTCAACGAAGTTATGGCATCGTTACCCGTAACGGCAAATTCCTCTCGGCGCCCTCGCAACGATTGATTGAAATTCTGAATCAATGTTTTGTGGTTGATCGAGGAAATTCTGAATAATTCATCGTGAAATTATCGCCTTTGCCTTATGATTTAACCTGCTATCAATAAGAGACAAGAACGAATTTACTAATTAAACCCAGGGACTAGAGCATGTCTTATCAACAGGAATACCAGGCGTCGATTGAAGATCCAGAGGCTTTTTGGGCCGAAAAGGCCAATCTGGTTCCCTGGTACAAGAAACCACAAAATATTCTCAGTATCGACGAACATGGCATACACCGCTGGTTCGCCGATGGTGAAATGAATACCTGCTATATGGCGCTCGACTACCATGTCGAGAACGGACGGGGTGATCAGACAGCGCTGATTTACGATTCCCCGGTTACCGACCAGAAGAAAACATTCAGCTATGCTGAATTGCGAGACGAGGTTGCGCTTTGCGCCGGTATGTTGCAAATGCAGGGTGTTACCAAAGGTGACCGCGTGGTGATTTATCTGCCTATGATTCCAGAGGCAGTCATTTCGATGCTTGCCTGTGCACGGCTCGGTGCAATTCATTCGGTCGTGTTTGGCGGCTTTGCAGCGCCGGAACTGGCAGCGCGACTCAACGATGCAGAGCCCAGGGTCGTGTTAACAGCTTCCTGTGGAATCGAGGTCAATCGGGTCATCGAGTACAAGCCGCTGGTCGACGAGGCGCTGCGTATCGCCAGCCATAAACCTGAATGCTGTATCGTCCTGCAACGCCCGCAAGCAGTAGCAGAAATGCAGCCAGGTCGCGATATCGACTGGTCTGAAACCCTGGCATCTGCCAAACCCGCTGAATGCGTACCGGTCAAGGGAACCGATTTGCTGTATATCCTCTACACCTCCGGCACTACCGGTAAGCCCAAAGGTATCATCCGGGAAAATGGCGGACATGCTGTCGCGCTCAAGTACAGCATGACCGCGATCTATGATATGAAACCCGGCGATGTTTACTGGGCAGCCTCGGATGTCGGCTGGATAGTGGGTCATTCCTATATTGTCTATGCCCCGTTATTACATGGCTGCACCACGGTCCTGTACGAGGGTAAACCGGTCATGACGCCGGACGCAGGTGCGTTCTGGCGTGTCATTTCAGAATATCGCGTCAAGGCCCTGTTTACCGCGCCCACCGCATTTCGGGCCATCAAAAAAGAGGATTTCGAAGGTAAATTGGCGGCCCAATACGATTTATCCTGTCTGAAAACAATATTTGCCGCCGGCGAGCGACTCGACCCGCCTACTTACGAGTGGCTTTGCGATACCTTGAATGTGCCGGTACTCGATCACTGGTGGCAAACCGAAACCGGCTGGGCAATCGCGGCTAACATGCACGGCCTGGAATCGATGCCGGTCAAACCCGGATCGTCGACAGTAGCGGTACCCGGTTTTAACGTGGAAATTCTTGACGAGCAAGGTAACCGCCTGGCCAATAACAAGCAGGGTTATATTTCGATAAAGCTGCCCCTGCACGTGGAAATTCTTGACGAGCAAGGTAACCGCCTGGCCAATAACAAGCAGGGTTATATTTCGATAAAGCTGCCCCTGCCGCCGAGTTGCCTGACCAGTATCTGGGGAGACGTCGAACGGTTCAAAGCGACTTACCTGGAAACCTATCCGGGTTATTTCGTCACTGGTGACGGTGGCTATATCGACGACGACGGTTATATTTATATCATGGGGCGCGTTGACGATGTCATCAACGTCGCCGGTCACCGGCTCTCGACTGGTGAAATGGAAGAAATTGTCGCCAGACACCCGATGGTAGCCGAATGTGCGGTGATCGGTCGATACGATGAACTGAAAGGGCAATTGCCGATGGGATTCGTAATCTTAAAAAACTCGGCTGATGCAAACCCCGAGAAAATAGTGCAGGAACTGATCAGCATGGTACGCGAGGAAATCGGTGCAGTGGCCGCGTTTAAAGAAGCCCTGATAGTAGCGCG
>Ga0209987_10002242_pt1 | contig 10686 bp, 7 predicted proteins | sample N074metaG_FD_182134 | JGI IMG/M metagenome (GOLD analysis project Ga0209987, IMG submission 182134) | Deep subsurface microbial communities from Kermadec Trench to uncover new lineages of life (NeLLi) - N074 metaG (SPAdes) (version 2) | ecosystem: Environmental > Aquatic > Marine > Ocean trench... | reverse complement strand
GGAAGGTACGCATGGTCAGCTGTGTTCCGGGCTCACCAATCGACTGCGCGGCGATTACACCAACAGCCTCGCCGATCGTAATGCGTTTTCCGCGAGCGAGGTCGCGACCGTAACACTGTGAACAGACGCCGTAGCGAATCTCACAAGTAATCGGTGAACGCACCATCAGGTGGTCGATCTTCAGATCATCGAGATATTGTACCATTGCCTCGTCGAGCATCGTGCCGGCATCCAATGCAACTTTGTCGCTGCCCGGAACCAAAACCGGTTCGGCCAGTACCCGTCCGAGTACTCGATCACCCAGCCGTTCGACGATATCACCACCTTCCACCAGCGGCGCCATCGCCACACCGTTGCGGGTTTCACAATCGATGTCCGTCACCACGAGGTCCTGAGCAACATCAACGAGACGCCTGGTCAGGTAGCCCGAGTTGGCTGTCTTCAAAGCCGTATCGGCGAGGCCTTTGCGGGCACCGTGAGTCGAGATAAAGTACTGCAGCACGTCGAGGCCTTCACGGAAGTTAGCCGTAATCGGCGTCTCGATAATCGAGCCGTCCGGCTTCGCCATGAGGCCACGCATGCCAGCAAGCTGGCGAATTTGCGCTGCCGAACCACGAGCACCGGAGTCAGCCATCATATAAATCGAGTTAAATGATTCCTGCTCAACCAGTTTGCCGTTTGCATCCCTGACGACTTCCGTGCCCAACTTGTCCATCATCGCTTTCGCGACCTGGTCATTGGTACGCGACCAGATATCGACAACCTTGTTGTAACGTTCGCCATCAGTTACGAGACCCGAACCGTACTGGTCCTGAATCTCCTTAACTTCAGCTTCAGCAACTGCCAGGATCTCTTGCTTGTTCTCCGGCACAATCATGTCGTTCACGCCGATCGAGATACCGGCCTTCGTCGCCTGCCTGAAGCCCATGTACATCAGCTGGTCTGCAAAGATAACAGTCTTCTTCAGGCCCAGCTGGCGATAGCAGACGTTTATGACGTTTGATATCGCTTTCTTCGTCATCTTCTGATTGATATGAATAAATTCAATGCCCTTCGGCAGTATGTCTGAGAGCAGGGCGCGACCAACGGTTGTGTCAACGATCTTCGTGACTTCAACTGCCTCGCCGTCTTCGTTGGCCTCATGAATGGTCACACGAACTCTGACCTTCGCGTGCAACTCGGCAGCACCCGTTTCGTATGCGCGTCGAGCTTCGTCGAGATTCGAAAGAATCATGCCTTCGCCCTTCGCATTTATCTTTGTGCGCGTCATGTAATAGAGACCCAGAACAACGTCCTGCGACGGCACGATGATCGGATCACCATTGGCGGGCGAAAGAATATTGTTCGTCGACATCATCAAGGCCCGCGCTTCGAGCTGCGCCTCAATCGATAACGGCACGTGCACTGCCATCTGGTCGCCGTCGAAGTCAGCATTGAACGCGGTACAGACCAGCGGATGCAACTGAATGGCCTTGCCTTCAATAAGCACTGGCTCAAACGCCTGAATTCCAAGACGATGCAGTGTGGGCGCACGATTCAACATGACCGGGTGCTCGCGAATGACTTCTTCAAGAATATCCCAGACCTCTGCACCCTCACGCTCAACGAGTCGCTTGGCTGCCTTGATGGTCGTTGCATCACCGTGCAACTGCAGCTTCGAGAAAATAAAAGGCTTAAAGAGTTCCAGGGCCATTTTTTTCGGCAGGCCGCACTGGTGCAGCTTCAGCGTTGGGCCAACCACAATAACCGAGCGGCCAGAGTAATCGACGCGTTTGCCGAGCAGGTTCTGACGGAATCGACCCTGCTTCCCCTTGATCATGTCCGCGAGCGATTTCAGCGGGCGCTTGTTCGTGCCCGTGATTGCGCGACCACGACGACCGTTGTCCAGCAGTGCATCAACCGACTCCTGCAGCATGCGCTTTTCGTTGCGGACAATAATGTCCGGCGCATTGAGTTCCAGCAGTCGTCGCAGACGATTGTTACGATTGATAACGCGACGGTACAGATCATTAAGATCTGATGTTGCGAAACGACCACCGTCCAGCGGCACCAGCGGTCGCAGATCCGGCGGCAATACTGGCAGAACGGTTAGCACCATCCATTCAGGCTTGTTGCCAGACTCCACAAACGACTCAATCAATTTCAGGCGTTTGGTAAGACGCTTGATCTTGGTCTCGGAACGCGTTGCTCCCATGTCATCGCGAACCTTCAGTATTTCGCGCTGCAAGTCGATCGTCATGAGCAATTCGCGCACGGCTTCAGCACCCATTCGGGCGTCGAATTCGTCGCCATACTGTTCAAGCGCATCGAGATACATTTCGTCGGTCATCAGTTGACCACGCTCAAGCTCGGTCATGCCCGGCTCGACGACCACAAAGGCCTCGAAATACAGGACACGTTCGATTTCGCGCAGCGTCATGTCCAGCATGAGACCAATACGTGAAGGCAGCGATTTCAGGAACCAGATGTGTGCAACCGGGCTCGCGAGATCGATGTGCGCCATGCGCTCGCGCCTGACCTTGGTCTGTGTGACCTCAACGCCACATTTTTCGCAGACAACACCGCGGTGCTTGAGGCGTTTGTATTTTCCGCACAGGCACTCGAAGTCCTTGATCGGACCAAAGATTTTGGCGCAGAACAATCCATCTCGCTCTGGCTTGAAGGTGCGGTAGTTAATCGTCTCCGGCTTCTTCACCTCACCGAATGACCAAGACCGAATCTTGTCTGGAGAAGCGAGACCGATGCGAATCGCATCGAAGTCACCAACCGGGTTCTGGTATCTAAATAGCTTAAGCAGATCTTTCATTAGTCTGTCTCCAGCTCAATGTCTATGCCCAAAGATCGAATCTCCTTGACCAGTACATTGAACGATTCCGGCATTCCGGCATCCATGAAGTGCTCGCCATCGACGATGCTCTTGTACATCTTGGTGCGACCCTGAACGTCGTCCGACTTGACCGTCAGCATTTCCTGCAAGGTGTAGGCTGCACCGTAGGCTTCGAGTGCCCAGACCTCCATCTCACCGAAGCGCTGGCCGCCGAACTGCGCCTTACCACCCAGCGGTTGCTGTGTGACAAGGCTGTACGGACCTGTCGAGCGAGCGTGCATCTTGTCGTCAACCAGGTGATTGAGCTTCAACATGTACATGTAGCCGACTGTAATTTCACGATCGAACTTTTCACCCGTACGACCATCGAACAACGTCGACTGACCGGACACGTCGAGATCGGCAAGCGCAAGAAGCCCCTTGATCTCGGCCTCGCTCGCGCCGTCGAATACCGGCGTCGCGGTTGGCAGGCCCCCGGTCAGGTTGCCGGCGAGTTCGAAAACTTCTGCGTCGGTCAGCGACTTGATGTCTTCCGTCTGGCCGCCGGTTTTGTTGTAGACCTGGTCGAGGAACTGGCGCAACTTAGTGATTGATGCCTGCGCTTTGAGCATCTTCTCGATTTTCTTGCCAATGCCCTTGGCAGCCCAGCCGAGGTGCGTTTCAAGTACCTGACCTACGTTCATGCGTGACGGTACACCGAGTGGATTGAGAACGATATCGATGGGATTACCGTCTTCAAGGTACGGCATATCCTCGACCGGAACGATGGTCGAAATGACACCCTTGTTCCCGTGACGGCCAGCCATTTTGTCACCTGGCTGAATGCGACGTTTGACGGCCAGATATACCTTGACCATTTTGAGTACGCCTGGTGCCAGGTCATCACCCGCCGTAATTTTGGCTTTCTTCACCTCGAAGCGATGATCAAACTCATCACGTTGAGTTTTCAGGCGTTCGAAAGCCTTCTGCAATTGTTCATTCGCGTCATCATTCTTGAGGCGAATCTCGAACCACTGTTCGCGCGACAGTTCATCGAGGTAGCCCTTGGTGATCTTGCTACCGGACTTGAGCTTATTCGGTCCACCCTGAGCCATCTTGTTTGTGAGCATGCGTTCAACACGCTCGTAGATGTCTTCTTCGAGAATGCGCAGTGTGTCATCGAAGTCTTTGCGAACGCTTTCGAGTTCCATCTTCTCAATTGACAGCGCACGAATGTCTTTCTCAACGCCATCTCGCGTGAATACGCGAACATCTATGACAGTGCCATCCATACCCGGGGATACGCGTAGACTGGTGTCCTTAACATCGGACGCTTTCTCACCGAAAATGGCGCGCAGAAGTTTCTCTTCCGGTGTCAGCTGCGTCTCGCCCTTCGGCGTAACCTTACCCACCAGGATGTCGCCTGCCTTGACTTCGGCGCCAATGAACGCAATTCCCGATTCGTCAAGTTTCGCCAGTGCAGAATCACCTACGTTCGGAATATCCGACGTAATGTCCTCGGGCCCAAGCTTGGTATCGCGAGCAACACATTGCAGCTCCTCAATATGAATCGTAGTAAAGCGATCTTCTATGACAACACGCTCCGATATCAGGATTGAGTCCTCAAAGTTGTAGCCATTCCATGGCATGAACGCGACCAACAGATTTTGTCCAAGCGCCAGTTCGCCCATATCCGTGGACGGGCCATCGGCAAGTACATCACCTGCTGCAATCTTATCGCCACTCTTGACGAGCGGACGCTGGTTAATACAAGTGTTCTGGTTAGAGCGCGTGTATTTCGTCAGGTTGTAAATATCGACGCCCGGTTCTGCAACCGTGGTTTCATCGTCATTGACGCGCACGACGATGCGCGAAGCGTCAACCGAATCGACCTGGCCGCCACGACGTGCAATCACAGTCACGCCAGAGTCAATTGCGACCGTGCGTTCGATTCCGGTGCCAACCAGCGGCGCCTCAGCGCGCAGTGTCGGCACTGCCTGACGCTGCATGTTTGATCCCATAAGGGCGCGGTTAGCATCATCGTGCTCGAGGAAAGGAATCAGTGCTGCAGCAACCGATACGATCTGGCGTGGACTCACATCCATGTAATCAACATCCGCCGGCGGCGCAAGCGTGAACTCGTTCTTGTGACGAACCGCGACGAGTGCCTCGATCAGCTTGCCATTCTTGTCGAGCTCGGCGTTCGCCTGAGCCACGATAAACTGACTCTCCTCTATCGCCGACAGGTAATGAATATCCGGCGTAACCCTACTGTTCTTGATGCGACGGTAAGGAGTCTCGAGGAAGCCATACTCGTTAGTACGAGCATAAACCGCCAGCGAGTTGATCAGGCCGATATTCGGCCCTTCCGGTGTCTCGATCGGACAAACGCGCCCATAGTGCGTCGGATGCACGTCGCGCACCTCAAAACCCGCACGCTCACGCGTCAGACCGCCCGGCCCAAGCGCCGACACGCGACGTTTGTGCGTAACTTCTGACAGCGGATTGTTCTGATCCATGAACTGTGACAACTGGCTGGAACCGAAGAATTCCTTTACGGCAGCCGCAACAGGCTTGGCATTGATCATGTCCTGCGGCATCAAGCCATCAGCTTCAGCCTGCGTCAGACGCTCTTTTACAGCACGCTCTACGCGCACTAGGCCAACGCGAAACGCGTTTTCTGCCATTTCGCCAACGCTGCGCACACGACGGTTACCAAGGTGGTCAATGTCATCGACGGTACCAAAACCATTGCGAATGTTGATCAGCGTCGACAACACGTCAAGGATGTCGTCCTTGTCCAATACGCCGACGCCTTCTGAGTTGTCACGACCGACGCGGCGGTTGAACTTCATGCGGCCAACGCCCGACAGGTCGTAGCGATCCGGGTTGAAGAACAGGTTCTGGAACAAGTTCTCAGCTGCATCCTTCGTCGGCGGCTCACCGGGACGCATCATGCGATAAATCTCAACCAGCGCCTCAAGGCGCGTGGTTGACGGATCAATTCTCAACGTATTCGAAATGAACGGCCCACGATCGAGATCATTCACGTACAACGTACTGATGTGCTCGATACCTGCGGCGATTAATTCGTCGACGAGCTCGGCCGTCAGTTCTGCATTCGCAGGCGCCAGCAATTCACCCGTTTCTGTGTCGACGATATCGGTAGCGAGGATCTTGCCCTCGAGGTACTCCCGCGGCACTACAAGCTTGTTAACCGTCGACTTGTTCATGTCACGAACATGCTTCGCCGTAATTCGTTTGCCTTCCTCGACGATGAGCTTGCGGCCCAACTTGATATCAAACGCTGCCGTTTCACCGCGCAGGCGCTCGGGAACCAGGCCCATCTTGATTTCTTTCTCAGAAAGATAGAAATCATTGTTCTCGAAAAACAGCTCGAGCATTTCCACACTGGTCATTCCCAGCGCGCGCAAGATAATTGTGACGGGCAATTTGCGACGACGGTCGATGCGTGCAAACACGGCATCCTTCGCATCAAATTCGAAGTCGAGCCACGAACCACGATATGGAATGACTCGCGCCGAGAACAGCAGCTTGCCGGAACTGTGCGTCTTGCCTTTGTCATGGTCGAAGAACACGCCCGGCGAGCGGTGCAACTGGGATACGATGACACGTTCGGTACCATTAATTACAAAAGTACCGTGATCGGTCATCAACGGCATTTCACCGAGGTAAACTTCTTGTTCGCGAATGTCCTTGACGGGTTTCGGAGTGCCGCTGGCTTCCTTGTCGTATATGACCAGGCGAACCAGTACCCGAATGGGCGCTGCAAAGGTCAGGCCACGCATCTGACATTCTTTGACATCAAAAACAGGCTCGCCAAGACGATAGCTTACGTACTCAAGGGCTGCGTTACCCGAGTAGCTGACAATCGGGAAAACCGACAAAAATGCCGCATGAAGACCTTTGTTTTCACGGTCTTCAATGGACTTCGATGTTTGCAAAAACTTATTGTACGAATCGACCTGTATCGCCAACAGGTACGGTACGTCCAGAATTGTCGGATGTTTGCCAAAACTCTTGCGAATTCGCTTTTTCTCAGTGAATGAATACGCCATTCGAGAAATCCTCTTTAGCCTCTATAATATACGGACGCGCGCACGCAGTCAGTCGCATTACGACTGACTGCCTGCCCGACTTCTGACCTGACAGGTCTTGCATCTTCAAAGATGCCGCAGCTTAGTCAAGCTGCTTATTTCAGCTCTACCGTTGCGCCGGCTTCTTCGAGTTGCTTCTTAACTTCCTCTGCTTCGGCCTTGGCAACGCCTTCCTTAATCGTTGAAGGTGCGCCTTCCACAGTGTCCTTGGCTTCTTTGAGGCCAAGACCGGTAATCGTGCGCACGGCTTTGATGACAGAAACTTTGTTGCCGCCGAAGCTGGTCATAACGACGTCGAATTCGTCTTGCTCTACGGCAGCTTCGGCTGCGTCGCCGGCCGCTGGGCCAGCAGCAACAGCAACCGGTGCGGCAGCGGAAACTCCCCACTCGTCCTCAAGCATCTTGACGAGTTCAACAACTTCCATAATTGGCTTGGCGCTCAGTTCTTTGAGCAGATCTTGGTTTGACAATGCCATTTTCGTGTCCTTTAAAAAAATTACTTTCCCGAGTCAGGGAATATTGATTGAGCTTATGCAGCTTCCTGGTTGCCACGCGCGGACAAGGTCCTTGCGAGCATCGCGGAAGGTTCTGCAAGCGTGCGTACCAACTGGTTCATCGGTGCTACAAACAGGCCGAGCAGCATTGCGCGTGCCTGATCAAGGGTTGGCAATTCAGCCAACTTCTTGAGATCAGACCCTGGCAACAATTTCCCGCCGATTGATAGCGAAACCGCCTGCAGAGCGTCGTGCTCCTTGGCGAAATCATTGATAACCCTGGCAGCGGCACCTGGATCTTCTTTTGCGAACGCGAGCAGAATCGGCCCCTTGAGCGTGTCCTTCATACACTCAAATTCGGTTCCTTCGACAGCCCGACGTGCCAACGTGTTTTTGACCACACGCAGGTATACGCCGGCTTTGCGTGCTTCTCGACGCAAATCCGTCATCTCCTCAACAGACAAACCCCGGTACTCGGCTGCAACAGCCGTAACAGAGTCGCCTGCAACCGCGTTCACCTCTTTGACAAGACGTTTCTTGTCTTCGAGTCTCAGTGCCATGAGTTTCTCCTGGCTTACGGTTACACAAATGGGTGAAAACAATCCTCACCCCCATTCGGGGATACCTGTCCCCTTGGTCGGATGGGCAACCAAAGCCGCTTTTAACTGACTCGGGTAACACCATCTACGTAGGCGTTTATTAAGATCAGCTTGTCTGCTGATCACCTACGGTCTTCGACGATCACCGCTTCCCTGCGGCTAGTGCTGCAGCGCCACAAAGCGCCTTAGCATGTTCTTGACTGGTTCAACACTTGCCTCAGGCGTCGACTGAAGCTTGATCCACTGAAATGCCGGGACCCATCGTTGATGAGACGGTCAATTTCTTAAAATACGAACCCTTCGCAGATGCCGGCTTCGCTTTCTTCAGGTCGGCAAGCAACGCTTCAAGGTTTTCCTGCAGCGCGCCAACTTCGAAGTCAGCCCGGCCGATCGCGCAATGGATAATTCCGGCCTTGTCGGTGCGATAACGAACCTGGCCAGATTTTGCATTTTTTACAGCGGTTTCGACGTCCGCCGTGACCGTGCCAACCTTGGGATTGGGCATCAGTCCGCGTGGTCCCAGGATCTGGCCCAGCTGACCGACAACGCGCATGGCGTCCGGCGTCGCAATAACAACGTCGAAGTCCATGGTGCCGCCCTTGATGGTCTCAGCGAGATCTTCGAAACCCACAATGTCAGCGCCCGCCGCGGTCGCCTTATCGGCATTCTCACCTTGGGCGAAAACGGCGACGCGGACTGTCTTTCCCGTGCCATTCGGCAACACTGTTGCACCACGAACAACCTGGTCGGACTTGCGCGAATCCACGCCGAGGTTGACGGAAACATCGATGCTCTCGGCGAACTTCGCGGTGGCCAGTTCTTTCACGAGGCTAAGCGCAGCACCGATTTCATACGCTTTCCGCGAATCAATCTTGTCGCGCGCAGCCTGCTTTTTCTTGCTGAACTTCGCCATTATTTCACTCCCTCAACGTCAATACCCATACTCCTGGCCGTGCCTGCGACGGTGCGCACAGCGGCGTCCATATCGGCAGCAGTCAGATCAGGCATTTTGGTCGTAGCAATTTCTTCGAGTTGTGCACGATTGACCTTGCCAACCTTGTCCGTGTTCGGCGTACCGGAACCTTTTGGCACACCGGCAGCTTTACGCAGCAGCACGGCGGCGGGGGGAGTCTTGGTAATGAATGTGAAACTACGATCGCTATAGACGGTAATGATCACAGGAATGGGCAATCCCGCCTCAGTACCCTGGGTCTGCGCGTTGAACGCTTTGCAGAACTCCATGATATTGACGCCATGCTGACCGAGAGCCGGACCGACAGGTGGAGACGGATTCGCCTGACCTGCAGGTACCTGCAGCTTGATATAGCTGGCAACTTTCTTAGCCATTTGTAAAACCTCTCGAGTTCAAACGCTCTTGCGAGCTCCTCGTATCTTGTTTGTTCGCGCGTAAGACGCGTATATGCCCTTTGGGTACTCCTACCCTTTCTCTACCTGGCCGAAGTCCAGTTCCACTGGTGTAGACCGGCCCAATATCTGAACCGCGACTTGCAAGCGGTTCTTTTCGTAATTCACTTGTTCAACCACTCCGGAGAAGTCGTTGAATGGTCCGTCGGTGACACGCACCACCTCGCCCGGCTCAAACAATACTTTCGGGCGCGGCTTGTCGACACCTTCCTGAACACGCTGCAGAATATTGTCTGCCTCTTTCTCAGTGATCGGTGCCGGTCGATCGCTCGTGCCACCAATAAAGCCGAGCACCTTCGGTACTTCCTTGACGAGGTGCCAGGTCTCGTCATCCATTTCCATTTGCACCAGAACGTAGCCCGGGAAGAACTTGCGCTCGCTACGACGTTTCTGTCCTGCTCTCATCTCGACCACTTCTTCGGTCGGGATCAAAATGTCACCAAACTTGTCCTGCATACCCATACGTTCAATACGTTCCTCGAGACCGCTCTTGACGCGATGCTCGAAGTTCGAATATGCATGTACGATGTACCAACGTAAGGCCACTGCCATTAATCCTCTAAAATCCGTTCGCTTTGTGCAAAGAGCGTCAACCGACCAACGATCGGGTTAGCCAAAGTAGTCCCGAGTCAAGCACCCAGAAAAACAGCATCATCACCAGCGTAAATACAAATACCGCAATTGCTGTCTGCGTCGTTTCCTGTTTGGTCGGCCATACAACTTTGCGAATCTCGACTCGTGCGCCCTGAACAAATTGCCAGAGTCGATGGCCCTGCGTACTTGTCATGGCGATGGTGATACCGGCAGCCGTGCCACCGAGAACCATCAGTACCCGAATCGCCTGCGCAATGCTGGTCTCATAGTAGTAGTACGCGTACAGCCCACCTACCAAAGCAGCCGCCGCAAGCAGCAACTTGATGGTATCGAGCCCGCCGCTCTGACTTGTTTCTGTTTGTGTTGCCATGTCTTCTTTTCGTCGCCAGTATCGCGCGCCCGGGCGCGTATTTGCCCTCCGGGTGCTCCTACAACTTGGCAGGCCAGGAGGGAATCGAACCCCCAACCTGCGGTTTTGGAGACCGCCGCTCTGCCAATTGAGCTACTGGCCTATATTCTTTACTCGATAATTTTTGCCACTACGCCCGCACCCACGGTGCGGCCACCCTCACGGATAGCAAAGCGCAGTCCTTCTTCCATTGCGATCGGTGCAATCAGTTCTACAACCATTTGCACATTGTCGCCCGGCA
>Ga0209987_10002241_pt1 | contig 10688 bp, 9 predicted proteins | sample N074metaG_FD_182134 | JGI IMG/M metagenome (GOLD analysis project Ga0209987, IMG submission 182134) | Deep subsurface microbial communities from Kermadec Trench to uncover new lineages of life (NeLLi) - N074 metaG (SPAdes) (version 2) | ecosystem: Environmental > Aquatic > Marine > Ocean trench... | reverse complement strand
GCAGCGGAGTAGTGCTTATGGCAATCCTTCCAGATGGCGTAAATGCGATCGATCTCGGCGGTGAGCGCATCCGACAGCGAAACTTTGCGCCCCATGGCACGACAGTTCATCGGCATGCTGTTGCGCAACGCCTCAAATCCCGCATGCATCTCTGCACTGATACAGCGTGCGTGCGCCCTTGCTGCCACATCGGCGGGCCACAGCTGCTTGTCGGGCCAGCGCTCGGCCAGGGTCTCAGCAATTGCCAGCGTGTCCCAGATCGCCTGTCCGTCGAGAATCAGAACCGGTACTCTGCCTGCATCTGTGTACTCTGCTATCCGTGCTCGGGTATCCTCCTCGTCCAGCGCAATGCGATGTTCGTCGAAGTCGATCCCGGCCTGGCGCAGCATCAGCCAGGCCCTGAGGGACCAGGACGAGTAATTCTTATTGCCAATGATGAGGGTTGGGTTCATGATTTCGTATTACTTTCAACGCCGTATGGTAAACCATCCATGGGTCTAAAGCTTACGTTCGAACTCACGGACCGAGATTTGGATTTTTTCCGCGAGGCGCTCAAACAGTCCCGTGCCGCGGTGCGTGACGCGGAAGAAACCGAAATAATCGATGCGATCCGCGATGTTCTGGACGAAATTCGCAGTAATGAGCCGTTGCCGGATTTCGTCGAACAACGTATCCCCACGCTCGAAGCCATGATCCAGATGCTCGTCGACGAAGAGTGGCAGCTGCCGACCGACGATCGCGAACACCTGCTCGCAACCTTTGTTTATTTCGCCGATCCTGAAGACATACTGCCCGATGACATTCCGGTCATCGGCTATCTGGACGATGTCATCATCCTCGAGCTGACGGCCAGAGAATTGGTGCATGTGCTCGAAGCCTACGCCGAGTTCTGCGCATTTCGGGATGACTATGACAAGCAACACGGCAAGAAGACTGACGCCGCTGTTCGTCGCGACCGCCTGGATCGACAACGTCGAAAATTACACCAGCGCATGCGCCAACAGACAGCACACAAGCGTAAAAACGAAATTTGGTAGTCGTCGGCTGCGTCGGATCAGAAACGCATTAATACCGATCCCCAGGTAAAGCCGCCACCGAAAGCTTCCATAAGAACCAGGTGATCGCGCTTGACGCGACCGTCACGCACCGCAACGTCAAGTGCCATCGGCACCGATGCGGCTGACGTATTGCCGTGGTCCTGAACCGTTAGCACGACTTTTTCCATCGGTATTTTCAAACGTTTTGCAGTTGCCTGAATGATACGGATATTTGCCTGATGCGGAATCAGCCAATCAAGTTCTTCTTTTGAAATGCCCGAAGACTCAAGCGCCTGTGTCGCAACTTTTCCAAGCGTATTGACCGCAACCTTAAAGACTTCCTTACCGGCCATTATGATGGCCGCTTCATCGGTGCCGGCTTTGTGCAGATCTTTCGACGGACCAACAGGATAGTACAAGAGGTCTTTGTACTGACCATCCGCGCCAAGATGACAACAAATGATGCCAGGTTTTTCGGAAGGCTTAAGAATAACCGCGCCCGCGCCGTCACCGAACAAGACGCAGGTATTGCGGTCATTCCAGTCAACAAGTTTGGTTAAACATTCGGCGCCGATGACGAGCACGCACTTTGCTTCGTCCGCCTTGATGAATTTGTCTGCCGTTGTCAGCGCGTAAATAAATCCGGTGCACGCCGCCTCAAGACTAAATGCAATGCAAGCGGGAATGCCGAGCCTGTGTTGCACCAGCGTCGCGATGTTGGGGAAAATAAGATCCGGCGTTGTCGTACCGATCACCACCATATCGATATCGGATAGATTGATACCGGCGTCGTCGATCGCAATTTTTGCGGCCTCGACACACATGTCAGATGTTGTCTGATCAGGCGCGCAGCAATGTCGCCGTTCAACACCCGTACGGGTCTTAATCCACTCCGCCGTCGTATCGACTATCTTCTCGAGATCAGCATTGGTCAGGATTTTTTCCGGCAGGTAACGGCCTGTTCCGGCGATTCTGGAATACGTCATGCTGCCTCTCGTTGCAACAGATTGCCGATCTGTTGCGGCACCTGGTTTCTTACTTCGACTATTGCGGTATCAATGGCGTGTTGAAACGCATAGGAATCAGCGCCGCCATGGCTCTTGATAACGATACCATTTAGCCCAACCAGAGTCGCACCATTGAATTTTCGGGGGTCCGCTTCACGCATGATCCGCTTCAACACCGGGTTCGCAGGAATTGCCATGAGCTTTGCGAGCCAGTTGCGCGTGAATGCACGGCGCACAAAATGCGACATCAAACCGACGGTGCCTTCCATCGTTTTCAGCGCAACATTGCCCGTGAAGCCATCGGTTACAACTACGTCAGCCTTACCGGAAAACAATTCGCTGCCTTCGATGAATCCAATGTAGTTCAACGTGCTCGCCGTCAACATGGCCGCCGCATCCTTGATTGATGCGTGACCTTTTGTGTCTTCGGCGCCGATGTTCAACAGAGCAATTTTCGGTGCCTCGATCTTGGCGACGTCCGCCGTCACGATCGATCCCATTACGGCAAACTGAAACAGGTGATCGGCCGTGCAAACTGTATTGGCACCAATATCCAGCATGTGCATTGTGCCGACAGTCGATGGCAGCTCGGCGATAATCGCCGGACGATCGATACCAGGAAGCATCTTCAATACAAACTTGGCAGTCGCCATGAGCGCGCCCGTATTGCCCGCGCTGACGCATGCCTGCACCTCACCCGATTTAACGAGGTTGATCGCAACACGCATTGACGAATCTTTTTTCTTGCGAATCGAGTCTGCCGGCGGATCTTCCATCGTCACGATTTGCGACGCGTGTACGATGCGCAGCCGCGATTCGTCGCCCACGATACGCATCACCAACTCATCGAGCTCGTCCTGATCGCCGACCAGGACCAGTTCGATATTGCTGTATTTCTGCAATGCGGCGTACGCCGCGCGCACGACAACCTCGGAGCCGAGGTCGCCGCTCATTGCATCAAGGGAAATCGATGAAGGAATGACTACTCGTCGTCGTCTTCGATTACAGGTTGCGCAACGATCTGTTCACCGCGGTAAAAACCGTCCGGTGAAACACGGTGGCGCAGGTGCGTCTCACCTGTCGTTTGGTCAACTGACAACGCCGGACTTTTCAGCTTGTCATGCGCGCGGCGATGGCCGCGTGTAGAGGGAGTCCTGCGACTCTTTTGAACTGCCATAACTTTCTCCTAAATTCTATTTTTCATCATCCATCTGTGCGCGTAAATCCACAAATGGCGTTGGCAAACTGCCGTAATCTCGGCCGCGAGGCTGATTTCCAGCGCTGCGACATCTTCTTGTGCATCTGCGAAGCCGTAGTCTAACGTTCCCGTTACCATTAAATCCCGCCATCCCGCCGCTATTTTGGCGGCGTCCAGCGCGATCAAATCTGCCTCGATGATCGTCGAAAGTTGGTCGAAACATCTGATTTTTTCAGAAATTTCAATAACTTATGAAGCCGCCGCCCATTCGCGTGGAGGACGGCGATCTCGCAGTGGATCGTCCATGGCGCGCGCATGATAAGGAGCTTGGCTCCGAGTGTCAAAATACTCCTGAGCGGCGCCAAAGAGAATGCTCCGCGCCCCGTGGCAAAGCGCGTAGACTTTGACTTCTTTGCCCCCAAGCCACTGATTTACTTATGCAAAACCCCTCTGCGCCGCAGATCTTCCTGGCTTCATCGTCAACCTATCGACGCGGCCTGCTCGATCGCTTTCTCGACGAGTACGAGGCCGTGTCATCGGAGGTGGACGAAAGCAATGAACAGGGACTGCCGCCTGCCGAACTCGCGTGCCATCTGGCCCGCAGAAAAGCAGAAACGGTTTCCGCAAAAGCCCCACGCGCACTCATTATCGGCGCCGACCAACTCGCCGTGCTCGACGAGCAGGTACTCGGCAAACCCGGCAATCATCAGCGAGCCGTAGAGCAACTCATGGCTGCGTCAGGGAAAGCCGTGCGTTTTCTGACCGCGGTCTGCATATTGGACCCGGTAACGCGTACGCGCTACGAGCATGTGGATGTAACGACAGTTCGCTTTCGCGACTACGATCTTCGTCTGGTTGAATCCTACCTGCGTCACGATGAACCCTATGACTGCGCAGGCAGCTTCAAAATTGAGGGTGCGGGATTCGTACTATTCGAATCCGTCGATACCGACGACCCGACGGCACTCATCGGCCTGCCAATGATCTGGGTCGCAGGTCGCCTGCTACAACTGGGATATTTGTTGCCATAACAGGTTGCGACACGGGGTGGTCCTCTCCGTCATGCCTCGCTGCGCTGCGGTTGGACGGTGCCTACGCCACCACACCTCCGGCGCCTGTCGACCGGCTTCGCCGGCCTCGGCGTACTTCCGGCAAGAACTATCGCGGCCCGCCGGCGTCAAGCGCGACGTTTTTTCCCTCGCTGAGCCAGCGAGCGCTGCAGGAATTTTTCCAGGTCTGCGGCCAGTGGTGCCGTGAAATGCAGTTCATTGCCGCTGTCGTCCGGAAAAGCGATCGACTGCGCGTGCAGGAAGAGTCTCGGCAGGCCGTCCTTTTTCGCCTGGTAGTTGGCATCGAGGTCACCGTAGCGTTCATCGCCCGCCAGCGGAAAGCCAACATACTGGGCGTGTACACGAATCTGGTGGGTACGGCCCGTGAGTGGCGAGCATTGCAATAAGCTGTACTTGCCGTAGCGCCGTGACAGCCTGATGCGCGTTTGCGCCGACTTGCCTTCCTCGTCGACGATTACGTAGCGCTCACCGCCCTGCCGGTGCCGGACCAACAGAGGTGCATCGACCAGTTGTTCACCAATCTGCCAGTCACCAATCGCCAGGCCCAGATAATTCTTCTCGACCAGACCTTCGCGAAACTTCTCGTGCAAGGCACGCAACGCGCTGCGGCGCTTTGCCAGCACCAGGCAGCCCGACGTCTCTCGATCGAGTCTGTGAACGAGTGACAAGTCACGCAAATCAGGTCGCGCATGCCGCAAAAGTTCGATGATGCCATGACTGATACCACTGCCGCCGTGTACGGCGATGCCGGTCGGCTTATTGATGACAAGCAGGCGTTTGTCCTCGAACAAGACATGATCGAGGATCGCAGCACTCTGTTTCGCGGGCGGCGGCGCTCCTTCGGTATTGATCCGGACCGGAGGTATACGAACCTCGTCGCCCTCCTGCAGTTTGTATTCCGCGCGTATCCGACCACCATTGACGCGTACTTCACCGCGCCGCAACAGCCGGTACAAGCGTCCCTTGGGCACGCCTGGCAGCTCGCGGCGCAGGTAGTTATCGATTCGTTGGCCAGCCAGATCGCTGTCAATACTGACTTTGCGGACCTTGGTGACGACTGCATCGGGCTTGCCTGATGAATTTTCTTGCATGATCAATAGCTTGATGAGACCCGGTCCTGTGTTATATTACCGCCAACGGCACCGCACATGTGTGTCAGTCGCCGTAAGCCAATTTTTTTATTTCCCGGTCCCGCAATAAGCGAGGCCAGATTTCAATGGCAGCAAGCACGGATTCCGGCAAGCGCCACAGCGGCAAGACCGCAGGGAAATCATGATAGATGTTTTCGGAGCCGCGAACCCTCTGGTTCACGCTCTTCAACAACTAATGAGCCATATTTTTTGCGCTCCCGCGCGCCGTAGCTACGTGCGCCCGGCTCCCTGCCCTTTTGTCCCGGCCTTTGCCTTTGCTACAAGTTCCGTAGCGCTGCCCTCTGATCAATTACAAGTAGGGCAACATGAAAAGAATGCTAATCAATGCAACTCAGGAAGAAGAGTTGCGCATGGCCATGGTCGATGGCCAGAGCCTGTTCGATCTGAACATCGAAGGACCTTCGAGCGAACGTAAGAAAGCCAATATTTATAAGGGCAAGATCACGCGCATCGAGCCAAGCCTCGAAGCTGCGTTTGTCGACTACGGCGCAGACCGCCACGGCTTTCTGCCGTTAAAGGAAATCTCCAGCGAGTATTTCGTTAAAGCCGTTGAGTCCGGCAAACCCAATATCCGGGACGTTCTAAAAGAAGGTCAGGACATCGTTGTCCAGATCGACAAAGAAGAGCGCGGTAACAAGGGCGCTGCTTTAACAACCTTCGTCAGCCTGGCAGGACGTTTCATTGTTCTGAAACCGAACAAGGCTCGTTCCGGCGGCGTGTCGCGACGCATCGTTGGCGAGGATCGCGAACTGGCCAGACAGTCACTGAACGAGATCGATATTCCCGATGGGATGAGTGTGATTCTTCGCACTGCGGGTATTGACCGCAGCTCTGAGGAATTGACCTGGGACATGGAGACGCTGCTGCAGGTCTGGCAAGCGATTCTCGACCACGTCCTGATCAAGCCGGCACCCTTCCTGCTGTATCGCGAAAGTAATGCCGTGGCCCGTGCGCTGCGTGACTATTTGTCGAACGACGTGGGCGAAATCCTGATTGACGACGAAGCCACCTATAAGGAAGCCGTCGAACAAGTCACGAGCGTGATGCCGCACAACCTCAAGAAGCTCAAGTATTACGACGACCCGGTGCCATTGTTTACGCGCTTTCAGATCGAGAGCCAGATTGAATCCGCGTTTTCACATATGGTTACGCTGCCGTCCGGCGGCAGTATTGTCATTGACCACACTGAAGCGCTGGTATCAATCGATATCAACTCCGCCCGTGCGACCAAGGGCAGCGACATTGAGGCGACAGCACTCAACACCAACCTTGAAGCAGCCACAGAAATTGCCCGGCAGTTGCGAATTCGCGATCTCGGCGGTCTGATCGTTATCGATTTCATCGACATGGGACCGCAACGGAATCAGCGCGATGTTGAAAACCGCCTGCGTGAGTCCGTGAAACAAGATCGCGCACGCGTGCAGATCGGGAAGATCACGCGCTTTGGCTTGCTCGAGATGTCACGGCAACGGCTGCGCCCGTCGATCAGCGAATCGGCACACCAGACCTGTCCTCGTTGTTCCGGCATTGGCACGATTCGCAGCGTTGAATCACTTGCGTTGGCCATCTTGCGCCTCATCGGTGAGGAAGCACGCAAGGAACGTACGGCGAAGGTAATCGCTCAGCTACCTGTTGAAGTAGCGACCTACTTGTTGAACGAAAAACGCGACTGGGTGCAAAGCCTTGAGGCGAGCCACGATATGCAGGTTGTACTGGTAGCCAACCCGGCACTTGAGACGCCGCATTACGATATTCGACGCGTACGCGATGACCAGGCTGACATGCCTGAAAATTCAGGCGTTAGCTACGCCCTTGCCGAGGCGAGACCGGAGCCCGAAGCACCGCAATCCATCGAGGAACGCAAGGAAGCTGAGGAAGCTGCGATCGACGTTATCAAACCAGCGACACCTGCACCGAAGCGCAAGAAGACCGATGGATTCTGGAAATGGCTGACTGACCTGTTTTCGAGTGATGGCAAAAAGAAAAAACAACAAAAACAATCGCGTGGTCGGCGCGGCGGCTCGCAACATAAGCGCGCGCGCGGCTCACAACAACGTGGCCGTAGCCGCAATGAGCAGCGTCAGCAAGGTAGTGGTGATCGCCAGCGTTCACGCAAGAAACCTGCGCAGAAGAAGCAGGACGGTAACAGAGGTCGCAATCAGCAGGCCAAAGCCAAAGATTCGCAGCAGCAGGATGATCCGCAGCAGCAGAATCAGGAAAATACGACGCCGAAGCAGGATGAAAATCGCGACGAGACGAAGCGACCATCGCGCAATCGGCGCAGTCGTGGCGGTCGTCGCCGACGGCGCAGTGCAGAAGACCGACCGGCACAGGACAGTACAACACAGTCCGCAGCACCCAGGTCGGAGCAGGAGCTGCAGCAACAGGAATTTAACGCCAAACAAACCACAACGCAAGCCGGACCGCCGAGTGCACGGACAGATGCTGAAAGAGCAACCGATGCCGCCGCAACGCAGACTGACGTACAGCCGCAGGCAGAAGCGGCAGCAAAACCGGACACCGGGCCTGAGGTAAAACCGCAGCCTGAAGTGACGCCACAAGCGAAGCCAGAAGCTAAAGCAGAGTCAAAGCCACAGGCGGAAGTGACGCCAAAACCGGAGGCAGAACCTAAACCAGAGCCAAAGCCGCAAGCAGACGCAAAGCCAAAACCGGAGGCAGAACCTAAACCAGAGCCAAAGCCGCAGGCAGAAGCGAAGGCAGAAGCGAAGCCGAAGGCAGAAGCGAAGCCGGCCGACAAGCCCGCAGACAGGCCCGTGCCGAAACCAGCAGGCCGTTTGCTGCCCTGGGACGCGAACTCGGAATCAGGCGAATAAACGCCTAGAAAGAATGTCGTGAACGCAGCGTCTCGAGCAATCCTCGGGACGCTTCTTCAACCAGATCCAACACGCGTTCGAATCCAGCCGAGCAGCCGTATACGCGATCCAGTCCGTGGGAGGATCCATGGATAGAAGTTCTCGGGCATGAGCCTGACGAGGTCGACTTGTCACGCCTCAACAGCGGCGCCACTGTGCACTACAACCACTCCAGGCAACGCGCAGACCGTCTCGGCAAGGTTGAACGCGCGTGGATCGAAAAAGGTCGTGGCATTGCAGAAATTCGAATCAGTAAACGTGCTGATGTTTCGGATATATGGGATGACCTCGAGGACCAACTTATCGCAAATATTTCGGTCGGCTAAAAAATTCACGAACGAGTACTCGCAACGTCGAACGATAATGGCCCCGACGAGTATCGTGTAACGAGTTGGGAGCCTGTCGAGATCTCTCTTGTCGACATTCCGGCCGATCACACCGTTGGCATCGGTCGAAGTGCTGCGACTCACAGTGCGTATCCTCGCAAGTCGATCTCGGCGGCTCCCGCATTACTTTCAGGAGAAAAAAACATGACAGGCAAATCAGAAACCGCGGCAACGACTGAAGAGGCCTTGCGGTTGGCGAACGAACGCGTCGTCGAAATCAATGGCATCTTTACGGGCCATCAGCACAGTCCGGAACTTCGAGCTCTTCACACACGTTGTTTAAACGATCCGGACCTAACGCTCGACATGGCGAGCAAAGCGCTCCTGACCGAAATCGGCAAGAACAAAACAGCCACTGGCGTGGGTCATTTTCAGCCGGGTGATAGTTCGCGCGCAAGAGGCTTGAACGATAACTTTGTTGATGGCTTCCTGCACCGAAGCGGAATCATCAAAGGCGAGATTTCCGAAGAAGCCAAGTCAGTCGGCACCCTGAGCTTTCGCGATATCGTCAGGGCCAACCTGGAAATGTGCGGATCGTATTACCCAGGCATGACGCCGGCCGAGGAATGGAAGCGATTCCATACGTCCGATGACCTCAAAAATGTTCTTGCGAACATTGCCACCAAAGTGCTGATCGCTGGATTTGATAACGAGGAGCTAGCCACTCACCGCGAGTGGACCACAAAGGTTGACGTGCCGAACTATAAACCGGTTAAACAGGTTGCACTCAGTGAAATCGGAGACCTCGAGTTGATCGGCGAAGGCGGCGAAATAACATTCACAACCGTGAAGGACACGGGCATTGATATACAGCTGGCGCGTTACGAGCGAGGAATTATCTACAGCCGCGAGATGTTCATCAACGACGATCTCCAGTTTCTGCTCAATACGCCGCAGAACTTCGCCCGTGCTGCATTGCGTCTTGAGAAAAACCTGGTCTTCGTAGGTCTGACAGCGAATCCACAAATGGGCGACGGCAATCCTCTGTTCGACGCTACTCACGGCAATGTTGGCACAGCGGCCGCTCTCAGTGTCACCAGCCTGGGTGAAGCGAAGAAGTTAATGAGATTGCAAATGAATCTCCAGGGCCTAGCGCATCTGGACATCACGCCAGCATTCCTGATTGTTCCGGCCGCACTTGAGACAGTCGCCGAGCAGCTAATCAATTCCATCTTCGATCCGGATGGAACGACCTCTTCAGCACAAAACCCATTCGCTCGAAAACTACGAATTATTGTTGAGCCTAGGCTTGACGTTGTGTCGTCAACAGCCTGGTATCTTGTTTGCTCTCCATCGACCTTTCACTGGTTCTCGCGTGTGTATCTCAATGGAATCGAAGAGCCAACCCTTGAAGGTCCAGTCGAAGATTTTGATACATCTGCACTGAAGTTCAAGGCGAGGCACGAGGTCAACGCGTCTCCAATCCTTTGGCAGGGAGCGGTGAAGAACGATGGAGCCTAGGCAAACATTATCGAAACACGCGGCCGCTGTGGGTGGTAGACAATCTGCGGCGCAGCCGTAAGTGATTGTTTAGTAAAGCATAGATACTCCGAGCCGATTCTGAGACGCTTGGGGCTACGACACTCGCTTTTCGTGTGTGTTTAGAAGTTGAAACACCCATTTCCGTTTCCGCACGATGCGGAAATCCAGGTGATCGGTGTGACAGACCGGAGCGGACAGCGGTTCTGAGGTAGAATCCTGACTATGGTGGACAAACGACTGCTTTTCCCCAAAGCGGACATTCAGGCCACCAATAATCGAGTGAATTTAGGGGCCGCTTTCGGCCAGAAGCGGTCACTCACGTCTACTTATAGGCAATAGCGGCGCTTGTAGGACCGACCAGAGGTACGACATCGAAATCGGAGAATCCGGTTTCAACGCACCATTCACGAAAATCTGCCGCCGTATAATCAAAAGCGTCACCAAATTCAATCAGCATATTGAGCGACATCAAAAGGCCAAACGT
>Ga0209987_10002239_pt1 | contig 10689 bp, 13 predicted proteins | sample N074metaG_FD_182134 | JGI IMG/M metagenome (GOLD analysis project Ga0209987, IMG submission 182134) | Deep subsurface microbial communities from Kermadec Trench to uncover new lineages of life (NeLLi) - N074 metaG (SPAdes) (version 2) | ecosystem: Environmental > Aquatic > Marine > Ocean trench... | reverse complement strand
TCAAGATTTTGAGGTCTAAGGGCACGAAATCAGATAAGAAACTTGCCGAGAGTGCTTTCATTGATGCTGGTTTGAGGAATGCCCGCGAGGCGGTCAAAGGCGGCAAGCAATTCGTTTCAGTTTCGGGCAAAATGAGTGGAAAGAAAGCTAGTCAGACTATTCGTGGTGCCGCTAAGTTTCTGAAACAGCACGGTACGCCTGCTGATAAGAAGTTGGCAGCGAAGGTGTTGGGTGAGGGTAAAGTAGACAAAGCTCAGTCATCCCCAAAGGCAACTTTGGCGAAATTGACTAAACAGCTTACACCTAAACAGCAGGTTGCTATGAAGCTCATGCGTGAAGGTGTTCAGATTTTCCCCGCCGAAGATAAGTTTCCAGGACCACTAGGTCGCAAGGGTGAGTTCAGGGTCGAAGCTGGTTTCACGGGTGATGATTGGAAAGGTCCATTAGCACCAGCTTTTCGCAAAGAAATAAAGAAAGCTGGTTGGAGAAGTACGGAGATTCGATCCGACAAGACAATCAGAGTGAGTTTGAAAGCGAAAGATGCTAAACAAGCTCAGAAACTAGTCAGTGATGCTGTTGTCAAAGCACGAAAGAGTGTCGGTGTCAGTGAAGAAGCGAAGCCGTTTAGCCCGGGACAACGAGGCACCGGTCCTAAGCGTGGTACGTCGGCTGAAAAAACGAAAAGGTCAAAGCAACACCGAGAGCGTTTGCTACAGAAATTCGTTGATAAACGAGATGCGAATGAATCGGTTATGGCTGAGCGTCAAGAATCATTCGGGGAAGACTGTGGTTTGTCCCATGACGAGAACGCCAAGGAACTAAGACGAACTAAGAAAGATAACAAGCTCGCCAGCGGCCTAGACGAAGCGCCGCAATTCTTTACTGTTGTGGCCCTCAAAGGAAAGAAAGTTGTTGGTCAGATACACAGCATTGGAAAGCAAGAGATCAAGACAGCCGTGGAAGTCTTGAAGAAAGACCATCCAGGTGCTAAAGTCTCTGTGGAAAACAAGAGCGGCAAGGTTGTCAGCGTAGAGAGTGTTGAAGAACAACTAAGTAAGAGGAAGAAGAAAACTACTTCCGCTTACTAAACAAGGCCCTTACATTATGATGGTGACTACTTTGACTGATGACAATTACACGTTTTTTGCGATCCGAGCGTACTGCAACTCCCAGTGCAAGAATTTAGATGAGTTTCATGAGGACCTCAATCGCACAAAGTATTTGAAGCGCCTGTTTCGGCGCTACCAAGCGACAGGTCAGTTGAGAGAACGGTTGATTCTCAACCATATCATCATCTTTTATAATGTGTTCGGCGTAGAGCCGGCAACACGGTTGCTATTCTTCAAGATTGAAGAGGAACTACACCCGTTGTTGAAAACCTTTTTGGTGTATCTTAACTACTGCCCTGAGCAGGGTATACCCGAATCAAAAGATTTGATCGGGATGCCTTTGGATGAAAAAGTAATCAAAGTATTACGAAAGTTGGACGAACATGCTGCCATGTGATGTAAACCCCGAAAGAGAAATGCGACAACGTTTTTTCAAGCGTGAAGCTGATATGCGTATGATGCGTGAAAATATTAGTGTAGTTGACGCCCAACCACCATTGCCGGTCAATGGGTGGCAAATAACTTTCCTCTTTGATAATGAAAAGGCGAGAGAGATGCCTTTTATCAATGCAGCTCGAAAACTCAAATGGAACCCTCATGCCGTTATTGTAAGATCGGGAAAAGTTCGAATTACTGTGACCATAAAGAAAGCATTGTCGGCGGCCGAGGCGGTAATGAAGGCGACCAAACTTCTTCCTCACTTGGCGGAAGCTGCTATTGAGATCAAATCATTGGACGAAGCCAGGTAATGCTCTCTTTCAGTGATTACATGAACGAAGCTAAAGAAACATTTCTGTCAATTCTTGAAGAAGATCCAAATAGTTGGAGTATTTTTCGTTTTAGCAAATTTAGTGGCCAGGGCGTAAAGAAAATCAAAGGTGGGTTTCGAACCGCTGCCGACGCGATCAAAGCGGCCAAGAAAATCGCTAAGAAAACTGGTGAACGAGTTTCTGATGGTCTAAAAGAACGAACCGAATTTCGCGTCGGTCGGCCAAGACCAAAAACATCTGATTCGTGGGTTGAAGTCGATGGACTTGCACATGACGTGTGGGTAGTAGACCGTGTGTTTCCCCGCAAAGACGAAGCTGACCGCCTCGCTGGGCCATTCAAAAAGAAACGACACGCTCTGAGAAAAGCAAGAGATATAGTTCGTGAAACCGGTGAGAAATTGTTCTTGGACCTTGATGGGCCTGATGGACCCTTGCCGTCTAAGGAGGTACGAGGATGAAATCATTTGAACAATTTCAACAAGATTTGCGAGAGGCGGCCGGACCTGGCCCAGGCGTCTCACACCTTGTAGTCGATAATACCGGTAAAGACAGGTGGATTGTTGATCGTTGGGTCAAAGGTGATCCCCGATCTCGATTTGGAGGTACGCAGGGCAGCCCCTATAAGAAAAAGGGTCAAGCGGTGAAGGCAGCTAAGAAGATAGCTAAAACCACTGGCGAGGAAATAAAGATAAAGCCTGCTCGCACCTTCGGCGGCCCCGAAACACTGAGAAAAAAGAGATAATGTTACCGTGCGACAGAAATCCTGAAAGAGAAATGCGACAACGGTTTTTCCAGCGTGAGGCTGACATGCGTTTAGCTAAGGGTACGCCCTTGAATGAATTCAGGCTTGGTCTTGCAGGCCAAAATCGTCTCAAAGATCAAGATGGAAATATTTGGTATGGTGTTGATATCAGGTATAATATAGACGATTTTCAGGGGGGGTTGGTCCAGACATTTGAGGAAGCCGTAGAAAAGAAGGGATATTTTGTTGTTTCAGGAAAGACTCCATCGACTTTCCTTAGTTCTGCTCAAGTAGTAGTCAATGATGCTAAGAATCAGGCAGATGCGAATAAAAAGGTCAAGCGAATAGCACTAGCATCACGAATAAAGAATCCATTCATTGAAATAGCTCATGACCTAAAAGGTCTGGTTAGAGATATCTTGGGGCTGAAAAAACGAAAGAATAAGAAACCAAAAAGACAGCAACCAACATTTACAAGAGAAGCTGCCTTACAAGAAGCTAAACGTGTGCCTTTAGCCACAGCAGCTAAAGACGTTGTTGACGATCTTGAGCGTTTCGGTCGTAACCAAGGTCCAGGCCCCGATAAGCGTTTAGCTGCTCTCAGGTCTGCTATCAAGTCAGGGAAGACTTCTGCATTGCTCTCAGCTACGAAAAGTATCGTTGATGATCTTGAGCGATTCAACCGAACACAGGGTCCGGGGCCAGATAAGCGTCTAGCTAGTCTAAAAGCTGCAATCGCTAGAGGAATTCTTGGTGGGGGTTTGACAGAAGAAAAAGTTCCACCTAGTAGAGATCCAGCTGTTGTAGCAATCAGAGATAGCATCAAGTTTACCGGTAAGACCAAATCAGAATTTCGGGATCGACCTGAACCAGTTTGGAAATTCGATATAACTATGGTTGCTAAGACATCCGAACTGCCTCCTAAATGGTTTGAATTCTTTTCAAAGAGCCTTCATAAATTAGACTGGAGAATCGTGAGAGGTTTCAAGAAACTGACCATACACGTTTTGAGCAAGTCACAATCTGAAGCCAAAAAAGAACTAACCCATCAGATAGACAGAGCCTAATCATGAAATCTTTCAAAGACTTTATAAGCGAGGAAACTCTGAATGAATTGGTCCTTTCAGTTGTAGGTGATAGCGTACAAGACAAGAGTGGAACTATATGGTTTCCAATAGAGATAAAATATTTCCCCGAGGATGTTAAGTCTGGTCTTGTGACCACATTTGAGAAGGCTGCCCGGAAAAAAGGATATCTTGTTACATCAAATACACCTCCAATTAATCCTAAGGACCGCTTCGGTTCCGTCACAAAGCTCTTTTTCGTCACACTTACCTTCGGACCAACGCCTGGGCCATTTTCTCAGATATTGATTAGTGGCAAGGCTGCTAAAAGTGAACAGGATGCTATCAAGAAAATTGAAAGACTCGCTGCTATATCTAAGCTAAAGAATCCATTCATTCGAGCGGCTAAAGGCGTCAAAAAGTTATTACAAAAAACATTCAAAGTATAAGAACCTATGTTACCCTCAGAATACAATCAAGATTTCGCAGCACAACGACGTGCTATGATGGACACTCGACGCTTGCGTGAACGTGCAACGGGCGACAGCATGTTGGTAGTCATAGAGGAAACTCGTGGCTGGGCTATTGCTCGGCTTGAGCATGACCAGCCAGGTGCGATTCGTGAACGCTTGCAGGGTAACTTTCCCACGGTAGGTGTTGCGTTGAAAGCAGCAAAGAGGATTCAGAACAGCACTAGAGAGCATATCAAGATAGAGCGACAAGACCAGCACATGAAAGATATGTTCAGAGAATCATTGATGCGGGCAGAGTTTCCCACACAGCAAGATGCTGGTGTGTTCATGTTTGCAGCAGGATCTCCTGGTAAGAAACTTGCTCGATTTTCAAAGACATTGCCGAAGAAAGTTGGAACTCGATTTGAAGTTGAGTTTGTAGCATCAAAAGGTAAAGCGGGTGTGATCTCTGATCTTGCACGACAGAATAACGGCAAGCTGAGTTTCATAGGGTAAGCACATGATTCCTTCCGAATTCAATCACGATGTTATGGCTCAGCGGCGCAAGCTGCGGTCGCTGCATGAGGCCCGCGTATCTTCACTGTATGAGGCACCCAAAAGCCCGACGAAAGATTCGTGGCTAACGGGCGCAAAGGTCGGTGGTCTGTGGGTAGTCTTTCGTGTGTTTGGTAACAGTACACATGCAGAGATTGTGCGTTTGCCTGGCCTACACAAATCTATACAAGCTGCTAACAAAGCGGCACAAGCAATTGGCGAAAAAACTGGCGAGGAGTTGAGAAAATCATGATCCCTTCTGAATTCAATCAAGACCTAATGGCACAGCGGCGCAAGCTGCGGTTGCTGCATGAAGCCCGCGGAGCGGCCGCTAGACGTGCCTATCTCTTTAAAGATCGTGTTACCGCAAACAAGTTTGCTGATTTCGTTGGTGAACAAGGTAATATGGACGCAGAAAGTTTTAAACCAGCATCAGGTGGTCGAATCAATGTTACAGTTGCATTTCAGAATCAGAGAGATGTCAAGAAAATTGATGCTGCTCATGATAAGTTCAGAGGTATCAAAGAAGAATACATCACCGAAAAAGTCACGATTGTTGGTGTAGACAACAAAAGTGGTGAATTATTCTTACTAGTTCCTGGTGGTCAAAAGTCTGAAGCTGGCAGACGCCTTAGCGGAATGGCATCGTTTGCAGGTGGGACGTTCAAACACCCGGGAAGAGATCGTTCTGGTAGTCCTGATGTGTTTTCGTTCAAAGTTCCAAAACTCAAACCTCTAGCTCTCTCCCAATTTCTACGAACCCAGTTAAAAGATTTGTTTTGACTAATAGAGATAAGAAATGAATCGTACATACCTAACAGAATCAGTTGTAGACATCTACGTTGCTTACAAGTTTGTGAAGATCCTGTCCCAACCGTGGACAAGCACCGACGCATTCAAGTTGGGTATCATTGACGACAAAGGTAAGATTCTCAAGAAACGTAAGAACCTGAAATCAGGTGAGGAGAAAGCAGCATACACCATCTTTCACACGTTGATTTGGAATCTAAAGAAGCTGCTCGATAAGTTACCAGCAGGGCGAACACGAATTGGTTCGTTTGCTGCTGCTCTATGGATGTTGAAAGAATATACTGCACCTAGAGTGCAAGACAAGAATTTGGTCGAATCAACATTCATCCAGTATATGCTAGAGAGTGGCCGAATTGATCCATACGAAGTTCTCGATCACTGTTTCGAACAGGTTATTGATGCGGAAAAGTTGACGCCAGGAGACCAGGCTGATTACCGACCTACAGCTCAGGGTGTGTTGTTCAGTGGCAGATACAAATTGGTCAATGATGTTGATGCTCCTGAGGGTAGTGGTAGCAAGGGCAACATTATTTTTGTTCGCAAAGACGCACAATCGTTTGATACACTTCTAGGGGAACCCATGTTTAGAGTGAAATTGGAAAAGAATCTGAAAGACCTTGTTGTTTCATTCGAGGATCTAGAGCAGGTATAATATCATGTATGAGAGCCTAGCAAAGAAAGCAGGATTGAGCAACCAAGAGTTGTCTGACAAGATTGCAACGATTCGTCGTGAAGATCCCAGTATCACACAGAAGGCAGCGGTTGGCAAAGCTGTCGGTATTCTGCGACCAGAGAAAGCTAAAGAGATTTTCAAAGAGCAGGAAACGTCTGCTCAAAGAGAAGTTGAATCAGATCAAGCTCGCCGTCGAGCACAACGTCGTCAAGCCGAAAGAGAGAGTGACCGAGATAGGCAGCAAATCAGACAGACAAGGCAAAAGAATCTTCAACGGCAAAACTCGGGGACAAGTCGAGCGAGTGAGAACGAAAACCAAAGAAAAGCCGAGGATCAGAAACTCGCAACTAGAGTACGACAAGCGGCCGCCGCTGCCTCCGCTGAACGACGACGAGTAGCTGAAACAGTCACCGAAACCAAACAAATGTTATCATTCAATCAATATCTCGAACAAGCATCGGCAAACTTTGCAGGTCAAGGCACTCAGATTGCTGGCTTGGGTGGTGATGAACCTATTGTGCGTGGTCAGGCCCAGCGTATGGAAGATTGCAGCAAGTGCAAAGGTGCTGGTTGTCCTGCTTGCACACCGACAGCATTCATCATTCGTCGTGCTGCAAATGTAGCCGAAAATGTTATGCGTCAACTCAAGGCAAAGAGAATTGCTGATGAAGTAATGGAGCAGGCCACTGGTGGCACCGGTGGCAATGGCGGTGGTGGAAATGGCTCCGGTGGTAATGGCAGTGGTGGTAACGGCCACGGTGGTAATGGTCACGGTAACGGTAAGAATGGTAAGCACCACGGCCGCGGCTTTCGTGGTCATGGTCTAATTATGGACAAGTGCCCACCGGGTAAGGTGTGGGACAATGATAAAAAGAAATGCGTTAGCATCACAAATGAGGGTGTGACACCTGTTCGCTGCTCCGGGTGCAAAAAACTATTCGATTCGGGTGCATCGTTTGACAAGCATGACTGCCCTAACTGTCCTAAGAAACTACCAGGCGAGACAGCGAAAGCTCATACGACCCGACTGACCCAAATTGTGCAATCAAAGCAAGGTGTAACCGCAGCGGCTATAGCGAAGGAAGCGGTCAACGAAGCTAAGCGTGCTGATAAGCAAGTGAATGTGTTTATCAAGAGCATCAAAAACAAGGGACAGAAGAAATTTGCCCAAGCGTTTGTGAAATCGTTTGGTCGTAAGATGCCACCACCGAGTAAATTTGGTATTAGTGATGACGATGCAGCAGGCCTACGGTCAAGCATTGATCGCATTCAGAATACCTTTGCAGAGGCAGTCGAGAATCTGGATATACCAGTCGCCGTAGCCACCGATATTCCAGCTGATGCTGAACCAACAACTAAGACCTATGCAGGTTCACCGGTATTCAAAGTGTCTCCTGAGACATTTGCCAAGTGTTCAGGTGGTCGTGCAAAGTGGGCTCGTTGGTCGAAGGTATTGAATCTCGAAGATGAGGGTCAGGCTGCGATCAGAACATACGCTAATAAATATCCTAGCCGACCTATCGTGCTGCAATGTGACGAGACAGGCGACATGAAATTCCTTCGGTTCAATCGTAAGGGTGGTGGTGGCAACCGCAGACGCAGAAAGACCGCGTTGCCAACTCCAACTGATGGTGGCACCGGTCAGATCGTGTTCGATACTGACAACGAACAGGTGACTGAGGCTAGTAGTGCTCGAATCACGGCTAGTACCGCGGCTGCTACGCTGCGAAAGCGTGGCCATAAGCTCAAAGCAAATGAGATTTTCTCTTTGGCTAAAACGAACAAGATTGGTCGCCGCCTTCGAAGTCCAGCTTTAGGTCTGGTATTTACCAGCGATGAAGTTGATAAGTTAGATAAAATTCTAAGCGAAAACACACGACCTGCACTAAACGAAGGTGCGGTCGAAGATATGGTAAAGTTTCTGGGCGGCCATCTGAAAAAGGGTAATAACCCCTCACGCCCAAGTGCCCGCGAATTGAAGGGTATCATTACTAGTGCAGACAGTGGTATTGAGATACTCGATTATGTCAACACATTCTTTGCATTCACGGAGAGAGAATGGTCTTTCTTTGTGGACAGTAAGCGAAATCGTGAGTTAGCTGGCTCTCGCAAACCAGCAGACAAAGAGAAGCTACTCAGAGCAGTTCTAAAGAAGATATCATAATGAAGTCATTCAAGACATTTTTGAACGAGGGCGTTCCCGCCCCATTGACCGAAGCTGTCAGTGCGGCCGCTTTCGAAGCGACGATCACGACAGCATATAATGGTGGTCCAGGTAAAGACCCTGAAACGCTTGCAACTGCTCGCGTCAAGCTCAAAGACTACAAAACAGTCGAGAAGCAAAGTAGAAAGATTGCCAAGCTGATTCGGGCAAAGACAGGCGCCAAGGGTAAGATGATTCACTTTGGCACCGGTGCTGGTAAGAGAGTCGGTTGGTGGCAAGGTGGTGGTGTACCTAAGAGTGATATGTACGTCGGTAAAGTTCGTATTTCATTGAAACAATCGGGCGGTTCTCAATTGATGTCTGCTCGGCGTGGTGAGACACTGTCCACATTTCGTGCTGCTATCGAGTACATGCAGGATGAAGCACCACAAGAAACAGCAAAGCTAGTGAAGATGATCGAAAAGAGCATGGTGCAATTCTTTACCCCAAAGGGTGTGAATATCAACACGTTCAAATTCTTCGTAAAGAAGATGAAGAAACAAGGTCCACTAGGAATCAAGAAAGCTGTGCGTGACAAGATCGACGAGTTCAATGCGATCGACAAAGCGGTTAGAAATGTAGTACCCAAGTTGGGTGCGTTCATGGAAGAAAATCTTGAGTTCCGTAAGTGGTTTGTATATGAAGCTGCAACAGGGGAAACGAAGTTTGGACCTGACCCGTTTGCTGACGCTAACTGGATTGTCGAATTCAATGCTACGACGGGAAACGCCAAGGCCGAAAAGCTGTCGAACGGTAAAAGAAAACCCGCTAAGTTCATCAAGGCTCTTGCAAGCAAGGTAGGTTTCAAGTTACGATGGAAGACTGGTAGTGGAAGCAAGCTAAACAAACAGGGTGTGGGTAACACCGAAATGTCTTTGCGGGTTGATGTACCTGCACCAAAGAAAGGCGAGAGACTTGAGGGTTTCTCGAATACATTGCACCTGCTCGGTCTTAATGTACCGCAGGTTGAAGTGCCGACGACTTCGGTTATTGAGGACATCTATGCCGAGGAATTGAGAATGTTCGCAGAAGAAGGCAACGTATATCTGACCGAAGAAGGCTTCATTCAAAGCATCGTCGCTTTTTTCAAGGGTCTTTGGAACAAGATCGTTGCTGGTCTACGAGCAGCAGCCTCTAAAGGTATTCGATTCTTGTTAGATTTCCTGGGCATCGAGTTGGTAGGTATTGAACCCAAGGGTCTGACTTTGAATTTGGGAGCATAAATAGCAAAGAGGTAGATCATGAAACTGATTGCAATATTTACATTATGTGTTTTGTTGGCTGGTTGTTCGACGACCCGAATAGTGGGCCCGTCAGACAACAGTGTGTCCGATCGCTTTACCGGAATTGTCGATGAACAGATTGAACTCACTGACCAGGCGCAAGAGCGAACCGAGATCATTTGGAACCACATTCCTCCGATTGAACAGGATGCCGCTCAAATCCAAGAACAGACTGACGTGATCGAGCAAGCAACCGATCACATGACCGAAGTGATGGACGCGGCAACTGACGAGCAGTTGGCACCAGAGATTGAGGAGCCTCTTCGCACAGACGTTGCGACCATCGACGCTAGTGCTGATAGTATTAGAGAGAGTGCAGCAGATATCGTTGACTATGCTGCATTGCTCAGAACAGAAACCGAAAAGCTGAGAGCGACACTTGAAGCTCTCAAATCTGCAAACGGCGAGGCGCAAGCGAACCTTGGTGCAATTGAAAAGCTAGAAGCCAGCATTGCTGATCTTGAGTCGCAGTTATGGGAACAAGAGGCAGAGCTAAAGCGTCAAGCGGTTCAGAGACTATACGCCTACCTTGGTGGTATGTTCGCAATCGGTTTCTTGATGATTATTAGTGGTGCGGTATTGATGATCTTTGTGACGAAAAAGGGTGGTCTGCTGCTCATGGGTATTGGTGTGTTGGTGGTTGCCGTATCGGCTGCATTGACTATGTACCTTGAATGGGTGGCAATCGCTGGTTTGGTCATCTTAGGTTTGGCGCTGGCATCACTGGTTGGTTATGGCATCTACATGGCAGTCAAGAGTAATCGTGCCGAGAAGGCAGTTGCCGAACAGACTGAGTTGCTTGAAGTTGTGAAACAAGACTTGTCCGAAGAGTCACGCAAGGAAATCTTTGGTGATGGTATGAAGCGTGGTCGTGCTGATAACATTCAAAGCAAGAGTACATCAAAGCGTGTGGCCGCACAACGACGGGCAATGAAAGAGCGAATCGAACCGACGTTCAAGAAAGAGTAAGCATGAAGGGCTTTAGGCAATTCTTAGATGAGGGTGTGAACGACCCCGGTATCTTCAAG
>Ga0209987_10002237_pt1 | contig 10694 bp, 7 predicted proteins | sample N074metaG_FD_182134 | JGI IMG/M metagenome (GOLD analysis project Ga0209987, IMG submission 182134) | Deep subsurface microbial communities from Kermadec Trench to uncover new lineages of life (NeLLi) - N074 metaG (SPAdes) (version 2) | ecosystem: Environmental > Aquatic > Marine > Ocean trench... | reverse complement strand
GGAGGTGACCTTCCCCTTCCTGCCCGCGGCGGCGGCCTTTGCTTTTTTCTCATTGATACTGATGGGCATGATCTTTTCCGAACGCAGCGTAGCGGCGAGACCCTGGGTGCTCTGAGCCGCACGTTCTCCTTCAATCACTGCCCCTGTGTCAAAGCGGCGACCTTTAAATTTGTAAGTAGGCATGGGAATCCTTTCCCTTCTTCTGGGCTGACAGTGCTTTGGCACCCGTCACCCAGAGGCAAATCTTCTAGGGTTTGCGTCTATTCATTATAACGATCTAACTGCGAAATATACGAACCTAATTGTCCAAGAACAAACTCTCGGTGGTGAACCAAGCAAAAGGCGTGCCAAAGGTGGGACGCTGTATATTGTGTCTGAGCTCCAGTCGGACTACCACATATCGCATGCTTGACCGCAGGTGTCCGTCTGAGTGTCAACCTCGGTTGGCAGGAAAGCACGAAAGCACGAAAATGGGGATTGTCCCCGAATCCTCCAGCATGTGCGAGTCCCTGGGCCTGAGAGCTCTTACTCAAGCAGACACAGGTCGAGACCGACGAAGACAAACAAGACGACACTGATGATGCCATTGAGGGTGAAGAAAGCCGCGTTGAGACGACTCAGATCCTCAGGGTGAACCAGACTGTGTTCATAGATCAGTCCGATTCCTGTCAGGACCAAACCCATCCAACTGAGCCAAGAAAGCTGAAATTGGAGAAAAGCGTAAATGAGCAAAAGCATCATCAGGACGTGAAACAAGGCGGAGATTCGAAGTGCTGTCTTGATCCCCCATTTGCTGGGCCAGGAATATCGGCCGACTTTTCGGTCGAAGTCGTAATCCTGACAGGCATAAATAATGTCGAATCCTCCCACCCAAAAAAGAACAGCAGCTGCCACATAGAAAGGATCCAGATGAATTTCGCCGCGCACGGCGACCCAACCTCCCACCGGAGCGATGGCAATGGATAATCCGAGAACCAGATGCGACAGGGAGGTAAACCGTTTCGTGTAGCTGTAGAAAAGGACGATGACCAGGGCGATTGGAGAAAGGTGAAAAGCCAATTCATTGAGCATCCAGGCTGAGAAGATAAACAGTGTGGAGCTTGCCATCGTGAAGAGTGCGACAAACGGAGCGCTGAGGAGTCCCCGAGGCAGGGCCCGATCGGAGGTGCGTGGATTCAGGCGGTCGTCGAAGCGGTCGGCGAGCCGATTGAAGGCCATGGCGGCGCTCCGGGCTCCGATCATGGCCATGATGATCCAAAAGGTGGTTTCCCAACCGGGAAATCCCCGAGCCGCCAAAAAAGCACCCAGCAGGGCGAAAGGGAGCGCAAAAATAGTGTGCTCGAACTTGATCGCTTCCAGCACCAGAACCAGTTTTTTCATGGACGCCACATCTCCGTGGGAAAATTATACCAGGCCCAGGGAATGAACTTCGTTGAGTTCGTCTGTGCCCTCTCTTGCCTAGTCCCGACTGAAGGATATAATGCCCATTTTATGGAAGGCAGCAGGTTGAATTCCTATCATCCCATCAAACTTGAGATTTATCGAAATCTCTTTTCCTCCATTGCACAGGAGATGGGTGTTGTTCTGAGGCGAACAGCATACTCTCCTAACATTAAGGAGCGCAGAGACTATTCCTGTGCCCTCTTTGACGATCAAGGTCAGCTGGTGGCCATGGGGGACCACATGCCTGTTCATCTGGGGTCGATGCCGCTTGCCGTTCAGGCGGCCCTGGATGCCTTTGCATTGGACCCCGGTGATGTCGTGGTGTTGAACGATCCCTTTGCCGGGGGCACCCACCTCCCGGACGTGACGATGGTTGTGCCCATTTATGAGCCATCGAACCCTTCCCGGCCTGTTTCCTTTGTGGCATGTCGGGCACACCATTCGGACGTGGGGGGGATTTCCCCCGGTTCCATGCCCTTGAGCACCGATATTTTTCAAGAAGGGATTCGAATTCCTCCCATTAAGCTTTACGAAAGAGGAAAGCTCAACCGGGATCTGTTGCGGCTGGTGCTCTGTAATGTCCGAACTCCCGTGGAACGAGAGGGCGATCTGGCTGCCCAGGTTGGCTCGCTGAAAGTCGGTGAGAAGAGGTTGCTCGGCCTGATGGAAAAGAACGGTCGCCAAGAGGTGAACGATTATATGAGGGCACTCCAGGACTACGGTGAAAGAGTTATGAAACAGGTGATTTCCACGATCCCTGATGGTTGCTACAGGGCTGAGGATTTCCTGGACGATGATGGGGGAGCGGCAAAGCCCACTCCCGGAAAATCCATCAAAATCAAAGTCACCGTGGACGTTCGCGGAGAAAAGATGAAGGTCAATTTCAGTGGCTCTCATCCGCAAGTCAGAGGATGCATGAATGCGGTGGAAGCCGTTACCCTGGCGGCTGTTTATTATGTGCTGCGTTGTCTGGCACCTGAGGACACCCCGACCAGTGCCGGCTTGATTCGTCCCGTAGAAGTGATCATTCCTGCGGGAACCATTGTCAATGCCCGTTATCCGGCGGCCACCGCAGGAGGGAATGTGGAAACTTCACAGCGTATCGTGGATGTTCTTCTCAAAGCCCTTTCCACTGCAGGACTGGACAACATGCCCGCTGCCAGTGCGGGTACCATGAACAACCTCTCTTTGGGCAGCGTTGGTCCTGATAGCGGTCAGACCTTCGCTTATTACGAAACCATTGGAGGTGGAATGGGAGCCAGTTCACAGGCCGATGGAGACAGCGGTATTCATACTCATATGACCAATACCTTGAATACACCTATTGAAGTTCTTGAAAACTATTTTCCCGTACGGGTCAAGGAATACCGTCTGCGCCGAGGATCCGGCGGTCCGGGGAAGTTCAGGGGCGGTGAGGGCATCATCCGGAGCCTTGAGATGTTGGCAGATTGTCAGGTGACGATGCTCTCGGAACGTCGTCGATATGCCCCCTATGGGCTGCGAGGTGGAAACCCAGGAAAGACGGGTCATAACTATCTGGTGGTCAAAGGACAACGCAAGAAGTTACCGGGCAAGTTTTCACTTTCCCTTTCCAAAGGCGATGTCATCCGTATCGAGACCCCCGGTGGAGGAGGCTGGGGGAGGGGACAGCAACAGACAACAGACAACGGACGACGGACAAGCAGACCGCAGACCGCGGACCAAAGACAGCTGACAACGGACAACGGACCACAGACTGACTCAAGTGAAAATTAAGCGCATCACGCTACGGGAAATTCGCCTTCCTCTGGTTGATTTCTTTGAGACCAGTTTCGGACGCACACAGGAGAGGCGCGTGCTCCTGGTGGAAATTCAGGGAGGCGATGCGGTGGGCTGGGGTGAATGCGTGGCTGGCGAAGGTCCTTTCTACAGTGATGAGACCGTAGATACGGCTTGGTTGATTCTGACCCAGTTGATTTTGCCCTCTGTCTTGAAGTGGTCTTTTGATCGTCCCACCGAGTTTCAGGAGTTGGTGGGCAGGGTTCGGGGCCACAGGATGGCTAAAGGTTGTGTTGAAGCTGCCCTTTGGGATCTTCAGGCCCGGGAACTGGAGGTGCCGTTGTGGGAACTTTTGGGAGGGACTCGTGAGAAAATCGCTTGCGGAGTCTCTATCGGCATTCAAAAAAGTCCTGATGCTCTTCTTGAGAAAATCGAAAGAGAGCTGCTGGCCGGCTACCAGAGAATCAAAATCAAGATCAAGCCGGGGTGGGATGTGGAGATCGTCCGTCTGGTCCGAGATTCTTTTCCCGATATCTCCCTGATGGTGGATGCCAATGGGGCTTATAGCCTGGAAGATGTGGGTCAGCTCAGGGAGTTGGACCCGTTCGGCCTGCTGATGATCGAGCAGCCTCTGAGTTACGATGACCTGCTGGATCACTCCAAATTGCAAGCTCAGATCGACACTGCCATTTGTCTGGATGAATCGATTCGACATGCCCGTGATGCCGCACACGCGTTGGAACTGCAAGCCTGTAGGATCATCAACATTAAGATGGGTCGTGTCGGAGGTCCCAGCGAGGCCAGACGGGTGCATGACCTTTGTCAGGAGCAGGGCATTCCGGTTTGGTGCGGAGGGATGTTGGAAACCGGAATCGGCCGTGCCCACAACATTGCACTGTCCACGTTGGAGAATTTCAGCCTTCCTGGTGACGTGTCTGCCGCGAAGCGTTACTATGAGCGCGATACCGTCTTATCTCCGGTGGAGGTGACGTCGGATGGATTTATTATTCCTCCGAAGACCTCTGGACTTGGCTATGAACCCGACCTCCCATGGATTGAGGAGTTGACGGTTCGAAGGCAAGACTTCCCTGATACAGTGAGTTAGTTGCCTCCCCAGGCGCCAGTCCGGGCTATAGTCAACCGCGTGCTATAATGCCCCCCATTGTGAACCGTATTTTGCTGGCTATGAGTGGTGGCGTGGACAGTTCCACGGCGGCCGTTCTGTTGAAAGACGAGGGTTATGACGTCGTCGGCTGCACCATGCAGCTTTGGGATTACCGCCGTAACTCTACTGAAGATGGAAAACCTCAAGCGGGAAGGTGTTGTTCTTTAGACGATGTCTATGATGCGCGACGAGTTGCAGAGCAAATGGGTTTTCCGTTTTACGTTCTCAACCTGCAGAAGCAATTCGAACAGAGGGTGATCGCACCGTTCATCAATGATTACCTGGCCGGGAGGACCCCGATTCCCTGTACTCTGTGCAATACCTTTTTGAAGTTCGATGAGCTCCTGGTTTTCGCCAGGAAAATTGGCATCGATCGGGTCGCCACGGGGCACTATGCGCGTATTAGCTATACCCCGGAGGAGGGCCATATGCTGCTCAAGGGCAAGTGTTCGAGCAAGGACCAGTCCTACTATCTGTTCGAGCTCACACAGGAGCAACTCTCCCATGTTCAGTTTCCCGTGGGCGAGTACGAAAAGTCGAGCATTCGTGAAATCGCCAGTTCCCACAAGTTGTCGACGGCGGGCAAGCCGGACAGCCAGGAGATCTGTTTTATTCCCGATGGAGATTACGGCAAATTCATTCGGAACCATACGGAGGAAGTCAAGAAAGAGCTGGTCCCGCTTCTTGAACGATCGGATCGGCCCGGCCCCATCCTTTTTAAGGATGGTACGCGTCTGGGAACTCACCTGGGGGTCTATCGGTTTACCGTGGGGCAGCGTCGCGGTTTGGGAATTGCCCATTCTCGTCCCTTGTATGTCCTGCGACTGGAGGTTCATCGAAATGCGGTGATTGTGGGCTACAAGGAGGATCTGTACAGCCGGGGATTGATCGCTGATCGGCTCAACTGGATCTCGGGTTGTTGGCCGGAGGGACCTGTGGAGGCTGAAGTTCGGATTCGCTCCCACCATCAGCAAGTTCCCGCTTCCATCGTTTTTGAAAAGAACCACTCTCATCGCGGTCGCCAGGCCAGAGTCCTTTTCAAGACGCCCCAGATGGCCGTGACACCCGGACAGGCTGCGGTTTTTTATAGCGGAGATCGTGTCCTGGGCGGTGGCTGGATCAACCAGAGAATCTAACCCGTGCCTTCTCAAAGCAAGTCCATCCTGGTCGTTACCGGTGAAACCTCCGGAGAAAACCATGCCGCCGGACTGATCAGGCAACTGGAAGTGCTCCATCCCCAGTGGAACTTGGAATGGTTTGGCAGCGGGGGTCCTCAAATGGCCTCTGCCGGTGTTGAACTGCTCACCGATGTCTCCCAACTGGCTGCTATTGGACCTTGGGAAGCCTTGGCCCACATGAGCCGATATTGGAAGTTGTACCGCCGCATCTTGGCGGAAAGTCGCAAGCGTCGACCCCGGCTCGCCCTATTGGTGGATTTCCCTGAATTCAATCTGATCCTGGCCCGTCGACTCAAGCAGATGAAGATTCCCATCTGTTACTTCATCGGACCCCAGGTCTGGGCCTGGCGTCCCCGGCGGGTCCATCAGATCAAACGCTTCGTCGATCTGATGCTGGTGATTTTCCCCTTCGAGGAGGAGTTCTACCGACGTCAAGGAATCAAGGCCCATTATGTGGGAAATCCGTCGATTACATTGCGGGAGTTTCTGGGTCCTGCTCAGAACGGATCGAAGGGAGACGGCACATCCTCGGAGGTGCCCGTGGTGGCCCTCTTACCTGGAAGCCGAGAGAGGGAAGTGGAGCAGATTTTCCCGGTCCAGCTGGATGCGGCCCGCTGTGTGGCGGACCGCTGTCCAGTTCAGTTTTGGGTGCTCAAGGCTCCCGGGATCACCAGAAGCCAGCTTCAGACCGTCTATGAGTCTTGGTTGAGCCAGGGCAACTCACCATTGCGGCTTGAGATCAAGGAGGAGAAGGGATCTGAACTGCTGGCTCAGGTCGCCTGTGCTATAGTGAAAAGCGGAACCTCGACCTTGGAAGCGACCATTCTTCATGTCCCTTTTGCTATGGTCTATCGGATCTCACGTCCCAGCTGGTACCTGGCCAGGCCCTTCGTGAACACGGATACCTACTGCCTGGCTAACCTCATCGCCGGCGAGAAGATCGTGCCCGAGTTTGTGCAGGATCAGGCTACAGGTGAAAACATTGGAGGATATGTTCTGGAGTTATTGCAGGACCGGGGCCGGAGAGAGGAAGTGAGCAGGAATCTGCAGAGGACCTCTGAAAAATTGGGAGAGCAGAACGCCTACCAAGAGAGTGCTAAGCACATCAGCCAATTTCTCTCCAGGGGGAAAGAGCGATGAAAAACCTGTTCTTGACTGTCTCTCTACTCGGTTTGATCACCCCGGCGTGGGCTCAACAGGCATCCGGAGCATCACCGGTTTTGGACGTTCAACACTATGAAATTAGCGCAGAGGTGGTTCCGGATAAAAGTTTTGTGAAGGGTGAGGTGAAGATTCGATTTGTGCTCCTTGAGGACAGTGTCAGTCTGCCCTTTGAGCTGAATACTCGTCTCAGTCTGCTTGGAGTTCGTGACGAGGAGGATGTTTCCTACTCCACGAGTTTCGACAATTTCGAGAGCAGCCGACTGCGGGTTCGGGGTTCCGAAACTTTTCGAAAGGGGACGGAGAAGACCCTCACCTTTCGTTTCGAAGGGACTCTGGAAAAAGAAACATACGCCTTTCTGGACACGCCTCAAGCGGAGAGCGCCGTCATTTATCCCGAGGGAGCGATGCTCTTGAGCGAAGGGAACTGGTTTCCCTCTCACCGCCTCCCCTTAGATGCGGCCACAGCCACCGTGAAAATCACGGTTCCTTTGGGTTTTAGCGTGGTCGCTCCCGGAGAAATGCGATCGATTGAGACGTTAGGGATCAGCGAGGTCTTCACCTGGGAAAGTGGTCAGCTGCTGACTCGAATTCCGGTGGTGGTGGCCCGATTCTTTCGACAGAAATTCGAGGATTCCTCTATTCCATTGACTTTTTATGTGACCGAAGCGTTCGATCGAGACCTTCGCCCCTTCGTCGATGAAGTGACCCAGATGCTCGAGTTCTTTCAGAGCGAATATGGTCCTCTTCCCAAGGAGGCCCTGAACTTCGTGCAGGTTCCCAATGTGCGGCTTCCCTCTACAGGATGCGCGGGTTTGATTCTGCTCGAATCATCCCTTTTGCAAAGTCCCGCGATCCCCATCATGGAATTGGCCAGGAGGGTGGCTCGCCAGTGGTGGGGGTATTCGCTGCGACCTGGTAGGTCTTCGGACGCCTGGTTACAGGACGGGTTTGCCACCTATGCGGCGTTGCGTTATTTCGAAGTCAAACATTCGGATCGGTTCTCGACCGAATTGGCCCGTGAAGCTGTTTCTGCCCTGAAATACGAAAGCAATGCTCCCGTCAGCAAGGGACTGGAATTGCAGAGCGGATCTGCCCAGTACCAGTCCATTGTGGCCAGCAAGGGGGCCTGGATCTTGTACATGCTTGGTCAGTTGGTGGGCCGGGAGCAGTTTGATGGGATGCTGGGCGATTGGTATCGTCAAAAAGCTCAACAGACCGTCAACACGTCTGAATTCGTTGCCTTTATCCAGGAGAGAACAGGAGAGGACTACAGGTGGTTTTTCGTGCAGTGGGTGGATTCTGTGGGAGTCCCCGAGTTTCGCATCGAATATACCATCTACAAACTGCGGGATGGCGGTTTCAAAATTCGGGGTCAGATCAAACAGAATATCGAGCTTTTCCGCATGCCCCTGGAGGTTCGTATTGAGACCAAGGGACAGCCGGAGGACAAGGAGCTTAACGTCCGTGGAAAGAGCACGGCTTTTACATTTCCCACAGAGACGATGCCGCTTCGGATGGAGCTGGATCCGAATGGAAAGGTTCTCAGTGATTCCCCACGGATGCGGATTGCGGTTCACGTTGCCTTGGGAGAGGAATATCAGGCACTCAAGGAATTTCTTCCTGCCATTCGTGAGTTTGAAAAGGCAACCCAGCTGAATCCCAGGACTTCCATCGCTCATTATCGTTTGGGCGAGGTCTTTTTCGAGCAACGCAATCTCTCCACTGCTGCCAACAGCTTTCGGGATGCATTGAATGGAGATCGTAAGCCGGACTGGGTGGAAACCTGGATTCATATCTATCTGGGAAAGATTTATGACGTTCTGGGGCAAAGGCAGCGTGCCCTGGCCGAGTACCAGAAAGCCGTCAACACCAAGGTAGACTACAATAGCGCCCAGGCCGAAGCTCAGAAATACCTCAAGGAAACCTACTCAAGCCCTCAGAGCGTGATCGGGTAGGGAACACAGCCGGGAGACCGACTGAAATTCCAATTTCCAAATTCTAAATTCCAAACTTGAGCTGGAACCTGGAACTTTAAACCTGAAATCTTGTCCAATTGCTTGCAAGTGGGTCGGTCTTAAGCTATGATACCTCTCGGTGGAGGCTGGAAATCAGCCGAAAAGCCGTGTTCTTTGACAACCAGACAGAAACAGCCCGTCAGTATGTTTGAGTTAAGAGAGAAAAATCTGAGAGTTTGATCCTGGCTCAGAATCAACGCTGGCGGCGTGCCTAACACATGCAAGTCGAACGAGAAAGGGATCCTTCGGGAACCTGAGTAAAGTGGCGAACGGGTGAGTAGCACGTGGGTGACCTGCCCTCTGGAGGGGGATAACCCGAGGAAACTCGGGCTAAGACCGCATAAGCCTTTGACGTCAAACTCAAAGGGAAAAGGATATAGCTTTCGAGTTAGATCCTACCGGAGGAGGGGCCCGCGTCCCATTAGCTAGTTGGTGGGGTAAAAGCCTACCAAGGCTACGATGGGTAGCCGGTCTGAGAGGACGGACGGCCACACTGGAACTGAGACACGGTCCAGACTCCTACGGGAGGCAGCAGTGGGGAATTTTGGGCAATGGGCGAAAGCCTGACCCAGCAACGCCGCGTGGAGGATGAAGGCCCTCGGGTCGTAAACTCCTGTCCTAGGGGAAGAAAAAAATGACGGTACCCTTGGAGGAAGCCCCGGCTAACTCCGTGCCAGCAGCCGCGGTAAGACGGGGGGGGCGAGCGTTGTTCGGAATTACTGGGCGTAAAGGGCGCGCAGGCGGCCTGGGAAGTCTTGGGTGAAAGCCCCCAGCTCAACTGGGGAATGGCCTGAGAAACCACTAGGCTGGAGTGCTGGAGAGGGAAGCGGAATTCCCGGTGGAGCGGTGAAATGCGTAGATATCGGGAGGAACACCAGAGGCGAAGGCGGCTTCCTGGACAGACACTGACGCTGAGGCGCGAAAGCTAGGGGAGCAAACGGGATTAGATACCCCGGTAGTCCTAGCTGTAAACGATGGGTACTAGATGTGGGGGGTAATTGAAAGTCCTTCCGTGTCGGCGATAACTCAATAAGTACCCCGCCTGGGGAGTACGGCCGCAAGGCTGAAACTCAAAGGAATTGACGGGGGCCCGCACAAGCGGTGGAGCATGTGGTTTAATTCGACGCAACGCGAAGAACCTTACCGGGGTTTGAACTGACCTAGACAATTGCAGAGATGTAACGTTCTCTTTTTAAGAGACTGGGACAGAGGTGCTGCATGGCTGTCGTCAGCTCGTGTCGTGAGATGTTGGGTTAAGTCCCGCAACGAGCGCAACCCTTGCCCGGAGTTGCCATCAGGTTAAGCTGGGCACTCTACGGGGACTGTCGGCGAAAAGCCGGAGGAAGGTGGGGATGACGTCAAGTCCTCATGGCCTTTATGCCCCGGGCTACACACGTGCTACAATGGGCGGTACAAAGGGCAGCCAACTCGCAAGAGTGAGCGAATCCCAAAAAGCCGTTCTCAGTTCGGATTGCAGTCTGCAACTCGACTGCATGAAGTTGGAATCGCTAGTAATCGCGGATCAGCATGCCGCGGTGAATACGTTCCCGGGCCTTGTACACACCGCCCGTCACATCACGGGAGTGGGCTGTACTAGAAGTCGCTGGGCTAACCTTCTTCGGAAGGAGGCAAGCGCCGACGGTATGGTTCATGACTGGGGTGAAGTCGTAACAAGGTAGCTGTAGGAGAACCTGTGGCTGGATCACCTCCTTTCTAAACGGAAAAAAAACGGCGGATCATTCAGATCTCATCTGTGTGATCGGGCCAAACGGGCTGACTGTCTGGTTGTTCAAGAACACGGAATCAAATTCCCTTGCCAGACCCGAGCGTGAACCATCCTGTTTCAAGTCCCTTGCTTGATCGTTCTTACTTTCGTTTTTGCCCTGTGGGGGTATAGCTCAGTTGGAAGAGCACCTGCTTTGCAAGCAGGGGGTCGTCGGTTCGAGTCCGTCTACCTCCACCAATCTATCT
>Ga0209987_10002235_pt1 | contig 10698 bp, 6 predicted proteins | sample N074metaG_FD_182134 | JGI IMG/M metagenome (GOLD analysis project Ga0209987, IMG submission 182134) | Deep subsurface microbial communities from Kermadec Trench to uncover new lineages of life (NeLLi) - N074 metaG (SPAdes) (version 2) | ecosystem: Environmental > Aquatic > Marine > Ocean trench... | reverse complement strand
CCCCACGAAAAACGGCGACACGATCGCCGCCAGGGCGGTGCTGCCGTAGGCCAGACCGATTTGGCTTCCGCTGAACTCCAGAGTCTGGCCCAGATAGGTGCCCATGGTGACGAACCATGCTCCCCAGATGAAATACTGGAGGAACATCATGGTGGAGAGGCGGGCGCGGGTTGGGAACATAGGTTTCTTGGTGCGTTGTGCGTTGTGCGTTGTGCGTTGTGGCTAGGGCGTAGGGCGTAGGACGTGGGACGTGGGACGTTGGACGTAGGGCAGTGCGGAGTGCGGTGGCCGCCCCACTGCTCCCGCTGTCCTCGCTGCCCCCGCTGCCCTCGCTGCCCTCGCTTTCATGGTATCTCCCTGATCCTGATGTTCCTATACGCCACCCAATCGCCGTGATCCTGCAGTCCGATGTGCCCGCGCTTCGCCCTGCCGTATCCGGGCCACTCGGAGAATTTGCTGTTGGCGACCTTTTGTTCCCAGTCGGGGCTCCACAGTTCGTATTCGACGACCATCACTCCATTGAGCCAGTGCTCCACGTGGGCGCCTTCTACCAGGATCCGGACTTCGTTCCACTCGCCGGCCGGCTTGGTGCTGTACTCTGGAACGGGGTACAGGCCGTAGTTGGCGCCTGCCGCGGTGAGGAGGTTGCCGCCGTCGGCGTGGGTCGCGTCGTCGAGTACCTGCATCTCGGGGCCGCTCTCATAGGTGCGGTCGGCATCCTCGGTGACCCGGAAAAAGATGCCGCTGTTACCGCTCGGGGAGATCTGCCATTCGAGGGCCAGTTCGAAGTTGCCGAACTCCTCCTCGGTGATGATGTCGCCGGCGGAGGCCACCCGGGTGAGGTTGCCGTCCACCGCGGCCCAGCCGTCCGGCATCCCTTCCGCGCGGTAACCGCGCCACCCGGCCGTGGTCTCTCCGTCGAACAACGGACGCCATTGGCTGTCTGCCGGCATGGCTTTTCCCTCCTGGGCGTTGGCCTGACCGCTGGATCCTGGGCCGGCGCAGGCCAAGGCCACGATCGCGGCTACCGTGGTGGCTGAACGGGTAAGTCGGTTCTTCATGGTGGGTTCCGTCCCCCTGCAGGTGTCGGCTCAGGTGCGCCCGGCGAAGGTATCGCGCGCGGGGGATGTGCGCCACCGGCAAGTCCCTCTAGCGGTATCGGGCTCTCAGACTGCAACTTTGCTGGCCGCCTCATAATGGGAGATCCCGATGGATCGCAGAGAAATACTCCGGGCGTTGGCCGCCGTCGCGACATCGTCGCTTGCCGGGCTCACCCCCGAGCGACTATGGGCCATCGGCCGCGCCGCGCACAGCTCATCCGTGGCTGGGACCCAGCGACTGTTCTCGCCCCATCAGGGCGACATAGCCATAACCGTAGCCGACATGATCATCCCCACGACCGATACACCGGGGGCCCGGGAGGCCGGTGTGGGTCCCTTCATGGACTTCATGGTGGAACAGACGTTCGACGCCGAAGAACAGGAACGGTTCCTTGCGGGGCTCGACGAGGTGAATGGCTTGAGTTTGCGGCTCACCGGCGTGGCCTTCCTCGAAGCGACCGAGGATCAACGGGTAGCCGTTCTCTCCAGCATGGAGGATGAAGCCGAAGCCCTGCAGTCCGCCGGGGAAGACTCGCCAGAGCACTTCTTCCACTCGATCAAACGATTGACGCTCTTCGGGTACTACACATCCGAGGTCGGCATGACCGAGGAACTCGGCTGGCGCATGATCCCGGGCAGCTATGACGGGTGCGTAGACCTGGTGCAACCGCGTCCCGGGGGGTTCTGATGCGGCGGCAGGAGTGGGACGCCATCGTCGTGGGGTCAGGGATCAGCGGGGGCTGGGCCGCCAAGGAGTTGTGCGAGAGGGGCCTCCGGACCCTGGTACTGGAGGCCGGCCCGCCCATCGATCCCGGGAAGGACTACGTCGAGCACGTGCCGGTGTGGGACATGCCGTACCGTGGACGGGGCGACCAGGCGGCACTCGACCGGGATCAATTCATCCAGAAGCGATGTTATGCCTGTGACGAGTGGGGCAGCAAGTTTTTCGTCAACGATCGCGAGAACCCCTACACCTTCGACGACGACAAGCCGTTCGACTGGATAAGGGGACGCCAGGTTGGAGGGCGTTCCATCACGTGGGGCCGGCAGGTCTACCGCTGGAGCGACCTCGATTTCGAAGCCAACGCCAAGGACGGCTATGGGGTCGACTGGCCCATCCGCTACGCCGACATCGCTCCGTGGTACGATCACGTAGAACGGTTCATTGGCATCAGCGGCCGAGCTGAAGGTCTGGCGCAGGTGCCGGATGGTCAATTCCTCCCGCCGATGGACTTGAACTGCGCCGAGTTGCACGTGCGCGACCGGCTAATGCGGGCGTTCGGAGGGGAGCGGGTGGTGACCATCGGCCGCACCGCGATCATCACCCGGGATCACGGCGGCCGGGCGGCGTGCCACTACTGCGGTCCCTGTGAGCGTGGCTGCATAACCAACTCGTACTTCAATAGTATCGGCGTCACGCTGCCGGCCGCCCGGGCCACGGGCCGGCTGACCCTGCGGCCCAACAGTGTGGTTCACAGCATCGTGTACGATGAAGAGCGTGACCGGGCCACCGGTGTCCGCGTCATCGACCGCGAGACGATGGCAACCCTCGAGTTCTCCGCCCGCGTCATATTCCTGTGCGCCTCCACCCTGGAATCCACCAGGCTGCTGTTCAACTCGGCCACTGCACGGTTCGCCACCGGTTTGGCCAATTCCAGTGGGGTGTTGGGCAAGAACCTGATGGATCATTGCATGGGCGGCGGCGCCCGCGGCACTATTCCGGGATATGAGGATCGAATCACGTACGGTCGCCGGCCCAACGGGATCTACCTGCCCCGGTTCCGCAACTTGAAGGGACAGGATTCGGAGTTCCTGCGCGGGTACGCCTTTCAGGGTGGGGCGGGGCGCAGCGGCTGGGGGCGCGGCAACAGCATGCCCGGGTTCGGAGCGGACTTCAAACACGAACTGCGGACTCCGGGTCCGTGGAGCTTCAATTTCTATGGCTTCGGCGAGTGCCTCCCCCGGGAGGACAACTACGTGGAGCTGGACCCCGTGACGGTCGACAAATGGGGTATTCCGGCGCTCAGGATCCACTGCCAGTGGGGCGACAACGAGCGCGCCCTGCTACAGGCCATGTCCGACTCGGCCGTGGAGATGCTGGAGGCCGCCGGGGCCACGGACATCAGTCCCTACGTGTACGACCTCGCTCCCGGTCTTACCATCCACGAGATGGGGACGGCCCGGATGGGCCGGGATCCGGCCACTTCGGTACTCAACGGATTCAACCAGTGCCACGACGTTCCCAACCTGTTCTTGACGGATGGAGCCTGCATGGCTTCGTCTGCCTGTCAGAATCCGTCGATCACCTACATGGCGCTGACCGCCCGGGCGGCGGCCCACGCGGTTGAGCTGCTCGACCGCCAGGAGCTCTAACCGATCATGCCAGGGAAACCACACGGGGTGACGCGACGTAGGATGATGGTGGCAGCCGCCGGGGTGTTCGGCGGATTGGCGCTATGGCCGAGGCCCTTGCTTGGGCGGCCGCGGGGGGAACCCGATAGGGAACCCGGGCGTCTGCGGCAGTCGGTGTCGCGCTGGCCTTTCGGGGAGATCCCTCTCCCCGAGTTCTGCCGGGCCGTGCGCGACCTGGGCCTGGAGGCGATCGACTTGCTGGGGCCGGACGAATGGCCGGTGGTGGCCGACTGCGGACTGATGTGCAGCATGGGGTACCCGACGGACCGGCGGGACTTCATCGTCACGGGGTTCAATCGGGTGGAAAACCATCCCATGCTGCTGGCCGAACTGGAGGCCACCATCCCCTTGGCAGCCCGGGCCGGGGTACCCAACGTCATCGCCATGTTCGGCAACCGCGAAGGGTTGAGTGACGAAGCCGGGATCGCCAACTGTATTGCCGGACTCAATCGCATCAAGCTGCTGGCCGAGGCCGAGGGGGTCACCATCTGCGTCGAGTTGCTCAACAGCAAGGTGGATCATCCGGACTATCAGGGTGACAGTACGGCCTTCGGTGTCGCGGTGGTGGAAGGCGTCGATTCACCGCGAGTCAAGTTGCTGTACGACATCTACCACATGCAGATCATGGAGGGTGACGTCATCCGTACCATTCGGGACAACACCGACTCCATCGCCCATTACCATACCGGCGGGGTGCCGGGCCGCCATGAGCTGGACGAGACCCAGGAACTGAACTATACGGCCATCGCCGGCGCCATCGCCGACACCGGGTTCGACGGATTCCTGGCCCACGAGTTCGAGCCCACCCGGGATCCGCTGGGCTCATTGGCCGAAGCCGTAGTAGTGTGTACGGTATGACGAGCCTGCTGAGGCGGCCACTAGCCAACTAGCCACCTTCTGCTGGCCTAAACGCCTGTCAGAGCGTATTTTGGGCAGTTGGCAATCAGCCGCCCGTCCACAGTCCATAGCCCACGGCCACCATGCACGACGCCCCTGAAGGTCTGACCGGCGCTCTTACTGACCGCTACTCCATCGAGCGCGAGCTCGGCGCCGGTGGCATGGCCACGGTCTACCTGGCCCAGGACATCAAACACGATCGCCTGGTGGCGCTCAAGGTCCTCCGACCCGAACTGGCGGCCGTCATCGGCGCCGAACGGTTTCTGGCCGAGATCAAGACCACGGCCAATCTGCAACACCCACACATCCTGCCGTTGCACGATTCCGGGGAAGCCGAGGGCTTCCTGTTCTACGTCATGCCGTACGTTGAGGGCGAATCGCTGCGAGATCGTCTCGACAGGGAAAAACAGCTCCCGATCGACGACGCGATACGCATCGCCAGCGAGGTGGCCGACGCACTCGACTACGCCCACCGGCACGACGTCATCCACCGAGACATCAAGCCGGAGAACATCCTGCTGCACGACGGCCGAGCCCTGGTGGCCGATTTCGGCATCGCGCTGGCGGCGTCCAAGGTCGGCGCCACCCGCATGACCGAGACCGGGATGAGTCTGGGCACGCCGCAATACATGAGCCCCGAGCAGGCGATGGGCGAGCGGGAGATCGACGCCCGGAGCGACGTCTACGCCCTGGGAGTGGTGCTGTACGAAATGCTGTCGGGCGAACCACCGTTTACTGGCTCCACGGCCCAGGCCATCATCGCCCGGGTGGTCACCGACAGTCCGCGTTCGCTCACCGCCCAGCGGCACACCATCCCGCGGCACGTCGAACAAGCCGTGCTCAAGTCGTTGGAGAAGCTCGCGGCCGACCGTTTCGCCACCGCGGCGGAGTTTTCCCACGCTCTGGCGGACACCCACTTCACCGCGGCGACGACCGAGGTCGGTGTCGCCGGCTCAGAGGTTAGGACGCCCGCCTCTGGTGGATGGCGCGACTGGCGCATCTGGGCCGCCGGGACAGGTGTCCTGGTGCTGGCCCTCAGCTGGGCCCTGCTCAGGTCGAACCCGCCCCCTGCAGTGACCCGCTTCAGCATAGCGCTTCCATCCGACCAGGCGCTGGCTAATGCCAGGGGCAATCGCGTGGCCCTGTCTCCGGATGGGGAATGGTTGGCCTACATCGGGTCGGGCGAGGGCGGCCCCAGAGTCTGGGTTCGTCGTCGCGATCAACTCCAGGGAACACCGCTCCCTGGCACCGAGAACGCGGTTCACGTGTTCTTCGGGCCGGATGGAATGCGCGTGGGGTTCCTGAGCGGCGCTCAGGAACTCAAGGTGGTGGCCTTGGCGGGAGGGCCGCCTACTACGATTACCAATGAAGAGGTAGGCCAGGTAGGCCTGGACGGAGGCACTTGGAGCGACGACGGCTACATCTACTACGACGGGCTCACTTTTGGCGGTACCCCAGGTCTCAGGCGGGTACGGGCTGCAATGGGTGCGGCCGTGGAACTGGTCACGACGGTAGATACCGCGGCCGGCGAGACTGACCACGTGTGGCCCGTAGCGCTCCCGGGGGGAAATGGCGTCCTCTTTGTGGTGCAGCGTGGGATCAGTCCGGAGGCCTCGGACATTGCGGTGTTCGACGCGCGCGCGGGCGAGTACCGAGTCTTGGTTCGCGGTGTCACCGCGCGCTACGCGGCGTCGGGCCACCTGGTGTACGTCACGGCCGAGGGCGCCTTGTTGGCGGCGCCGTTCGATCTTGGCCGGATGGAAGTGTCTGGTGACGCGGTCTCTCTCGCGGATGGTGTCGCGGTACGACCCTTTGGTGCGGTGGACCTGGCCATGTCGGCCGAAGGTACCATGCTATACGTCACGGGACGGCAGGCGGCCGACCCGGATGAGATTGTCTGGGTCGATCACGCGGGGCGCATGACGCCGGTGGATCCGGGCTGGGTGGGGAACTTCCAGACCGTGGCGCTTTCCCCCGACGGCAATCGGCTCGCCGTGGCAATCGTGGAGGGGGCGGGGACTCATATATGGGTGAAGCAGCTGCCGACAGGTCCGCTCACCCGCCTCACCTTCGAGGGACTAGCCAACGATCGGGCCGCGTGGACCCCGGACGGTGGTTCGATCACCTTCGTCAGTAATCGAGGTGGGGACCTCAAACTCATGCGTAAGCGGGCCGACGGTAGCGCCGCTGCCGAGGTCGTGCTCGATTTGGTCCAGCCGATACAGGAGGGTCACTTCTCCAGCAGCGGGGAATGGCTGGTTTACCGTTTGACGCCCCGCGATATCTATGCAATATCCACGACCGGTGACACGGTGGAACTGGTCGTGGGCCCGTTCGAAGACCGTGCGCCGGCCGTGTCGCCTGATGAGCGTTGGCTGGCGTACTTTTCCGACGAGTCCGGGCGATACGAAGTGTATGTACGTCCGTTCCCCGAAGCTGGGACAGCGAAGTGGCAGGTTTCTACCGCCGGAGGGGCCACTCCCCGATGGGCGCCTGACGGTCGCACACTGTACTTCCGGAGCGCCGCCGGCGAGATGATTGCCGTTGACCTGCCGCCGAGTTCGACCTTCACGACCGGCGAGCGACGGGTGCTGTTCCAGTTGACGGACATTGTCGGCGGCGAAAGTAGCTGGGACGTGACCCCCGACGGTGAACGGTTCGTGATGATTCGATCCAGGGGCCTCGGCAGCGACAGCGAACTGATCATGGTCGAGAACCTCTTTACCGAGTTGCGCGAGAGGGTGAGGTGAGCTTCGCTCACGGCGGGGGCAGCGGGGGCAGCGGGGGCAGCGAGGGCAGGATAACCACGCACCACGCACGACGCGCGACGCACCGCTTATGACCGACCTCGACCGCCTCACCGCCGCCCTGTCCGACCGCTACACCATCGAGCGGGAACTCGGTGCCGGCGGCATGGCTACGGTCTATCTGGCGCACGACGTCAAGCACGACCGCCAGGTAGCGCTCAAGGTGCTCCGTCCCGACCTGGCTGCGTCGCTCGGCGCCGACCGGTTCCTGCGCGAGGTGCGTATCGCGGCCAACCTGTCGCACCCTCACATCCTTCCTTTATATGACTCGGGCGCAGCAGGCGGCTTTCTCTTCTACGTGATGCCCTACGTCGAGGGCGAGTCCCTGAGGGAAAAGCTCGACCGCGAGGGTGAGCTCCCCATCCCCGAAGCGACCCGCATCCTCAAGGAGATCGCCGACGCGCTGGCCTACGCCCACGAGCACGGCGTGGTCCATCGGGACATCAAGCCCGACAACGTGATGCTTTCAGGGCGCCACGCCCTGGTCATGGACTTCGGCGTGGCCAAGGCGGTGAGCGAGGCCACCGGCCGCCACCAGGTGACCACCGCCGGGGTGGCGCTCGGCACACCCACCTACATGGCGCCCGAGCAGGCCGCGGCAGATCCCAACGTCGATCACCGGGCCGACATCTACGCGCTCGGAGTCCTGGCCTATGAGATCCTGGCGGGCCGGCCGCCGTTCATGGGCACCACAGCGCAACAGATTCTCTCCGCTCAGGTCATGGTCGCGCCCGAGCCGCTCGCCACCTATCGGCCGACGGTGCCACCGGAGTTGGCCGAGGTGATAATGCGCTGTCTGGAGAAGAAACCGGCCGACCGATGGCAGTCGGCCGAGGAACTGCTGCAGCCGTTCGAGGCGCTGAGTACCAGCAGCCAGGGTATCACGCCGGTGGAGACGCGACCCCATCAGGCGGTGGCACCCGGCAGCCGGCGGGGCGTCTGGATCGCCGTTGCCGCGGCCGTCATCGTGGTAGTCGTCGTCGCCGTCATGTGGAACAGAGGGGCCGGCGGTCAGCCGGCATTGGCTTCGGCGGGACGGTGGATTGCCGTGCTTCCGTTCGAGAGCGCCCGTTCGGACGAGGAGAGCACCTTCTTTACCGACGGTATCCACGACGACGTCTTGACCCAGCTCGGCAAGATCGGCTCTCTCAGGGTCATCGCGCGGAATTCGGTCATGGAGTACCGGGGGACGGAGAAGAACCTCGGCGTGGTGGGCAAAGAACTGGGAGTCGACGCGCTGCTGCTGGCCAGGGTGCAACGGGCGGGGGACCAGGTCAGGATCAACGTACAGTTGATCGACGTCGCTACCGGGGAACAGTTGTGGGGAGAGACGTACCAGAGGGAATTGACGCTGGACAATCGATTTGCCATTCAGTCGGAGATATCGGCTGCCGTGGCGGAGGCGTTGCAAGCGGCCCTGACGCCGGAGGATCGAACGCGCCTGGCCGAGCGCCCCACCGACAACGCCCAGGCCTACGCCCTGTATCAGCGGGCCAAGGAGTACTACGACGACAGCTACGAGCGCGACAACATGAGGACCGTCGTGCAACTCGCCACGCAGGCCGTGGAGCTGGACCCCAGGTTCAGCCTGGCTCTGGCATTCTTGAGCCAGGTTCACGCCTTTACGTATTGGATGGCGTATGACCGCACGCCGGAGCGCATGGCGCTGGCAAAGACCCTGGCAGACAGTGCCCTGGCTCTCGATCCCGATCTCCCCGAGGGACACATCGCGATTGGGCATTACCACTATTGGGGGTTTCTCGACTACAACCGGGCCATGGAGGAATTTGCCATCGCGGAGCGGGTGGCCCCGAACAGCATCCTACTCCTGATCGGCATGGGGGCGGTTCGGCGGCGCCAAGGCCGTGTGGAAGACGCGTTGGTCTATTTTCGTCGAGCCCGAGAGGTAGATCCCCGCTCAACGCAGCCCATCAGCTCCGTGGCGGAGACGCTCGCCATGCTCCGGCGGTTTGACGAAGCGGCGGCGGCGGTCGATTCCACCATCATGCTTAGTCCCGATACGCCCTACCCGAGAATTTTGGCGGCCGTCGTCCGGCTGGCCTGCTGTGCCGATACAGCCCGGGCGCAGCGCGCCATTGACGAGGGCAGGAGGGTCGGCATACCCTCCGAATACCTGGACGCGTTCGATGGCCTCATCGCCTTTCTCAAGCGTGACTATGCGGTGATGTTGACGCTTGTGGAAGGACGGCCCTTTGTCAGAAACGATCAATACAGGTTTCTCCCGACAGCGTTCTCCCAGGGAGTGGCTTTGCGAGGTCTGGGCGATTCCACCCGAGCGAACGCCGCCTTTGAGGCCGCGGTCGAGGAACTCGACAGCCTGATAACGGAACGTCCCGACGACGAGCGCCTGCATAGCTCCTTGGGCGTAACCTACGCCATGTTAGGGGTGGAGGACGAAGCGTTGCGGGCGGCTCGACGCGGCGTGGAACTCCTCCCCTTCGAGCGCGAGGCGTGGCGTGGGGGCTATCGTCTGGCCGACCTCGCAACCGTGTTTGCCCAGTTCGGCCGGGCCGACTCCGCAGCGTACTACCTGGAATTCCTCCTCGATCATCCTGGCGACGTAACCGTACCACTCTTGCGGCTGGATCCGACGTGGGATCCGATTCGTGACACCCCGGAGTTTCGCAGGTTGGTGGAGTGAATGAACGCGCGGTGCGGTTGGGCAGCAGGGCGGCGGTGGTAGTATGTTACCAGCCGACCGCTGATGGCCGATAGCCGTTGTCCCACCGCACCCCGCACCCCGCACCCCACACTATGACAGATCTCGACCGCCTCACCGAAGCTCTTTCAGACCGCTACACCATCGAGCACGAGCTCGGTACCGGCGGCATGGCCACGGTGTACCTGGCCCACGACGTCAAGCACGACCGCAAGGTGGCTGTCAAAGTTCTCAGGCCCGAGTTGGCCGCCGTGATCGGCGCCGAGCGCTTCCTGAGCGAGATCAAGACGACGGCCAACCTGCAGCATCCGCACATCCTGCCGCTGCACGACTCGGGCGAGGCCGACTCCTTCCTTTATTATGTGATGCCCTATATCGAGGGCGAGTCGCTGCGCGACCGGCTTGACCGCGAGAAGCAACTCCCGGTGGACGATGCTGTACGTCTTGCCTCGCAAATCGCCAGCGCCCTCGACTACGCACACCGGCACGAGGTCATTCACAGGGACATCAAGCCGGAAAATATCCTGCTGCACGACGGCGCGGCGCTGGTAGCAGATTTCGGCATCGCCCTAGCGGCCAGCAAAGCCGGCGGCACCAGGATGACCGAGACGGGCATGAGCCTTGGCACACCGCATTACATGAGTCCCGAGCAGGCCATGGGCGACCGGGAACTCACCGCCAAGAGCGACGTGTACGCCCTGGGGGCCACCCTCTACGAGATGCTGTCGGGCGAGCCGCCGTTTTCCGGCCCCACCGCCCAGGCGATCGTGGCCAAGGTGATGACGGACGACCCGCGGCCCCT
>Ga0209987_10002234_pt1 | contig 10701 bp, 7 predicted proteins | sample N074metaG_FD_182134 | JGI IMG/M metagenome (GOLD analysis project Ga0209987, IMG submission 182134) | Deep subsurface microbial communities from Kermadec Trench to uncover new lineages of life (NeLLi) - N074 metaG (SPAdes) (version 2) | ecosystem: Environmental > Aquatic > Marine > Ocean trench... | reverse complement strand
CCTGTTTCCCGACGGTAATGGAAGGCACGCCCGTCTGGCCGCGGACGCCCTTCTCAAAGAAAACGACACAGCCCCATTCAGTTGGGGCTCAGGCAGCATAGATGAAACCGGAGTCGTTCGGAGCAGCTACATCGCTGCCCTCCGCGCCGCTGATTGCGGCGACTACCTGCCCTTGATCGAGTTTACCCGACGCTAGAATAGTGTGCGTCTGCGGACAGACGGACGGGCGGTAAGGGGCGGTACCAGGCGGTAGCGTCGCCTCAGCGACCACTACCCCCGCTGCTCCCGCTGCTCCCGCTGCCCTCGCTGCCCTCGCTTTCATCCACCCCCGCTGCTCAGCCTTATCGTCACCTTCGTCCCCTCCCCCTCCACGCTCTCCACCGCAATCGTCCCGCCCCAACTCTCCACCTGCCGTTTGACGATCGCCAGTCCCAGCCCTGCACCGCTCGACGTCGTCGAGAAGCGCGGCTCGAAGATGCGTGCCCTGAGGTGGTCGGGCATGCCACAGCCGTCGTCTGACACACTCAGGTGTCCCGGAGCCACCGACACGACTATGTGGCCGGCGCCGGCCTGGCGGGAGTTCTCCAGCAGGTTGACGAGCACTTCCTTTACTTCGTCGCGCCGGGCCGATCCGGTGGCCGGCAGTTCGCTTCGCAGTTCGACCGTGGCACCGTCTTCCGTCAGGCCATAGAGGTGCACCACTTCCGCCGCCGCCTCTGCCAGGTCGACCTCCACCAGCGGGGCGCCGGTATCCTCGGGAGAAGCGAACCGGCTGAAAGCGCGAGCGATGCGATCGAGGCGGTCGATCTCGGCCAGGATCCGGTCCCCGGTATCGGCGACGACCTCTCCCAATGCCTCCGGCCGGTCGCGGTGGACCCGCTGCATGTGCTGCACCCCGAGGCGCATGGGAGTGAGGGGGTTCTTGATTTCGTGGGCCACCTGGCGGGCCATTTCTCCCCACGCCAGCACGCGCTCGGCCTGGGCCAGGTCGGTGACGTCGGTGACGGCGATTACGGCGCCGCCGATACCTGTTCCCAACGAGGCACAGTGCACGCTGTAGCGCCGGTGCCGAACGTTGATCTCGGCCGTGCGGTCTTCAGCGTCCGGTTGGGCCAGTAGCGGCTGCACCAGGGTAAGCACCTCGCCCCACTCGGGAGCCAGCGTGGTAGCGAAGTCGTCACCTTGTTCCAGGGCGACACCGAGGAACTCGGCGGCACGGCGATTGGCTATCAGAACGCGTCCCGCGCCGTCGATGCCGACGACGCCGGTGGCCACGGTGGCCAGCACCGTGGCCGTCCGTTGCCGGGCGGCCTCCAGGTCGGCTCGACTCGAGCGAATGTCCTCTTCCATGCGTTCGAAGGCCCCGAACACCGGTTCAAACTCCAGGGGCGGCACCCTCTGGGGCTGCGGCAGCGGCAGGCCCTTGCCGATGGCGATGGCCAAGCGCCTGAGGTCTGCCACCGGCAGTGACAGCGCCCCCGCAACCCAACGCGCCGCGACCAACGCCGCGGCCAGACCGCCGAGGGTGGCGAGGAGGAGAAGAAAGGCGAGATCCACCAGCCGTTGTTCCAGACCGGTCTGGTAGCCCAGTTGCCGGGTGGCCAGAATGACGATCCGTTCCTGCGGTCCTGCCATCGCCACCCGGTAACCAACCCTCTGTTGGCGACCGGCGATGTCATCCGACACCAGGGAAATGGTGGCCGGCCCCAGCGCCATCGAGACGAAGGCCCGCGGGGGCACCAATGGTCGGGCGAGGCCGAGGTCACGCAGAATGGCGGCGCTCACGGCGCCCAGCCGGCCGCCGCCGTAGACCCAAAACTCGGCGCCGATCCGGCTGCTCAAGGCTTCGAGGTGGCCGCTACCCCAGTCGCCGCGGAGGTCGGTCCCGCCGGCCGAGACCGCCACCGCGTCCTGCAGCAAGTGGCCGGTCAGCAGATCGCGCCCGTTGCGAACCTCGTCGGTGAGCCGCACGAAACTCCAGGTGGCAAACCCCACCGCCGGGAGGATGAAGAACAAGGCCAAAGCCCCCGCCAGTCGAACGCGGAACGAGCGCCCCAGGCGGCGCCAGTCGGGAATGCTAGGCCGCTCGCCGTCGAGCCACTCGGCCACCAGCCACAGCAACGTCACCACCAGGATGTTCAGCAAGATGATGAGGACGCCACGGACGAACACGGGCACAGGTCCCCGCAGGTCGACGTCGACGCGTACCTCACGCACGCTGTCCCCGAAGGCGAGATCTACTTCGCCCACTACCTGCCACCGGTCACGCTTCCACCGCAATGGGCGCAACTGTGCCGGATCCCGATTTGGCACCGGCGGCGAGATGGCGATGTGGTACAGCGGCGGGGATGCCGCATCGGGGAGGAGGGCCTTGCCGAGTTGGGTCTTGGCGATCAGTCGAGTGGGCGGCCCCACGGCGACGCTGACGACAGCGCCGGACGCAGTGCGGGTCAGCAGCAGGTAGTGGATTCCCGGAACCAGCGGGAGAATGTCCACCCTGCGTGCGCTGTCGGGCGGGAGACGGAGCACAGCGTCCCTCACCTGATCGGTCGTCAGCGACAGCGAATCGAGCGGCAGGTCTGCCAGCACCTCACCCTCAGGCGACCACACGGCCAAGCGCGCTGGATATCCGTCGATCCCCAGATCGGACGCGCGCCAGCGGGCGTACAGCTCGGCGGCGGAAGCGGGTTCCGATTGCTCCGCCAGACGATCGGCAAACCGCTCGAGCGAAGCCACCGTCAGCGGATCGGGATCTGCGCCGAGTTGCAGCACGTCGCGCCGGGCCACGTTGACGGCGCCCTCCAAGACCGCTCCCCAAGTAGCCAGGGCGGCCGCGCTCCCGGCCAACACCGCGATGGCGATGGCCGTGGCCCGTCGCGGCGCGGGCATGACTACCAGAAACAGGGGAGGAATCCACAGCACGATGTAGAGCGGCGGCCACCCCATGTCCCACAGGAACGTGCCGACCACGGTGGCGACGAGGACCAACACCACACCCAGCGTCAACCTGATCTTCCAGCCGGAACCCTCGATGTCCTTGGGACCCCGGAACATCGCGGCTGCGATGAACAGCAGCCCCGAGGCGGCGACGACCATCATGAACTGCCAGGTCAGCCACAGGGTGAGCGACACGCCCTCCCGCGGCGGGGTGATGCCCCGTCCCAGTTCGCGATACAGATCCGGGGCGGCTATCAAGGCGGCCACGCCGATGAGGAGCCCGATCCACGTCCGCGGCAGCCGGCGGCGCCACAGCGCTATGCCGATGATGGTGACGACGGTCGCGGTGGCGGCCATCATCCCCACCGAACCGGAAAACGGCCCCACCAGCGGTCGAAAGAAGGTAGCCGGGGAAAACAGCTCCCCCAACCCAAAAGCCTCACCCACCGGCGCCCTGAGGAGGACGAAGAGTTGGGCCAGGATCAGGGCATAGCGCCCCCCCGGTGTCGGCAGCACCACCAAGCCGGCCAGGAACACCAGCAACAACAGCCAGACCACGGCGGTTCTGCCTTGCCCCAGCAGCCACTCCTTGGCGGCCCCCTGTTCCTGCGGTACCGGTTTGACGCTGAACAGAATCCGGGGGCCGGCGGTGGTGGGTTCGGTATAGTGGTAGACGTCCGGGTCGTCGTCAGGCGCCTGTCCCGGAGGATATACTTCCAGGCCTACCCGTGAATCGGCGCTGAATACGGCGGCCAGGCTTCGCTCCGGCTCGGCGGTGACCTGGTCGGCCGCCACCACGACGCTGGCCAGAATGATCCGGCCATCCTCCGAGTGGCGCCGCATCTCCAAGAGGAGATAGTATTTGTTCCAGCGGACGGAGATCGAATCGCCGAGGGGCGCCGGGGCCAGACGATGCCGCCCGGCCCAGGCCCAGGGAGACCCGTCGGGGCGAAAGATGGAGACGGCGTACTCGGGCCCGTGCGTAGGAAGGGCCTCGGCCAACTGGGCGAACGCGGCCGCCTGCCCCAGGGAAGCGGCGGCGGATCCGGCGAGGGTGAGCCGGTCGACCTCGTCGTACGCGTCACGCAGATAGCCGCCCAGCCGGTGCGAAGCCCGCACCAGGCTCTGCTCGCGAACGGATTCCCAGCGGGACTCCACGGCGGCCAGGCGCCACTGGGCCAAGCCCATGGCGACCACCAGGCCCGAGGCGGATAGCAGCAGCACCCGGCGGCTCCAGGCCCCGCCCCGCGACGGCCAGTAGCGCCACCACAGGGCCGCAACGACCGCCCCTACGGCGACGAGCCACAGACGGCTGGGCTGACGCAACCATTCCCCGGCCAGGAGCATCAAGCCAAGCAGGAGCAACCAATCCCAACGAGGACCATGTCTCACCAACAGGGACCGTGGCGGCTAAAGGAAATGACCCCGCCGGACGCCGACAACCGTCTGGGGCGACACCCGTGTCTGATCGTGCCGGTAGGGAGTACCGAACAGCACGGGCCACACCTCCCCGTTGGGGGCGACACGCTCATCGTCGAGCGACTGGCGGATGATCTATCGGTCCGCACCGGCATGATTGTGGCTCCGACGATAGAGTTCGGCGTCAACATGACGCAGATGCATCCCGGCACGCTTACCGCCGGCCTACAGCGCAAGACACTGCATCGGGTCATGAACGAACTTATCGAATCGTGGGAGATTGGGGCAGGGATCACGGAGTTCCTGGTGCTGACGGCCGAGGGGTACGAACCCCACCAAGAAGCCCTGAGCACGATTATCGTTCAACATGCGGCAGTGAAGGTGGTAGACATCTTCGGCCTCGACTTTGGCGACTTGCTGGCAGGACCCCGGGGCCCGGAACACGGTGGCGAACTCGAGACCTCGCTGCTGCTCCACATCGCTCCGGATCTCGTCAAGATGGAATACGCCAAGGACCGGGCCCCGTCAGCCAAGTCCAAGGCGCGCTACCGGCGCGGGGGCAAGGCCACCCACGTCAGCGTACCCGGGGAGGCCACCGGGTATCCGACCTTGGCATCAGCAGCGAAAGGAGCGGTTCTGTACACCTTCATTCTAGACCGTATCCTCGACCGCGTGGTCAACCAGCCGGCATGAACCGGCGTCCGAGGTACCTACTGGCCCTGGCCGCGCTGGTGGCCCTCCCTTGGGCACCCCTGTCGGCGCAGGTGATCGACCAGGGCGTGTTCTCGATTCGCCAGGACGGAACCGAAATCGGGCGCGAGGAGTTCACCATCCGCTCGGGGCGGGGGCCGGACGGAAAGACGGCGGGAACGACGATTTCGGCGGTAACCCGGTATCCGGCACTCGACCCGACCACGACCATCACCACCGTCCTGGAACGGAGCGCCAGCGGCCTCTTTACCGTGTTTCAAGTGGAGTACCAGACTCCCGACCTTTCAGAGCAGTACCTGGGCGCCCAGGACCGGGGCCGGATCACCATTCATCGCTTTTCCGCCGAGGCTCGGGAGGCCCGCCAGTTCCCCGGCGGAGCCGCCGCCTATGTCATGATGGATAGCGTGTATGCGCTCCACCAGGTGCTGGCCGACCTGGCGTCGGTGGAAGGTGCCGAAGTGACCGTGTATCTGGCCCGCGACGGCACGCGCCAGCGGATAACCGCCACCAGACTGGGCGACCAAAGTGTCCAGCTCGGCGGCGATGTGGTGGCGACGATGCTGCTCGATTCGGCCGGCCGGATCATGAGAATCGAATTTCCCGGTACCTCGGTCACGGCCGTTCGGCTGAAGGACTGAGTTCAGCCTGCTACATCCACGCTAAGTCGTTATCATGCCAGCACAAAGGCAGCCGTCACAGGGTGAAACCTCGGCGGCATTTGCTGCGTATGTTCGAGTGTTCTCACCTCATTCTCCGGAAGGAACGATCATGCGCCGTTGGAATACGTTCGTCGTGGCGTGCCTAGCGCTCCCCGCAGCGGCGGTGGCGCAGGACCCGACCGCGACGCGTCCGACCCTCGCCCCCAAGCCACCGATCCAGGCGACTCTCAGCCTGCAGGAAGCGATCGATCAGGCCAGGGCCACCAGTCCGGCGTACCGGCAGGTACTCAACGACGAGGGACCGGCCACGTGGGCGGTGCGCAACGCTTGGAGTTCGCTGTTTCTCCCGTCCCTCTCGGTATCTAGCGGCATGAGCTACACGGGCACGGGGGAATCGCGCTTCGGCGGCGGCCTCACCAACCGGTCTCCCGCGTTCGTCAGCTCCAACTATTTCCTCGGTCTCAATTATTCGTTGACCGGCCGTACGGTAACGGGGCCGGGGCTGCAAAAGGCCAACGCGCGGGCAGTCCAGGCTGACATCGACAATGCCGACGTCACGCTGGTGGGCAACATCACCGACCAGTATCTGGTGGTGTTGCAGGCTAGCGCCCAGGTGGACGTGGTGCGACAACAGGTGGAGCGCAACCAGGTATTCCTCGACCTGGCCCAGGCGCGGTTCCAGCTGGGGCAGGCCACGTTGCTGGACGTGCGTCAAGCGGAAGCGACCAAGGGGCAATCGGAATCCTCGCTGATCGTGGCCGAGCAGAACGAGAACGCCGGCAAACTCGAGTTGTTCCGCCAGATGGGCATTCGGCCTCCCATCGCCATTCAGAACATCGGCATGCGGACCACGTTCGAGGTTACCCAACCGACGTTCGCCTTGCCGACCCTGCTTGGCCTGGCGGACCGGGACAACCCGACGCTCAACGCCTTTCGTGCCAGGGAGGACGCCGCCGCGTGGAACACCAAGGCGGTCAAGAGCGACTTCTTGCCGTCGATAACCGCCCGCGCCGCGTGGAGCGGCTTTACCCAGCAGTTTAGCGATGAAAGCGCGTTGCTCGGGGCCAATCTGTTCGGCAGCCAAGGCGCCCAGGCCGGTTGCGTCAATCAGAACGCCATCAACAACGGCGCCAATCCGCAGTTGCCCCAAGCAGATTGTTCGTTCGCGAACTTCGGGCTGACGTCGGACGGCAGCCAGCTGACCCAGGGCACTCAGGATCAGATTCTCGATCAGAACAACGTATTCCCACTCGACTTTACCTCCCAGCCGTTCCAGGCGTCAGTTACCGTGAGCCTGCCGATCTTCACCGGCTTCGGCCGGTCGCTGGGCGTGGCCCGGGCCCAGTCTGCCCAACAGGACGCCGACGAGCAGGTGCGTGCGGTATCGCTCCAGCTGGAGGCCGTGGTAACGGAACGGTACCTGGCGCTCGACGGCGCCTACCGGGCGATCGGCATTCAGGAAACCAGCCGGCGGGCGGCGCGCGAGCAACTGCGACTGGCCCAGGACCGCTACCGTCTTGGCAGCGGCAACGCCACGGAATTGTCGGACGCCCAGAATGCTGTGGCTATGGCCGAGGGCAACTACGTGAACGCAGTGTACGCATACCACCGGGCACTGGCCGCGTTGGAGTTCGCGGTCGGACGTCCCTTACGCTAGAGGAGTATAATGTCTCGTCGTACCAAACTCGGTTTGGCGGGGATCGCCGTGGTCATCGTCGTGGTGGTGATCGTCATGAGCGCGGCCAAGCGGGGCGATCGCGGGCAAGTCGTGCGCATCGCCGAGGTCGGCGTCAAGGATCTGGTGGCCACCGTCACGGCCAGCGGCACCATTCGCCCCAAGACCAAGGTCGACATCAGCGCCGACATCACCGGGCGCATCACCGACATCGGCGTGAGGGAGGGCGACTGGGTTGAAAAAGGCCAGTTCCTGATCCAGATCGACGACGCCCCGTACCAAGCCGCGGTCAACCGGGCCGCGGCGCTGCTGGCTTCGGGTGAAGCCGCCGTTCTCCGGGCCGAAGCCAACCGGTCCGAAGCCGAGCGGAACCTCCGCCGGGCTCGCAACCTGCACGACCGCGAAGGCCTGATTTCCGAGGAGGCCTTCGAGCAGTCCCAGACGGCGTACGACGTGTCGATAGCCAACTACCAGGCCAGCAAGGCCCAGGTGGACCAGTACAAGGCCAGTGTCGACGAGGCCCGGGAGCAGTTGGCCAAGACCCGGCTCACGGCCCCGATGGCAGGCCGGGTGGTTCGCCTGCCGGTGGAAGTGGGCGAGGTTGCGGTGCCGGGAACATTTTCCAGGGAGACCGCGCTATTGCTGACGATCGCCGACATGTCGGAGATTCTGGCGGAGGTTCAGGTGGACGAAACGGACGTGGTCCGGTTGGCCGTGGGCGATTCGGTCCGGATCACCATCGATGCCTATCCCGACACGGGCTTCGTCGGCTTCATCTCCAAAATTTCCAACAGCGCGCGGTTGACGGCCACCCGGACCGCGGCCGGGTCGAGCGACCGGGCTGTGGACTTCGACGTCGAGATCACCCTGACCGATCCACCGCTTGACATCCGCCCGGACCTGAGCACCACGGCCCGGATCGTGACCGACGTCCAGGAGGATGTGCTCGCCATTCCCATCATCGCGCTCACGGTGCGGGACCACGAAGTGCTCCCCAACGAGAACATCGAACAGGACTCGGCCGCCGTGGGACACAGCGAGGAGACCGAAGGAGTATTCATCGTTCGCGATGGCCTGGCCAGCTTCATCCCGGTCGAGGTCGGCATCGCCGGTGAGGAGCACTTCCAGGTGTTGTCGGGATTGCAGGAGGGGGATTCGATCGTGGCGGGCCCGTACCAGGCCATCCGCGACCTGAGCGACAGCACCAAGGTGCGCCAGTCGAAGAGTGAGAAGAACGACTGACATGGCTGATCTGGTCATCAGCGTACGGAATCTTACCCGTGAGTACCTCATGGGAAGCGAGGTGGTCTACGCCCTCCGGGGCGCCTCGCTCGACATCCGGCGCAACGAATACCTGGCCGTCATGGGTCCATCGGGATCGGGCAAGTCGACTCTGATGAACCTGATCGGCTGCCTCGACACGCCGACGAGCGGCGAGTACTGGCTCAGCGGCCAGCGGGTCGAGAGCGACCGGCTGAGCCAGGGCAAGGCGGCGTAGCATGGCGATGTTGGAAGCGATCCGGATGGCGTTCCGAAGCCTTTGGACGCAGAAGCTCAAGAGCGGATTTTCGGCTATAGGGGTGCTGATCGGGGTGATGTTCCTGATCGCGGTGGTCTCGGTGGTGCAGGGCATGAACGACTACATGGAAGACCGGGTCGCCAACCGGTTGATCGGCGTCAACACCTTCCAACTGCGGCAGCGACCCGGTTTCAGTACCGGCAACATTACCCGCGAGGAATGGCTCGAGTGGCGCCGCCGGCCGCGGATCACCTACGCCGATGCCGAGTACGTGGAGGATCGGCTCGAGTATCCGGTCCTGACCGCCAAGTATTGCATGGACCGGGTCGGCATCGGCTACAACGGCAAGGTGGCAAAAGACATCGACCTTATCGGCACCGAGGCGAACTATTTCCGGATCCGGAACTACGACATCGCCAGCGGCCGGGTGTTTACCGCCCAGGAGTTGCGAGCCGCCGCCCCGGTGTTGGTGATCGGCGACCTCCTGGCCGAGCGATTGTTCGAGGGGCAGGATCCGCTGGGCAAGACGGTGACGGTGGGCGGGCTTCCCTACCGGGTCATCGGCATCGTTGAGAAACAGGGTACCATGTTCGGCCTGTCGATGGACAAGTTCGCCATCATGCCGTTTACGGCCCACGGTCGGCGTCTCATCTGTCCCATCAACGTGCTCGACGAGTTGATCGTGAAGTCGGCCGACGTCCCCACCATGCTGGCATCGCTGCAGCAGACGGAGGCGCTGATGCGCGGCCGCCGTGCGCTCAAGCCGCAAGAGGCCAACAACTTTCACCTGCAGACTGCGGAAGAGGCGCTGGAGGGCTGGAACAGGATTTCGGGTTTTCTCATGACCTTCCTTCCGGTCCTCGTCGCCATCAGCCTGGTGGTCGGCGGGATGGTCATCATGAACATCATGTTGATGTCCGTGGCCGAACGCACTCGGGAAATCGGTATCCGCAAAGCCCTGGGGGCGCGCCGGCGGGACATCCTGATGCAGTTCATAGTCGAGTCGGCCACGTTGTCGACCGTGGGAGCCATCGGCGGCATCCTGCTCGGCTTCGGCTTGGCGTTCGCCTTCGAAGCCATGACCTCCATGCCGGCGGCCGTGGCCCCGTGGTCCATCGGAGTGGGCGTGACACTCGGCATTGTCGTCGGCATGGCGGCCGGCGTCTATCCGGCCCATCGGGCCAGCAAACTCGATCCCATCGAAGCCTTGCGGGCAGATTGATAGGAAGGCCGTCATGAATTTTGCGAGACTGATGGAAGGTGTCGGCATCGCCCTGGAGTCGATCCGCTCCGCCAAAGGCCGCGCTGCCCTGACCATCATGGGGGTCGCCATCGGTGTGGCAGTCGTCGTGGGGATGGCGTCGGCCATCAAGGGCGTCAGCGAAAGCGTCGTCGAACAGATCGAGTCGGGCGGTCCCAAGACGTTCTATGTGTTTCGCTACTGGCAGGGCGGCATCCAAATCTCGGATGGTTCGGACGAGCTTTCGCCCTGGCGCCGGAACCCGTGGCTCACGGTGGAGGAGGCCGACCTGATCCGTCAGCAATCACTAATCCGGGACGTGACCGTCAACGAATCGACCAGCGGTCCGGTATCGAGCGAACACGCCAATCTCCCCTCCGTGAGCATCGCCGGTTTCAGCCCCAGCTGGGTGCTGGTGACCGGCGGCGAGATCACGGCGGGCCGCAATTTTACCCAACTGGAGTACGCCGCCAACCACCGCGTGGCCATCATCAACGACAAACTGGCCGAGTCGCTGTTCCCCGGCGTCGATCCGATCGGC
>Ga0209987_10002232_pt1 | contig 10709 bp, 5 predicted proteins | sample N074metaG_FD_182134 | JGI IMG/M metagenome (GOLD analysis project Ga0209987, IMG submission 182134) | Deep subsurface microbial communities from Kermadec Trench to uncover new lineages of life (NeLLi) - N074 metaG (SPAdes) (version 2) | ecosystem: Environmental > Aquatic > Marine > Ocean trench... | reverse complement strand
CGGCTTCCACGACGCGGTCGCAATCTGTGGGGTAGAACAAATGACGCACGCATCGCGTGACGCCGTGACCCGAGGCCTCGCCACCGCGGCTGATTGGGAACTGGAAGGCAGCCGGGGCGAATCATTTATTCTTGCAACCGGGAACTTCGCCAACACCGTGGACAGGAAGACCCGGGCCCGGATAAGAATTCTGGCGTCGGCCGTGGGTACCGACTCACTCGCGATCGCGAGACGACAGGACAGGTTAAAGCTATCCGCGGCAGAGCTCTCGAGCCAGCGAGCGTACGAACAAGCGGGCCTACGCCCCGGAGACATCGATCTTTTCGAGCTCCACGATGCCTTTACGGTCATCACGGCACTCAGCCTGGAGGCAGCAGGATTTGCTCGCCCCGGCGAGGCTACGTCCCTCGGCAAGGAAGGAGTCTTTGCGCTCGAGGGCCGGCTGCCGATTTCGACGATGGGCGGACTGAAAGCGCGTGGGCACCCCGTCGGGGCGACGGGCGTTTACCAGATCGTCGAAGCTGTTCAACAGTTGACAGGGAGCGCCCATAAGAACCAGATCACAAACCCGGAAATCGCGATGACCCAGAACATGGGCGGCACCGGCGCGACCGTAGTCACTCATATACTCGGCACGGTTTAGTACCCCGCTGCCATGCAGCGTATCGGCCTTCATGAGTCCTGATGTCAACCGCCGTCGTCCCGATGCGTTAGGCGTAGCTAGCGAAGTTGCGTCTCGAGGCGGATCATTATGTTAAGCAAGCTGTGCCTGACCCTGTTATGCCTCGGTATCGCGGCCTGTGGCGGCGGTGGAGGCTATGGGGGGGACGACGGGGGCGGCGGTAATACCGGCGGCGGCACAGGGACCAGCCCGGGTAACCAGGCGCCGAGTATCAGCGGCGTTCCCGCGACGACCGCACAAGTGGATTTGGCGTACATTTTTGCACCCAGCGCGAGCGACCCTGAAGGGGATAGTTTAAGTTTTTCGATCAACAGCTTGCCCGTCTGGGCGCAATTCGATGCCGGTACCGGAACACTGACCGGCATGCCCAGTTCGAACGATCTGGGAATCTACGATATACAAATTACCGTCAGCGATGGCACGTTGACGGCCAGCCTGAGTTTCCCGATCACCCTTGTCGAGCTCGGAACATCGATTCCGTTCAAGGCGATGACGTTTAACGTGCGGATCGGCGCGAACTGGGCTGGCCGTGAGGACGACATCTATACGGTCATCGAAGTCGAGCATGCCCCCGATATCGTCGGTCTGCAGGAACCCCGTGGCGGCGCATCCGATCAACAAGCGGATATCGCAGCCCATTTCTTAGCGTCGTCGTACGCGTTTTATCGGTGGGATGTCGATACCGGCAGCAACGACCCGGCCGATGTCGATTTCACCAACAAGAACCCCATCCTGGTCAATACGAATCGCTTTCTCGTGTTGGACTTCGACTCCGAGATTATCGAGGTCCCGGTCATCGACGCTGCCAGTTACGACTGCGGCGTCGTGGCCGGAAGTCCGATCAATACGGCTACACGCCATCACAACTGGGTGTACGTCGAAGATCGAAGCACGGGTCACAAGTACGTTTTCTATAACACGCATTACATCTCACCGACGTTCGAGCCGTCCGCATTGTGCCAGCACGCGTTACAGACCGAGTTCTTGCTCGCTCTGATTGCAAGAAACAAAACGGTCTACGAGAGTCACAAAGTCGTTATCCTCTGCGATTGCAACGTCGGCAGCCCGGAAACTGAGTCATTGAATTTCCTGCTGCTAGAGAACTACATCGACGACTGGCAATACTTCAATCCGGTTAACGCAACTCCGTCAGCGGCGGGTGTGGATCATATTTTCAGCGGCGGGCTGTGGATCTATAACTCGTACTACGATAGCTCGGTCGCCGGTAGCAACGCCTCGGACCACCGGGCGCTGATCGCCGAACTCGGATTTTGCGACGGGACACCGATGATGTGTCCCTCGGTGAGCGTCCCGACTGTCGCCGCTCTCCCGGCCGACCTGGATAATCCGGTCGATCCGGATATGGAAACCGTTTTTCTCCTGGGCGGCTGTACCCTGTGTCATGGGGCACTGGTCGGCCTCGGAGGACTCAGACTTGGCGTCGATGACTGGCAGGCCGAGTTGATCAACGTTGTATCAAGCGACGTGTGTACCGGCTCGGTCCGCGTGGTCGAAGGCGATCCGGCGGCTTCATTGCTGTATCTGAAAACCACCGGCATGCAGGACTGCGGCGGCTCGATGCCGGCAGGTCTCGTCAGCTCTACTCTGACTGCCGACGCAGCCGGGTTGATCTATACCTGGATCAGGAATCTGGAAACGGATACCAGCACCGTGATCGTGACTCCGACGGACGCAGATGTGGCGTCAATCTTCTCCACGGCAGGTTGTTATCTGTGCCACGGCAACAACGAACAATCCGCCGGCCTCGATCTGGAAGCAGCAGATTGGAGGGATCAACTGGTCGGCGCCGCGGCAGGATCGGCGGCGGCGGGCGGCGTGTGTACGGGGTCGGTCCGCGTGGTAGCAAACAATGCAATGAGTTCGCTGCTGTATCAAAAGGTCACCAGGACACACAGCTGCGGTGATTCGATGCCGTTCGGGGCCACCTTGCGCGCCAATGATGCGGCCACGATCGCCAACTGGATCAATAACCTGTAGATCGATACCCTCAGCATCGCCCCAACGCCCGGATGGGGCACAACGAACGCGGCTGCCGTTGATGTCCACCGCCGATGCCGAATAAGCATACGGCTGCTCCAAAAGGCATCGTGGGTAGCGGACCGTTTCATGCGATCCTGCCCCCCGTAGCTCTTAACTCTCACTATCCTGCGCGTGGCTCTAGCTGCGGCCGCCGTGAAACAGCAGGAAGCGATAACGGGGAATACCAATGATCAGTACGTATCCGGTGAAATTGATCACGCGAATCAGTTTACTCATGCTGCCGTTGGCCGTTTGGCCTTCGTCAGGCGCAGTTGCACAAACTGCTGGCGCGAGTGCGGTACTCGAAGAGATTGTCGTGACGGCCCGGAGGCGCGAGGAAAGCCTCCAGGATGTACCGATCTCCATTATTGCGTTTACAGCGGAAGACCTTGAAGTCCGCGGCATTGACAATATCGAACGGCTCAATGTGCTGGTACCGAATGTGTCAATCAATGGAGGCGCCATATTCGGCGTCACGGGTAGTGAAATCTTGATCCGCGGTATCCCTGGCGTTGCGATCTACCAGGATGGCCTTCTTCAGGACGGTGCTCCAGGCATTTTGAGAAATGTCGTCGAGCTCGAACGTGTCGAGATCATGCGTGGACCCCAGGGGACATTGTTCGGCAAAAACTCCAGCGGCGGCGCCATTCAATATATCACGACGCGGCCTGCGGAAGAGTTTGGGGCAAGGTTTAAGGCTACCGTTGGCGACTTCAGCCGGGCCGACATCATCGCCAATGTCGACATGCCCATAGGCGAAACGTTGTTGACCAAGGTCACGGGCGCGATCCTCACCCGCGACGGCTATATCGAAAGTCAAACCATCGATCGGGCTTACGGTGACGTTGACAACCGGATTCTCAGACTCGATGCATTGTGGCAACCCAACGACTCGGTACGCGCTCGTTTTATCGCAGACTACAGCGAAATCGATACCAATGGTCAGGCACGCGTCGTCGACTCAATCCAGCCCGTTGCGTGCCCGCCCGGCCCTCCACCCTTTCCGCCAGGCACAAACCCCAGGTGTTTCACTCCACCTCCAGGCTATAACCAAGAAGCGCAAGCATTCCCCGGTGAGTATAAAACCAATTCAGACTTCGCCGGGAAAGGCTGGGTGCAGGAGACCGCTAGCTTTACGGCCGACATCGAGTGGGATCTTAGCGATTCACTGACGCTGAAGTCGATTACCGGGTGGCGTGAGTATAAGTACAATACGTACACCGACATCGACGCGGCGGCAGTTAGTCCGCCTCTGTTTGAAATGTCAATTTACCAACAGAAGGAGCAATTTTCCCAGGAGCTTCAGCTCCATAGCGGCGGTGATCGGCTTAACTGGACGGCGGGCGTCTATTACCTTGAGACGGACGACGCAAACCGAACAAAACGCTTTCAGGGGCCAGGGGGACCGGATGGACTTAACGTGAGCGAACGTGACAGCTGGGCGGTTTTCGCAGAGGGCACCTATGCGCTCACCGATCAACTCGATCTGACGGTCGGGGTTCGGTATTCGGAGGAAGACCTCATCGCTCAGCCGCTTACTCCCATCAACCCACCTCCGGCGCGCGGTACTTTCACCCGCGATGTAGCGGGCGTGGCCGACATACTCTCCACCCCGGCCGTGGCGTCCTTCGACGCCGTCACGCCGCGTGTTGCTCTTCAATACCAAGTGAACGACGATGTGATGACGTATGTCAGCTTCGCCCAAGGCTTCAGCGCCGGCGGAATCAATACTCGCGAAGATCCGAATCTACCCAACAACGGCCTGATACCGTTTGATGAGGAAACTCTCAATAATTTGGAATTCGGCTTACGTTCGAATCTTCTGAACGGACGTCTGCGGCTCAACGCGTCACTCTTCACCAGTGTCTGGGAGGACATCATCATTCGCGAGGAACTTGTGCCCCAACAGTTCACCCGAAGGAATGTGGGTGAAGCGAAAGCCTCGGGCCTCGAGATCGAGGGAATATGGGCCGTGTCGGATTCTTTCCATGTGAACTATGCTGTTGCCTGGCTGGACACGGAGTACACCGATCTCGGTCCCCCGCGGGTGCCTCCCCTGGAGGTGACCCTCGGCTCCCCATTCCTGTTTGCGCCCGAAACCTCCTACAGTTTTGGGCTGCAGCATAATGCGGCGCTGGCAAGCGGAGGTAGATTGACCACCCGACTGGATTGGGGTTGGCAGGACGACTATGTGACAGCCAACGGTGCGTCCAATCAAATTGTCGAGGACGGCTATGGTTTGCTCAGTGCCCGTGTGACTTATGCTCCGGCAGATGGCAACTGGGACATCGCGCTGTTCGGTACGAATCTCACCGACGAGTTTTATCAAACGGGTGGATTCTTTATACCGGTACCCCTCTTTATGGAGCAGTTTACCGTTGGTAGACCTCGCGAGATCGGGCTCACGATGCGATTCAACTTCTAGTGACCGCAACCAGTGGGTGGCGAACGCTTCTTCATTCGCCACCCACCGGTTCGAATCCTCTCGCCCCGACCGGCGTTCACGTAGCCCGCAGACCCGAGCGTTGCCGCTTTTCTTGGGCGGCGAGCGACTGGTGACGATGCCCTGATACAACCGGCGCACGCGTTCCTGGCACGCCAGGTACGGCTGGCCGGATTTACGTGCCAGGTAACGCTCCTCCCGGGAGATCACGCCCCAGGTCAGGAGCACAACGGATAACGCCACCCAAAGAAATAGACCGAAGGCAGCGGAGGATGAAATGCAACTTCCGCGTAGTCCGGGTGGCTGGACGGGTCGTCTTCCATGCGCGTCCTCGCTTACCGGCCCGTGCACACGATCAAGGCAGGATGATAACGTAGTCGCCCTTCTGGGCTACGTAGAAGCACCGACATCCCCAGCCGCACAAGCGTGCTAGAGTCAGCGTACCACTGATTTAAGCAGCAATAGAGCCATCGGAACCAAGTTCGCATGCCACCGTCGATAAAATCAGCGGCACTCATCGGCACGTATTTACCGAGGCAGTGCGGTATTGCCACCTTCACCTCCGACCTTGCAACCGCGATTACCGATAACGATCCGAACATCGATTGTTCCATCGTGGCCATGAATGACCGGCCTGAGGGCTACGAGTACCCGGATTCGGTGCGATTCCAGATAAGTCAGGAGCGACTGAACGAGTACGAACTCGCTGCCGACTTCCTCAACCTGCGTAATCTGGACATCGTCTGCCTGCAACATGAATACGGAATCTTCGGTGGTCAGCGCGGCAGTTTCATAATCGAGCTCGCACGAAACCTGAATGTTCCTCTGATTACGACCTTGCACACCCTACTGAAAGATCCGTCACCACAGGAGCATCAGATCATCACTCAGCTAGCGGACGTATCCGCCGCCTTGGTCGTGATGAGTGAACGTGGCGTCGAAATGCTTCGAGATGTGTATCGGGTCCCCGCGACCAAGATCGAGCTCATCCACCATGGCATCATCGACGTGCCGTTTCTGGATGTGGATCCGTGCCGAAGTAAGGTCGCCGCGAGCGACAAGACGGTGATCCTGACTTTCGGACTGCTGTCACCGGGTAAAGGCATCGAGTATATGGTCGATGCCCTTCCGGAAATTGTCAGCTCGCATCCGGAAGTGCTTTATTTCGTCGTCGGAGCAACCCATCCCCACTGGAAGGCGGAGAGCGGCGAAGACTATCGGCTGCGCTTGCACCTTCGGGCAAAGGAACTGGGCGTGGCCGACAACATCGTCTTCCATGACCGGTTCCTGGAACGCGATGAGCTGATCGAGATGATTCGGGCCGCTGACATCTATGTCACCCCGTATCTCAATGAAGCCCAAGTCGTGTCCGGCACGCTCGCCTACGCGCTGGGGGCTGGTAAAGCCGTCGTCTCGACCCCGTACTGGCACGCAGAGGAAATGTTGGCCGACGGCAGGGGCCGGCTCGTGCCCTTCAGGGATAGCGAGGCCTTAGCGCGATCGATCAACGATCTTCTCGATCATCCACAGGAGCGTCTCGCGATGCGCCGGGCAGCCTACGAGTATTGCCGCCCGATGGAGATGAAGGAGATGGGACGTCGCTATCTCAAGTTATTTTCCAACGCCGTGGCCCAGCGTCCGTCTGCGATCTCAGACGTTCCGGCGCTCGACACGCTGAGCCAGCGTGAAAGCCGGCTGCCGCAGATCAACCTGAAACACCTCCGCTTGATGACGGATGGCACCGGCTTACTTCAGCATGCGACCTTTACGGTCCCCAACCGTGCGCATGGATACTGCGTCGACGACAACGCGCGCGCCCTGATCGTCGCCACTGGGGCACATGACTTGAACCGCAGCGATGCCGGACTGACCGAGTTGTCCTCGATCTATCTCAGCTTCTTGGACGACGCTTTCAACGCTGAGGCCGGAAGATTTCGCAACTTCATGTCTTACGATCGGCAGTGGCTCGAAGACGTCGGCTCGGAGGATTCTCACGGGCGCGCACTGTGGGCCCTGGGCGTGACGGCGGGCCGGAGCCGGAACGAGGGTCAAGTCGGTGTGGCGACGAAACTGTTCCGTGCCGGGCTGCCGGCACTCGAACATTTTTCCGCCTCTCGCGCCATCGCTTTCCCTATCCTCGGGATTCAGGCATACCTCCACCGGAACGATAGTGACGATCAGGCCAGGAAACTCCTGAGCGAGTTGGGAAGTAGACTCGAAAAACGCTTCCGGGAGTTCGCCACTGAAGACTGGCGCTGGCACGAAGAGATGTTGACCTACGACAATGCGCGCTTACCCCAAGCACTCATGGCCTGCGGGCGGACGACGGGTGACCGTGACCTGGTCGCTCTCGGTATCGATGTGCTCAAGTGGCTCAGGGACATCCAGCTCGATCGATCTGCCGGGTGGTTCGCGCCGATTGGCAACCGCGGCTGGTTCCCTAAATCAGGGACCAAAGCCCAATACGATCAACAACCCCTGGAAGCAGCCGCCATGATCGGTGCCTGTATCGAGGCCTATGAATGCACCCAAGAAGAAGAATGGATCGAGCTGGCGTCCACGTGTTTCGACTGGTATCTAGGTAAGAATGATCGACAAATCAAGCTCTACGACCACGCCACCGGCGGATGCCGCGATGGGCTTCAGCCGGACGGCGTGAATGAGAATCAGGGAGCGGAATCGACTCTCTCCTACATCCTCTCCCTGCTCGCCATTTACAATCTTCGCGGCTTGACGACGAACGAGAGTAAGCGTCGGGCGCAGGAATTCGAGACTCCTTAGCGGGGACGTCCCGGGAAAGCGGCTCAAGTCAGCGCGTCGGCCTTGAGGCGAGTCAAAAGCTCCGGGATCGATACGGTCGCGACCCGGCATCTTTGGTCCGCGATGCCGTACGGCAGAATCAACGTGTCGCCATGCAGCATGCTGCCGCATGTGTAAACCACGTTGGGCACATAACCGTCTCGTTCATGTTCGTCGGGAGCTAATATCGGTTCGTCTAGCCGGCCGATGACCTTTGACGGATCGTCGAGGTCCAGCAGTTCAGCCCAGATACTGTATCGACGCATCGGGCCAACACCGTGGAACAGCGCCAGCCAGCCTTCGGATGTCTCGACCGGTGATCCACAGTTCCCGACCTGAACGAATTCCAACGGATGAACCGGTTCCTGCAGGAGCTTTGCATCGTTCCAGCTACGGAGCCTGTCCGAGAACGCAATGTAGTTATTCACACCGTCATGGCGCGACAACATCACATAGTGGCCATTGATTTTCCTCGGGAACAGTGCCATTCCCTTGTTCTGCGCGGCATTGCCACTGAGCGTATGTATCTTGAACGTCAGAAAGTCAGTCGTCTCCAGAAGCTGCGGCAATATCGCGAACCCGTTGTAAGCCGTATAGGTCGCATAGTAATTAACCGATTGATCATCATCGACGAAACGCACGAAGCGCGCGTCCTCGATGCCAGCACGCTCATTCTCCGTCACAGGAAAGATGACCCGCTCGGAGATCTGTTGATTGGGATCGAAGATTACCTCGTAGTTGGATCGCGCCAGCCACAGGACCATATCGATCGCTTCCCGCTTGTCCTTCACCCGAAACCGAGTCGATCGAATCTTCTCGATCTGGGTCTCTAGCTGAGCGAACGTGAAGGTGTCACCTAAGTCCGCCAAGAGGCGGTCCACTACCCGCTGACTCGCGCCGATATCCTCGAGCTTGCGTCGAAAGTGATGCCGCTCATAAGTCGGATCCGTGTGAATCTCGGGTGTGGCCACGTACTGGCTCACGGCATCGATATAGAGGTCGAGGTTCTCGTCAACGATTCCGCTGCGAAACTCGATCGAGGAGATATGTCCCTCACCCGTCGCTCTAAAACTCATGATGAAGCGAAGGGACCCCTTCTTCACACGCTTCTGATCAGGGTGCGGCACGATCGAAGGATTGAATAGTGCCGCTGATTCCACCGAGTACTCAGCGGTCATATAGGCCCCAAGCAGAAGGCGCCGTTCGGCTGATACGGAGGCACATTCTGGAACGATCTCCGCAAGTCGCTCGAAATTTTTCTCCAGGGTACCCCGGAAGTTTCTGTGACGCGCCGAGAAATCCTGAAATACGGCCTCTAATAAATGACTGACGTCATCCTCGCTCAGCTTCGATACCCGGGCAACCAGTTCTTTGGATCGCGCTTTATCACCGGGTATATGCAGCCGCGTAATGACGCGTGAACTCGCCGCGTTCAATAACGTCGGATGCCGTCTGACGAGCTGCGTGCGTTGTTCCTTAACTCTCATTATCATTGCGCATCGATCGAATCTGCCTAACAATGCTCCCAGACGCCGGCGCCTGCTCGAGTCCGCACGGATTATAGCCGTAACCTTCGGGATCAGGTTGCCCTACGAATCACACTATTGAATGTTGCTAGGCTCAGGCATGTCCACTCGTATCGCCGTCCTTAGCCCCATTGCATGGCGTACCCCGCCGCGCGCCTATGGGCCATGGGAGCTCGTAGTCAGCCTCCTGACCGAGGAACTCGTGCGAATGGGCCTGGATGTCACGCTCTTTGCCAGCGGGGATTCCCAGACCTCGGGGAAGCTGATCGCCGTGTGCCCGCGCCCGTATTCCGAAGATCCCCTGGCTGAGCCGAAGGTAATGGAATGCCTGCACATATCCGAGGTATTTGAGCGTGCCGCCGACTTCGACCTCATTCACAGCCACTTCGATTTTCTCCCACTGACCTACTCCGGACTAGTTGAGACGCCGGTACTAACGACGATTCATGGGTTCTCCTCACCGTCGATCATCCCGGTCTATAAGAAATACAACGGCCGCGTCCACTACGTCGCCATCAGCGAGGCAGACAAGTCACCGGAACTCGATTACATCGCCACCATTCATCACGGTATCGATGTCACACAGTTTCCGTTCGTTGAATCCGAAGGGGAGTATCTGTTGTTCTTCGGTCGCATTCACCCGGAGAAAGGCACGCACGAAGCGATCCGAGTGGCACAGCGCGTCGGTAGAAAGCTCGTTATCGCCGGCATCGTGCAAGATCAAGAATATTTCGACACCCAGGTTCAACCCTACATTGACGGCGTGACCGTGGAGTATCTTGGGGCTGTCGGCGTCACGCAGCGGCCAGAGGTGCTGGGCCGAGCACTAGCCCTGCTGCATCTGATCAGCTTCGATGAGCCGTTTGGCTTAAGCCTGTTGGAATCCATGGCGTGCGGAACACCGGTCATCGCTTTCGGCCGCGGCTCGATGCCGGAGATTATTCGCGACGGCGAGACCGGATATATTGTCGCCGACATCGATGGCGCCGTGGATGCGGTCGGCGCAGTACGGTCGATCGACAGGTCCGCTTGCCGCAAACATGTCGAGCTGCACTTCTCTCATACTCGCATGGCGGCCGACTACGCCCGCGTGTACCGAGAGATCTTAATGTAGGAGCCAGACGATGAGTGATAATGGATTAATAAAACGCTATCAGGGCAACCCGATTCTTACGAAGCACGACGTCCCTTACCCCGTGGAGACCGTGCACAATGCCGC
>Ga0209987_10002231_pt1 | contig 10709 bp, 13 predicted proteins | sample N074metaG_FD_182134 | JGI IMG/M metagenome (GOLD analysis project Ga0209987, IMG submission 182134) | Deep subsurface microbial communities from Kermadec Trench to uncover new lineages of life (NeLLi) - N074 metaG (SPAdes) (version 2) | ecosystem: Environmental > Aquatic > Marine > Ocean trench... | reverse complement strand
CGTATTGGCGAGTTGGTGGCCAATGATTCGCAAAGCTATCAGTACCTCGCCGAGTCAATTCGTATGCATCCCGACCAGGAGACGCTTCTCGCGATGATGCAGGATGCTGGATTTGAACGCTGTCGCTTCCACAATCTTGCGATGGGCATCGTCGCCCTGCACGTTGGCTACAAGATCTGATGAATACACTCGAAGTTTTAATGTCGCCCGTAGTCCGGATGATCAATCGGCAGCTCCGCGACAAAACACCCGCACGCGAATTGTGTGCCGAACTCGAGGGTACGGTTGTTGCGGTGCGGGTTCGAGATACCGCGCTGGCGATGTATTTTCTTGTCGGGCCCGAATCTCTGGAGATTCGCGGATACGCAGAAGACCCCGACGTAATTATCAGTGGATCGCTGTTTGCCCTGGCTCGTCTTGCTGGTAAGTCTGCCGATGACGCGATTCGCGATGGATCAGTTGACTTGACTGGCGATGCAGAGACTGCGCAAGCGTTCCAGCAATTGCTGGCCTACGGCAAGCCAGACCTTGAAGAGGAGTTATCCGGGGTTATCGGCGATGTGGCGGCACACAGCCTTGGCGATATTGCGAGAAATGTCGGTCGGTGGGGCAAAAATGCGCACGAGACGATCCGGCAAAATGTCCGCGAATACCTGCAGGAGGAAAGTCGCACGGTACCCAGTCGATACGAAGTGGATGTCTTTCGAGAGCAGACGGAAACGCTGCGCGACGATGTCGATCGATTTGAGGCCCGACTTCACCGGCTTGAAAACGGCCAGGCAGACCGGACGACAAACTGAATCATGTGGCGTCCGAAGACACTGCTCCGGCTTGTGAGCATTCAAAGAGTGCTGGTCAAGTACGGGCTGGATGAAGTCATCACCGCTACCCATTTTTTGCGACCACTACGGTTCTTTTTCTATTTTTTTCCCAAGAAGAGTGATCGTAGCGAACCGCTGGGTAAACGCATCCGACTCGCGCTCGAAGAGCTTGGCCCCATATTCGTAAAATTTGGACAAGCAATGTCCACCCGGCGGGACCTGTTGCCGACCGAGGTTGCGGATGAACTCGCTAAGCTCCAGGATCAGGTGCCACCGTTCCCCGGCGAAGAAGCCGTGGCCATATTGAGCGAGATATACGGCAAACCCGTTGCAGAAGTGTTTGCTCGGTTCGACGTCGAGCCCCTGGCGGCGGCCTCCATAGCCCAGGTGCACAGCGCCGCGCTGGATGATGGCACAGAGGTCATCGTCAAACTGTTGCGACCCAATGTTCGTCTCCTGATTGAACGCGATCTCGAGGTTCTCTTTGCTATTGCAAAACTTGCCGACAAGTACTGGGCGAACGGTAAACGACTGCGCCCCGTCGAGATCGTTGCGGAATATGAAAAGACAGTGATCGATGAGCTCGACATGATGCGGGAAGCGGCAAATACAGCGCAACTGAAGAAGAATTTTGACGGCTCGGACCTGCTCTATGTTCCGGAGGTGTATTTCGATTATTGCCGCAAGGGAGTTCTTGTTCAGGAACGCATTTACGGTGTTCCCATCAGTGATATGGAAACACTATTGGCCGCAGGAACCAATATCCAGGTGCTCGCGGAAAATGGCGTTGAGATCTTTTTCACGCAGGTGTTCCGCCACAACTTCTTCCATGCCGATATGCACCCCGGTAACATTTTTGTGCAGCTCGATGACCCCGAGAGGCCCAGATACGCTGCAGTCGATTTCGGCATCATGGGCACATTGAGCCCGACGGACCAGCGTTACCTGGCTGAGAATTTCCTGGCATTTTTCGAGCAGGATTATCACAAGATCGCGAAACTTCATATCGACTCCGGATGGGTGCCACCGGACACCCGAATCGATGAGCTGGAAACTGCTGTACGAACCGTGTGCGCACCCATATTCAACAAACCGTTGTCCGAAATATCTTTCGCACAGGTGCTGATCGGCCTTTTCGAAACCGCGCAGCGGTTCGATATGGAAATTCAGCCGCAGCTCATACTTCTGCAAAAGACATTGTTTAATATTGAAGGTCTCGGTCGACAGCTCTATCCCGAACTCGATTTGTGGAAAACAGCGCATCCGGTATTACGAGAGTGGATGGACGAACAAATTGGCGGTCGCGCAATGTTTGAAAGTATTCGCGACAATCTTCCGCAGTTAAGAGAAGCCATGCGTGAACTCCCAGGCGTCATTCGACAACTCTCCGAGCAGGCTGCCAATGGCAGTCTGCGCCTGCGCATGGATTCACCGGAGCTCGAGGCAATCAGGAAACAACTGGACAGGCAGCAGAAGCAACGGTTTCGCTTGAGCGTCGGCATAACCGGCATATTGTCGGGGACGTTGGTGCTGGCGCTATCATCCCCGGCATGGCTTGGCTGGTCGCTGGTTGCAGGAGGTGTCCTCGCGATAGTTGCCGCCCGACCCGAACGAAGCTAGGTTGAACACGTTGTCAGGGCGAGAGCGGACAATTCGCAGCTTCGTCAGGCGAGCAGGCCGCAAGACGCCCGGACAGGAACGCGCACTCGACGAGCTTTGGCCCTTATTCGGAATCGGCGAGTCCGACGCAATACTCGACCTCACTTCAATTTATGATCGGGAAGCACCCGTTGTGCTGGAAATCGGTTTTGGCAACGGCGAGTCTCTGGTCGAACAAGCACAGTTGCATCCACAACTGAACTACCTCGGCATCGAAGTGCACATGCCGGGGGTTGGTCATTGTCTGCTGCATATTGAAGATCAAAACGTGTCCAACATTCGTTTGATGACGCACGATGCAATTGATGTGCTGCAAAACCGACTGGCGGATTGTGCGCTTGCACGCCTGAACCTGTATTTTCCCGACCCGTGGCCGAAAAAACGGCACCACAAGCGGCGCTTGATTCAGCCGGGATTTCTGGAGTTGGTGGCGCGGAAGCTGGCGCCCGATGGAGAGTTTTTTATTGCTACCGACTGGGCCAACTATGCGGAGCACATCGACCAAGTCATTGAGCAAGACAATACCTTGCGTCTGGTCAATCGTCTGGAACACAGTGGTGAAGCACCCATTGATCGACCCACCACGAAATTTGAGCGCCGCGGGCTTGGCAAAGGCCACAAAATCTGGGATTGGCAACTTCGAAAGAATTCCACAACATAATCAACCCCCTCGCGGCCCACTGCTAGAAGTTTGTTGAAAAACGGGGTTTTTCAACAAACTGCTAGATTACTCCTTAAGAATCGAACGTAAACCCGGCTTGCGTCACCTCGAAAAAGGCCTATAAAGAGTGTATTGAACCAATACATTGAGGATCTGAATAACACACGAACCAGAGGGTAAGACAATGATTGTTGTACAACCCGTTATCGGGAACTGGTACCGAAGACCAAATGGCGTCCTGTTTGAGGTTGTGGCACTGGACGAGGACGAGGAAACGGTCGAATTGCAGTTTTTCGACGGCACAATCGATGAAGTCGATTATGAGTCCTGGCCATCGCTACTGACGATACAAGTAGGCGCTCCGGAAGACTGGCTGGGTTCCGTCGACATGGATCCAGAGGACTTCACGGGCAAAGACGACGGCATTCCGAAAGGCTGGCATGATCCTCTCGAGATTCTCGAGCAGTCCGATAAGGGAACGTTGCCCTGATCGAAATTTTTCCCCTGGCCAGAAACCCCGGAGAGCGCAACGGGAAAAAGGCGTTCGGAATCAGGCGCTGTCAGGGCCTCGTACGAAAACGGTGCCATCGCGTACTTCGCAATCGACCGTGCGCAGGAACTTGCCCGGACACGGACCTGCGACACATTCCCCGCTCGCTATGTCGTACACAGCGCCGTGAGACATACAGATAATCTGGCTCTTCTCTTTCGTTAGAAAACTGTTTGGCTTCCAATTCAGCGGATGCCCGACGTGCGCGCAGAAATTCTGGTACGCATAGACGTTGTTACCCTGGCGGACTACGAAGCCTTTAAAAGGCCAGTCGCCGTCACCAATTGCAAATTCGCGACAACCCGGATCGTCGAGATCCTTCAGCGCACCCACTTCGACTTCGATGTCAGTCATACGTCTTCAGTTTCGTTCCATGGCGCGACTTTAAGCAGCAGCAGCATTCCTGGAATTGCAAGCGCCGTGCACAGCAGGAAAAAGCTCGTCCAGCCAACTCGTTCGACGATCACACCTGTCACCGCATTGGCGAATATCCTTGGCATCGATGCCAACGCCGAAAAGAGCGCGAATTGAGTTGCTGCGAAAACGATATTGGTCATGCGCGCCATGAATGCGACGAGAGCAGCAGCACCCAGCCCGACTCCCAGGTATTCGAAAGCGACTACGGCACCAAGGACCCATGGATTGGCACCGACCTCAGCCAGCCAGGCGAAGCCCAGTATGCTGATGATTTGCACAAACCCGAAAAGCCACAATGCGCGATTGATGCTGAGTTTGACCATCACTATGCCGCCGATTACTCCACCGACGATCACTGCGACGAGTGAGGCAAATTTTGCAATCGCGCCAATCTGGGTCAGGCTGAAGCCTATGTCGATATAAAAAGGCGTCGACAAGGCTGTGGCCATGTTGTCACCGAGCTTGTAGAAAAACAGGAATGCAAGAAGCAAACCGGCCGCTCCCAGGCCCTGGCGAGACGAGAACTCCCGGAAGGGCTCTATTACCGCTTCACGCAACGATTTCGGCGGGGTTGGGTCTTTGATCGCTTCGGAGATGAGCAACGTCATGATCAGGCCAACGCCCATGAAAGAGGCGACGACGATGAACACGATATGCCAGGGCAAATGATCAGCGAGGATAAACGCCAGAGAACCCGGTACGAGACCCGCCAGGCGATAGGCTTGCACATGCACGGCATTACCAATTCCCAGTTCCTGTTCGGGCAACAACTCTCGCCGGTAGGCATCAAGCACAACGTCCTGGCTGGCGCTGAAGAACGCGACGGCAGCCGCGAGATAGGCCACCGTCCAGATGGATAACTCCGGTTTGAGAAAGCCCATCGAGCCAATGGAAACCAGCAATGCGAGTTGTGTGATGAACATCCAGCCACGACGATGCCCAAGGAATGGCAGCGTGTAGCGATCGATGACCGGTGCCCATATGAATTTCCATGTGTACGGAAATCCGACGAGAGCAAAAAATCCGATCTCGGCCAGTCCGACCCCTTCGGTACGCAGCCAGGCCGGTATCAACTGAATGATGATATAGAGCGGTAGCCCTGAGGTGAATCCGGTGAATACGCAAATCAACATGCGCTTGTTCAGGAGCGCTTCTTTGAATGTTTGTTTGCTCATCGACCGGCGCGCATTGTCAGCCTTCGTTAACCCAATCGTAGTCGATTGTCAGCGGCGCATGATCCGAGAAACGATTTTCTTTGTAGATTGCAGAGTCAATGATCTTGTCTTTGAGGCCCGGTGTCACAACCTGGTAGTCGAGCCGCCATCCAACATTATTATCCCACGCTCGTCCACGATTCGACCACCAGGTGTATTGGTCCGCCTCCTCGTTGTTGACGCGGAACGCATCGACGTAGCGCCCGGTAGTGAATAATTCGTCCATCCACTCGCGCTCCTCTGGCAGGAAACCGGAATTCTTTTGATTTGGCCGCCAGTTTTTCAAGTCGATCTTCTTGTGTGCGATATTCCAGTCACCACAAAGAATGTACTCGGATCGACGCCGCATCAGCTTGCGAAGATGCGGCGTAAAAGCGTCCAGAAAGCGATACTTGACCGCCTGTCGTATGTCACCGGAGGAACCTGACGGAAGATATACCGACACCACATTGATCGATCCCAACCGGACCTCAAGGTATCGCCCCTCATCATCGAATTCCTTGATTCCCAGGCCGCGAATCACTTTGAGAGGTTTTTGGCGCGTAAATACAGCAACCCCGCTGTAGCCCTTTTTCAGCGCATCTTCGTAGTAACAATGGTAGCCCGCCGGATTGAAGCACTCGTCGACAAGCTGATGTACCTGTGCCTTTGTTTCCTGAATGCAGACGACGTCAGGATTCTGCTTCCGCATCCATTCGAAAAAGCCTTTGCGGGCTGCGGCGCGAATACCGTTGGCGTTCAAACTGATAACACGAAGCAATGTACGTTCCTTTTGTGAATTCCGGGTTCTCGAGCGAACCGTGATGGTCCCGGTCGGACCCATGCAGACAGTGGTCGGCATCGGCCATCGGTCGCAGTAGACAGTCGAACAAAATTCGTCTCGCGTGTGTCATAATCCGCGATCCTGAACGCGGACGGCAATTGCACCAGGCCGACGCGGGCCATCATACACAAGCTTTGCCGTAGTCCAATAAGATGCAACCGTATAAGCAGGAATTTCTGGAAATGTCACTGGAACTGGGTATTTTACGGTTCGGTGAGTTCACCTTGAAATCGGGTCGGGTCAGCCCCTATTTCTTCAACGCGGGCCTGTTCAACACCGGTTATGCGGCCGCGAAAATCGGTCGCTACTACGCCGCTGCGATCACCGATTCACAAATCGAATTCGATATGTTGTTTGGGCCCGCCTACAAGGGGATTCCACTCGTAACGTTGTCGGCCGCCGCCATGGCCGAGCATCACGATATCGACGCGCCATACGCTTTCAACCGAAAGGAAGCCAAGGCGCACGGAGAAGGCGGCAGTATTGTAGGTGCGCCCTTGAGCGGCAGGGTCCTGATTGTCGACGACGTTGTTACAGCTGGAACAGCGGTTCGTGAGGCAGTTAACATAATCACATCAGCGGGTGCCGATGTTGCAGGTCTCATCATTTCACTCGATCGTCAGGAGATCGGGCGTGACTCTCGATCCGCTACCCAGGAAATCGAGCAGACATTCGGCTTCCCGGTGGCCAGCATTTTGCAGCTTGAAGACCTGATCGATATGCTGGAGGAATCCAGCGAGTTGGGGGAATTTCTCGATCCGGTACTGGAATACCGCAAGAAATATGGGGCTAACAACTGATTTTTCAGATAATTTACCGCAGTAGCTATTTATTGCCTTAAACCTATTCGTCGATTGGGGGTCGAATCTTTGAACCAGTCCCTCTTTGCAAACGAGCGACTATGGGATATTCCGTCTATGCGAAAAATACTAATAGCCATCTTGCTGATAAGTCTGCTCCCCTTATCCGCTCACGCTGCCAGGGACAAGAATGAAAAGCCGGTATATCGCTGGGTCGATGCCAGTGGGGTTATTCACTATGGCGACAAGGTTCCCGCTGAATACGCAGAGATCGAGAAACAGGTTATTAACAGTGCTGGCGTCACCATCGCGGTGCTGCGAGGCAAGAAGACAGAGGCGGAACGTACCGAAGAATTACTCCAGCAAAAGCTCGCCAAGGCGATCGAAACCCAGCGACGATCTGATGTTGCGCTACTCGCAACGTATTTGTCCATCGATGAAATCATCATGCACCGCGATCGACGCATCGAGCTTTTTCAAGCGCAGTCCAAGGTGACCGAACTTTACCTGCGCAACATCAAACGCAGGCTGGACAATCTAATGGATGTTAGCGCAGCCTACCAACCCTACAGCGCGGACCCGGAGGCTGAAATGATCGACCCGGAACTTGCTGACGATATTAACGACACGCGCGACACCATCGAACGGCACGAAGCGAACCTCGAACGTTTTCATACGGACGAACTATTAATCGCCAGTCGGTTTGATGGTGATATCACTCGATTCAAAATGCTCAAGGGAATCGAGTAAGTTACGAATAAAAGCAGGGCGCGACCGCGCCTGAATTCGATCAGCCCGTCCCGGAATGCCCGAAGCCACCTTCGCCACGATCGCTTTGGTCAAATTCTTCAACCACATTGAATTCGACCTGCTCGACCGGCACAAACACCATCTGCGCGATACGCTCGCCGGGCTGCACCGTGTATGGCTTCTCGCTGCGGTTCCAGCAGGATATGAATACCTGCCCCTGGTAATCCGAATCGATGAGCCCGGTCAGGTTGCCGAGCACAAGACCGTGCTTATGCCCCAGACCCGATCTTGGCAGCAATACTGCTGCCAGATGGTTGTCGCCAATATGAATGGCGATTCCCGTTGGTATCAAAACCGTCTCGCCCGGACCCACATTGATGTCCTCGTCGATGCATGCCCGCATATCCAGCCCGGCGGAGCCGTCAGTAGCATAGTGTGGCAGGTCAATTTCCTGGCCAATCCGTGGATCCAGTATTTTTAGTTCTATTGAGCGCAATGTTTTATTCCGTAGCGGCAAGTGTTGTAAGTTCGACGACCGTGTCTTCTCCAAGTCCCGCCTCGTAGCGCTCGTGGATCAATGCGACCAGTTCTTTCGCCAGATCCGATTTGTGCGCCAGCGGAAACGCGCGGCTCCCGTTTCGCCAGAAAACGTGCACCGCATTCTCTTCCTGTTCAAATCCGAGACCGACACCCACTTCGTTAGCAATTATCATGTCGAGCTGTTTGGCCGCGAGCTTACCGAGCGCGTGTTCCTGAAGCCGGTCAGTCTCGGCTGCAAAGCCCACTGTGAAGGGCCCGCTGTCCAGCTTGGCCACTGATGCGAGGATATCAGGGGACTTTACAAACTCAACAGTCATCGCTGGCCGCTTCGATTTTATTTTGTTCGTCTTGGGGCTGCTCGGCCTGTAATCGGACACGGCTGCTGCTGCGATGAAGATATCCACATCACTTACGTTCGCGTGCGTCGCAGTGAACATTTCTTCGGCCGTCTCAACCGAAATCAACTCAACGCCGTCGGGGGCCTGCAAGTCGACCGGACCGCTCAGGAGAACAACCGAAGCTCCTGCATCAGACGCTGCCTGTGCAAGTGCATAGCCCATTTTTCCCGAGCTGCGATTACTGATGAAGCGAACCGGATCTATTGCTTCCCGGGTCGGTCCGGCGGTAATCATGACCTTCCTGCCTTGCAAAACTCCTGGCTCGTTCGGTACCGCGGCGGCGGTTTCACGAGGCGATTCATCGGCGCAAATCGCCGCGGCGATATCATCCGGCTCAAGCATTCTGCCCGGCCCGGTCTCACCACACGCCTGATCTCCATCAGCTGGACCCAGCATGCGTATGCCGCGCGATACCAATAAATCCCGATTGGCCTGAACGGCAGCATTTGCCCACATGACATGATTCATCGATGGCGCAATGATCAACGGTGCCTCTGTAGCCAGACACAAGGTAGCCAGCAGATCCGAGGCCGAGCCCGATGCCAGGCGTGCCATGAACTCGGCGGTCGCCGGAGCGATCAACACTTTGTCAGCCCACCGTGCCAGTTCAATATGACCCATCGCCGCTTCGGCTTCGGCGTCCCAGAGGTTTGCCCGCACCGGGCGGCCGGAAACCGCCTGCAAGGATGTTTCCGTCACGAACTGTGCTGCACTTGCGGTCATCACGACCTGAACACTCGCGCCGCGATCACGCAGGCGTCGTACCAGTTCGGGTGTCTTGTAGGCGGCAATGCCACCGGTCACACCGAGTAGAATATTTTGCTTGCTCATCACCGAACCCATCTGTTGAGAAAGGCCAGCTTAGCCTGTTGCCCGGCTCGATTTCCAGCGAATCCGTCGAATTAGCGGCAATTCGGCACTGGCTCACGAGCACCCACCACGCCATGCTTGCCGCTGTTACAGGAACAACGGACAAGGACCGTCCATGGCAGATCACCCTAAGAAGCAATTGCGCGAACCGCGAGCGAAGCTCAAGCACAGTGGCGCGGCGGCGTTGTCGGAAGTCGAGCTCCTCGCGATTATTTTTCAACGTGGGACAGAGTCAGAAGCCACGCTACGCTTTTGTGAGGAATTGCTGTCCCGATTTGGCGGCATTCGACCGCTTTTGTCGGCGAACAGCGTTGAGCTGACAAGGACGCCCGGGGTTGGCGCCGCCCGGCTCGCCATCCTGCACGCCCTGCCAGAGCTGGCCAAGCGCTTTTTCGAGGCTACGCTGCCCGTTGGCCAGTCTATCCGCAGCCCGGCAGATACTGAGATGTTCCTTCGCGCCAGGCTGCGTGATCTCCCCCACGAGGTCTTTTGTTGTGTTTACCTGGATAACTTACCTGGATAACCGTCACCGGGTACTGCGCTTCGCCGAGCTGTTTCGCGGAACCATCGATGGCACCAGCGTCTACCCGCGCGAAGTCGTCAAGGAGGCACTGGCAGTCAATGCGGCGGCGGTCATTCTCGCGCACAATCATCCCTCCGGTGTCGCCGAGCCCAGTCAGGCCGATGAACGCATCACGGGGCGTCTGAAAGCGGCGCTCGAACTGGTCGATATTCGCCTTCTGGACCACCTGATCGTAGGCGATGGCGCTACCACATCGCTGGCCAATCGCGGGCTTCTGTAGGCGACGAGACAAAGAGTCTTGATTAGCGGCGACGAGGCTGGTATAAAGTCCCGCTCTGCGCTTTCCATGCGCGAGCAACGCTTAATAAAATCAGAGACTTAAATCCAATGTCCAAGGTATGTCAGGTCACCGGGAAGCGCCCGCAAAGCGGCAACAACGTTTCGCACGCGAACAACAGGACGCGCCGTCGTTTTTTGCCGAATCTGAGTTACAAGCGTTTCTGGCTTGAGTCAGAAAAACGCTATGTGCGCCTGCGTGTTTCCAGCAAGGGTATTCGGATCATCGATAAACACGGCATTGAGAAGGTGCTTGCCGACCTTCGGCAACAGGGTCAGAAAATCTGACTGCGCGAGGATAGGTAAATGCGAGAAACAATCAGACTTGTCTCTAGTGCCGGCACCGG
>Ga0209987_10002230_pt1 | contig 10710 bp, 7 predicted proteins | sample N074metaG_FD_182134 | JGI IMG/M metagenome (GOLD analysis project Ga0209987, IMG submission 182134) | Deep subsurface microbial communities from Kermadec Trench to uncover new lineages of life (NeLLi) - N074 metaG (SPAdes) (version 2) | ecosystem: Environmental > Aquatic > Marine > Ocean trench... | reverse complement strand
TGATTCAGTCCCCCCCCCATTCGAAGTGCGATCGTGTAGTCCGTACAAAATCGTTCGTGACGCACACCTAAATTTATTGCAGTTTGATAGAGACTACAAGGTTTAGGCTGTAATTATGCCACATGGCAACCATCTGTAGCGAAAAAACCACAATGATCAGGCCGCTATAGACCAAAATCCGCTGATTGCGGACTTATGCCTTTCGGTTCTTAGGACACCAACCATTTGAATTTCAACAGCTTGAGATTAATTCTCATCCGCCTACGCCAGTGACGCGGGCAAATCATCTTCCTGCCTGTCACGCAGAACAGGCTCCAGAATATGAACCAGCGTTTCCAATTGCGCTTCGTAATTGCGCCAGAGGTTTACCGAGCTTGAGTAGATTGGCCGCCGTACCTGCTCCGAACTCGCCGTTTTGACCGCACGCTCGGTTTCATGAAATCGCAAACAGGCGCCTTCAAAAGGCAGCCCGCAGAAATCCAGGATACGTCGCACGTTGGCTTCAAGATCCGCAACGACTTGCTCGTAGTGCACATCAAGTACAAATCCCGGCAGCACATCGTGCCAGTGATCCATCAGGCGGCAGTACTGAATATAGTATTCGCCAAGTTCTGTCAGGTCGTAACTGAATGGCTGGCCACTCGCGAAAAGTTGCTTGTAAGAACCGAAACAACTGTCCAGCGGGTGGCGTCTCGCGTTGATTATCTTCGCGTTTGGAATCGCCAGACTGAGAATCCCGATAGAGATAAAATTGTTCGGATTTTTGTCGACGAAGTATGGAGCATTACGTCTGAATATTTCTGTCCTTTCCAGGTAGTCTGTGCCAATAGCGGCCCATTCATGCAGGTCCAGGGCCGCCAATTGCTCCGGGAATCGCTCACCACCTTTTCTCTTGCGGCGGACCCCGCGTACAACGCGCGACAGGTCGCCGAGTTCATGTGTGCCGTCAACCTGGCTGTGACTCGCCAGGATTTGTTCGATCAGGGTGGAACCGGATCGCGGCAGGCCAACAATGAAAATAGGCGTGATTTCGGTGGCTGCAGCACCTTTGTTTTTCGCTAGAAAATCCTTATCGAATAGCTCGATAATGCGGCCGTAAGTACTCTCAGTTTCGACTGGATCATAGGACTCGGCTAATCGTCGTATCGAGTTGCATTTTTCGAAATTCGAGAAGGCGCGCGTGAAGTCTTTGCGGGATTCGAGCTCCAATCCCAATGCATTGTGGATCTCCGATCTCGATTCGTCCGGCAGATCCCCCCTGTCCAGCAATGTCTCCATTGCTTCGACTTCTTCGTCCTCAAAGCGAAATGTTTTGAGATTGGCGAGACTCCAGTATGCCTCGGCGTGGTCGGGTTTGGCGGAGATCGCGCGGCGATAACTCGCAATGGCTTCGGCGCCTAAGCCGAGCGTCTTCTGATGATGCGCCATGCCGCACATTGGGCCTGCCTTGTCGGGCGCAATTTCGAGCGCTTTCTTGTAAGCACGAATGGCCTCCTCGTGACCGCCCACCATACCTATCGCACTTGCATAGAGCACGTGGGATTCCGCCTTGTCGGGAGATAGCTGCAATACCCGACTGGCGCTTTCGACGGCGTCATCGAATTTGTCCAGTTCACGCTGAACATTTGCGAGGTCCACCCAGGCCCGTACATAGTCTGGCGCGTTCGACAAAGCCTTTTTCAGAAAAACCTCAGCGTCGCTGTAGCGCTTATTTGTGACTGCGATCTGGGCCAGCAATCGTGCGGCTTCTACATGATCAGGATCTTTTGCCAGAATATCCCGATAGATCGTTTCCGCCGGCTGTGGGTCCCCATCCTGTTCATACTGGAGTGCCTTGCTGATTTCCGCGTCAAACGCCATGCGGCGCTTTGGAATTGATTCCTGAAAATATTGACCATATTCGGGCGGCTGCTTGGCATTTTGTGACTCGAGTTGCCTGGCGCGATCAAGCTTGTCGTGAATAGCCGCGTGGGCCGGATCCAGGCGCATCGCCTGTTCGTACGCCCTTCGTGCTTCCAGCGCGCGTCCCCGCATGAGAAAAAAGTCACCGAGCGTCTCATGAGCGGTGGCAAAATCCGGGGACAGCTTTATCGCCTCTTCGAGGCGGGATTTCGCGTCAACAAACCGCTTTAGTGCGAGATGGGCTTTGGCCAACAGGCAGAGCAGGTTGGCGTCCCCTGGAAACTTTTTCAGGGCGCGTTCGCAGACTTCCGCCGCGGAAGCCGCATCGCCGGATCGCATATGCATCAACGCGCGATTGAAGCGTTGCTCCTGGTTCAGTTCTTCTGCGATGACCGGCTCCGGGGTACCTGTGATTCGACGTCGAAGTTCAACACAGCGGGCAGTGGAGTACCAGTCCTGCTAATCCGCCACGCTCCGTCGGTCTCCTTGTGCGGGCCGGTAGAACGCATTACCTTTGCTTCCTGAATGCTTGATCATGAGCTGCACAATCCCTTGAAGACCTTCAAAGACGCCGTGCATACCCGTGACTTCGCCGTTACCGCGGAGATTTTCCTGCGGCCGGAATCGGATGCGGAGTCCATTCGGCATCAGGCGGACGTGTTGCGAGATCACGTCGATGCCATTCTCCTTACGGACAGCCAGTTTGGGCAGGTACACATGTCAACGCTGGTGGCAGCAAGCATCCTGATGGCTTGCGGCGTCGATGCGATAGTTCAATTAAGCAGCCGCAATCGCAACAGGATCGCGTTGCTCAGCGACTTGCTAGGGGCCGGCGCGTTGGGGATTACGAGTCTCTTGCTGGTGCGCGGCGAACGGGCACCGGAGGGATTCGATCCGAAGCCTAAACCAATTCTCGATGTCAACGCGGCTGAATTGATACGTATTGCATCGACGCTCAAGTCAGATTCAAGGCTCAGACACTGTCCGGATTTTTTTGTCGGCGGTGTCATCACGCCCCAGGTGCCACGCAAAAACTGGAAAGCAAAAATACTCGAGGAAAAGATTTACGCAGGTGCCCAATTCATTCAGACACATATCTGCATGAACATGGACTTGTTGGGAAAATTCATGAAACACCTGGTCTCGGAAGGCCTGGTGCAGCGGACGAGTGTCATCAGTGCAATCGCAGTAATGGAGTCAGCAGATGATGCCCGATGGCTCAAAAAGAACAGGCCCAATGTAATGATTCCGAATGCGCTGATTGAGCGCCTGGAGAACGCCGCTGATCCGCGCGACGAAGGGCTAACTATCTGCGCCGAGACGTTGCAGCAGATGATGGAGATGCCGGGCCTCGCCGGCGCAAGCATCATGGCCACACGTGACCTGACCACGATTCCGGAGGCAATCAGCAGGGCAGGCTTGTCCGGCTGAATGACGGATTCCCATGAGCAGTGATTCCCGAACAACGATGGACGACATTTTTCGACGCGTGAACGCCGGACAGTTGGACGAAGCCGAGGCGCTCTGCCGGCAGGCATTACAGGGGAAACCGGGCGACATAAATGTGCTCGGCATGCTCGGCGCGATACTGTTAAAAAAGAAACAACCGGAAGAGGCGGAGGTATTGCTTAAGCGCACAATCGAACTGGAGCCTGCTTTCGCCAAACCGCATGAAGACCTGGGCCTTCTATACCTGGATCGTGGCGACGCGGAGCAGGCTCTTGCCTGTCTTGAGAAGGCCATCGTACTGGATGAAAGCCTGGTATCTGCACAGCGGGGAATTGCCGTGGTTTTGCACCGGCTTGGCCGGAACGACGAGGCAGAAGCAGCCCGTGCCCGATTCATGAACCTGTCGCCCACAGCGGACTCGCTGGCCGAGGCAGACGCGCTCAGGAAGGCAGGCGACACTGAGCGCGCGGAACAAATCTGCCAGGAACTCATTACGCGCGAACCCGAAAACATCGCTGCATTAAGGCTTCTCGCAATTATCGCTTCTGATGAGGAGCGATTCGGCATCGCGGAAGGCTTGTTGCGTCGCATCCTCAAACTGGCTCCCGGCAACGTTGCCGCGTTGCGCGACCTCGGCCGCTTTCTCGGTGACCGCAGCCGCTACCCGGAGGCGATCGAAATGCTGGAGCAGGCTATCGCCATTGATGCGGGCAATGCGGATATTCAAGTAGTCCTTGGAGACATGCTCAGCATCGTCGGCCGGTCCGCGGACGCATTAGCCGCTTATGTGGAATGCCTCGAGCGATCACCAGATGACCCGGCAGCGCTCATTGGCCGCGGTCACATGTTGCGCATTTGCGGAAGGCGCGAGGAGGCAATCGAGTCTTACCGGCGTAGCCTGGAAATCCGCCCGGAGAATGGTGATACCTGGTGGAATCTGGCGAGCCTGCATGGCTATCAGGTATCAGATGATGAAGTCTCGGCAATGCGCGCAACAGTCGATGCCGGTGGCCTTTCACCCGAATCGGCAGTTGGCTTCCGTTTTGCACTCGCCCGCGCTTGTGAACAGCGCGAAGATCATGCAGGCGCCTGGGAACAATACACGCTAGGCAACTCGGGAAAACGGGCGCTGGTCAAATACGATCCGGTCGAGACAGAGGTACTGCACGGCAAACTGCGAAACGCGCTGACCAGCGACATCTTTGGCAAAGATATCGCCACGCCGCCGCAAGACAGGACGCCTGTGTTTATTCTCGGCATGCCAAGGTCAGGGTCAACCCTGATTGAGCAGATCCTTGCCAGTCACAGCATGGTCGAGGGGGCGGGAGAACTGCCATACATCATCATGATGTCAAAGGCCCTGGGTGCAAACAGCACGGATAATGCTCGATACCCGGAAATCATGAAAACGCTGGACGCGTCGCAACTGACCGGGCTTGGCAGGAGTTATCTGCATTACACGCACACACATTGCGCAAGTGATGACCCGTATTTCACGGATAAGATGCCGGCCAATTATTCGCACGTCGGACTGATACATCTGATCTTGCCGAACGCCAAAATTATTGACGCACGCAGGAATCCCATTGCGACGTGCGTTGCAAACTATCGAACACTTTTTGCCCAGGGCAAAAACCAGGCTTACGATCTGACAGAGCTTGCCGAATATTATTTGCAATACGTGAAAATGATGGGTCACTGGGACGATGTATTGCCAGGGCAAGTCCTTCGTGTGCAATACGAAGACGTTGTTGCCGATCTCGGCCACGAAGTCCGCCGTATTCTCGATTTCTGTGAATTGCCGTTTGAAGAGTCCTGCATCAACTACGACCAAAGCGCGCGGCCGGTGAATACCGCAAGCTCAGAACAGGTAAGGCAGCCGATCTACGATTCCGCGGTCAATTTCTGGAAGAATTACGAATCACATCTCGACGAGCTGAAGGAAATACTCCAACCTGTCTTGTAGGAGCCCGCCCCTGCGGGCGATCTTCGTTCGTCGATGGAGGTTGACTGGGCTTAGCAAACATTTGTGGACGCGCTTTGCGCGTCCCTAAATGTTTGTCGCCCGGTAGGCCGGGCTCCTACGACGCTTGGGTAGTTTCGATTTGTTCAGCTGGAACGTAGTCGAAGATGAAGGTAATGCGATCCTCGGCGCCCTTGTTCATCACCGAGTGTGTTTTCTGATTGTTTAGTTCGTAGGCTTCCCCGACTTTGAGCTGGTACGGCTGACCGTCGACCATGATTCGGACGCGGGGATTCGTCGTAATCGGAACATGGATCCGGTGGCCATGGTGGAATGACGGGTGTTTGTCGACATGCGGTGATATCACGTTACCAGCAAGCAATTTGGCTGCCATCGCCCTGATCACGGTGCCGCCGGGCGGATAAAACCGCGTAATGATGTCGTTCATCAGCGGTAAAGCCACCTTGGACAATCTTGGCCAACCCGGCTCCTGGCTAACGACGACGTCCGGCCATCGCTCAATATCGATAAATACCAGAACAATTGACTCAGTTGCGTGATGAACCTCGAATTGTTCCTGCCGGTACTTGTCCTCCTGCCAGGCGATTTCGTCCTGTGCCAGGATCGCCTCGCGCAACGCATCGCTGTCAATCGGACCCAGCTCGCGCAGTGGGGAATCTATATCCATTAATTGGTCTCTTTACCTGGCATCTGCGGATGATCGAAGCGTACCAGACTGTGACAGTACGTAGTGCCGTATTGCTGCTGACTTGTTGCGGGCGATTTCCTGTTTTTCGCATAAATTCGAGAGAATGCCAAGTCTTGTCAATCGCGGCGTATTGCTTACGCCGATTTAGTGATCCGTCATCTCGCCAAACTTACGGCGCGCCAACGAGGCGCATACCGGCCCAGCAGAAGTCGGGGAGCGTCGGTCGTTGGTCCCGCAGGCGTCGGAGCGCTCGCTGAAATGCCTCCGAGGGATTGTGTCCCGACACCCAATACTGGAAAAACAACTGAGCCAATTCGGACGCCAGGTCATCTCTCACGACCCACGTGGACGCAAGCACGCTCCGGGCACCGGCCGCCAGGAAAACAGCCGTGAGATCGAGACCCGGTGCGCGAAGCGTTGATGGAAATACGGACTCACAGACGACGTTTGAGACGATTTCGCATTGCGGGAGGTCCAGCCCCGCTATGAGTTCGCCAATGCTCAGATCCAGCCACCCTGGCCCAATCAACGAATCGAAAGGCATCCGTGCGTTGTGGGTCGCGCGGGCAACAATGTGCAACACCTGGGCCGCCGCCGCGTCCGTCCAGAAGGAGTCGGCGTCCGGAGCCAGTTTGCACGGCTTGGTTCCAAGTGTTTCGGCGACGGCGTCGGCTGCGGAATCAGCGGAATCCAGATCGGCGTCGATCAGGCTCCGAAGCGCGACGCGTTTACGCTGGGAGTCGTTAAGAGGCGTTCGACTAATGCAGGCGCGGAGTGCGCAGAGGGACGGTACGTAGGTCACTGGCACACGGTCGATCAGACGCTCGTTTCCAGAGCCTATCGGGGTGGCGTGGAGCGGGATGTCAACGAGGTCATCGCCGACGAGAATTAGCTGAGTGATGCCGTCTTCGACTAATCCTTGCAACAGGTCTCCCCAGTTGCACCTGACTTCATCCATCAATCTTGAGAAATTGACGGCGCCCTCGGTCTCGACCTCCGGAGAGCCGGCGCCATGACGTAAGGAGTTGAAATAGGCGCGGCTCCACTGTTTGTGCACTTCAATCAGCCTTTTCACATTCGGCCTGTCCGGTGCGACGAACGAAGACACCTCGTTGCCGCGTTTCCGGGCAACCCACGTCAGGATTCCTTCCTCCGTGTTGACGGCCTGCAGCAGTGCCGTTCCGTCGACGAGCTGCGCGAGGATTTCGTCGAGCACGACCATTGGATCGGCGTCCGCGGCAGCAGGTTTTGTGATCGATCGTTCTGGCGCCAGCACTCGAACATGGTTCGATTCAGATGGATTGTTTCCGATTGCAGCGCCCATTCGGCCCACCCAGTTCTGCCGGTCCTGGAAAAGGGAGTCCACCAGGAATCCGGTGGCACGGTTTGCCGCTCCCAGGAATACCGGCATGTCCTCTGCATCGGCGGCGGCCACGGCCAGGAGCCTCCAGATAACCTGGCTGTCCTCTAGCGGGGAAAACGCGTCGGGTTGAATGGTCCAATATCCGTCGGTCGAATTTCTCATCCAGGTCGCGCGCCACCGCTCGAGAGCTTGATCGGTAGTCGGCGCGACCTCTGCTAGAAACTGAGCCGCTAGTTGCGGATTTGCCGCCTTTAGGTGGCACCTGGCTTTGATGACGATTGCATATTCACGCAACGACGGGTCCGACGAACTCTCCAGAGATGCAGCCTGCTCAGAGGCTTCCGCGTGTCGACCTGATAAGAGCAAGAGCTCTGCCCGGATCGGTAGAGTGAACTCAAAGTCGGGGGCGGACTGAGCCGTAGATTGGGAAAGAATCTCATCTATATATCCCAGGCCCCTGCCAGCGTGATCCAGTGACTGCTTATCGATCTGCAAGGAACACTCGGCCGCAGCCCCGATATGGCGGAAGAAGACACCAGCATCGGTCCCAGGCATCAAGGTAGTCCACATCCGGGATACGAACGTCGACGGCAATCGGCTTGCGAGTCCCAGCGCCACCTCGATCAGTTGACTGACCTCGGAAGCGTAGTGTTTAACTGCACGGTTTTTCAGAAGGCGGGACAGGAACTGCCCTGTGATGGAGTACGCCGCGGTTGCGTAAGATTCGACGGACTCGGTAGGCAGCGTCTCCAAGTGGTAGTCGAGGGCGCGGAGGTACGTGGCGCACCGCTCAGCGAGGTTGTCCCACAGGAGGTGTGGTTGGTCCGTCAGCGTGGCAACGGCCAAACCTCCCTTGGCAGAGAGGAAATGGCGGCGAAGGGCGAGGTCTGGCGAGTTTGGCGCAAGCTGCTCCACGAGCCGGCCGCAGGCCATCGCGAACTCCGCAGATCCTTTTGATGCAGCCACTGCCAGGGCCGCGAACCCCAGGTTGCACAGGATGTACGCGCATTGCTCGCCTGTGGCTCCTGCGGAGCGTCTGGGAGCCAACACCTTCTCGTCGAGAGCCGCCGGGATTTCACCGGAGAGTTCGGCTCGCGCTAAGAACTTCTCTACGGCGTCACGGTGCTTCGGATCCTGTGCCACATCAACTATGTGGGACCATCCGTCCCAATTAATTGCCCGCGTCGGTTGGTTGTAGACAGATCCCATTGTGCCCTACACAATCTGTGCCTCGTTAAAACCAGGTTCGGAGTTGGCGAGCTGCGGGCCGCCTTCCTGATAATGCGGCCAAGCCAGTTGGGTAGGCACTGCGATATCATTCTCTACTGAATCATCATTGGTATTTTTATGCTGCATGGTTTGGCGATGGTGCCATAAGGGAACGTACTGATTGTGGCTGGCAAATGATTATGGATGAATTATGGTTATCGGTAAATTAGGGTGCCTGTTGCAGCACCTCTATCCAAGCAACAAGAGGTTCCGGATATGCGAACAAAGCGGGTCCTGATTGTCGGGGGCGGTTCAGCGGGCTGGACAGCGGCGGCGTATTTAAATGCGGCGTTAAATGTCGGCGATCAAAAAGTTGTCGATATAAGCCTGGTCGAATCACCGGATGTGCCTCGTATCGGCGTTGGTGAAGCTACGATTCCGAATATCAACCTCACCCTGGCCATCATCGGCATTGATGAGCTGGATCTCATGAAGGCAGTTGACGGCACTTACAAACAGTCAATCCGCTACGTCAATTGGCTGGATGATAAACGCCAGTTTTATCATCACCCGTTTTGCCGATATGGGTCAGGACCTCGCGACGACGCTGGCCGAAGATGGCTGATGAGCGACCGGTCGGTGCCCTTTATGGATACCATATCGGCACAACCTGCACTCTGTGAAATGAACCTTGCGCCTAAAACGCTTGGCAACGAGGACGCCGGTCTGTCGTTAGTTTACGCGTTTCATATGGATGCACTGAAGTTTGCAGACTATTTGCATGAATTCTCGACAGCGCGAGGCGTTACAGACTACCTGGATCATGTCGTTGGCGTCGACATGCATGACAACGGTAACATCGCTGCGGTTCGGACCGCGTCCGGCAAGCGGCTGGAAGCCGACCTTTTTATCGATTGCACTGGTTTCGCGGCTGAACTGATCGAGAAAAAGCTCGGTGTCGGTTTTACAGACTGCTCGAAGTGGCTTCTCTGCGATCGGGCCGTAACCATGAATGTGCCCCATGATCATCATTACCCCGGTTACGTGCGCCCCTATACCACAGCAACTGCATTGTCGGCTGGCTGGGTCTGGGAAATTCCGCTGCAGACCAGGCGTTCACTCGGCTACGTACATTCCAGCGCCCACTTAAGCGATGATGACGCGGAAAAAGAACTACGAGCATTCGAGGGTGACCATGCAGAAGCGCTGCCAACCCGCATTGTGGATTTCATGGTGGGTCGACGGGAACAGCCATGGACTGCGAATTGTGTCGCCATCGGTCTGTCGGGAGGATTCATCGAGCCGCTGGAATCGACCGGCCTTTACCTTGCCCAGGTGGCCAGCGCTCTTCTGGCAGAACATTTTCCGTATACCGATGATATGGAGTCGCTCGCTTACCGTTTTAACCGGATTACGGAGGACCGGTTTTACGAGATCCTGGATTTCATCAATATGCATTACTGCCTGACGGATCGGGCGGACACGGAATTCTGGCGCGAAGTCAGACGCCCGGAACGAATCAACGACAGACTGCGGGCCAAACTCGACTACTGGCGAATCAAGCCACCATCGGTTTCGGATTTCACAGATCAGTTCTTCCCGGGCCAGGCAGACGGTCAACTGGCATCAGGTGGACGGCTTGGGGACAGCAGAAGTCCGATCGACACTGGCGGCCTGTGGAACCATCACAGCTATGAGAACATACTCTACGGCATGGACTTTCTCCGTGACGAGTGCCGCGAATGGTACGGCGAAAACCGGCCACGTCCCGCGGTTCACAAGAAGGTACTTGAAGCCATTGACGCCGCGCCCGGTAAACTGCCGCCGCATGACGTCTGGTTACAGCGTATGGTCGGCATGGCGGACTATTCGAATTTATGAATACTTGATCGAAGATCAAGCACTGGATGGGGTGTATATGTTAAGGAGTACGCCCGGATGACCGACGTCTTCGTAATCGGTGGGTACTTAGGACCTGACACCTTACTAACGAACCACATTCTTACATGAATGATCCGTAGTCAGCCTCTCGATTTGACAATCAAAAAGGCGCCCAAAATCATAATGAAGAGAGGGTAAAACGGCACACCCGGGAAGTACGGCGTAAACGAGTCA
>Ga0209987_10002227_pt1 | contig 10714 bp, 8 predicted proteins | sample N074metaG_FD_182134 | JGI IMG/M metagenome (GOLD analysis project Ga0209987, IMG submission 182134) | Deep subsurface microbial communities from Kermadec Trench to uncover new lineages of life (NeLLi) - N074 metaG (SPAdes) (version 2) | ecosystem: Environmental > Aquatic > Marine > Ocean trench... | reverse complement strand
TCCTCGCTGAGCAGTTTTTGCTCAGAGGCCGCCGCATGCGTGACGATATTTTTAAGTATCTCAATCTCGGAACTCCCACCATCAGTTTGCGTCCAGGCGGCATAGCCCGCGCCGTATAGAAAACCCGTCACCAGCAGGAGCAACCCGCCCACCAGCAGGGCTCGCGACGCGCGGTTACCGGAACTGAGGTACGACGGTTCTACCTTCTCTCCCTGGCCTCGCCGATAGCACCACAGGCCCCAGAACTGGATGAACATAGCCAGTGCCAACAGGGCACCGAAGAGGTCCGCGAGGATACTGCCCCAGCCGATATGACCCAGGGGGCTATAGGCCAGGCCCAGGTAGTAAATGGAAAAGATCGAGACCGGCAGCAATACGGCTGATACGATAAATAACCAGGCCGTGCGTTGTTTGGTGGTGGGCGAGAGGGCTACCCAGGGTTGCAACATGGCCAGCAGGAGTGCGATATAACCCATATGGATAATATGTGTGTGAGTGTCGATCTTGGTGCCGCGATTTTCCAGAAAACCGCCAACGGCCATAAACTGCGCCAGTATCCCCTTCGCGTCTCCCGCCGGTATCAATTGCGAGGCAGTGTACATTGCCTCGCCGATGCGGGCGTTGTTGGGGTGGAGGACAAACATGGCGAAGATTTCGCCGAATAACATACCGCCGACGATAAGTAATATACCGCCGATTGTTAATAAGCGCTGGGAACTTGAACCCAGGGGTCCCTGTGCTTCAATCGAAGAAAGTTCAATCTGAGCCACTTTGAAGCCTCCTTTCCTGATAGGCGTAGAATTATTGTTTCTCTAGGGAAGCTGTGAACAAGTCTTCAACACCGAGACTCTTTCCGATTTCTTCCCAATCATAAGATTGCTAAATGCCGCGAGCAAAAGCAATCTATTAATGTAAAGAGTTGCTCACCCTCACAGTTTTCCAGACACCAGGCGAACGGGCTGGGCCAGGAGTTTATTCAGTTTTTTGCTGCGCTGGCGCTTACTTGCGTCGGTATTTTCGACTTGAATGAGCTCAGTCGCCACGAACGCTGCTTCGCTGCGTTCCACTGGCACTTCTTTATAGAGAGTGGTTCGCATTCGGGGCACTCGCCCAGCGGTGCGAATCTCGGCTTCCATTACCAGTGGAGACCACTCCTGACCATGGCGGGAACCGGCCGCCCGGGTGATGCTCTCGTTCATCAGGGTGCCCCCAAGATCGTTGGCGCCAGCCTTGAGACAGGCCCTGACGCCAGCGCTGCCCATCTTCACCCAGGATGCCTGGATATTGTCGATCAATCCGTGGAAGACCAACCGGGCCACTGCGTGCATCAGGATTGCCTCGCGAAAGCTGGGCCCTTTGCGGGCATTGCCCTTCAGGTACATTGGGGCTTCCATATGAACAAACGGTAGCGGCACAAATTCAGTGAAGCCACCGGTTTTCTGCTGCAGGTTTCGAATACTCATCAGGTGGCTGGCCCAGTGCCGGGGCTGGTCAATATGGCCGTACATAATGGTTGCCGTGGTTTTGAAACCGACCTCGTGGGCTGCCTCCATTACCTGCAACCATTCGCTGGTGTTGAGTTTATCGGGGCACAGACGCTGTCTGACTTCATCGTGCAAAATTTCCGCCGCCGTACCCGGCAGAGTGTTCAAGCCGGCTGCACGCAGTTGTTGCAGGTATTCCTTTACATCCAGGCCCAGCGTGGCTGCACCCTGCCAGACTTCGAGTGGCGAAAACGCATGAATGTGCATCTCCGGCGTTGCATGCCGTACGGTATGCAATATATCCAGATAAGTCTGGCCGGTGTAATCCGGATGAATGCCACCTTGCATACAGACTTCAGTGGCACCGCGCTTCCAGGCTTCTTCACAGCGTCGAGCAATTTCTTCGGCGCTGATATCGTAAGGACGGCCGCGCAAATTCTCACTCATTTTGCCCTTGGAAAAGGCGCAAAACTGGCACTTGAAATAACAGACATTGGTGTAGTTGATATTGCGATTGACGACGTAAGTGACTTCATCTTTATTTACTTTCTGGCGCAGCGTGTTTGCCCGCTGGGCAATATAGCTGAAGTCCGCCCCCCGGCTGGTGAACAGGCGGGTAATATCCGCTTCGGTAATCTCTTCGCCTGCCTCACAGTGCGTGACAATTTCGCGTAGCTCTGCCGAGACTGCATCGTGGACAGGCTGGTTATTCAATACCGGGGCCAACAACTGCGCTTCTACGGCAGGTATGGGTTGATCCTCTCCTGGGGCCCAGTCATCGCGCCTGGCAAAACCGCCGCTATCCATCTGGCGCAATACCGGCCCGCGCAACGCCGGCGCCAACCAGCGCTCAGGTGCGAGCGCGTAGTCGGGATAGATTGTCAACCGCTGCTCAAGAAACTTGCCGGCAGCAACAGTTTCGCTCGACAAATTGTCCAGATGGGGCCAGGGGGCCTCGGGGTTCACGAAGTCAGGTGTTAGAGGCGAAACCCCACCCCAGTCGTTAATTCCCGCAGCCACTAGTTGCGGCAGTACACCGGGGCTGAGGTTGGGGGGCGCCTGGATGCTCATTTGTGGGCCGAAGACCAGCCGGGCCACGGCGATAGTCCAGAGAAGCTCATTGAGATCGGGCTCCGGCGCATTGGCCATCAGGGTGTTTGGTTTGGCCCGAAAATTCTGCACAATCACTTCCTGCAGGTGGCCGTGCCGTTGGTGGACTTTGCGCAATTCCAGTAGGGATTCAATGCGTTCCCGTCGAGTCTCGCCAATCCCGATGAGTATGCCCGAGGTAAAAGGCACCGCCGCCTGACCGGCCAATTCCAGTGTCTGCAGGCGTAGCTCGGGGTCTTTATCCGGGGAACCGTAATGGGGCATGCCTTTCTCACACAACCGCTTCGAGGTGGACTCCAGCATTATGCCCATTGAAGCGCTGACTTCGCGCAAACTGGCTATTTCCTGAGCTGTCATACAGCCCGCATTGATATGCGGCAACAAGCCAGTTTCCTCCAGCACCCTCGAAGCCACCTCCCGCACATAATCCAAAGTGGTGGCGAAACCCAGTTCCGCCAGTGCTTTGCGGGCACAGCGCTATAGCGTATTCAGGCTTTTCACCCAAGGTAAAAAGCGCCTCCTGGCCCCCATGCGAGCGCCTTGATGGCACAGTTCCAGGACCTGCTCTACAGGCATATAGGGCTGTTCTATTTTCCTGGGGGTTTGAGCAAAAGTGCAGTAGTGGCAAACATCGCGGCACAGATGAGTCAGAGGGATAAAAACCTTGCGTGAGTAGGTCACAATATTGCGGTGACCCCGGTCACGCAACTCTCCCGCGACGGCGGCCAGTGCCGGCGTATCATCCAGGTCCGCAAGGCATAATGCCTCGTCATCGCTGGGTATCTTCCCGGCGAGGAGGTTCTGTCTCTGCACCAGCCACTCTGTCATCGTATTTTCCTGCTATTGGCCAGGGCCAGGGCCAGTGCACGCCTCTCACCCGGGCTCAGTAAACCCGGCAGCCGCGTCTTGGCAGTAACGAGGTCTTTCAGGGGGACAAGTGCTTGTGCCATAGTCGCTACAAACCACCGTCCCCCAGGCCACTGATAGTGATACCCGCGTGACAGTTGTACTGTTTGTTGATCACAATCAGTACCGAGGTCAAGGCTTCAGCCGCGGCGGAATTATTAATCATGCCCGCGTGGAAACCGCGCATACCGGCGGCTTCTACCAGGGCGATCACCGCCTCACGAGCCACCTTCTTATTGCCGCAGACAAGGACATCACAATCCAGTCCCTTGCCGTCCTGCAGGTGATGGGCGGCCACGTTCTGGAATGCGGAGACAACCGCGACCTCTTCACCTAGAATTTCCTGGGCAATTTGCCCCGCACTGCCTTCCGGCGGCATTTGCACTCTGGCAACCCTGGGTGGCTGCAATGGCACGGTGACATCGATAAGAATCTTCCCTTGCAAGGCCGGCTTAACCAACTCTAGAGTGCTGGCCTGGTGGCTGAAAGGGACTGTCAATGTGACGATATCGGCCGCTTGTGCGGCTGCGAGGTTCTCCATGGCCTGTACAGCCACTGTGGCGACACCACGCTCAGACATCACCTCGTGCAAATCGAGCGCTGCCGCTTCGGCTTTTTCCGCCATCCGCGATCCGATAATGACCTGGTAACCCGCCTGCGCCCAGCGCCTGGCCAGCCCGGTGCCAAGGTCTCCGGTGCCGCCCAGGATGGCAAGTACAGGTAATTTTTCTGTCGTCATAACATATGCTTCCAGTAATACTTCAATACCAATCTATATTTAAACTCAGCTAAATTCGCGAACCAGGGCGCCGATGGACTCCTTGGCGTCACCGAACAGCATCCGGGTGTTTTCCTTGTAGAACAGCGGGTTCTCGATCCCGGCGAAGCCCGAGGCCATGGAGCGCTTGAGCACGAACACGGTGCGGGCATCGTCCACATTGATCACCGGCATGCCGTAAATGGGGCTGGACTCGGATTCCCGGGCCGCGGGATTGACCACGTCGTTGGCGCCTATCACGATGGCCACATCGACGTTTTCCATTCGCGGGTTGATTTCATCCATCTCCAGCAGCTGCTCGTAGGGCACATCGGCCTCGGCCAGCAACACGTTCATGTGGCCTGGCATTCTGCCCGCCACGGGGTGGATGCCGAAGTTCACTTCCGCGCCGTTTTTCTCCAGCAACTCGGTGAGTTCCTTGACCACGTGCTGAGCTTGAGCCACCGCCATACCGTAACCGGGAATGATGGCGACATTACTGGCTGCTTCCAGCACGTAAAAGGCGTCCTCAGCAGTAATCGGTTTGATCTCGCCCTCCACCTTGGTAGTATCGGCCGCCCTGGAACCAAAGCCGCTGAACAGGACGTTGCTCAGGGAGCGGTTCATGGCCTTGCACATGATCTGGGTGAGGATAATGCCCGAGGCCCCCACCAGGGAGCCGGCAACGATCAGGATATTGTTGTTGATAGCAAAACCCGCCGCACAGGCCGCCAGGCCGGAGTAGGAGTTCAACAGGGAGATCACGACCGGCATATCGGCACCACCGATAGGGATAACAACCATGATGCCGAATACCAAGGACAGGGCGATCACCATGTAAAGCCACTGGGGGTTACCGGGCTCAAGACAAAACATCGCCGCGCTGACCAGGATTCCCAGCACAATCAGGCTGTTGACCACCTGCTGGCCCTTGAACATCAGCGCGCCACTGCCGATGGTCTCACTCAACTTGCCGTAGGCAATGAGGGAGCCGGTAAAAGTCAGCCCACCAATCAGGATAGCCAGTACAATCGTCACCAGGGTGAAGGTGCCACCCGCTGTGGAAATCGATGCCCAGCCAACCAATAGACTGGCCAAACCACCAAAGCCGTTAAACAGGGCAACCAATTCCGGCATGGAGGTCATCCGCACCATACGCGCAGCCGCTCCACCAATGACACCGCCAACCACAAAACCCAGCACAATCCATTGGTATTCGACAATGCCCTGATCTACAAGCGCAGAAACTATGGCTATCAGCATGGCGATAGCGGAGACCTTGTTGCCATTTCTGGCGGTATCCGGTGCGCCCAGCAGCTTCAGGCCGTAGATAAACATGCCGCCAGAGACGACATAGGCAAACTGAATCATCAGTTCAAAATTAGTAACAGTTTCCATTATCGGCCACCCTCTTTCTTCTTGAACATGGCCAACATGCGATCTGTCACCATGTAACCGCCCACGACGTTAATTGAAGCCAGGGCAACCGCTGCAGCACCTAGCCAGTTGGCCAGGTCCTGTTGGCCGGTTCCGGCCAGACTGATGGCACCCACCACCGTAATGCCCGAGATCGCATTCGCACCACTCATTAACGGTGTGTGCAGGGTCGACGGCACTTTGGTAATCAATTCAAAGCCCAGGAAAATGGACAACATGAGAATAAATGTCATAAATACAATTTCCATATCAGCTACCTCCTGCCAGGATGTTCTTGATGGTTTCGTGCACCACCTCTCCGCCGTGAGTGATAATGCAACCGGGCAGGATGTCGTCCTCAAAGTCGATGGTGAAGACATTGGTCTCCTTGTCCCAGTTGTCCTCTACCAAGTTATACAGGTTGCTGGAGTACATCTGGGAGGCATCACAGCACACGTCATTGGACAGGTTGCCCTGGCCAATCACCGTCACACCGTTGATTTCAATCGTCTCGTTGGGAACTGAGCCCTCCACATTGCCGCCGGTCTCGGCGGCCATGTCGACCACCACAGAGCCGGGCGCCATGCCTTCCACCATGTCGCGGGTAACGATCACCGGCGGCTTGCGGCCAAACACCTGGGCGGTGGTAATCACCACATCGGATTCGGCGATAAACGCTTTCTGTGCGTCTCGCTGGATCTGGATCTGTTCCGGGCTCAGTTCCTTGGCATAGCCATCGGCGGTCTCGCCGACCTCACCCAGGTCAATCTCGAGGAATTTCGCCCCCAGTGACTGCACCTGCTCGGCGACCACCGGCCGGGTATCGAAGGCGGTGACCTTGGCGCCTAGGCGCTTGGCGGTGGCAATGGCCTGCAGTCCGGCAACACCCGCGCCAATAATGAACACCTTGGCCGGCTTCAGGGTGCCGGCCGGGGTCATCATCATGGGAAAAATACGCGGCAGCTTGGCCGCTGCCAGCATCACCATGACATAGCCGGCCAGGTTGGCCTGGGAGCTCAGGGCGTCCATTTTCTGGCTGCGGGTAGTGCGCGGAATCATTTCCATGCTGATCGCCGTGACACCCTGTGCCTTGAGGGCATTAACCAGTTCGTGTTCGTTGAAGGGGTCCAGGTAGCTGATGTGGATGGCCCCTGACTTCATCAGCGCCACCTCATCCAGGGTGGGTTTACGCAGGCGCAGAAGCATGTCAGCCTCAGCAAACAATTGGCCCCGGTCGGTGGCGACAGAGGCTCCGGCATCGCTATACTGGCTGTCGGTAAAGCCGGAGCCGGTTCCCATACCGGTCTCAATCACTAACTCGGCGCCCAGGCGGCACAGTTTTTTGGCTGTGTCGGGTGTGATTGGCACCCGGTTTTCTCCCGGGTGTGTCTCTTTTGGAATTGCGATGCGCATATCTTCCCCAAAATTTATGTGTGTGTTCCAGCAGCGTGGTGCCGCTTTTCAATCGCCGGCAATTTGACGATCAAATTCGTTACTTTGTTTTATCGCGGTGCTATTGACCGCTTCACGCGATCCAATACCACCTGCAGACAGTGAATACGTAGCATCACCGAAGGCGGGGAGTTATTCAGAGGTTCCCTGGGCTAAATGCAAAGGCGTAACGGCCCAAGTCCAAACTGGAGCCTGTTAGTTCTGATTAATACCCCGCGGGAAAGCACCAGCTAGCAATAATGTGCCTTCCCACGAGCTCTCAGCGAATTAACTAGCTTTGGCAACCGGCACGGGTGCAGGCTTCAGGTGTGGCAATACTTCCTCACCAAACAGGCGCACAGTTTCCAGATTTTCTTCTTCGGTGGCACCCACAACTTCCAGCAGTGGGGTGTTCAGGCCCGCGTCTACCAGCTCCTGGGTAATTTCCAGGCACTCTTCAGGGGTACCGGAGATAACCGTGAACTTGCGCTGCATTTCATCTGTCACTAAATGGGTAACATTGTCCGCAGTACCTTCTTCGATAGCTTTGCGGAACGGATCCCAGGATGAATCAGGCAGACCGGAACCAGCCAGGATGACATCGTTTTTGATGTTCCGCAGTTTGTTGACGATATAGGTACCGGTGTAGCTGCGAGTGGCTTCCTTGGCCTTGGCGCCGTCTTTGCTGCAGGCCGCCAGAATAACGCCGCCAACAGGGAAGTCATCGGCGATAATGCGTCCGGCTTTTGCCGCACCCTTGCGCATATTGTCGATAGCGTACTCTACGAATTTAGGAGAAGTCAGTCCGGCGAGCAGCATGCCGTCACTGGAACGTCCCGCCAGGCGCTGCATGTACGGCCCGGTAGCACCAACATAAATCGGAATTTCAGTGCGCAAGCCATCGGCTGCACGATCATACGCGGGCATGCTGGATTTGAAGAATTTACCTTCGTAGCTGTATTTCTCACCGGTGAATATCTTGCGCATGATGTCGATAGACTCCTGGTGCACAGGCACTGGCTTCATCTCATCGATGTCATACTCGAGGTATTCAATGCCTACTTTGCCGACACCAATGCCCATAATAAAACGTCCGTTGGACAGCTCGTCTATGCCGGCGCACTCAGAGGCCTGAATGGTTGGGTGGCGCACGTAAGGTGAGGTGATGCCCAGGCCAATGGTGATATTTTTTGTGGCCATAGTGGCAGCCGCGAGTGCCGTAAAACAGCCACGAGATTCGAGGCCGTAGGATCGGAACCAGTGGTAGGCCTCGGCAATCCAGAATCCGCCGGTGTAACCGGAAGCTTCAGTCTGTGCCGCGTACTTCTGGATAGCCGACATCGGCTCGTAAGATTTAAAAATGATACCAACGTTTACTTTACTCATAATTATTCTCCCGAGAATAAATTTAAATGTAATTAATCAGGCGTATTGGGCGACCACGGTGCGAAATTCATCATCGCTCATCAACCGTTTGGCGGCTGTTGCCTTGACTTTAACTTCGTTGAGAATGTCGCCGTGCTTATCGGCAGACACCTCCAGGCCCAGCTCTTCCAATTTGAGGACGATACTGGACAGTCCGCTTTTCTTGCCCAACACGATCTTGCGATCGGCGCGGACGATATCAGCTGAATAGGGTTCGATGGCTTCGGGGATATGGAACTGGTTCGCCACGGCTCCGCTTTCGCGGGTGTACAGGTATTCGCCCACCACCGGCTTCCAGCCATCCACCGTGTAGCCGCCGGCCTGCTGTACCAGGCGGGAAATTTCCCGCGCCTTGCTCAGGTCCAGCGCAACTGGTGCGTTGTACAGGCACCGTAAGGCCAGGGCGACTTCGCATATATCCGCGTTACCGGCCCGTTCGCCCATCCCGTTGATGGTGCCCTGGATGAAATCGGCACCGCCTCGCACCGCTGCGATAGCAGCGGCCGTGGCCAGGCCAAAATCATTGTGGCCGTGCCAGTGAATAAGAACATCATCGCCCACCCAGGATCTCACCAGGCGGATCAAATGCTCTGCGGATTCTGGGGCGCAGGCGCCAATCGTGTCTACCACGGAGACTTCCTCAGCGCCGGCTTCTATGGCGGTGGTGTATACCTTTCGCAAAAAATCGAGGTCGCTGCGGGTGGCATCTACGGCAAAGAAGTTGACTCGCTTTATGCCATTGTCTTTAGCATATTTGACTGATTTCGCCACTTTCTCCAGGACGGATTCACGAGTGAATCCATACGCTTCCATCTTGACGTCGCTGGTGGACACTTCCATCAGGACGTATTCGGTGCCCAGCTCTAGGTGAGCATCCAGGTCACCCTGCACACAGCGGGCGAAGCCCCATACTTCAGCGTCCAGGTTAGCGGCCAGTATGCGTCGTACGGCTTCCGTGTCCTCGGGTGAAACCCGGGGAAAACCGGACTCGATGCGGCTGACGCCCATCTCGGCCAATTTACAGGCGATGTCGAATTTTTCATCGGGCGTGAAGCAAACACCTACCGACTGTTCGCCGTCGCGTAGGGTGGTGTCGTAGAAACGAACCGTCTTGCTGCGATCGAAACCAGCCTGAACTGAAGCCAGGTTATTCAACTCGCTGGTCCAGATTTGGTTTTTGGTAATGGTGTTCATGTCTGTGTCCTGCTGTGAATATTGTATTAGCAGGGGATGTTACTCAAGGCCGTAGCAGCTGTCTTGATCTCCAGTGCGCTTTTAGTTGACTGGCAGGGTAGCGCCCTTCGGGGCGCGGATTTCAGTAGTATGCGGGGCTTATTCAGGCGGGTTGGCGATGTACCAGTCGTAGATTTCTTCGGCCGTGGCGAACCATACGTCATCATGTTTTAACATGTGATCATAGGCTGCTTCGAAGTATTTGATGCGGTGGGGTACGCCCATGATATAGGGGTGAATACTCATGGACATCACCCGGGGTTGTTCCGCCGACTCCTGGTACAGCCGGTCAAATTGGTCGACGGCCCGTTCCTGCCAGACCCTGGATTCATGCTGGTGAACCACCATCATCGGTAAATCACTCAGTTCCAATGTATAGGGTAGGGCGATCACAGGGTCCCCACTGGTCTTCATGGATACCGGCTGTTCATCCATCGGAAAATCGGTAACAAACTTGAAACCGACCTCAGCCAGATAGTCCAGAGTGTCCAGAGTTTCATGCAGGCCTGGCCCCAGCCAGCCCTTGGGTGCAGTGCCAGTGTAGGCCAGCAGGGTGTCGAAAGACTTCTGAATATTGTTTTTCTGGTCTTTCACCATATGCAGGGCCTGCTGCTGGTAGCCATGGCCCATAAAACCCCAACCGGCGTCGCGCATGGCGGCGGCGACCGGTTCATTAGCACCCTCACAGACGCGGGCATTCAAAGCCGTACTGGCCTTGATATTGCGTTTTTCAAAGGCCTCCAGGATACGCCAAAAACCCACCCGCATGCCGTATTCGTGCCAGGCCCAGTTGGGAATATTGGGGACGGTGGCGACGCCGGCGGGGGAGGTTACGTATTCGCGGGCGATCGGCTTTTCGATGTCCCACTCTTCCACATTGACGATGGTATAGACCGCCATGCGTTTCCCATCCGGCAGCCGCCAGCGCTTTCGCGTAGGCATGGCGGAAAAG
>Ga0209987_10002226_pt1 | contig 10722 bp, 5 predicted proteins | sample N074metaG_FD_182134 | JGI IMG/M metagenome (GOLD analysis project Ga0209987, IMG submission 182134) | Deep subsurface microbial communities from Kermadec Trench to uncover new lineages of life (NeLLi) - N074 metaG (SPAdes) (version 2) | ecosystem: Environmental > Aquatic > Marine > Ocean trench... | reverse complement strand
CACTCGTCCCGCGGCGAGCCCGCGCGCACCCACTTGATGATCTCTGCGCGATCATGTGTCGAGGCCATGAGCTTCATGGAGCCTTGGAGCTTCGCCTCGAGCCGGCTGCCTTCGCGGTTTCCGTAGTAGCTATACACGATGTCCGTGACCGAGAGGCCGAAGCGGCCATCGGCCATTCCGTGCGTGAGGAGGATCTGGACGAAGGACATCAGCAGTCCGATTCCGATGACGATCAGATAGCCGGTGAAGAGGGCTCGGAGCGCGGGGTCGATCTGGGAGAGCGGCGGGCCCCAGCGCCTGACGGTCGCGCTCGGCATCTCGTCCATTCGCTCCTCCTTCCGAACAGTAGGCGGCAGCCGCCATGGTGACGAATTCGACCTGTTACTTCGGCCGAGTCCACGTTGGCGAGGATTCAAGCGGATCGTCGACGTCGGGATGGCTCCAGCGCTGCCCGACCGGATCGGGGTTGCCGCCGGGTCCACACGGGGATCTCGCCCTGTCGCCGTACGCCACGGTGTGTTGAAGAAGCAGGACGATCCATGGCATGGAACGGCCGGGCACTCATGGGAGGTTGCCGATAGGCCGATGACGGGCTGGCGAGGTTCGCCAATTTCCCCCTTCGGGAGCGCGGATGTGCCCCCGATGACCCTTCAGTCCGACTTTCAAGAGTCCAGTGGAAATGGAATCGGCGGCCCAGACCTGGCTGACACGGCAGTGCGAACGGATCCGGGGCGTGACCCAGGCTGTGCTGGTCCTCGCGGAGCCGAAGGGGACTGCCGCGGTGGCGCGCTGGCCCGCCAGCGGAGTCGGCTCGGCGGCTCTCGTTTCGACGGCCAACGCGGCCCTGACCGGACGTGAGGTCGTCACCGAGGTCCGGCCCCCCAGCGCGGGGTCTCCGACGGGGTGCTGCCAGGTTGCGGTTCCGATCTCGGTCCACTCCCGGGCCTGCGCCGTGGCGCTCGAGGTCGAAGACGCGAAGGCGTCGGAACTCGGACCGGTCGTCGACCTGCTGCGGCTGGGGGTTTGCTGGCTCGAGGCGCTGTTGGAGCGCGAGGCTGCGACGACGCAGCTGGTGACGGCGCTCGAGCTGGTCGAGATCGCCCTCGAGCACGGGCGTTTCCAGGCTGGGGCCACCGCCGTCGCGACCGAGCTCGCAACGCGACTCGGCTGCGAACGGGTGAGCATCGGTATGACGCGCAAGGCCGGAATCCGCGTGGAGGCGCTGTCACACAGTGCGGAATTCGATGCGCGCCTGCAGCTCATCCGGGGTCTGGCCGCCGCCATGGACGAAGCTGCCGACCAGGACGCGGCCGTCGTCTACCCGCCATTCTCGGAAGCGCCAACGCGCATCACCCGCGAGCACGAAGCACTCGTGCAACAGCACGGCACCAGCGCCGCGCTCACGGTGCCGATGGCCAGCGACGGGAAGATCGTGGGGGCGATCACTTTCGAGCGGATGTTCGGCGGACGCCCGTTCGATGCCGCCACGTTCCAGCTCTGCGAGAACGTGGCCGCGCTGCTGGGGCCTGCACTGGTGCTCCAGCGGGAAGCGGGCGCGAGTGCCATCGAGCGCTGCAGGATGTTCGTCGCTGCGCGCTACGCCGAGCTCTCGGAGCCCGGCCGCGCGCTGCCGAAGCTCGTCGGCGCAATGCTGCTGCTGGTGCTCGCCGTCTTCGTCTTCGCGCACGGAGACTACCGCTTGACTGCCCAGGCGACGCTGGAGGGCCGGGTGCAGCGCGTCATCGTGGCAGGGCTGGACGGCTACATCGCGGAGGCCAACGCCCGTGCAGGCGACATCGTGAGCCAGGGGCAGGTGCTGGCAAGGCTCGAAGACCGCGACCTGCTGCTGGAACGCAGGAAGTGGGCGGGCAGGAGGGACCAGCTTCGGAAGGAGTATCGCGAGGCGCTGGCGCTGCGTGACCGGGCGCAGGTGAACATCATCAGCGCCAGGATCGCCCAGGCCGGCGCCCAGCTCGAGCTGCTGGAGGAGAACCTGCTTCGCACCCGTCTCGTCGCTCCCTTCGACGGCATCGTGGTCCGCGGAGACCTCAGCCAGTCGATGGGGTCCCCCGTCGAGCGGGGGGACGTGCTCTTCGAGGTCGCGCCGCTCGACGGCTTCCGCATCATTCTCGAAGTCGACGAGCGCGACATCTCCGACGCGGCGGTGGGCCAGCGCGGCCATCTCACGCTGTCCGCGCTGCCCGGGAAGCCGTTGGCGCTGGTCGTCGAGCGCGTCACGCCGGTGGCGACGGCTGAAGACGGCCGCAACTTCTTCCGGGTCGACGCCCGACTCGAGCAACTGACTCCCGCCCTGCGTCCCGGCATGGAGGGCGTGGCCAAGATCGAGGTCGGAGAACGGCGGCTGATCTGGATCTGGACCCACAGCCTGGTCGATTGGCTTCGCCTGTGGATCTGGACCTGGCTGCCGTGAGACGCCTGCGATGAGCGAGAGCCTCTTCAGCGTTTCGTGGTACCGCGTCGCCGGCCTCAAGCCGCGGATTCGAGACCACGCCCGCTTCCACCGGCACCGCTATCGGGGCGATCTCTGGTACGTGCTCCAGGATCGATCCACCGGACGCTGTCAACGGCTGACGCCTTCCGCCTACCAGCTCGTCGGCCTCATGAACGGGGAGCGGACGACTCAGGAGATCTGGCAGCTCAGCAACGAGCGTCTCGGGGAAGACGGTGCCACGCAGGACGAGGCCATCCGTCTGCTCGGTCTGCTGCACTTCGCCGACGTGCTTCGCTGCGACCTGCCGCCGGACACGGTCGAGCTGTTTCGCCGCCAGCAGCGCCGTTCCGAGGGCGAGTGGTGGCGCCGGCTGACGAACCCCCTCTACCTGAGGATTCCGCTCTTCGATCCCGACGCCTTCCTGACTCGCACGCTTCACCTGGTGAGGCCCCTGTTCAGCCGGCCGGCCGCGGTCGCCTGGCTTTTGCTGGTGGGCTGGGCGGTCCTGATCGCCGCCTCCCGCTGGACCGAGCTGACCCAGGGCGCCAGCACCGAGCTGCTGGATCCGCGCAGTGTGCTGCTCTTCGGGATCCTCTATCCGATCGTGAAGGTCGTGCACGAGCTCGGCCATGCGTACGCCACCAAGCTGTGGGGCGGCGAGGTCCACGAGACCGGAATCATGTTGCTGGTGCTGATGCCCATCCCCTACGTCGATGCGTCTGCCGCGTCCGTCTTTGTCAGCAAATGGCGCCGTGCGGTTGTGGGCGCGGCGGGGATCCTGGTCGAGCTCTTCGTGGCGGCGCTGGCGCTGCTGGTCTGGGCGAACGTCGAGCCGGGCCTGGTCCGGTCGATCGCCTGGCACCTGATCTGGATCGCAGGCGTTTCCGCGATCCTCTTCAACGGAAATCCGCTGCTGCGCTTCGACGGCTACTACGTCCTCTCGGACCTGATCGAGATCCCCAATCTGGCCGCCCGCTCTCGGCAGTATCTGGCGGGCCTGGCGCTCCGCCACGTGTGCCGGTTGGATGGTGTCCGAAGCCCGGTGACGGCGCGCGGGGAGGCCGGATGGTTTCTCGGCTATGGAGTGGCTTCCTTCTGCTACCGGATCGTGATCCTGTTCGGGATCGCCATTTTCGTGGCGAGCCGTTTCTTCATCGTGGGCGTCGTGCTGGCGCTGTTCGCGGTCACGATGCAGCTGGTGGTGCCGTTGCTGCGCCAGATCGCCTTCTTGCTGACGAATCCGCGTCTGGGCGGGAAGCGTCCCCAGGCGCTGGCAATCACCGGGGCCATCGCACTGGCTCTGGCGGGTCTGGTTCTGCTGGTGCCGCTTCCCTCCCGAACGCGAGCCGAAGGCGTCGTCTGGCCACCCGAAGCAGCCGAGGTTCGCGCCCAGGCGGACGGGTTCGTGCTCCAGGTTCTGGCTCGGCCCGACTCGCTGCTGGAGCGCGGTCAACCGTTGATCCTCACGCGCGATCCCTTGCTCGGGGCGCAGGTCGCCGTGCTCGAGGCGCAGCTGCGGGAGCTTCGGGCCCGCCATCACGCGGAGCGCGGTCGCGAACGTGTCAGGGCCCGGATCACGGCCGAGGAGATCGAGACGACCGTCAAGGCGCTCGGGTACGCCAGGGAACGGGTCGGCGAGCTGGTGGTGAGGAGTCCGGCGGCGGGTGTCTTCGTAATCTCGCAGCCCAACGATCTACCGGGTCGCTTCGTCCGCCAGGGAGAGCTGATCGGATACGTGCTGGGGGACACGATCGACACGGTGCGCGTCGTGCTGCCGCAGGCGGATGCGGCCCTGGTTCGAGACCGCATCGTGCGCGTCGAGGTGCGTCTCCAGAGCCGCGTTGGCGAGGTCCTGCCGGCGCGGATCCGCCGGGAGCTTCCGGGGGCGACGAACCGTCTCCCGAGTCGCGCTCTCGGAAGCGTGGGCGGGGGCCGCTTCGCCGTCGATCCCGCCGACCCCGAAGGCCTTCAGACCCTGGAGCCGGTGTTCCAGCTCGACCTGACGCTCGTCGAGAGCAGGTCGATTCGAGAGATTGGAGGCCGCGCTTACGTGCTGTTCGACCACGGCGCGGAGCCGTTGGCTGCTCAGGCCTACCGGGGCCTGCGGCGTCTCTTCCTGAGGGAACTCGGTGTCTAGCGCTCCGCTACGCCCGGGCATCGCTCGGGGCCTCTATCCGCAACGGACCGAGACGTCCGAGGGGTGGTTGGATCGCTGTGTGGATCGCCTGCTGGGCGCGCTCACTCGCTTTTGGCTGCTCTTTCCAAGTCGCCGACGCCGCTTCGTGAACGCCGTGCACGAGCACGGCGCCAGGCTCGAGGGCCTGTCGGAGGCGGAGCTCAGCCAACGAATCCAGCAGCTGCGCCAGGCGTTGGCCTGCGAGGGTCTCTCGGACGAGGTCGTCGCCCCGATGTTCGCGGCGATCCGCGAGGTCTCGCGGCGAACCGTCGGCGTTGCCCACTATGACGTCCAGCTCCAGGCCGGCTGGGCGATGCTCAACGGCAGGCTTGCGGAGATGGAGACGGGCGAGGGCAAGACCCTCTCGGCGACCCTGCCCGCGGCCACGGCTGCGCTGGCGGGCATTCCCGTCCACGTGATCTCCGTCAACGATTATCTGGTCCAGCGCGACGCGGACGCGATGCGGCCCATCTACCAAGCGCTCGGGCTCTCGGTCGGAACGGTGACGGAGAGGATGAGGAATCCGGCGGAGCGGCGGGCCGCCTACGCCTGTGATGTCACCTATGTGACGGGAAAGCAGGTTGCCTTCGACTATCTGAAGGATGGCCTGCAACGCCGCCATCAGAAGACTCGGCTGGCAGGACACATCGCCCGCCTGCAAGGCGACCCGGCGCCGCAGCAGCAGCTACTGCTGCGCGGGCTCTGCTTCGCGGTCGTCGACGAAGCGGACAGCGTGCTGATCGACGAGGCCCGGACGCCGCTGATCCTGTCCGGTCCCGCCGGACCCAGCGACGGGGGCGCGACCTACCGGCAGGCGATGGCTCTCGCGAGCGCTCTCGACGAGGGCTCAGACTTCTGTCTCCAAGCGCGAAAGCAGACGCTCGAGTTCACGCAGCGGGGCCGCCGGCGTCTGGAGCAGCTCGCGGCGCCCCTCGAGGGTCTCTGGAGCGGACCCAAGCGACGCGAGGAATGGGTCGAGAAGGCGCTTCGGGCACTGCACCTGTTCCTGCGGGACCGCCACTACCTGGTTCGAGCTGGGAAGGTGGAGATCATCGATCAGCCAACCGGCCGAGCGGCGCCGGACCGTTCCTGGGAGCGAGGCCTCCACCAGATGATCGAAATCAAGGAGGGTTGCGAGCTGTCGCCGGAGCGCGAGACGCTGGCGCGCATCAGCTACCAGCAGTTCTTTCGCCGCTACCTCCGGTTGTCAGGCATGACGGGAACCGCCCGCGAGGTTGCAAGCGAACTCTGGTCGGTCTACCGCCTCAACCCCATCAGCATTCCCACCCGGCTGCCGTTACGCCGGCGCTCGCTTGGAACGCGGCTCTTCGCCAGCTCCGACGCCAAGTGGGACGCGGTGGTCGAGCGGGTAGGCGAGCTCCAGCGGATCGGCCGGCCGGTGCTGGTCGGCACCTGTTCGGTGGCCGCCTCCGAGCACCTCGGGGCCTTGCTGACCGAGCGGGGTCTGCCGCACCGCGTGCTCAACGCTCGCCAGGACGACCAGGAGGCTGCGATCGTGGCGGCGGCCGGCCGGCGCGGACGCGTCACGGTGGCGACGAACATGGCGGGCCGGGGAACGGACATCCGGCTGGGCCCGGGTGTGGTCGAGAGTGGAGGCCTCCACGTGATTGCCACCCAGCGCAGCGAGGCGCGGCGCATCGACCGGCAACTCTTCGGCCGCTGCGGGCGTCAGGGAGACCCGGGGAGCTACGAGGAGATCCTCTCGCTCGAGGACGACTCGCTGGGGGGATTCTTCCCCGCTGGGCTCCAGCGCTTTCTGCTGGATCGTTGTGCCGCCTCCGCCACCCCGGCCGGCTGGCTGAAACTGCTCACCCGAGTGCCGCAGTGGGTCGAAGAGAGAAGACACGCGCAAGTGCGGCAGGGTCTATTGGCGATGGAAGAGTACCTGGGACGGCTCCTGGCGTTCTCTGGACCCGGCGAATAGACGGCGAATAGACGCGGAGCAACTGGAAGCCAATGCGACTGGGACGATTCCTGGACAGCTCGTGGCTGGGTGGGGCGCTCATGCTGGCGGGGGCCTGCGTGCTCGGGGCGGTGTGCCTGGCGTTGTTGCTGCCGGGACGAATTCGCGTGGCGGACGAGGCTGCGACTGCGACGGTCGTTGCCGAGGCCGACCGCTCCTGGGGATCCGCCGCCGAGGCGAGCTCTGTCGACTCTGAACTGGGGGGTGCGGATGTCTACGCGGCGCTCGCGCCCGAATCCTTTAGCGGCGAGAGCATCCTCGAGATCGAAGACAGCTGGTTCTCTGGCGAGGGCGTGCAGGCGAACGGGAGCGAGCTGGAGGAGCTGGCTTGCATCATCGAGCCGTTCCACAGCGTCGAGATCGGCAGCCCCGTCACGGGATTGATCAAGACGATCCACGTCGAGTGGAGCGATTTCGTCGAGGCCGGCCAGATCCTGGTGGAGCTGGAGTCGGGAGCCGAGCGGGCCGCGGTGCGGCTGGCCCGTGCGCAGGCCGAAATGTCCGAGGAGATCAAGTCGCGGCAGGCGACAGCATCGCTTCTCGAACGCCGGCGGGTTCGTCTGATGCGGCTCTACGAGCAGGGGACGTTGTCGCTCGACCTTCGTGAGGAGGTCGAGACCGAGGCCGAGGTCGCCAGGATCCGGCTCGAACAGGCGCACGCGGAGCAGAGGCTCGCGTCTCTCAATCTCGAGCACGCCGTCGCGCTCTTGAAGCGCCGGGCCATCCGGAGTCCCCTCTCCGGCGTCGTGGTCGAACGCCTGATGTCCCCGGGAGAGCGCGTCGAAGAGGATGTGATCCTCAAGATCGCCCAGATCGACCCGCTGCGCGTCGAGGTCATCCTTCCCTCCTCGGCCTTCGGCAGCATCGAGGTCGGGATGCGCGCGGCTGTGGTGCCGGAGTTTCCGAGCGACACCGTGCACGCGGCATCGGTGACGATCGTGGACCAGGTGATCGACGCGGCCAGCGGAACCTTCGCCGTGCGGCTGGAGCTTCCGAACCCCGAGCACGATATTCCGGGTGGGCTCCATTGCCAGGTGCGATTCCTTACCGATTAGCGAGGCGATTCCGTGGGACGTCTGACGCCGGTGTTTCGAATCAGCCTGGGCTTAGCGGTCCTGACCTGCTCGATCCTCGTGCTCGTGGATCTGCTCGGCATCGTGCCCGAACGTCGGGACGAGCAGCTCGAGTCGCGCATCAAGGTCGTCGAGACGCTGGCCGTGCAGACGATTCCCGCTGTCGAGAGCGACGACTTCGCATCGATTCGCGACGCGCTGTTCGTCGCCGTACGCCGCAACGACGACCTGCAGTCCGCCGGGCTGAGGGGCCCCCGCGGCCAGCTGATGATCTCGACCGGCAAGCACCGCCAGCTGTGGAATCCCGAGTCCCGCGCTCTTTCGAGCGCTACCCATGTGCGGGTCCCGATCTATCGGAACGGTAAACGCTGGGCGACCCTGGAAGTGCGGTTCAGGGGGACGGCGGACGTAGGGCCCAGCGGGCTGCTGGAGTCCCTCTGGGACAGGACGCTGGTCCGCCTGCTGCTGCTCGTCGGCGGGCTGGGGTTCGTGGGTTACTGGATCTACATGCGGCGAACGCTGCGCCACCTCGACCCCTCGGCGGTGATTCCGGCACGGGTCCAGGCGGCCCTCGACGTCATGGCCGAGGGTGTGGTGCTGCTCGACCCGCAGGAACGCATCGTTCTCGCCAACACCGCCTTCGGGCAGCGGCTGGGGCGGACCCCGGAATCCCTGCTGGGAGTCCGGCTGTCGACGCTGGGCTGGCGGAATCCGCCCTCTGAATCTCGGGAACTGGAGGTCCCTTGGTGGGCGGCCATCCGCGAGGGGCGTGCCTCGACGGGAACCGTCCTCTGCATCGAGCTGGAGCCCGGCGACGTTCGGACCTTCGTGCTGAATGTCTCTCCCGTCCTCGACGGCGGGGACAAGCCGAAGGGCGCCATCGCGACCTTTGACGACGTGACCGAGCTCGAAAAGCAGAAGGCCGCCCTCGAGGAGGCCATGACCAAGCTGGTGAAGTCGCAAGACGAGATCCGCCTCCAGAACCAGGAGCTCGAGACCCTGGCGAAGCGGGACCCGTTGACCGGCCTCGCGAATCGGCGCGCGTTCATGGAGTGGTTCGAGATGCAGTTCACGCACGCGCGAACCGAGGGGCTGGATCTCCAGTGCGTGATGGCCGACATCGACCACTTCAAGCGCGTCAACGACGGCCACGGCCACGCGGCCGGGGACGAGGTGATCTGCCGGATCGGGCAGCTGCTGTCGACCGCCGTGCGGAATACGGACGCCGTCTGCCGCTACGGAGGCGAGGAGTTCTGCATCGTACTGCCGGGCGCCTCCAAGCAGACGGCGCGCGAGGTGGCCGAGCGGATGTGCCGGACCGCGCGCGCGCCGGGGTTCACGCGGGTTCCAATCTCGGTGAGCTTCGGCACCGCCTCGATTCGATCCGGGGCCGCGACGATCGCAGAGTTGCTCGATCAGGCCGACCGGGCGCTCTACGCCTCGAAGGAGGCGGGCCGCGACCGGGTGACGCTCTGGGAGGACATCTCCGGGTGAGCGTCACCAACCGGCAGCTCCCGGCCTAGCGCCACGCGTCGCTGGGAAGAATTTCCCCGAGCCCTGGGGAGCTTCAGTTCGAGCGCCGGCCGGTCGAAATACGTAGTGAATTGCCCTCATATCCCGGAGGTCCCTGATGAAGACGAGCTCCCCTGGCCGCCAGGGGCTGCGCCCGCTCATCGAGGAGCTGGAGCAGCGTCTTCTACTGTCGGCGGACTTGCAGTCCGTGCTGGTGGATCCGAGCCTGGCGCAGGACGAGCGCGCCGAGGATCCCGCCGCACAGCTGGAGCTGCTGGGGGGCGACCCCGAGGCAGGCGAGGTGGCCGCGATCGTTCGCCACGAGCTCGTCTTCGTGGATGCGGGCGTCGAGGGATACGAGCGCCTGCTGGAGGACTTGGCAAGTGAGGGCCGGAGCTTGGAGGTGGTGCTGCTCGATGCCGACCGCGACGGCGTCGCCCAGATCACCGAGACGCTGGCCCGCTTCCAGGATCTCGACGCGGTCCACATCATCTCGCATGGCAGCGAGGGAGCCGTCCAGCTCGGCAATGTTTCGCTCTCCTCGGGCACGCTCGATCTTTACGCCGATGCCGTGGCTTCCTGGGGCAACGCCCTCGGCGCCAAAGCGGACCTGCTCTTCTACGGCTGCGACCTGGCCAGCGGCGCGGGCGGAGCGGCCTTCGTCGACTCGCTGGCCGAGCTGACCGGCGCCGATGTCGCCGCCAGCGTCGACCTCACCGGCAGCGCCCGGCTCGGCGGCGACTGGGACCTCGAGTACACGACCGGCGGCATCGAGACGGCGCTGGCCTTCAGCGCCGAGGCGCAGCAGAGCTGGTCCAGCGTGCTGGCCATCGGAGTCGTCGATCCGGCCAGCACCGGCTCGACCCCCGGCTCGGGCTCGAGCGTCACCGTCTCCCACACCACCTCGGGCAGCAACCGCCTGATGCTGGTGGGCATCTCGATGGCCAAGATTGACGGTGGGAGCTTCGTCAGTTCGGTCAGCTACAACGGCCAAGCCCTGACTCTTGTGGGGACTGTCGACGACACCGACAACAAGGCGCGCGTCGAGATCTGGCAGCTCGTAGCGCCGTCTACCGGCACCCATGACCTGGTGGTCACGCTCGGCAGTACGCCCCAGGAAGGAACCGCAGTGGGTGTGATGACCTTCACCGGGGTCGATCAGACGACGCCCCTGGGAACCTTCGCCTCCGCACGGGGCGATTCTTCTACCGCGTCCGTCAATGCAAGCTCCAGCGCGGGCGAGCTGGTCTTCTCCACTGTATCGGTGCGGGAGGGAGGAGGCTCGCTCGCTGTGGGCGCGGGTCAGACGGAGTATTGGGATTTCAGCCAGGGGAGCAATGCGCGAGCCGCCGGGAGTACCGAGGCAGGGACGCCGAGCGTCACGATGTCTTGGGGGCTGCCGGGGGGTAAGTCCTGGGCCATCGGGGCCGTTTCCATCAGGGTCGATGACGCCCCGACGATCAGCCTGCCCGGTGGCCCGGTCAACTACTCGGCGGGCGATCCGGCCACGCTCATCGACGCGGCC
>Ga0209987_10002224_pt1 | contig 10731 bp, 14 predicted proteins | sample N074metaG_FD_182134 | JGI IMG/M metagenome (GOLD analysis project Ga0209987, IMG submission 182134) | Deep subsurface microbial communities from Kermadec Trench to uncover new lineages of life (NeLLi) - N074 metaG (SPAdes) (version 2) | ecosystem: Environmental > Aquatic > Marine > Ocean trench... | reverse complement strand
ATTCAGGCGAGACGAGGATGGCAAGCAGTTTCTTGCATTGCAGGGGCAGTCCGACGAGGAAGCCAAGGAAATGAATCGCCAATATCGAGAAGATAGAGATCGCGCTGCTGCTAAAATATTCAACGAAGCGTTTTGGAGTAACCAATGAAACGATTGAGATTTCTTGCACTGGGATTGCCGATTTGCTTTCTGCTAGGTTTTTGGACGTGTCAGGCATCGGCGCAGAACACAATCACGTTCACTGCGGAGGTGACCTCCGGCGTGGAGACCGTCGTTCCGGTGTTGACGTGGGACACGACTCCGCTCGCCGACGACTGTACTGCGTCCGGCGACTGGTCGGGGAGTAAGGGTCCGTCCGGGACAGAGACGTTGCCAGCCATCAGTGGGAGCGCGACCTACAACATCTCGTGCGAGTGGGTCAGTGCGTCGGCTCTGCTTACGTGGACGTTACCGACACAGAATACAGACGGAACACCGTACACCGACCCGAAAGGAATCAAAATTTACTACGACATGACGCAGGGGGGACCGTACGAAAACATCGTTGACCTACAAGACCCGAACGTAACTACGCATGTCGTGTCGCCGCTCATTCCGGGGACGTGGTTCTTCACGTCTGTTGCGTACAATCAACTTGACGTGGAGTCGGATAAGAGCAACGAAGTGAGTAAGACGGTCGGCACCGAAAGCGAGACGGACAGCGTCGGCATTACAGTAAACCCAAAGCCTGCCTCGCCGGTCAACCTCACCGTCCAGTAGATAAATTACCCGGCGGCTGCATTCGATACCACAAAGTAAAATGAAGAGACGAAAGCAGAAACGAGGAAGACGGGGTGAGGGTAAACATCGAACGGTGGGAATGTCGGAGGAGACTCCGGGGTTCAAGAAGAAGCGAAACAAGAGTCGAACGTCAACTAAAATTGCCAAAAAATCGCGACGATTTAATAGGCACAAATGAGGGGCGAAAAATGAACGAGACTGTAGAAAGCACGAGCGACGACCGGACGGTGAACAACCTGATGCGGCACCAGTACAGGGTGCTGACCGACGAAGAGAAGAATCAGATGCTGGAGTTGAAAGACCGAGGACTGGACTTCGTAACGTTACTCCACACGATTGGAAAAACTCCGCCGATGCTTGGTGACAAACCGGCGGGACAGGCGAGCAGGGAGCTGAGCGTCGCGCAGACGAAGATCGAAGAAGCTGTCATGTGGGCTGTCAAACACGTGACGGAGTAGTGGACGATAAGAAACTCAAACGGATCGGCCACATCATCCGCTGGTCGTTGGAGTTGATTGTCATCTGGTGGTTCGTACTCCCGGAAACGGGAGTGTGGACTGCCATTACCTTAACCCTGATCACGGTCGGAATTGAGGGGAATTTTTTTAATATAGAGAGCCGGAAACAATAACGCAAAGGGGACGAAGATGGAGAAGTTTGGAATCGGAAAAGCTGTAAAAGAAATGGAGAACGGTAACCTCGTTTCTCGTGAGGGATGGAATGGGCCTGACCAGCATCTCGCAATGCAGGTGCCAGACGAAAACAGCAAGATGACATTACCGTATATTTATATACGGACGGTGCAAGGAGATCTCGTACCGTGGCTTTGTTCGCAAACGGATCTGCTGGCAATTGACTGGCACGTCGTGGGACAGCGAGCTTAATGGAAGCACGGATCAACGAGCACAACACGTGGTGGTGGGCATGGACGCTCGCCCCCGGTTGGCCGCGTTTGAAATTTCACGCGCACTTTAAAGACAACGAACACGAACCAACTGTTCAACACCTCTGTGTCATGGGATTTGGGTATTCACTCGAACTTCGGTGGCAACTTCCGTCTTGGCGAAAAAACTCGAGTTGAAATAAAAATCTACCTGTGCTATACTAACGTTCCTGTGTAATTAAAGGAGCACAGTATGCCGACAGCCAGAGATTACGAACTTGTCGTAGAGAGAGTTTGGCGCAAAGCGACGTCAAAGCAACTACGCAACGTTCATCCGAATCTCGCCAAGAGTTTTGTGCGTGCGATGTGGAAGCAAGAGATGGGAGGTAAGCTCCCGTGGACACTTCGAATCGGTTCAGGAAACCGACGCACATGGATGAATGACTTTGTGTTCACTGTCAATCCGGAGCAGGGTTGGCACGACATCAATCACGACATGAGCCACTTCATCGAACGTCGTGGGTCGGGTGGGGCACACACTGACAATCAGGTACGACTGGAAGGTGCCGGAGCTAGACTGATCGTGCGCAGGTTCCTGCGCGACGAGCCCTACGTCGATCCCAAGAAAGGGCGCGACCGAGTTGCAGAACGTGCCGCTCGTGTAGATAATGGAATCCCCCGCTGGGAAAGCAAACTCAAGCGTGCAGCTACTGCGCTGAAGAAGCTCAGGAAACAAAAGCGTTACTATGATAAAGTTCTTGCTGAGCGCAACGCTCAATAATTCAAAAGCCAGAACACACCATTACGGGGCTCCGATAGACGAGCCCCTTCTTTTTGGGCTAAGCTCGCCCGACCATGGGTCAGGTCATCTCGCTAAACTTTGGTCTCGTCCACCAACCCCCATCGTTTGATTACGACTTCGACTTCGATGATCTCGACGACGAGATAAAAGAACAACTCCCCGAGAACACTGCCGAGGTATTGCAGATGTTCTCGGAAGAGGATCTGCACTTCCTGCGCTGGCGCGTTTGTTGGCAGCGCATGGCACGCGAAAAACAATTACCTCCCGAAGAATTTATCTCGATGAAGAAGTTCATCTGGTTGATTCGGTCAGGTCGTGGATTCGGTAAGACGCTTACAGGTGCGAACTGGATTGGTGAACAAGCGTGGATGGTTCCGAGTTTCTACGCAGTCATCTCGCCGACACACGACGATGTTCGGTACACATGCTTTGAAGGTCCAACGGGACTGTACTCAGTTATTCCTCCAGCTCTCATCCATGATCGGAACCAAGCACTACCTTCTGTCACGCTGAAGAACGGGTCTATCATTCGTGGCTTTGCGGGAGACACTCCCGAGCGTTTACGTGGACCGCAGCATGCAGCCATCTGGTGCGACGAGATTGCATCTTGGAAATACCCACAGGAGGCGTGGGACAACATCCTCTTTGGCCTGCGTCTCGGTGACACTCCGCGCATCTGCGTAACAGGTACTCCTAAGCCCACTCCGTTCGTGCGCAGGTTGCAAGCGGACAAGCGCACTGTAGATGTCGTGGGATCTACCTATGAAAACCGAGAGAACCTGACTGACTACTTCTTCGATTCGATTGCCAAGTACGAGGGCACACGTGTTGGTCGGCAGGAGATCTGGGGTGAGGTACTGGACCCGGAAGAGGAAGGTTTCGTACAGCGCACCCAGTGGCGCGTTTGGCCCAGTGATAAGCCCCTGCCGAAGTTCACTTACATTGTCATGTCTTATGATCCGGCGTTTACGGAGCGGAACTTCGATAAGCGGAAACAGGAGAACGACCCGACAGCCTGTTCTGTATGGGGTGTCTTCATGTTGCCGCGAAAGCGTAAGCCGCCGGTCCCGCACGTGATTCTACTGGACTGTTGGGAAGATTGGTTGGGGTTTCCGAACCTGATTCGTCGCATCAAGAAAGAAAGAAGGTACACCTACGGGGATGCCGATGAGCCGCTGATTAAGCCGGTAATTGTTCAAAAAGCTAGGCGCGTAAAACACCAAGGACGTCGTCCCGACATCATCTTGATTGAAGAGAAAGCCTCCGGCATCTCTTTGCGTCAGCAATTGCTCGAAGAGAATATCTTGACTCACGGCTACAATCCGGGTAATGAAGACAAGCTAACGAGACTTCATTATGTTTCACCGATGTTCGCGGCGGGCAGAATATGGGCAGTTGAGTCAGAGATCAATCCGGGGAACTTCAAAACATGGGCGGATCCTCTCATCTCCCAAGTGTGTTCGTACGTCGGGCCGGGGTCTATCGAGCGGGACGATTTGCTCGATTCTGCGACGCAAGGGCTGCGCTTACTCATGGATAAATTCTTCGGTCCCTTCACGGTGGTTGACACAACTGAGGACCGCGAACGAGCACGCGCCCGTGAGATAGCAGAGCGACGGCTTGGCAAACGTGAGAACCCCTATGGCTGATGAGTCCTCCGATATCAAGCTCGACGTCCCTTATTTTATGCACGAGCCTGTCCAGCATTTGAAAGCGATCAAATGGTGTGACGGACATTGGGCTGAGTTGATGTTCTCCTTAAGAGAGCGCGGACTGGATGATCAAATTGCCCAAGATTCAGAAGAGCTAAATGCGAAGTTTGTTAGTGGCGAACTGGATCCGTGTTGGGAAGCTACGAACATGATCAACATGGGTGCACTGGAGATCTTCGGACCTGACAGGATCATCGAGGAAAATGGTGGGTGCCCGGTATGCTCCTTCGCAAATATTATCCCCCACGTGGGTGATCTCATGGCGCGGAAGTACGGGAGCGTCAACTGATGCCACCGGAAGAAGTAGGTGCGGTAGAACAGTTCACTGATGTCCCTGATAAAGTAATCGACACCGACGACGGTGGTGCCATCGTAACCGTCGGTGATGACGTTCCGAAGAAACCGGATCGTGCGTGGTATGCAAATATTGCGGATGACTTCGAAGACGGTGTTCTGGCGACAATTTGTACGCGTCTCATGGAAGATCTTACCCGAGATGGCAAGGCGCGAGAGAAACGAGAAAAAGACTACGAAGAAGCAATCAAGCGCACGGGACTGGGCAAGGAGACTCCCGGTGGCGCTGACTTCGAAGGCGCATCCAAAGCAGTGCACCCCATGCTTACTTCGGCAGTCATAGATTTCCAATCGCGTGCAATCAAGGAACTGATGCCACCGAATGGTCCGGTCAAGACCTACATCCCCGGTGACAATCCTGAGGTAGATCGCTTCAAGAAAGGTGATCGCGTCAAGAACTACATGAACTGGCAGTTCTTGGAACAGATGCCTGAGTTCCGCACTGAGCTGGAGCAGCTCCTGTCACAACTTCCTTTGGGTGGCTCGCAGTACCTGCGAATTGTTTACGACGAACAAAAGAAGCGCCCCGTTCCGACGTATTGGCCCAGCGACGACGTCCTTATTCCCTACGCAGCTTCGAACTTTTATACCGCAGAGCGTGTGACCTTCGTTGAGCACGTTACTGAGTTTGAATTCAAGCAGCGCGTCAAAAGTAAAATGTACAGTGACATCGGAGAGGTTCCCACTTCTGCGACTGCTACTGAGGAACCAACGCGACCTGCAAAAGCTACCGCTGCTGTGGAAGGTAAAGATCAGGTTGCACCCTACAACGAGGATGGACTACGTAATATTTACGACGTCAACTGCTGGTCCGACGAGTTGGACGAAAAGACCGGGTGGGCTCCGTATCGCATCACTATCGATGGTGCTGCCAGAAAAGTAGTTGCTGTCAATCGCAACTGGGAGGAAGAGGATGAGACTCACCAGCCGCTGCACTGGGTCGTTGAGTTTCCGTTTATACCGTGGCGCGGAGCATGTTCTATTGGCTTAGGGCAAATGATTGGCTCCCTGTCAGGTGCCGCGACTGGTGCGCTCCGTGCCCTTCTAGACACGGCACATATGAATAACATTCCCACCTTGCTACGACTCAAGGGGGCAAACTTCAGCGGACAGAGCAAAGAGCTGCGTGTCGCTGCAGTTACTGAGATCGAGGGCGGCATTGCCGGTGATGACATTCGTAAGCTCATCATGCCGGTGCCGTTCAATGAGCCGTCGCCCGTTCTGCTCGAACTGCTAGGTGTTGTTGACAGTCTCGGTAAGGGTGTCGTACAGACGACCTTCGAGAAGTTGGGCGAGCAAAGTACTCAGATGCCGGTTGGAACGACCCTCGCACTGATCGAAGAGGGCATGACCGTCTTCAGCGCAATTCATCTGCGTATGTTCCAAGCCATGAACATGGTCCTGAAGATCCTGTGCCGGATCAATCGGATGTACTTGGACGAAGATGAGCTTAAAAACGACGTTGGAACTGTTCTTGCTTACCGGAAAGATTTTGATCCGCCGCATGATGTTATGCCGGTTGCGGATCCGGAGATCTTTTCTGACGTTCAGCGCATGGCACAGTTGCAAGTTATTGCAGATCGTGCTGCAGCGATGCCTGAAGTTTACAACGTCAAGGAAGTCGAGAAGCGCATTCTCGAACGAACCAAAATTCCGAATCCTGACGAACTGCTTCTCCCTGATGACACACCAGAGGAGACGAATGCAGTTAATGAGAATGCAGCTATGTCTTTGGGCAGGCCTGTTGCTGCGTTCCCCGACCAAAATCATTTAGCGCATTTGCAGGTCCACTTGGACTATGCAATGTCGCCTCTCATGGGAATGAATCCCTTGATCGCTCCGCGCTTTATTCCGATGCTCATGGGTCACCTCGTTGAACACATCGCATTTTATTACGTCGAGTACAACGTTGATCTTTTGCAGGCCTCGACGGGAATGAGCGACGATGAGCTGGGGCAGATGATGAAGCTTCGAGATCCCGAAGTTCGTAGAGAGATGGATAAAAATCTCGCACTTCAGTCTCAGGACGTGGTTCCAGCGGTGGATAAAGTTCTGTCTGGTCTCATGCCTATTATTCAGCAGCTGCAGCAGACCATGCAGGAACTGCAGCCAGAAGAGCCGCAGCCGCCGGTCGATCCGAATGCCATGGCAGCTATCGATCAAGAGCGTGAAGCTGATCAAGCACGACATGAACGGGAGACCGAACGCACGCAGTTGACCCTCGTAGATAAGCGCGAGGAGCGTGAACACGAGAAAGAAATGACCTTTATGGAGCTTGACGCCGAGGAGCGACAGAAGGCTCTAGAAACGGCACGTGACGATGCTCGACAGGCGAACGAGTACGCTGCTCGACTCGAAGAGCTACAAGAGCGCGAACGTGGCGAAGACGAGCGTACTGAAATGGAAACAGCTTCGCGCGAGTTGATGAATGCTGAGGACAATCTCACAGCACTTCAGATCGCAGGCGGCAAGGCAGCGACTGATCGGCAGAAGATCAAGTCCGGTGAGGGTGTAACTAACCCCCGGCCTCGCACGGATACCTAAGGTAGGTTGATCCGAGACGCAGATGTATAGCCGACAGAATTGTTCCGTGAGGACTCCATATTTAATGGGAGACGATGATGGCACACGATGTAAAGAGTAAAGGCATGAGCAAGTACCCGAGTGGTCCTATTCACCAGCACAAGTCACTGGCGACGGGGGCTCCCCTGCAAAAAGCAAAGACGAAGGATCTCGGAGGCGAGGTAAATCTGACGGGCGGAATGGGCAAAGGCGGCACAATTTCGTCCAGTGGCACCACCGGAGGCCCGCGCGGAGGGTCACCTCCGAAACCGCCACGTTCGACACCCGCGTAATTCAGGACTAATATGCCCGCCGAGACTGTGATTTTGCAGAGACTTCTGCAAAGGCTGAAGGAGGAGCAAGCCGCGTGCGTTAACTTGCTGGCGACACCGAAAGACAAATCAGCTTTCGGATACGGTGAAGCAAGTGGCATGTACCATGGCTTGTGTCGCGCCGAGCAGCTGTTCGAGGAAGTAGTCGGGGAAGAAGAAGACAGGATGTAACGATGGTTGCAAGTATGAGCGAACGAATCGCGTTGGACTACGACGATGTAGACCAAGCTTTTCCGGAAGTGGATCCGGGCTTGGTGCCGTTTGGCAGCAGAGTTTTGGTTCAAAAACGGTCGCCCAAAGAGCGCCTGAAGAGCGGACTCATTGTTCCAGATGAGGTCCGGGAGACTGAGTTTTGGAACACTCAAGTCGCTAAAGTCATCTTGCTTGGACCGGGTGCTTTCAAGAATCGCGACACTCTGGAGGTCTGGCCGGAAGGCGAGTGGGCACAGCCGGGAGCGTATGTACGAGTTCCCAAGTACGGGGGCGACAAATGGTTCGTCGAAGTGCCTGAAGAAGAGGCGGAGAAAACAGGCGTCGAAAAAGCTTGCTTCGTTCTCTACAACGATCTGGATCTGATCGGCGAAATCACGTGTAACCCCATGGATGTAATCGCTTATCTGTAGGAGATAACGCATGCCACCCGACGAAAAAGACATTAAAGACGTCAAAGACGGCGAGCAGGAAGAAGAATACGTTGCCGTCGAGGATGACGCTGGAGGTGCTCCGCCTGCCGATGACAAGCAAGAAGGCGACGGAGAGGACGCGGGCGAAGGTGAAGGTGAGGGCGAAGGCGAGGGCGAAGGCGAGGGCGAAGGTGAGGGCGAGGACAAGCGTCTTGCTGCGGATCAGGGAGATGAGGACGACAAAAAGACTCGACGTCGCGAAGAAAATAAAGCTCGACGTACGCGTCAGAAGGAAGCACGAGATCGCACTGAGCGCGAACTGAATTTCCTCCGGACTCGAAATGCAGATCTGGAACAACGTTTCAGCAGATTCGAGCAGGAGACGGATGCACGTGTCACCGGCAGTGAGATTGCCAACGTAGACGGTGCCATCAATAAGTCCCGTGCTGATTTGCAGCTTGCCAATACTGTTATTCAACAGGCTGTCGATCAAAACGACGGTAAGAATCTCGCCGAAGCGCTTGATCATCGTGACACTATTCGTGACAATCTTCGCGATCTTAAAGAAGCTAAAAGCTATCTATCCACTACGCGTCGAAGTGGCGGAGATGCCATACAGCAGCAGTTAGACCCACGACACGTTGCGCATGCGCAGTCTTTCATGATAGATAACGACTGGTGGGATCCGTCTGGGCGTGACGAAGATTCTGTCAAGGTATTGGCGATTGATCGCGCACTGGTCACGGAAGGATTTGACCCGACACAAAAAGATTATTGGGACGAGTTAAGAACTCGTACCGAAGCAGCATTACCGAAACGGTTTGATTCCCGAAGCGGTGACCGTGGTGGCGATTCTGGAGACGCGGAGTCCGGTAACGGGCAGAAGCAACCCTCGAATAAGAACCGTGGACCCTCATTTCGAACCGGTGGACGTGAACGTCCACTGAAGAAGAACGAAGTTTACATCAGCCCTGAGCGCAAAGCCGCAATGGAAGAAGCTGGTGTGTGGGACGATCCAGTGCTCCGTAATAAGTATCTGAAGGCGTACGCAACTTACGATACTTCAGCAGCGGAGGGAGCATAATCATGGTAGCAAAACGTAGAACAGACACGAGACTGAATTCCGATCAATCGGGAGTACGCGCTGATCGTCACATGAAGGAACGGACTGTGACGGAAGACCGCGAGCTGTCAGACGATGAGCGGGTGGCTGAGTTTCGCCAGCAGTACTTTCAATCTGCATTGCCAGATATTCCGAAGATACCGAGTTACCACGTTTGTTGGCTGACTACGGAGAATCCACGTGATCCGATTCACGCACGCATGCGGCTGGGCTATGAGCCGATCAAAGCGTCGGACATCCCCGGCTGGGACCATGCGTCCATCAAGACGGGTGAGTGGGTAGGCTGTATTGGTGTGAACGAGATGATTGCTTTTAAGCTTCCCATCGAGTTGTACGAACAGTACATGCGCATCAATCATCACGAGCAACCTCTTCGAGAAGAGGAGATGCTCAGCAGCCAGCTCCGTGAAATAGAAGCTGAGATGAACGCAGCCGCGAAGCGCGGCAAAATAAGCTTGGAACTTGAAGATGGCACAGCAGCGTTGGGAGTGGCACCGGAACCACCTCCGTTTGCTTTGCAAACTGGGGAGGCACCGGAATGATCTTTGATCTAGTATCTGGAGACTCATATCATGAGTTCTATAGCTTCTCCGTTCGGGTTAAAGCCAGCTTTCCATCCCTCAGGGATTATTAGACAGCAGCTGAGTACGATTATCAGTGGCTTTGCCACGAACATTTTTCAGTTTTCTCCAGTGCGTATTGACGACGCAACAGGTGCTCTCGTGCCTGCTGCTGCCGGTGCAGAAAATGTACTTGGCGTCTTCGCGGGCGTTGAGTTCACGGGCACCGATGGCAGACGACGTGTCGGCAACATTTGGGAAGCCAATCAGGTAGGCACAGAAATCGTCGCCTACTACGTTGGTGACCCATTAATGGTGTATGAAATCCAAGGCGACGGTCCTGTTCTGCAGGCCAACGTCGGTGACATGGCTGATTACACTGCACTGACAGGAAACACCACAACCGGTCTGTCTAGCGTCGCGCTGGATGTGTCTGATCTTAGCAATGCTGCCGCTACGCTCCGCGTAGTTGGCGTAAACCCTGCGCCTGATAATGTCGTTGGTGACTTGTTCACCATCGCACAGGTGCAGATTGCTGAGCATGCATACCAGCTCAACGCAGTTCTCAAGACGTAATCGGTTCAACTAACAGGAGACTAAGTTATGGCTGTCCCAATGAGGTCAACCGACTTTAGGTCCATTGTTGAGCCAATTCTCAATGAGACCTTTGACGGTATTTACAACCAACGCGCCGACGAGTGGAAAGGCGTCTTCAAAGATCGAAAGGGCACCCCCCGTTCGTACCACGAAGAGCCAGTCCTGTTCGGTTTCAACGCTGCACCGGAAATGCCTGATGGTACTCCGGTCACATTCGACGCAGGCGGAGTGCTGTTCATTCAGCGTTACGTCTACAAGGTATTCGGTCTCGCATTCGCGTTGACCAAGGTCCTTGTCGAAGATGGCGATCACATCCGCATCGGAAGAATTTATTCCGAGCATCTCGCTCAGTCAATGATCGAGACGAAGGAAACACTGTGTGCGAATATCCTTAACCGGGCAT
>Ga0209987_10002222_pt1 | contig 10734 bp, 9 predicted proteins | sample N074metaG_FD_182134 | JGI IMG/M metagenome (GOLD analysis project Ga0209987, IMG submission 182134) | Deep subsurface microbial communities from Kermadec Trench to uncover new lineages of life (NeLLi) - N074 metaG (SPAdes) (version 2) | ecosystem: Environmental > Aquatic > Marine > Ocean trench... | reverse complement strand
CACAACAACACGGGCCTGGTTTTGGCAGGAAACTTCCCCGCCGCCCTCAAAAGTGCGGCATTCCTCGGCCCGGGCATGGGCAAAGGCGGCCACCGCGATTAAAATATTCTTCAAGGGCGCATCCAAGGGAGCACCCTTGAAGCCGCCCTCGAATTCCTCGGCGATGAAATTGGTTGAAATGTTTCCCGAACGGAACCGCTGGTTCAGCATCACCGCCGCGAGAAAATTGATGTTGTGGCCGATGCCGCGGATATAATAGGCATCAAGAGCTTCACGCATTAAATCGATCGCTTCAAGCCGGGTTTTTGCGGTTGTGATCAATTTTGCCACCATCGGGTCGTAAAAAATCGAGATTTCCGAGCCCTCATAGACCCCGTCATCGACGCGGATACCCTTGCCTTTAGGCGTGACATAACGCTTGAGACGGCCGATCGAGGGCAGGAAATTGCGATACGGGTCTTCGGCATAAATCCGGCATTCGATGGCCCAGCCCTTGAACTTGATATCTTTTTGGCGGTGGCGAAGTTTCTCACCGGCGGCGATGCGCAGCATTTCTTCAACCAGATCGAGGCCGGTGACCGCTTCGGTGACCGGGTGTTCGACCTGCAGCCGGGTGTTCATCTCAAGAAAATAAAAATTATGGTCTTTATCGACGATAAATTCCACCGTCCCGGCGGATTTGTAATCCACCGCCTTGGCCAGCTTCACTGCCTCGGCGCCCATTTTCTCACGGGTTTTGGCATCGATAAACGGGCTTGGGGCTTCTTCTATTACCTTTTGATGGCGGCGCTGGATCGAGCATTCACGTTCGCCGAGGTGAATGATATTGCCATGGCTATCCCCCAACACCTGGATTTCGATGTGGCGTGGTTGTTCGATAAATTTTTCGATAAAGACCCGATCGTCGCCAAAGCTGGAGCGGGCCTCGTTCTGGGCCGCGGTAAAACCTTCCTCGATCTCCTTTTCGCTGCGTGCGATACGCATGCCCTTGCCGCCGCCGCCGGCGGAGGCCTTGATCATCACCGGATAGCCGATCTCGGAGGCAATCCTGATCGCCTCTTTGGTATCCCTGATCACCCCCAGATGGCCGGGAACGGTGGTGACCCCGGCCGCCTGCGCCAGCTTTTTGCTCGCGATCTTGTCGCCCATCGCCGAGATTGCTGCCGGCCCCGGGCCGATAAAAGTAATCCCGGCGGCCTCAACCTTTTTGGCGAAATCGGCGTTCTCGGACAAAAACCCGTAGCCCGGGTGGATCGCCTCGGCGCCGACCTGCTTGGCGGCGGCGATAATCTTGGCGCCTTTTAAGTAACTGTCGGCGGCGGGCGGCGGGCCGATCAGGATATGCTCATCGGCCAAATCGACATGCTTGGCGTCGGCATCGGCCTCGGAATAAACCGCCACCGTCTTGATTCCCATGCGCTTTGCCGTTTTGATAATCCGGCAGGCAATCTCACCGCGATTGGCTATGAGGATTTTCTTGAACATAAACGGGCTCTAAAGCGGGATGTTGCCGTGTTTTTTCCACGGGTTTTTGAGGGATTTGTTTTCCAGGAGCTTGAGGCCGCGGGCGATGCGTTTGCGGGTGGAATGGGGCATGATGACGTCATCGATAAAGCCCTTCGCGGCGGCAATAAATGGGTTGGCGAACTTGTCTTCGTATTCCCTGGTCCGGGTTGCGATTTTCTTTTTATCGTCCTTCTCGGCGCGGAAAATAATTTCGACCGCGCCGGACGCCCCCATCACCGCGATCTCGGCACTGGGCCAGGCGTAGTTCAAATCGCCGCGCAGGTGCTTTGAGGCCATAACATCATAAGCGCCGCCGTAGGCCTTCCTAGTAATCACCGTGATCTTGGGCACCGTGGCTTCGCCGTAGGCATACAAAAGCTTGGCGCCGTGTTTGATAATGCCGTGGTATTCCTGGCCGGTGCCGGGCAAAAACCCGGGAACGTCGACAAAGGTGATGATCGGGATACTGAAGGCATCGCAAAACCGCACAAACCGCGCGGCTTTTTTCGAGGCATTGATATCGAGACACCCGGCAAGGACCATCGGCTGGTTGGCAACAATGCCGACGGGACGGCCATCGATGCGGCCAAAGCCGGTGATGATGTTGGCGGCGTGTTTGGCCTGGATTTCGAAAAAATCGGCCTCGTCGACGACCTTCAGGATCACTTCGTGCATGTCATAGGGCTTGCTGGCGCCCGAGGGCACCACGGTATCCAGGGATTTTTCTATCCGGTCACCGGGGTCGGCGGTCTTGCGCCGGGGCGGTTTAACCCGGTTGTTCAGCGGCAGGAAATCATAAAGCCGGCGGATTTCGGAAAGCGTTTCAATATCGTTTTTGAAGGCGCCATCGGCGACCGACGATTTGGTGGTGTGGGTTGAGGCGCCGCCCAGCTCTTCCAACGTGACGGTCTCCTGGGTCACGGTTTTGACCACTTCGGGGCCGGTGACAAACATGTAGGAGGTGCCCTCGACCATGAAAATGAAGTCGGTCATCGCCGGGGAATAGACCGCACCGCCGGCGCACGGGCCCATGATGACGCTAATCTGGGGGATCACGCCGGAAGCCAGGATATTCCGCTGGAACACCTCGGCGTACCCGGCCAAGGACGCCACCCCTTCCTGGATGCGGGCGCCGCCACTGTCATTGAGGCCGATGACGGGGACGCCGTTTTTCATCGCCATATCCATGATCTTGCAAATTTTTTCGGCATGCGCCGCCGACAAGGAGCCGCCAAAGACGGTAAAATCCTGGCTGAAAACATAAACCGGGCGGCCGTTGATCTCGCCATGCCCGGTGACCACGCCATCGCCCGGCACTTTGTTTTTTTCCATATCAAAATCGGAACAGGTGTGTTCGACGAACATATCAAACTCTTCGAAACTGCCTTCGTCGCAAAGCAGCGCAATGCGCTCACGCGCCGTCAGTTTGCCCTTTTTGTGCTGGGCGGCGATGCGCTTTTCACCGCCGCCGAGCCGGGCCCTGCGGCGCTTGTTCTCCAGTTTCTCAAGGATATCCTTCATGCGTCCCCCAATGATGCCCGAGTTAGGCCTTCAGGTATAAAGGCAAAAGGTTTCAATGACCAGTACTGGCGGCCTATTTCAGGGCCCGGGAAAAGTCGGCGACCGCCTGCCACAAATCCGCCCTGGCAGCGCGCGCCGCCTTGTTTTCTTCATCCTCACCCCATTTGGCAATCTGGTAATCTTCATCGACGTGCGCCGCCGCCCAGATCTCTTCCGAGCTGCGAAACCCCTTCATCAGGGCGAGGCCGAGCACCATTGAGCCCGACAGGGTGGTGGCGTTATGAAGCGCGGTCAGGGCAAATACGTCCATCCGCCCGAGCTGGTCTTGAAGCGTTTTCAGCCCGGCTTCTTCCTGGGCCACCGTGGCGATGCCGGTGGTCACCGCAAGGCGTACCAGATAGACATTTTCCAGCCATTCCAGATAGGGATCCCAGGCGTCTTCCTCGGCGGTCCTTAAAACCAGAGGCACTTCAGCCCGGTAACATAAAAGATCGTGGCCCGCGAAGGCCATCAGCTCGGCGATCACTTTGCTCAGGTTGGCGGTGGTGGTATCAAGCGCGGTGCTGGCGAGCCGGGTCAGCGGCATGGTCTCGGGTTTGACACCCCCCCGCTGCGCCGCCCATTCCCGGGCAATCAGCCCGGCCAGGGCCTCGGTTGGCACGACCAGGTCATCCCTGGCCGGGGTTTTCACTGGCTTGCCGTCCAAAAGCACAGTGTAGGCATCATCAGCGCCGGTGACCGAAACATCCTCATAAAACCGTTTTAAAATAGCCACCGGGATGATCAGCTTTTCTTTTTCGATTTGGGTTTGGACCTTTTGATATACTTGTGGCGCTCGTGGCGGGCCAGTTTGCGGCGCCGGTGCGCGTATTTCACCGCTGACGGGGTGGTATCGGCAAAGACGTTATAAGTGACGGTGGCTTCCGAGGTGCGCCTTTCCCGCGGTGGATAAACCGCACGGCCAAGAAGTTTATTGCCGAACTTCGGCACCTTGTAGCAGTAAAGAAAAAACAGGGCAAAAAGCACCGAAAAGATCAGGATGCCGATAAAATAGGTGTTTAAAAATGACGGCACATAGGGATTAACCGGGCGCATGAAATAAAGCTCGTCCTCAAAATAATAGGTAAGCCCGGCGATCACCGCCATAAGCGCGGCCAGAACCAGGAAAATCCTCGGCTTGCCCGGACCGGCATCTTTTGCAGGGGCTTTAACCATCGTATTGTTTTACCTCATACCGGCTTTAAACTTAAGCCCTGATGAACCGATTGGTCAAAATTATTCAGACCTCAAGCCCGGCAAAGGGGTCGCGGATACTTTTCGCTTCAAAGCCAAAAAAAGACAGGCTGTTTTGCATGTGCTCGGGAAGCTCGGCTGAGAACCGTTTAACCCCGCCGCCGGGATGGGGCAGTTGAAGCGCCGCCGCATGCAAATGCAGTTTGCCGGAGAGCGCATTCAAGTGGGCCTCCTTGCCGCCGTATTTGCCATCGCCAAGGATGGGATGGCCGATGTGCGCCATGTGAACGCGAAGTTGATGGGTGCGTCCGCTAAGGGGTATAAGCGCCACCCAGCTGGCTTCAGCGCCGGCGCTATCCAGAACCTTATAAAATGTAACCGATTTTTTACCGCCCTCATCAATGTAGGTTTTTTCCTTTGCACCCCCCACAGTTCCTTTGGTAAGGGCGAGGTCAATACGCCCTTCGGGGATTTTCGGGGTGCCCCGGACCAGCGCCCAGTACACCTTGTGACAATCCTTCATCCGGAATGCCTTGGTCAAAAACCGCGCCGCCCGGGCGTGGCGCGCCACCACCAAAAGCCCGGAGGTATCCTTATCCAGACGATGAACAAGTTTGGGGTTTTCCGCATCATTCTTGTGTTTCAAGGCGGGCAGCAAGCCATCGACATGGCGGCTCATCCCGGTGCCACCCTGGACCGCAAGCCCCGGGGGTTTATTGAGGACAATGATATCGTCGTCTTCAAACAGCACCAGCGAGCGGGCAAAAGCGACATCGTCTTTTGACAACCGGCGTTCCGCCGTTCTGACCCGGGGTGGTTGGTTCAGCTTCATCGGCGGGATGCGGATATCATCGCCGGCGCGCAAACGCTCGCCGCCCTTGATACGCTTGCCGTTGACGCGGATTTGCCCGGTACGGAGCAGCTTGGAAAGCTGGCCGAAGGATAGCCCGGTAAACGCCTTCAGGAACCAGCGATCAAGCCGCATGCCCTCATCCCTGGCGGTGATGGTGGTATGATGGACCCCGCTCACAGCGCAATGGAAATAAACATATTCATTTTTTAAACTCTCGCCCCTTTGGGTAAGGCCTTATTTGCCGGCCTTCTTTTCCCTAAGCCGGGCCCAATAATCAAGCCGTTTTTTTATCTCGCGTTCAAAGCCGGTCTCCCTGGGCTGATAAAAGGTCTGGCGCTCGATTTCGTCGGGAAAATCGTTCTGGCCGGAAAAGCCGTCCTCGGCATCATGATCGTATTCATAGCCCTTGCCGTAGCCAAGGTCTTTCATCAGCCGGGTTGGCGCATTGAGGATGTGCTTGGGGGGCATCAAAGACCCGGTTTCACGGGCGACTTTTCGCGAAGATTTTTCCGCCTCATAAGCCGCATTCGACTTCGGGGCGGTGGCCAGATAAAGCGCCGCCTGGGCGATCGCCAATTCGCCTTCGGGAGAGCCCAGGAAATGATAAGCGTCTTTGGCCGCCAACGCCTGGTGGATCGCTTCGGGGTCGGCAAGGCCAATATCCTCAGAGGCAAAACGGACCAGCCGACGGACAATATAAAGCGGGTTTTCGCCGGCCACCAGCATCCGCGCCAGCCAATAAAGCGCGGCATCGGGGTCGGAGCCGCGCAAGGATTTGTGCAACGCGCTGATGAGGTTGTAATGGCCGTCACGATCTTTGTCATAAACCGGAATTCTTTGCTGAAGAACCTCTGATAACTCTTTGGAATCAATAGGTTTTTTACTTTTCATGGAAAACAGGATTTCGGCGGCACTCAGGACATAACGGCCATCGCCGTCGGCTAGGGCTTTGACCGCCAAACGGGCATTATCTTTTAGTGGAAGCGGCCTTTTGAACATCGTTTCGGTGCGTTTAAGCAGTTCTTCCAGCGCCTCTTCATCGAGGCGGCCAAGAACAAAAACCTGGAGCCGGGAGAGCAGCGCGGCATTGAGTTCAAACGAGGGATTCTCGGTGGTGGCGCCGACCAGGATAACGGTGCCGTCCTCGACATAGGGCAGGAAACTGTCTTGCTGTGAGCGGTTGAACCGGTGAATTTCATCAACGAACAAAAGCACCTGTTTGCCGGTCGCGCGATGCTTGGTGGCGGCGTCAAAAATTTTCCGGAGGTCAGCCACCCCGGACGAGGTGGCCGATACCTGCATGAACACTAGCGAACATTCCTTGGCAAACAAAATTGCGATGGTGGTCTTGCCGCATCCGGGCGGACCCCAGAGGACGAATGATGTGGGTTGGCCAGATTTGACCATGCGGGCGATCGGGCTGCCGGGGCCGACCAAATGATCCTGGCCGACGACATCCTTCAAGGCGGTCGGACGCAAGCGGTCGGCGAGCGGGCGGTAGCCCTTGTTCTCAACCGCGGTTTTTTCGAACAAGTCCAATTATCCCTCGCGGCAATAGAACGAACGGCCGCCAAGAATACCGCATTCGATAACCCGGCCGCGCCGCCGAAGCTGGTAAATAAAGTCTTCTGAAGGCTCTTCCAGCACCGCCAACAGGTCTGCGACCAGATCAACCTGGGTGCCGTTGAAGCTGAGGATAACATCGCCGGTGCGGATAAAATTGCGGCGTCCGGCCGGTGACCGGGGATCAACCTCGAGGACGATGACACCTGCTTCCATTATATTCAGTCCCAATTCCTCTGAAAGCCGCGGTGACAGGTTGGCCACGGTTACCTGCTGCAGGGGGTGGCGCCCTTCAAGGCTGGTTTTGTTGGCAGGCGGGACCTCAGGCGGCAGCTCCAGTAAAACAGGAATTTCCATCAGTTCACCCTCGCGATAGACGGCAAACACCACGGTATCGCCGGCCTCGGCGGTGGCGATGCGGAAATTCAGGCCGGGGCCATCAATGACCTCTTTGCCACCAACCATCAGGACAATATCACCGGGTAGCAGCCCCGCCATCTCCGCCGGCCCGCCGGGATACAGATTTGAGACGATAATGCCGCCTGAGCGGTCCAGGCCCAGGCTTTCGGCGATCTCGCTGGTGACGGCCTGACCGTTAAAGCCGGTCCAGGGCCGGACAATAACCCCGCTGGTCAACGCCGCGTTGACGATAAATGTCACCATGTTTGAGGGAATCGCGAAGCCGATGCCGTTGTTTTCCCCGGTGCGGGTATAAATCGCTGTGTTGATGCCGATCAGGCGGCCATCGAGGCCAACCAAAGCGCCCCCGGAATTGCCCGGGTTAATCGCCGCATCGGTCTGGATAAAAAACTGGAAATTGCTGATCCCGGCATTGGTGCGCGCTGTCGCCGACACGATCCCCGAGGTTACGGTCTGGCCAATGCCAAAGGGGTTGCCAATGGCCAGGGTGATATCCCCCACTTCAACCGTATCGGAATCCTTAAATTCCAGGAAGGGTAAAAGGTCCGGCCCGTTATAATCAATTTTCAGCACCGCCAGGTCGGTTTTGGAATCAGCCAGGACAACTTCGGCATCAAATTCACGGCGGTCAGACAACACCACCCGGATGCTGTCGGCGCCGGCAATGACATGGTTGGTGGTCACCACCAGGCCGTAATCGGTAACAATGACCCCGGACCCCAGCGAGCCCGTGACGCGTTCCTTGGGCATGCCAAAATTTTGGGAATCACCGAAGAAGCGGCGAAAGAAGGGGTCGTTGAAAAACGGCGAAGCCTGCACCTGGACGGTCTTTTTGGTGTAAATATTGACCACCGCAGGGGCGACATTTTTCACCACCGGGGCAAACGACAATAAAACTTCAACCTGGTTATCTGGAACCTTGCGGACCTCGGTGGGCGCCTCTTCCTGGGCATTCGGGGCCATTACCAGGCTCAGGGCGATCAGGCCCAAGGCTAGAATTGAGAAAATTTTCCCTTTCCAAAAATATAATGAAATCATTGTTTTTCTTTTCCTATCGCTGTCGGTGTTTCTTCAGGTTTTGTAGCATATGTAGCAACTCTTCAGCGCTTATAAAAGAACCCGGGGGCAAAATTGTGATTTTAGTGATTATAGATAAAAAAAGGCGGCCCGAAGGCCGCCTTTGGGAAACTTTGAAAAAATATGTCTTAGGCCGCTTCCTGGTCGCCGCCTGAGGCCTCCTGGGGTGGGCCTGAATCCTGGCCGCGGGCGTCTTCGTTGCGATCCACCAGCTCAATGATTGCCATCGGCGCATCATCGCCCTTGCGGAAACCGGCCTTCAAAACCCGGGTATAGCCGCCATCGCGCTTTTCATAGCGTTCGGCCAGCGTTGAGAAAATTTTCTCGACCAAATCCTTGTTCTGAAGCCGCGCAATCGCCAGCCTGCGATTGGACAGGCCACCCTTTTTGCCAAGGGTGATCAGCTTTTCAACAACCGGCTTTAAATCTTTCGCCTTGGGCAAGGTGGTCATGATCTGCTCGTGCTTCAAAAGCGCCTGAGCCAGGTTCATGAACATCGCCTTGCGGTGTTCAGCCGTGCGATTAAGTTTTCTTCCCTTGTTACCGTGACGCATTACCGCCTCCTTAAAGTCACCTTGGCTTAACCAAGAATTTCGTTTTCAATCTTGCGCGCCATCTCGTCGATGTTTTCCGGCGGCCAGTCTTGCAATTCCATACCCAGGCGTAATTCCATCTGGGCCAACACTTCCTTGATTTCATTCAGGGATTTACGGCCAAAGTTCGGTGTCCGCAACATTTCAGATTCGCTTTTTTGCACCAAATCGCCAATGTAAACGATGTTGTCGTTCTTGAGGCAATTGGCAGAGCGGACGGAAAGCTCAAGTTCATCAACCTTCTTCAAGAGGTTCGGGTTTATCGTTGGCTCTTCAAGCGATTTGTCGGGAATGACTTCCTTGGGCTCTTCGAAATTGATAAAGAGCTGCAGTTGATCCTGGAGGATACGGGCGGCAAAAGCCAACGCATCTTCAGGCGTTATGGTGCCGTCGGTTTCAATTTCCATGGTCAGCTTGTCGTAGTCGAGCATTTCACCCTCACGGGTGTTCTCTACCTTGTAAGAGACCTTCCTGACCGGGCTGTAGATGGCATCAATCGGGATCAGGCCAATCGGCGCATCCTCGGGGCGGTTGCGATCAGAGGGGACATAACCCTTGCCCGATTCAACCGTTAAGTCCATGTTCAGCGATGCCCCCTCATCAAGGGTGCAAATGACAATGTCTTTGTCGACAATTTCAACATCGGCCACTTCGCTGATATCATTGGCCGTCACTTCACCGGGGCCAGTGGCCGTCAGGTGCAGTTTCTTGGCGGTAAAGCCCATCATCCGGATCGGGATTTTCTTGAGGTTGAGAACGATGTCGGTGACATCCTCACGGACACCCGGAATTGAAGAGAATTCATGCAGAACCCCCTCAACCTGGATGCTGGTAATTGCGCCGCCCTGCAAGGAGGACAACAATACCCGCCGCAGCCCGTTGCCCAGCGTCATGCCAAAACCGCGTTCCAGCGGCTCGGTTACGATTTTTGCCTTCCGTAGGGGGTCGGCACCGGGTTCGATATTCACCGAGTTAGGTTTAATCAGCTCTTGCCAGTTTTTCTGAATCACTTTGAACCTCGCATCCTTAAATATGTGATCGAATTAAAATAAATAGTCGCCTTAAACTCATCTTAAACTCATCTTAAACTCATCTTAAACTCATCTTAAACTCATCTTAAACTCATCTTAAACTCATCTTAAACTCATCTTAAACTCATCTTAAACTCATCTTAAACTCATCTTAAACTCATCTTAAACTCATCTTAAACTCTGCGCCGCTTGGGTGGGCGGCAGCCATTGTGGGGGATCGTTGTCACGTCCCGAATGGAGGTAATAATTAGGCCAACGGCCTGCAAAGCCCTAAGCGCGCTTTCACGCCCTGACCCTGGGCCTTTTACCTCAACCTCAAGTGTTTTCATGCCGTGTTCCTGGGCTTTTTTGCCGGCTTCCTCAGCCGCCATTTGCGCCGCATACGGGGTTGATTTCCGTGACCCCTTAAAGCCCATTCCGCCAGCAGACGACCAGCAAACCGTATTCCCCTGGACATCGGTGATGGTAATCATGGTGTTGTTAAAGGTCGCATTAACATGCGCCACACCATTGGTGATGTTCTTTTTATCCTTGCGTTTAATCCGGCTTGGTTCTTTTGCCATGTCTCTAACCTTTTCCTAATTGGGCCTCTATTGGATGCCTTTTCTACCTGCGATTGGTTTGGCCTTGCCCTTGCGGGTTCTGGCGTTGGTATGGGTACGCTGGCCGCGAACCGGCAACCCCTTGCGGTGGCGAATCCCCCGGTACGCCGACAAATCCTGCAAGCGTTTGATGTTCATGCCAACCATCCGTCTGAGGTCGCCCTCAACCATGTAATCGGCATCAATGGCTTCACGAATGTGTATCACTTCAGACTCGGTCAATTCACTGACCCGGCGTTCCGCAGGAATACCCACTTTTGAGCAAATTTCCTTGGCTTTGGTATGGCCAATTCCATGAATATAAGTCAGCGCAATTTCCACGCGCTTGTTGGTCG
>Ga0209987_10002221_pt1 | contig 10735 bp, 9 predicted proteins | sample N074metaG_FD_182134 | JGI IMG/M metagenome (GOLD analysis project Ga0209987, IMG submission 182134) | Deep subsurface microbial communities from Kermadec Trench to uncover new lineages of life (NeLLi) - N074 metaG (SPAdes) (version 2) | ecosystem: Environmental > Aquatic > Marine > Ocean trench... | reverse complement strand
GTGAGCCTCGACGTTTCTTGATCGTTCGAGCGTATGCTGGACCGTTGTGTTACACCAACTCCGAATAGATTCGTAGGAAACAATAATCCCACGTTCCCCCAGAAGATCCTCAACATCGGGAAAGCTGAGACAGAATCGATGATAAAGCCAGACCGAATGACTGATGATTTCGGTAAGAAAACGATATCCGTGGTACAGTCGATTTCTATTATTCATACCATCAGTCTGACCGATTGGCCTTTAAGCTGACAGTACCCAAAAAGATACTCGACCACCTGACGGGAAAAGTAGCCCACGGAGTTAAGGGCTTGTCGCCTTCTTTATAGTTACCGAGAGGAAACGAATCCTGCGCAGCATTCCCGCAACGGTCATCTGGATGAGGTGCTGACAAAAATCTTGATTTAGTTTTGCGATGCGGCCTTAAGCCTGTCGGCAACGTCGCGGCTAAATTGGGACAGCACATCGTTCATGGCCGCCACCATGGCGCCATAATCGCCAGACGTCACCATTTGGGCCTGATAGCGATTACGACGCGCTGGCACCAGCAGGTTTGCCTCAGTGTCAACAATGGCCCATTGTATCTCGAGCACGACCAGGCCCGAGCTGTCGGCATCGAAGCGGTTGACATCCCCCACCAGGCGATAATTCAGATGCGACCGGACCACGGCGTCATACGGATACCTGACGACTACCACGCCATGCAGCAGGTTATCGACATCGGTCGAAATGATGCGGTGCATCGAATCGGCCAACGGTTCGGTCCAGCGACTGAAGTCATCCACCCGCATCTGCGCATCGACGTCGCGCGTCACGATCTGGGAACGGTTGAGATAATCCGGGATACTTAACGGCCCTATCCCCAACATCACTGCGTCGTCCGGGTCTTGCTGGTAATCCGTGTCAATCGGACTAAGCGAATAATAGCGCACCGGTGGTGAAGACACGCAGGCCGAGAGCACCAATAAATAGACTGCGCTAAGGGCGATCATCCAGGCTCTAACAAGCATTTGATTTGCTCCTTCCGTACATTTATCTTCTCTTACCCTGCAGCAGGGATTCGGGGTTCTGCTCCAGGAATTCCAGGAATTGGCGTAAGGCCCGGGCCGCGTTTCCAACTTCCCTGAGCGTCAAACTCAGTTGATGGATTTCGGGCGTTTCGCCTCGCAGCTGGATCCTGGCGGCGGCCAGAGTCGCTTCCATTTCACCCAGTACCGCACGGGCACTGTCGTCGTCCAGGATAACCCGCAACGCCGCCAGCGAGGCCTGCAATTCGCCCGGTACCGCGCGCGTACTTTCGTCATCGAGGAGGGCCCGCAACGACGCCAGCGAGGCCTCCAATTCAGCCGGTACCGCGCGCGTACTTTCGTCATCGAGCAGGGCCCGCAATGCAGCCAGGGTCCGGTTCAGTTCCGCCAGGGCCTGATTCGTCGAGTTCACGGTCCTATCCAGGGGTAGGCGAGTCACCTTGTCGAGCAGTACCGATATCTTGTGCTCCAGCTGTCCCAGCCCCGTGGCTACCGTCGGGATGGTGGTATATCCCTCGAATTCTCCCTGTTCAGCAAGCGGCTCGTCTGCGAAGAAATCGAGCGCAACATACTGGGCGCCGGTCAGCAGGCTGGCCGTGTTAAGTGTTGCCCGCATCCCCTGCTTAATACCGGTCTGAATTATCTCTGTCACGATTTCTAGCGAGTCCGCCGAGTCCGGCATAAACGCGGCGGCAGGTTCTATGTAAATGAGCACGGGGATAGCTGCTCCCACGAATCTTAGTGGGTCGCGCATTTGCCGGGTGAAGAGTTCCCTGGCAAGTATGCGTTCGACCGTGCCCACCCTGATGCCCCGGTACTCTACCGGAGCGCCGGGTAATAATCCCTTAAGCGACTGCGTAAACTCGACAACATAATAGCTACGATGTACATACGGCGCATCAAGCACAGCATCATAAGAGGCAAATAGCTGAAATTCGGTTTCGTTCTCCACGGGATTTCCCGGGTTAGCGCCCGGTGGCGTGCCAAACGCGATGCCGCCGCGTAACAAGGTATCAAGGGAACCAGTGCTGACTTCCACGCCCTTGGCATCGATGCTGATGGAAATTCCGCTCACATCCCAGAAACGGACGGCGCTGTCGACCAGGGTATGGTAGGGTGCATCGATAAAGATAATGTTGCGGAACTTCCTGGTTTCAGGATCGAAAATTACGCTCTCTAAACGCCCTACTTTAAAGCCATGGTAAAGCACCGAGTCGCCACTGCTCAATGAAGTTGCGCTGTCGCTCAGGAGTATCAAGCGCAATCCATGTGCCCCTACCGGAGTCAGCGGCGGCTGTTCCAGGCCGATAAACGTTTTGCTTTTGGTTTTCGAGTTACCGGGTGCAAATTCTATGTAAGCGCCGGATAACAGGGTATCCAGGCCAGATACACCCTCGCCACCGATGCGAGCCCTGACTACCCAGAAACGCGTATCTTCACGCAACAGGGGCAAGGCTTCACGTTCCAGTTTAACCAGCGCAACAACGCTTTCCAGATCCTCGCTAAGGGTAATTTCTTGCAGCATCCCCATTTCGATGTTGCGAAATTTTACCTTGGTTTTGCCCGCCACCAGACCGGTCGCTGTTTTAAACGTGATCTCGATTTCGGGGCCTTCAGTTATGAAGCTGTAGATGACCATCCAGATACCCAGTACCACCGCGACCAGGGGTATGATCCAGATGGCGGTCAGTTTCTTGCCGCGGGTAACTTCAGGCTTCGCTGTTGTCATGATTATATTTCATCTGGTCCCAGATCAGGCGGGGGTCGAAACACTCAGCTGCAACCATTGTCACCAGCACCACGCCGGCAAAGCTGTATGCGGCGATGCCGGGGTAGAAAACCAGCAACCCCTTCAGGTGCACCAGCGCCACCAGAATGGCAACAACGAATACGTCCACCATCGACCATTTGCCGATGAATTCGGCGGCGATATACAGTTTGGTTCTTTGTCTATGCCCTGCATGGCTGCCACGTGCAACACTCCAGACGAGGTAATACATGGCCATTAATTTCGACAGTGGAACAACGACACTGGCAATGAATATTACCGCGGCGACGGGTATCGATCCGAGCTGGACCAGCACCACAACACCGCCCATGATTGTGCTGACTGTCGTTCCTCCCACGATTTCGGTCAACATGATAGGGTAAATGTTGGCCGGAATATAGAGAATGCTGGCCGTAATCAGTAGCGCCAGGGTTCGCTGCAGGCTGTTGGTCATACGCAAATGCAGGGCCGCTCCACAGCGGAGGCAGAAGCGTTGTGTAGCCGGTGCCAGTTCAAGGCAGACATGGCAGGAGGCAAGTTCGCGGTCTGCCGCGGTCGCACCGTCTATGCTCATTGGTCTGCTTCCAGCGTTTCTATCATTTCCCAGCACTGGTAATGATCAAACGTAACCAGCGCCAGTGTAAAACAGATACTGAAGGCGATATAAGCCCAGAACGAAATACCCAGGACCACCGTTGCCAGTGATGCGACTTTTACCAGGCTGACGATAACGGCGATAATAAACACATCTGCCATAGACCAGGACTGGAGCGTAAACAAACTCCGCGCCGCGAGGCCCAACCAGGGTACGCGCAGGTCGAACATCAACGGTGCGCTCACCAGCACTATTAGCATTAATATCAGTGCTGGAATTACAATGATAAAGGCGGCCACCATTATTCCCAATACCGGCATACCAAAACGAATCAATGATGCGGGCGCTTCGCGCAGAGTCATCACGCTTTCGAGACCGCTGGATGAAAAAGACAGGAAGGCGTAACTATTGGCGAGCGAGAGGAAAATTATCGCGGCGACGGCATAGGCCAGGACTCGGCTCATCGCATCCTGTTGGTATCGAGTCAAAAAATGCCCGCAACGTGGGCAATGGGCACGGCTGCCATTTTGTAAACCACCAACATTTACCAGCAGGTCGCAACCGTGACAAGCAATCAGTTCACTCATAAGGACACATGATAGCCAGCTTTGTTTGACAATTGCAACCGTTGCAAAACTGCCACCTCTGACCCGTACCCCAAATCCGGCCAAGGCAGGTCTGGTTGCTTCAGCATCGTGAAAATCGATATCGGAATCGCTATCGTTATCGGCCCACACCAGGTTGCCGATGACCTGCCAGCGGCCCTGGTCATAGGGCAGACGGTAAAAAATACTGGCATCGACAACCAGAGGTATCTCGGTCCTGTTTAACGCCATAAACCGGGTTAGCGTTGTCGTAGTCGCGTTGGCTTACGGCCACATTAGTTACAAAGATCCATTTTTCCCTGAAGTAGCTGTAAGTCAGCTGGACATACGTCGAGTCATAATCCTGGGCATCGCCGTCCGCATCGAACGACTTGCCGTTAATGCGAGGCGTTATGTTCCCTCAGAATCCCGCTCTAAATGCATTAACATATATCTCCCAACGATCATTGCAACAATAACCGCCATATAAATACTGCCCATGGCAGCCTCGAAAATCGCGAGCCTTTTGCCAAGAATGGACAGGGGCACAACGTCACCGAAGCCTACTGTGGTCAGGGTGACGAAACTGAAATAAAGTAAATCGACGGTTTCAGATTTTCCTGAAAAGGAACCCGGCCAAGCGCCCTCTACAATGGTATAAATACCCGCCCACGCGATCCCAATCAACAGATAAGTAGATATCGCACAATATATCAATTCAGCGGTTACCACTCTGATAGATAGGATATGTTTCACCAATAAAAAGACGATATAAAAATATAAAACTGTACCAAAGCTAATTGCGACAATCATCGAAAGGCGGCTTGTGAAAAAAAAGTTAAGCCCATCAAGTATCACAAATGGCGCGGCGATAAGGAAAATGGAAATCACTTTTTTCCTATTCTCGGCTAGGGCAAAGACGCTCGATAAAGGTATCATTGCCAAAAACAATGTAGAGAAAAGATGGCCAAATAATCCCGAGTGTCGGATAAATGGGTTGACCAACAATACCAATATTGTCGCAATAATGATGTATATAAATCGACTATTCATTTTGATCTACCTGATGTTGATTAGCGTTTGGATAATTTAGTAATTTAGTAATTTAGTAATTTAGTAATTTTGGTCTGGCAATTGAATTTTATACATTGATTTAGCCGAGAATAAATAAACCATACGTACGTCTGCAAAGGATATGGCACTTGTACCCCGTCAGCCCTAGTTGGACAGAATAGTCTGATTGCCTAAGAGACAGTTTTAGCTCATCGTTAACCTGAAGAGGAAACGATGATGACAAAGAAACGAAGCGCGGAAAAAACCGTTCGAGATATCCGTCGAGCCACCCGGCGCCATTATTCTGCTGAAGAAAAAATCCGTATTGTACTGGAAGGCCTCCGGGGTGAAGACAGTATAGTACTGTCAAGTTAATTGAATTGAGGGTATAACTGGAGCAGTCAGGTGGCTCTAAGTCATTGATTGTCCATGGTGGAACACGCATTCTCAGCCTCCAAAAGGACAAGAATTACATTAACTTGACAGTACCTTTTTTCATTATATTCTTTCCAAAAAATTGCATATCAGGCAAGTTGCCCGCCTCTATTTCAATTTAGAAATCACTGCCTGCGTCTTACATTAGTTCCATGGGCGTTGTTGATTTAATCTAAGCTGCGACACGATGCATCGACTCATGACCCGGCTGCATCATTATGATACGAGAGATTTTTCAATCGCATCAATGAGCACAGTTTCATCGCAAGGTTTTTGCAAATAGGCAATAGCGCCGAGCGACCGGGCCTTTTCCATGTATGCCGCATTGTCATGTGCGCTGATAAACACCGTCGGAACATTTCGACCTGATTCTTGCAGCGCGGCAAACAATTCCAAACCATTCATGCCAGGCATAACCACGTCGAGGATGAGACAGGCTGGGTCAAGGTAAGATTCATTCAGATAGTCGCTGGCAGAAGCAAAGAGTTCGACCTTGAAGCCGAACGAAACGATCATGCGACCCAACGCACGCCGTACGGACGAATCATCATCGACAATACAGATCAGGATTGAATGCTCACCCATGCATGGATGATAAGCCCATTGCTCAGAATTACACATTGGACTTTGGTCCTATGGCCTGACTAACACAGCTACTCAGTAACTGAGCGGCCTACTCACGTCTGTCACAAACCCGGAAACATGGATCAACTCCGCCAGTGAGCGGACTTCCAGTTTCTGCATGACACGCGCGCGATGGACCTTGACGGTCTTCTCGCTGATCCCCAGTGTATGGGCAATCTGCTTATTCAGCCGGCCTTTCACGACCAGTTCCATGACCTCGGCTTCGCGCGGTGTCAGCGTCGCAATCTTCTCTTTTGCTGATCTGTGCCGTGTGAAGTGGTCCCGGGCCTGAAAATCGATCTTGATAGCGCGGGCAATGAGCCCAAGCAGCTTCTCGCCATCGACCGGTTTTTCCAGGAAATCCATAGCGCCCCGCTTCATTGCCGTTACTCCGGATGAAGTGTCGCCGGCACCGGTGACGAAGATCATGGGCATGGTGTATTTGCGGGTGTTGAGTTCGGTCTGCAGATCAATGCCTGATTTACCCGGCATGTGCAAATCCACCACGAGGCAGCCGTAACCGGTGTAGTGCTCGCGCTGCAGGAATGCCTCTGCGGATGTAAATGTCTCGACCAAATAACCGGCCGATTCGATCAACCGGCTCAGGGCCTTGAGTACCGACAGGTCATCGTCCACGATGAAGGCCGTTGCTATGTCCGGCTCTTCTATTTTGTTCTTGTGCTCATGTTCGAACGAACTCTCGGCAGCCACTTCAGCACTCGCTACCGGCAAGGTCATGTAGAATGTTGCGCCCCCACCTTTTTTTTGCTCAGCCCACAATCGCCCCCCATGGTTGTTCGCGATCGTTTGCGAAATGGCAAGCCCCATGCCCATCCCGTTTTTTTTTGTGGTGTAGAAAGGCTTGAACAGCTGCTTTATTGACTTCTTTTTGAAACCAGTGCCGCTGTCCTGAACACAAAGTTCCACTTCAGTTGGCGCGGGGTGGCGTGTGCGGAGCAGCAGCCGTCGATCGCCCGGGTCAACACCATCCATCGCATCCACAGCATTCATTATGAAATTCAACAGAATCTGTTGCATCTGTATATGAATGCCGGTTACAGCAGGTAGGTCGGGCGCGAGTTCCATCGTCAGTTTGATTTGATGAAAAAGCAGTTCACTTCTGAGTAGATGCTCGATCTCGACAACGATTTGATTGATATCGAGCGTCTCCTTGTGAAGCTCTCCTGGCTTCAACAGCACTTTCAGCTGTTGAATCACTTCTCCCGCCCGCTTGGCATCACTGATCAAATCCGCGATTATCGCTTCCCCTTCTTCAGGAAAAGGAGAACCGGTTTGGCATTGCCGATTGAGGACCTGGGCGTTAAGGAGTACAGAGGCCAGAGGCTGATTGAGTTCATGGGCCAGCGATGTCGAGACTTCTCCCATTACGCCTAACCGGTTTAAGTGCGCAAGTTCTTCCCGGTGCTTTTGGACAGTGTGTTCAAATTTCCGAATTTTGCTGATGTCGCGCAGATAAACCGTTAAGGTGATTTTACCCTGCGACTCAATCCTGGAGATGGATGCTGTTGCCGGAAACTGTGTACCGTCTTTTTTCAGGCCCAGGATCTCAGCCCGCTGACTCATCAACCGGCTGGGCTCGCTGGATTGCGAATATTTTTCTACATGCTTTCTGTGTACGCTGCTAAATTGCTTTGGCAGGAGTATTTCCAGTGGTTTTCCGATCACCTCCCGCGCTTCATATCCGAAAGTCTTTTGCGCGCCCTGGTTGAAGAGCCTGATGCGTTGATCCTCATCAATGGAAATGATGGCCTCGGCAGAGATATCTAGAATGGTGGCGAGCCGCGTCTCGCTGTCGCTCAGCGCCTCTTCCGCTTGAATCCTCTGGTGGATCTCCTGATTCAGGTTTTCGTTGATTATTTGAAGCTTGGCCGTTCTCTCCTCAACGCGCTGTTCAAGCTCGTCACGGCTCCGCTGCAACGCCTCGAGGGCTTCCACACGAACAGTGACGTCCTGGACAACGCAACTGATTCCGATGACCTCGCCATCATCGGATTTGATCGCGTAATAGCTATGCTCGAAATGTTTTATGACACCCGGCTGAGCGGGAGTTTCCGCTACGACGGTCCCGCCAATAATTGGCTCGCCCGTATCAATGACTTGTCGAAACTGGGCCTCAACCCCGGCGGCGATTTCGGGAATCAACTCGCCGATCGTCCGCCCAAGATGTTCCTCAACCGGTATTCCGTTGATCTCGGCCAGCCATTCATTAACATGGATATAACGCAAATCGCTGTCGAAGCAGCACAGGCCGATCGGCAAATCCTTGTAAACGCGTAGCATGTCCTGGATCAAATCTTCAGCCAACATCTTTTTTTACCTTCCCGATTTATTCGAAGCTAGCCGTCTTGAAGCGCAATTACATCGCCTCGATTTAGCGAAGCTCATAGCTTAACATGCAGAACCATTTCAATGCAGCTACTACCTGGAATGAGCGGTTAATGGCTGTCACGAGAAGAAATATAACAGCATCGCTGATGCCATCAGCCTGGAACGCGCGATTTATCAGCTGTCAGTAACGTATTGGACCAAAGTCCTATATTCAAACAATTTGGTAATTGATACTGTGACCGTATTGAGGATATTGGTGGATTCTTCTTACTATCCACGGCCAACTGGGTCGAACTTTGGCTGGAGACGCATTTCAACCAAGTTTTATGTCCCGTGGGCCAGCGCCTGGGTAAGGTCTTTCACGGCAATAATCCACGGTGCAGCTAGCGAAGCGGTTTGGTTGCCTGCGGATGCAGCAGGTAGACCCCCTTTCCGCCGGTATAGCCAATTGACGACTAAAGGCTATTTTTGGAGTCACGCATGAAATTATATTTATTCGCAAAAATGAAGTTCTTGACGGTGCCTTTGCTCGCACTATCCTCGTTGTCAATCCCCAGCTTGACACAGGCTGAAGAAGACGGTTGGTTTTCCAACGCCGACTGGTTTACGTTTACGTTCGACAACGATACCTTCGTCGGCAATGACAATGGTTACAGCAATGGCATGAATTTTTCCTGGTGGGATACGGCCATCGACGGCAGTGTGGAGCAGGGGTTGGTTTACACCGATGCTCACCATCGCCACGCCAATACTGAAACCATTGTCGGGCACGCGACACTGGCCACCGGTGCCAATCCATCCATACACGGTATGGTCGCTAACGTCTATTTATATCCCGTAGGATCGAGTGACACATTCTGATACAGATCCAATGTCAAAAGATGCGATAGTCGATGCGGCGACAATAACTGAAAAGCGCGATTATGATAACGGTTTCAGGCGCCAGGCTGACGGCGACCTCAGGGAAAGCCTGCAGCAGCAGCTTGAGTCCCAAAAGTTTATCGCCAAGCTTTCGTCTACCTTCGTCAATCTCCCTGCTGATAAAGTGAACGACGCCATCCATTCGGCATTGGGCGAGGTGACCGAGTTCGCGGATGCCGATTTTGCAACCTTCATTGTCTGTGATCCCGTGACAGGCAAATTGCAGCACAGCCATCAGTGGGTTGCGCCGGATTTCAACATCGAAATCGATTTTACCAAAATCGACATGCAACGCGATGCGCCCTGGGTAAACGAGATACTGAGGGAAGGCAATCCCGTGCCCATTTCACGTCGTAGTGATTTACCTGAAGAGGCTGCCAAGGAAAAAATAATTTTTGATAGTCTGGGGCTTAAGTCGGTGCTGTTGGTCCCATTCCATTTAAAGGGCGAGGTAGTCGTCGGGACGATTGCGATTAATACACTGCAAAGGGAAATCAGCTGGCCCAGTCTATTGATACAGCAATTGAAAATAATTGGCGAAGTTTTTGCCAATGCGCTTGCCCGCAAGCAACATTTTGAAGATTTGCAATATAGTTTACGGTTTGAAGACCTGCTCGCATCGCTATCGGCGACTTTTATCAACCTGCCGTCAGAGCAGATTGACGACAAAATCGTAGCAGGCCTGCACGATGTGGGTGAGTATGTGAATTGCGATGAGGTTTTCCTAATACAGTTCAAATCCCATCCCGCCGAAACCCGCATTACCCATGGCTGGTTTCGTTTCGGCGAGCAGCGTGATCTTCAATTCGATCCGGATAAGTTCATGGAGTTGTTTCCCTGGGCCGCCAGTCATCTGCGACGGGAGATACCTATCGTGTTCGGTTCGCTAAACGATTTGCCCGAGGAAGCTGAATTTGAACTCGAATACCTGAAACACGCGGGTCTCAGTTCAGCCGTGGTGGTCCCATTAATGCTGGATAACAAATTGCAGGCTTTACTCTTCGTGCAATGCCTGCGAAATCATCCGTGGCCGGATTACCTGGTTCAGCGGGTGCAACTTGTTGCGCGGATATTTTTCAACGCCTTGCAACGGAATGCGTCGGATAAGAAATTGCATGTTGCACTAACTGAAATCAGTCAGCTCAAAGATCACCTGGAAGCGGAAAACATCCCGTTACAGCATGAAATCGAAATTCACTCCAGTCACGAGGAGATTATCGGATCGAGTCCCGCATTGAAGTCCGTGCTGGGCCAGGCAGAACAGGTGGCGGCCCAGGATTCCATCGTGCTCATCCAGGGCGAAACTGGCACCGGGAAAGAACTGGTGGCGAACCTCATACACAAGATGAGCCCGCGTTTAGACAAAAAAATGATCCGGGTC
>Ga0209987_10002217_pt1 | contig 10743 bp, 12 predicted proteins | sample N074metaG_FD_182134 | JGI IMG/M metagenome (GOLD analysis project Ga0209987, IMG submission 182134) | Deep subsurface microbial communities from Kermadec Trench to uncover new lineages of life (NeLLi) - N074 metaG (SPAdes) (version 2) | ecosystem: Environmental > Aquatic > Marine > Ocean trench... | reverse complement strand
TCAGAAGCACACAACTGATCTGTGATTCGCGCACCAGGCATTCGAAAAATTCCTATGAATTTTCTTGCTGTCGTGAAACAGAGTTTTTCAACAGTATCGACCCATTGCGGACATTCAAGTTTTCTTACCATTGACGTATCATCCGGTGCCGGATATCGCCTGAATACCTATCTTGGCGTCCCCGCTCGGCCGTCCGCCATCAATAATCCCTGATTCCACATGGCCCGGCCACAATTGCAGCCCAATGACGCCCTATCCAACTCTCCTGGCATCGATACAACGCTCCTTGCCCCTGCGCCCGTGTTTGCCGCCAGGTTTTCAGGCCCTTCCCTGCTTGAATCGCTCGCCCAGCACGATAGAATTTCCTATCCTTTTTCTCAGTGCGGCTGATTTCCACAACAACGATTACACCAAAGCACTGACGGAACCACGGAAGATGAGTTTTCTGGATTGGCCGCCGGCATTGTTGTTTCTTATCTCAGCCAGTGCACTGACCGACAACATGAAGGACGCCGCACGATATCACGACATGCTGAGAGATTTGCTGGGCGAGCCAACTCTGAAGGATGCCAGGAATTATCTGACTAATATGATTCCCTACGCAGATGACTTAGTGGAAACGGTCATGAGCGGGCTGACATCGGTAATAGAATCACAGCCGAATCCGCGACCATAATTAGCCACAGGAAGCCGAACCGCTCCCTGTTCGGCCTCGTTTGTCGTCTGAGCGGCTACTTACTTAATATGCGTAGCTCGACACGACGGTTGCGGGCTCTGCCCTCGGCCGTTGCATTGTCCGCCACGGGCTCTGCCTCTCCATACCCCCGTGACGTCAGGTTACGGGAGTTGGCACCATGATCAACCAGATATTGGCGCACTCTGTTGGCGCGTCGATCTGATAACCACACGTTGTACTCGGCGCTGCCGGCGCTGTCTGTGTGCCCGGCAACCTGCACAATAATATCCGGGTTCAGGCGCAGTGTTGCAGCCGCATCGTCGAGCACCGATTCCGCTCCCGCCAGGAGAATGCTTGAATTTGTCTGGAAGTTTACGCCCGGGAGATTGATGATCCCACGGATTTCGCAGCCCTTGGAGTCGACGCGTGTACCGGCGCTCGTATTCGGGCAATCGTCGAGACGGTTCACGACGCGGTCATTGTCGCTGTCGAATTCGCAGCCCCTGACATCCACGGGCACCTGCCTGACGGTATTCGGGCATCGATCTTGATCATCGGCTACGCCATCGCCATCGCTATCGCGTGGGCAACCGCGAGCATCGACGCTGCGACCGATCGCCGTATTCAGGCATTCGTCGCGACTGTCCGGGACGCTATCTTCATCGGCGTCACCGTCACGTTCGACCGGGGGCGGTGGTGCTGGCTTTGGCGCCGGCGCTGGCGATTGTTTTCCGCCGAAGGCGAACTGCAGGCCAAGCGAGGTGATCTGGTCCTGAAATGCCAGTGTATGCGCGGGTTCAAAGCGCGCGCGGTGCTCAAGTCTCAATGATACCGGGCTGTTGCCGAAGCGGAGCATCAGGCCGAGACCTACATTTGCCGTCGGTGAATTTTCTGGGTCCATGGCATCTGAATCGGTTCTTATCATGCCAACTCCGGCTATGAAATACGGAGACAAGTTCGTATGGGGACTCATTGAATACAGCAGATTCAGGGATCCATCCCAGACCTTGAGGTCATTGACGCCACCCAGGTTTAAGTAACCGAATGCGGTCTCCAGCGACACTCGGTCTGACAGAGCCCAGCCAAAAGTGAATTGACCGCCAACAAGGTCTTCGTCGCCACCTCGATCCTCGTCGTCATTGGTATGGACGCCAGATACAGTTATGTACTTCTCACCGGCATTCGCAGTGGTGCCGGCAACACAAAGGATTCCGAGCACAATCAATGCTCGTGATAGTGTGTTTATGCCCATCGGATATTCTCCGAAGTGAATTGATGGTCGTGCGCGACTTGCCTAAGCGTGCACAGCCTGTTGGCTCAGTACGAATTATCCAAGGTTTTCAACGGGCGGGTCAATGGCTTCTCGCCCTCTATTTTGAAATGGCGATCGGGGACGGGCCGGAGCAGACTCCGCAGAATCGTCAGTTCGACCACTGTATTTCTCACGTATTTCAAACATGGTTGCGTCAATCGTCTCAGCTGCCCATTATTCGGCTAATCAGCAAGTTCAATAGTGATATCAAACTACAGAGGCTTACTTGTGTGGCGTAACACTCTCTCAACAATTATTTTCGCTTTTATGCGGGGTTATTCTATGCATCGAACGACCGCTTGTGGCCGATACTGTTGAAAAACTCCGTATTACGATGATCAGAAAATTCAAAGGAATTTTTTAAAGACCTGGTGCGCGAATCACAGATCAATTGTGCCGTTCTGAGTTGCGTCAGGCCGGATTTTCATACGACTTCTGCTACCCCCTCGTACATACAGTACGCAATGCCGTTCAAATCGCAAATAAAATCGCCGCTCATTTCAAAACAGAGTTTTTCAACAGAATAGGCCAAAAGCAGCCACTCAGTTTCTCCAGTTTTGAATGTTCTGAGCGTCCGCTTTTGAGAAAATCGGACGTTCGGAGAAGCAAAACAGAGAAGCAACTAAGGTGAACCAGCATGAATCAAGGTGAGGTAAGACACCCCGAAAGCCAGTTCTTAGCGGCTCTCAGGTCTTGTAGGGTCAGCTTAACTAAAACTTAAAAGCCGTTGTCCGAAAGGACGCGCCGGTTCGATTCCGGCTCCGGGCACCAGGTTTGCCTGCAATCCAGATCGCGGGCATAGCCGACCGGTGCAAACCTACCTTTAGTAAATAAGATGGGGTTTCGTTACAGGAAAAATTCAAACCACAAGCTGCAATTTCTTTTGCCCGAACAAATCAGTCGGATTGGCTATGCGCTAATAGAATCGACACGGCCTAGAAATTGACCAACCAATTAAAAACCGAAAGTCGATTTCCTCGCCTTTCTCGCATCTAGTTAACCCGAAAAATAAACTTCATTACGTCAGAATTTTCACGCTCCCACTTTTCGCATGTTCGCTTGTGGGTCCATCGCTTGAGCGCTCCTGCATTTTCCAGTTGGAGCATATAGATCGCCTGCATGACCTCTGCATTGTAGAGCCCGCAGGCTTCGTCGTAATAAAGTCCTAAATCATCCCAGCGTCGTGCAATTTCGTCGGCCATTCTTCCGCACAAGTCACCTTGTCGCCGGCTTTCGTTCAACGGCGATAAAGTCGGGTACCTTTCATCCACAAACTTCTGGACATTTTTGAGAAATTGCTGCCTTTCTTCATCGTTCAAAGTCAGTCTCGTTGCAGAACGCATGGCCAATCCTCTTGCGGTCAATTTAGTCGCCCAATGGAAGCTATATGCCTCTCGCATAACAGTAGAAGATCGCGCTCGTTGGGAGTTGTCCAAAAACGTCAGCGCTTGGTCTTTAGACCTCAGATCGGCTTTGGCAGGACGAATAAATCCACCCTGTCGCTGCCAGGCGGCCTGGTCGTCTTACTCATTTGCCTTTGTGCGACAGGGAAACGCCGCGCACAAGAGTCATGCGAATTAGCGAGCGCAGATGCGAAATGACCGGGAGTTGAGGTATTGGGGCAAGACCCAGGCTCCCACCCCCGGCAAAGTACGAATACCACAAGGAACGGCCAATCAAATCGAAGGAGACCGGTATTGAACACATTCAACGTTACCAGGCACGATCAGCGCGACCAGATCTCACGCAAAGCGTCACGCAGAGGAATGAGCATCAGTCCGGTGTATGGGCAATATGCCATTACATTCTCACCGGAACGTATCGAACACCTGCGTCGTACGACCGGTAAGCTGAAGCCCGGCGTGATCGCGCTGTGCGGCACTCTCGATGAGGTCGAAGATTTTCTGCAAGGCGTTGAAAGGACCGCCGAATAGATAAGGCGGGGCCCTCACATCCGGGCTAGTGCTGCGCCAGCAATCGTGCAATCCGGTGCCCCGCCAGAATGACCTGTGAGCGGGCGAGCTCGGTGGCATTCGACAGGTAATATTCTGACAATACAATTTCAGGAAACTCATCTTTTGTCAGGCCGGTAATCAATTGTTCTTTCACATCTTCCGTATAGACATGCGTCTTCGCCATTTGAAAATGGCGCCTCGCCCAAAAATTGATTGAGCCTATTGCAACATTGTCTACTGCAAGAATGTCCCGGGTCAGATCTCCAGGCTCAAGGTTTTCGAAATTATTCGGCAAGCCATCCCATGCGGCATGCAGGTTTATTGGTCCATCTTCCCATTGCACATTGATACTGTTTCCGCCCCTGTCACCTTTCGGATAATAGGCGCGACTGAACAAGGAAACGTTGTGCAGGGGTTGGTGCATGTCGCCAACCAGATGCAAAATCCAGCAAAGTGCCACGGCTTTTTCGGTATCGGCTGCATCATCATCAGCCCACAACAGCAGGTTTCCTTTCAACGCCTGAATCACATTCAGGTTTTGCCGCAACGGCGGCGCAAATTCTGTGGACATGTTGTGATTGAGTTTACCCTCGAGTTCCTGTTCATCAGAATCTTCAAGATAGATCGGCAAATTGATGTAGTGCCACGTAGCGCGGTTATATTTGGCCCGATTGTGGTCATCCAGCCCAAGGGCAATGTCAGGCCAGATCGATGCTTGCTCAAACAGCCACAGAGCTTGCTCAATATCGGTAGCGGTGGCGATTTCATCCGGCATGGCATCCAGAAAATCTTCGTCAAAGCGCGGGTGTGCTGCCAGAATCCGGCTGACATATTGTTTTTCTTCCGGACGAAGCAGTTCGTACGCTATTTTGGCTGTTGCCTTGTGGCCTGTCCCGTTCCAGGCAACGGCGGGCACGGCCCAAAGCAATATCACTACCGTCATTAATGATGCGGTGTAACTACCAACGTTCTTACGATTATTTACGCTGCTGGCCAACAGGAAGACTCCGGTCAAGTACTCGTCAGTGGAGGATAACATTGCTATTGGAAGTCGGGGCAATCGCGGCAGGTGCAAGGCTTTTTGGCACAGGTTAGGATAGGGTATGGCCAAGCTTTACTTCTATTACTCGTCAATGAATGCGGGCAAATCCACTGCGCTGCTGCAGTCGAGCTACAACTATCGTGAACGCGGAATGAACACACTGATTCTTGCGCCCGACTTTGATGATCGTTACGGGGTCGGCAAAGTCACTTCCAGAATTGGCCTTGAATCGCAGGCGACGATCTTTCGCGGTGAAGACGATCTGTACAAGCTGATCAAGGCGAAAGTCGACGACGCTGGATTGCACTGTGTGCTGATCGACGAAGCGCAATTCTTAAGCAAAGAACAGGTTTTCCAACTGGGCGAAGTAACCGACGAATTGAATATTCCTGTGCTTGCCTATGGTCTGCGCACAGACTTCCAGGGCGAACCATTTCCCGGCAGCAAATACCTGCTCGCATGGGCGGACAACATAAAAGAATTGAAGGCCATTTGTTTTTGCGGTGGCAAGGCAACCATGGTGATCCGGCTCGATCAGGACGGCAATGCGATCACGCAGGGCTCGCAAGTCGAGATCGGTGGCAACGATCGATACGTTTCGATGTGCCGCAAGCATTTCAAGGCGAACTATTTCAGAGAAACGCTGGTGCCACTGCACCAGTTGCCGTTAGACGTTATTGAAGAACCGGACTAGTAAAAACGTGAGACCCCCCGGCTCTGCCGGGGAGACAGCCCAGGTTTGACCATTGCGGAAATCGCAAAGTAAGTTCAAAGCGTAGCGGCGAAAATTTGTAGCAGCGAGAAATTATGAGACGAGCAGGGTGTTTGGAGGGCAAGCGTATGGAGCAAATGTCAATCGCCCGCTGGGCGGGCTCCTACAATTCTTATTAGCACCTGTAGCCCGCCCAGCGGGCGAATTTACTACGCGAAGCGGTCCCGTCAAGCCACTTTGAGCAGCTCACAAACTAAAGCCCCAGGCTTTGCCTGGGGATACTTACTCACCGTCGCCAGAGGCTTCTTTGATGTCATCGGCGATGGGCATCAACTGGGTATTTTCCTTTGCCAATACACGGCGCATGTCTTCCAGTGATTTCATCACGATGGTGTCACTGAAGCCGAGACCTTCCAGGGCCACCCGGTCTCGTGCAGCAGGATCGACAAACTTGATGCCATAATTACCAATAGTAATGATGTCATTGTCAATCAGGACCTGGTTCGAAATCCTGCGAGAATTGACGAACGTGCCATTGGAACTATTGAGATCCATGAGCAAAGTAGCTTTGTCGTTGCGCACAAACATGGCGTGATGGCGGCTGACGAAACTGCTGTCGATTGACAAATCATTGTGCTTTGAGCGGCCTACAAGTAACCGTGGTCCATCGAGGACAAGTTTCTTGACCGTTTTGCCATTGTGCGTCAGGTATAGGGTTGGTGGCGGAACACTCGCACCTTCCTTAGCGGCCGTTTTCGCGTCCCCGGCAATCGCAGTATCCTCGGCGAGGGTGCTGTCCGGAATCGCCGGCCGCTCAATATGTTCACGCCGGACCGGACAATATTCCGCTTTTGCCAGTGCCAGCAATGCCAGTCGATCGACGATTCCAGGCCAGCCACCTGAAGCGGCGTGCAACTCATCGCAAACATCGTCCGGGAAAACGTTTTCCGGATCGAAACAGCCACCTGAGCGCATTTTCGCAAACAGATAATCCGTAAGCTCGTCCACAGTCAAGGGCGCAAGGTGGAAGTCTCCCGACAGGCGTTTTGCGATCCCCTCCATTGCCGGGGCTTTGGTAATGTATTGAATTGGTCGATCGCTGACCAAAACCAGTCGCAGGGCGAATTTTTCCCTGACGCGAATCCTGGCCAGCTCGCACAATACGTGCAATGCGCTGGGATTCATCGCATGGGTGTTTTCAATGATGCACAGTGGCGGCTTGCCGGACGCCGTTTGCTGCAGGATGAAAACCTTGACCATGTTGATGAGTTCGTTGACCGAATTGAACTTATGTTCAAAACCGAACTGGCTCAGCATCGCTTCCAGCAGCGCCGTGGTATTCAGGCCCGCGCCATCAACAACCGCCACTGCACTTTTTGTGCCCTGTAACTCTGCAAAATGCCGGATTATGGTCGTCTTGCCGGACAGTGTTGGACCTTGAAAAAGGCCCAGGCCATGGATGTTCTTATAGGTCTGCTCAAGAAACTCGAACGCTTCCTCCTGTGCCGCGTAGCCGACAAAGACCAACGGCCGCCCATGCGAGCGAAACGGTTGCTCCTGTAATCCGGCGGCGCGTAACTCCATATTTTTGAACCCGGTGGCAGTTGTAATTTGTCTTTCTGATACAGTTACTTTCCAAATTGTCTTGTTTTGAAAAGGTAACGTGGTCGTTCAGTCTACTTTTGGATCGTACGACTTGCAATTCGTGCAGGCGTGTTTTCTTTGCTCTCGGAGAGACCCAAAACTTAATTGGTAATTTACCTTATAATTGGATTGTTAGTTGTTGGTATATAACATAAAAATGATATCCGTAAAGACCACATTTTCTGTCGTCGAACAGAGACAGGTGAGGCTAAGACTTTGACTGCAAAGCTGTCCGGGAAAGACCTTTGTCTGTTGCGCGGGGATCGTTGTCTTTTTCAAAATTTAAATTTCGCGCTTAACCGCGGTGAGTTGTTGCTGGTTGAGGGCCAAAATGGTTGTGGCAAAACCAGTTTGCTACGCGCGATCGCCGGGCTGCTCGACTTTGAAACGGGACAGGTCGACTGGAACGGTCAATCAATCATGGCCAATCACCAGTCTTTTCGCTCTGACCTGGTATGGCTTTCACACCGCGTGGGTTTCAAGGGGGATTTAACGCTCGTTGAGAATTTGTCGTTTGAAGGGGGTCTGCGAGCCACAGCAAGCGAACTCCTGCAGTCTTCTCTTGATCGCCTGGGTCTGGCACGGCTGACGGAGCTGCCGTTTCGCGCCTTGTCGGCCGGTCAGCAGCGTCGGGTTGCCCTGGCGCGCATGCTGATGGCCAAAGCGCCGCTATGGATAATGGACGAACCCTTTACTAACCTCGATAGCAGCGGGCAGGCGCTGGTCCGGGAGCTCATCGCGGAGCATATTGGGCGCGATGGCCTGTGCGTCGTTGCATCACATCAGAGTATCGAACTGGATGCTCCAGTTAGACGGGTGCCACTCTGATGACGAACGGCGAAAACGCGACGCCGGGACTGTGGCAGGGCTTTGTGGCCGTCATCAGGCGCGACCTGTTGCTGGCCTGGAAACGACCTGGCGACATATTGAACCCACTGTTCTTTTTCGCGATGGTTTGCACTTTGTTTCCGTTGGCGGTCGGTCCGAGCTCGGAGCAGTTGTCTTTGAGTGGTCCTGGAATCGTCTGGGTTGCCGCTTTGCTGGCGACACTACTGTCCCTCAACAGCCTTTTTCTCAGTGATTTTGAGGATGGCAGCCTGGATCAGCTGATCTTGAGCCCACAGCCATTGCCATTGCTTGCGCTCGGCAAGACTGTCGCACACTGGCTCTCTGCCGGTTTGCCACTGGTGCTGGTGTCGCCACTGGTAGCGGTGACCTTTCATATGCCCGGCCGCACCGTTGGCGTCATGATGCTGACCCTGACCTTTGGCACGATGAGTCTGAGTTTGCTTGGTGCGATCGGTGCAGCACTTACCGTCGGCCTGCATCGGGGGACGGCATTGCTGAGTTTGTTAATTCTGCCACTGGCCATGCCGGTGTTAATATTCGGCGCCAGGACCGTCGCGCTCGCTGCGGCGGATGATGCTGTCTCGGCGGGCATTTACTTTCTCTGTGCCTATTGCATCCTGGCCTTGAGCCTCGCACCATTCGCGACGGCCGCAGCATTGAAAATCAGCAACGAGTAATTCAACGATTATGTGGAAGTTCCTGCACAAACTGGCATCACCGCCGCACTTTTACGACCTGTCGGCGAAAATCATCCCGTGGTTCATCGTGCCCGGTGCAATTCTGGTGATCTATGGGACGATCGCCGGGCTGTTCTATGCGCCGCCCGATTATCAGCAAGGGGACGCATTCCGCATCATCTATGTACACGTACCAGCAGCTTATCTGTCGATGCTCGCCTACACGGTGATGGCCGTGTCAGCCGGTATTGGCCTGATCTGGCGCATTAAGCTATCCCATGCCGTCGCGGCTGGCGCAGCTCCGTTGGGCGCCTGGTTCACGTTCCTCGCGCTGATCACCGGCTCGATCTGGGGCCGGCCGATGTGGGGAACCTGGTGGGAGTGGGGCGATCCAAGACTGACATCCGAACTGATCATGCTGTTCCTGTATTTTGGCTACATGGCGCTCAGAGCTGCGATTGATGACACGGCGAAAGCGGATAAAGCCAGTGCTGTACTGGCGCTCGTCGGCGCTGTGAATATCCCGATCATTCACTTCTCAGTAGAGTGGTGGAGTTCGCTGCACCAGGGAGCAACACTGGTGCGCGCTGACGGGCCGGCAATGCCCACTGAGATGCTCTATCCGCTGCTGGCCATGATCCTCGGTTTCTCGTTTATTTTCGGTGCGTTGTTGCTGGGAAGGGTACGATCCGAGGTGCTGTTCCGTGAACGCCGTTCACGCTGGGTACGCAGCCTGGTCTTATCATCGGGAGAGCAGGGATGATGGAAGTGCTGGCGATGGGCGGTTACGGCGTATATGTATGGAGTTCTTTCGGTTTAACCCTGATTGTTGTCATCATTTGCGTGGTGCAGGTCAAACGCCGTCACCGGCAGGTAGTTAGCGACATCAAAACGCGCCTTCGCGCGATGGAAGCAGATCAATGAAACCAAGACAACAACGAATGCTCGCAGTAGGTCTGGCCGGTGCTGGCATTGTGATTGCGGCTGCGCTAACGCTGCAGGCATTCAAAGAAAACATGATGTTCTATATCGAAATTTCGGAAGTTGCCAAGGGCAATTATCCGCAGGATCGCACTTTTCGAGTGGGCGGCCTCGTTGTGGAAGGTAGCGTAAGGCGACAACCTGGAGAGCTGGAAGTGGAGTTCGCCGTTTCAGATCTCAAGAACGAATTGGTAATTACCTATAACGGCATTCTACCGGATCTGTTTCGGGAAGGTCAGGGCATCATTGCCCACGGCCAGATGAGCAATGACGGCACATTCACAGCCGATGAAGTTCTGGCAAAACATGACGAAAATTACATGCCGCCGGAAGTCGCCGAAACGCTGGCAAAAAATGCCGCGGCGCAAAAAGCAGCACGCGACGCGGAACAGGCACAACAGTGATACCTGAAATCGGACATTTTGCGCTGATCCTGGCGCTCTCACTGGCAGTTTGCCAGAGCGTTCTGCCCCTGCTTGGGGCATACCGCAATAATGCTGCCATGATGAGCGTCGCGCGCCCGGCAGCACTTGGGCAACTCGTTTTTATCATGATATCTTTTGGCTGCCTGACGTGGTCATTCCTGCAAAGCGACTTTAGTGTTTTGTATGTTGCCAATCATTCCCAGCTCGCCTTACCTACCATTTACAAGGTATCAGCGGTCTGGGGCGCACACGAGGGCTCTTTGATACTTTGGGTCCTGCTGCTCGCTGGCTGGACTGTCGCAGTGAGTCGCTACAGCTCCGAGCTGCCGGATGCCTTTGCGGCGCGAGTCCTGGGCGTTCTTGGTTTGCTGAGTTGCGGATTCTTGTTGTTTACCTTGCTGACATCGAATCCGTTTGAACGGTTGTTTCCGGCGCCAATGGATGGTGCGGACCTTAATCCACTGTTGCAG
>Ga0209987_10002215_pt1 | contig 10745 bp, 10 predicted proteins | sample N074metaG_FD_182134 | JGI IMG/M metagenome (GOLD analysis project Ga0209987, IMG submission 182134) | Deep subsurface microbial communities from Kermadec Trench to uncover new lineages of life (NeLLi) - N074 metaG (SPAdes) (version 2) | ecosystem: Environmental > Aquatic > Marine > Ocean trench... | reverse complement strand
CGACCGTGCTGCTCACACCCGCGAGGTCCAACGCGATCCGGTCGAAGTACCCCTCGACGACCACGGCGCGCGCCGCGCTGCGAATCGGCCCCAGGGCGTCGGGAAACCCATAAAACGCCGCACGTTTGCGAAAGATCGGGCTCTCGGGAGTATTGAGGTATTTGGGTTCCTGGTCCGGCGAAATCGCGCGTCCACCAAAACCGATCACCCGCCCGCGTACATCGCAAATCGGGAAGGTGACGCGATCGCGCAGTCGATCGTAATGGCCACCGGATTGTCGCTCTGCGAGAAGACCGACTTTCGTACCAATCTCGGGCGAGATGCTCTCCTCCCGCAGCGCCTTGGCGACGGCATCCCAGGAATCGGGCGCATAGCCTAACTGGAACTTCTCGACCGTGGCAGCATCGATGCCGCGTGCTTCTAGATAGGCAAGCGCCGGGTTGCCCGGAACCAGAAGCGCTTTGCGATATCGGGCCTGGGCGACTTCGTTCGCCCGATAGAGTATTTCGGTGTTGCTCTGCCCGCCGCCACTCGACTCCGGAACTTCGATCCCACACTCCCGCGCGAGCGTCCGCACGGCTTCCGGAAAGGTCAGGTTCTCGATGTGCATCAAGAACGTGAAGGCGTTTCCGCCCTCGTGACACCCAAAGCAGTAATAGCTCTGTCGGTCGGAGCCGACGTTGAATGATGGGGTCTTCTCGCTGTGGAATGGGCAGAGGCCGACATGGTTGCGACCGCTTTTCTTCAGCGTCAGATGGCGACCGATGAGCTCGACGATGTCAACGCGGTCGCGGACTTCCTGAATGATCTCGTCAGCGATCCGACTCAAAAGATACGCCTCGCCTCAATTCGATATGCGTCTCATTTTCTTGAGCGCACGTTTTCGAGCAGCCGCAGCCTTCTTCTTCTTGCGGACACTCGGTTTGTCGTAGTACTCGCGTCGCTTCAACTCGCTCAGGATGCCGGCCTTTTCGCATTGCTTCTTGAAGCGCTTCATCGCGACTTCGAAAGGCTCGTTATCCCGCACCTTGATCACGGGCATGAGTAATTCTGTTCTCCCGGCACACAGGCGCCACGACACGGTCGCGACCCTTCAGTTAGTGGTGTTCGGTTGGATTCCGTGTCGAAAATAAGGGGGTCTAGATCGCTCATCAGCAGGCAAAAACCCTTGGAAACTCAGCTAGTTTCGACTTTTCCTGGCGCGAGGGCAAATTAGCGCACCCCCCAGCGCCCATCAACCAGCCGCCGCCGATGGCCGCCGGACCGGAATCCCAAGCTCGAGCAGCCGCAGTTTGACCTCTGGCACAGTGGTTTCATGAAAATGGAAGATCGAGGCCGCCAGAGCGGCCTGGCAGTGCCCCCCCGCGGGGCCATCGTCCAGGGCTCGAGCGAGGTCCTCGGCGCTGCCGCCCCCGCCCGAGGCGATGACCGGAATGCCGATGGCGTCGGCAACGGCTCGCAGCATCTCGAGCGCATACCCGTCCTTGGTTCCGTCACGGTCCATACTCGTGAGCAAAATCTCTCCCGCACCCATCTCCGCCATGCGCTTGGCCCATTCGACCGCGTCGATTCCGGTCGGACGGCGCCCGCCGTGCGTGTAGACCTCCCAGCCGTCCCCGTTCGGTCGGGCTCGGGCGTCGATGGCGATCACCAGATTCGCACTACCGATCTTCACGGCGGCCTCTCCGACGAGATCCGGATTCTCGACAGCGGCCGTCATGATCGAAACCTTGTCGGCTCCGGCATTCAACAAGTCGCGAATATCGTCGAGTGATCGCACGCCGCCACCCACCGTCAACGGCATGAAGACCGTCTCGGCGGTCCGGGTTACGACATCGAGCAGGATTCCGCGGCCTTCGTGGCTGGCCGTAATATCGAGAAATGTGATCTCGTCGGCTTCCTGGGCGTCGTACATTTGCGCGACCTCGACGGGATCTCCGGCGTCGACGTGGTCGACGTACTTCACACCCTTCACGACGCGGCCCTTATCGACGTCCAGGCAGGGGATGATCCGTTTCAGGAGCACGAGAGCCCCTCCAAGACGCGGCCGATATCGACGGCACCCGTATAGACGGCGGTCCCAACGATCACTCCCGCGATGATTCCGTCGGCGTAGGACGCGGTGCGCCGCACATCCTCCTCCGAACTCATGCCTCCGGAAGCGATCACCGGTAACGCGACCGAACGCGCCAACGCCGCGGTCTCTTCGAGATTGGGGCCACTGAGCATCCCGTCGCGAGTGATGTCCGTGTAGATGATCGCTGCGACGCCGACGTCTTCAAAACGGCGGGCCACTTCGATCGCGGTCGTCTCGCTCTCGTCGAGCCAGCCTTCCACCGCGACTTGGCCGGCCTTCGCGTCGATTCCGACCGCGATCTGCCCTGGGAATCGGCGGCATGCCTCATCGACCAGTTCGGGATTTCGCAGTGCGACGGTTCCAAGGATGGCTCGGTCGACACCGCTGGCCAGCGCTTCTTCGATTGCCGCGATCGTGCGCAAACCACCGCCAAGCTCGACGGGTACGGTACCCGCCTGCTCGACGATCCGCTGAATCACTTCGGCGTTGCGGCGGCGGCCGTCCTTGGCGCCGTCGAGATCGACGACATGCAGGCGCGGAATCGGATGCGCGGTGAACCGCGTCGCCACAGCGGCCGGGTCGTCGTCGAAGATGGTCGCCCGATCGTATTTTCCCTGGGCGAGTTGCACGCAGCGTCCACCGAGGACGTCGATTGCGGGTATGAATTCGAAATTCTTCACCGCCAGACGCCTCGGCTCAACGCTGAGTGGGCAGCGCAGCCACAGCGGACTCCGCCCCCCACCGCGCGAGCTCAGCGGCGGTCAGCCATCGCATCCCGCCGCCGGGATAGCGTCGAGCGTTGATGATGTGCTCAGACAATGGCCGTTGAGTCTCGTCAAATTGCGAGGAATGGACCCGGCGCGCCACGGGCGCGGTGTAAATCGTCAAGTCGAATGCAACACTCGCCGCGGAGGTCGATCCGAAACTCTCGCCCTCGCGCTCACGATAGCGCGACACCCGACCCATCATGATCGCCGTCGCGCCGAACTCACGCGCAGCCAACTCAGCCGCGGTTCTCGGGTTGATGTCGAACGGCTTGAGTCCCTGCGCGTTGAACGCCGTCATGAGATCGCTCGCGGGGATCACCTGCATGCCGCGCTTGGCCATCGCCTCGGTGATGAAGCGGGTCACGAGTTTGGCGGCCATCTCGGGGCTGACTCCAGTCGCCGTCGCGGCGCGCATCGTGTCCCGATGCGTGAAAGGCATCACGGCGACTCGCTTCATCGCTCCGTCTGGAACCCGCATTGTCTGGTTCTGCACGACCGGCGCGGGACGCACGATCGAACATCCCACGAGCGCGAGCACTGCGGCAGCCGCGATGAACCTGCAGGCGCGGATCAGCATTGTGAAACCCAGAACGCAAACGCGTCGAGCAGGCGACGACCCGAGGACTGGCTCTTTTCCGGGTGAAATTGCACGGCGAACATTCCCTCCCGGGCGACCGCGGCGGCAAACTCGCCGCCATAATCGACCCTGCCGACGACATCGGACGTGCGATCCGGAATCGCACGATAGGAGTGTACAAAGTAGAAGCAATCTTCGTCGGGCATCCTCGAAAGCATCGGGTGGTCCCCGCTGAACTTCACGGTGTTCCAGCCGATATGGGGCACCCGCAGCTGTTCTCCATCCGGCGTTTTATCGGGAAAGCGCTCGATCCGACCCGGAAGGATCCCGAGACCGGGTGTCACGCCGTGCTCGTCGCCCTCGTCGAAGAGCACCTGGAGGCCCAGGCAGAGCCCGAGGTAGGGGCGCCGGGCCGCAAGCCGATCGCGAACGGCATCGTCCAATCCGGCTGCACTCAGGCTCGCCACCGCGTCCGCGAAGGCGCCGACACCCGGGAGCACAACGCCGTCGGCGCGGCGCACGGCCGCTGGATCTGCGGTGATGTCTGGCGTCAGGCCGGACCGCGCCAATGCCTTCGCGACACTGCGTAGGTTGCCGGCGCCGAAATCGACGACTGCGATTCTGGGGAGAGCACTCATCGCGAGTGAATTACAGCGCGCCCTTCACGGTTGGCAAGCCCTTCATGCGCGCGTCGAATTCCACCGCCATTCGCAGGGCCCGCGCGAGCCCTTTGAAGATGGCTTCCACGACATGGTGGGGATTCTTTCCATACGCGAGTTCCACGTGCAGATCGATTCCCGCGTTCTGGGAGAAGGCGTAGAGAAAGTCCTCCGTCAGAGACACGTCGAAACTACCAATGCGATCGTTTGCCAGGTCCACCCGATAGACGAGGTAGGGCCGATTCGAGATATCCAGCGCGACTTCGACCTTCGACTCTGCCATCGGAAGCGCGATCGATCCGTAGCGTCGGATTCCCGCCGCCGATCCGAGTGCTTCGCGAAACGCTTGCCCGAGCGTAATCCCGACGTCCTCGATGGTGTGGTGGGTATCGACTTCGAGATCGCCCTTGGCGGTAAGGCGCAGATCGAACGCACCGTGTCGGGTGAAGGATTCGAGCATGTGATCGAAGAACGCAATTCCGGTACTGATTTCATAGTCACCAGCGCCGTCGATGACGAGCTCTACGTTGATTTCCGTTTCCTTGGTCTTCCGCTCGAGTGATGCCGAGCGCCGCTCCGCATCACTCATACTTCAGCCTCCGCGTCGGCGTCTCGCGCAGCTTCGCGTTCGCGCCGCGCACGCCGGATCTTCTGTAGCCGCAGATCGATGGAAACTCCGTGGCCCGTCAACCCCTCCATCGCTGCCAGTCGAACCACGTCCGCACCGAGTTCTCGAAGCTTTGTCGGCTCGAACCGCGTAACACTCGTGCGCTTGAGGAAGTCGTCGACACCTAGCGGCGAGAAGAAGCGCGCGGTTCCACCCGTGGGCAGCACGTGGTTGGGTCCGGCGATGTAGTCGCCAACCGCGACCGGCGTGTAGTGGCCCAGGAATATCGCGCCCGCGTTGGTAACCTGCTTCGAAATGCCGTCTGGTTCATCGACGGAGATCACCAGGTGTTCCGGCGCGTAGCGGTTCGAAAGCTCGATGCAGTCACTCAACTTCTTCGCCACGATGATTGCTCCGCGCTTTGAAAGAGACTGCCTGGCCACATCGGCGCGAGCGAGTGTCTTGAGCTGCTTCACGATCTGATCCTGGACGCGCGCCACCATCGAACTCGCGGTCGTGATCAACAGTGCACTCGTGAGTTCGTCGTGCTCTGCCTGAGAGATCATATCCGCCGCCAGCCAGGCGGGCGTGGCACTGCGATCTGCGACGATCAATACCTCCGTGGGTCCGGCCTCGCTTTCGATCGCGACATCACCGAAAACCAGGCGTTTCGCGGTTGCCACATAGATATTTCCGGGGCCCACGATCTTGTCGACGCGCGGAACGGTTTCGGTCCCATAGGCCATCGCGGCGATTGCCTGGGCGCCTCCCATCTTGAAGATGCGGTGGACACCCGCGACCTTGGCAGCCATCAACACCTCGGGCCGAATCGAACCGTCGGGCTGCGCGGGCGTCGCCATGATGATCTCGGGCACCTCGACGACCGACGCCGGAATGGCGTTCATGATCACGCTCGAGGGATAGACGGCCTTCCCACCGGGCACATAGATCCCCACCCGCTCGAGCGGTCGCACGCGGTGTCCGAAGGTGCCACCTCCCTCCTCTCGAACTTCCCAACTGGAGGGGATGCGTTTTCGGTGGAATTCCCGCACGCGCATCGCGGACTTGCCCAGCGCAGCGCGATCGGCCGGGTCGATCAAGTCGCCGGCTTCCACCATCTCTTCGTTGGTGACTTCGAGTTGTTTGGCGTTCGCAATCTTCGAGCGATCGAACTTCCGCACCAGGGCGAGCAGCTCGGTATCGCCACCTTCGCGAACCTGATCAATGATCTTGCGGACCACTTTTTCGACGTCGCCGGTGTCGGTGTGGCGGCGATCGACCAGACGCGCGAAAGCCTCTTCGAAATCCGGGCTGTCGGTACGCAGGACCGGCACGATTGCCTTCGCGTTGGAACGGCTCGCCATACTCAATTCTCCCGCTTGATTTCGGCTCCGAGAACGCGGAGTTTCTCTTCGATGCGCTCGTAGCCCCGGTCAATGTGATAGACGCGATTCACCACCGTGTCACCCTCTGCGGCGAGCGCAGCGATAATTAACCCCGCCGAAGCCCTTAGGTCCGTCGCCATCACCTGCGCCCCCATCAGCTGTGGGACGCCGCGAATGTGCGCAGAACGGCCAGAAAGAGAGATATCTGCCCCCAGCCGCTGGAGTTCGGAAACGTGCATGAAGCGATTCTCGAAAACCCGCTCGACCACGATGCTCGAGCCCTCGGCAATCGTCAAGATGGCCATCAGCTGGGCCTGCATATCGGTTGGAAAGCCCGGAAACGGCGCCGTAGTCGCCTTCAATGCCTTCACGGGGCCCTCCATCCGGGCCCGCACCCTCCCCGCGGAGGCTTCGACTTCCGCTCCGGCTTCGCGAAATTTCTCGAGTGTAGATTCCATCAACGCGGGTTCGACACCCGTTACGCAGACGTCACCGCCTGTGATGAGCCCGGCGGCGAGCAGGGTGCCGGCTTCGATGCGGTCACCAGCCACCGAGTGCTCGACACCCGTCAGGGACTTGACCCCGCGGATGGTCACGCGATCGCTGCCGGCTCCGAATATTTCAGCACCCATCGCGCTGAGCACGGTCGCGAGTTCCACCACTTCGGGCTCTCGCGCGGCGTTCTCGATCACCGTCTCGCCGCGCGCGAGCGTTGCCGCCATCATGACGTTTTGCGTTCCGTTGACCGTCGTCAGGTCGAACGCCACCCGCCCACCACGAAGTTCAGCGGCCGAGGCCTCCACGTAACCGTGATCGAGTTGAATCTTCGCGCCAAGCGCCGCCAATCCCTTGAGGTGCTGATCGATGGGCCGCACGCCGATCGCGCAGCCGCCGGGCTCAGAAACCCGCGCTGAGCCAAACCGCGCGAGCAAAGGCCCCAGAACCATGAACGAGGCGCGCATCTTGCGGACCAGGTCGTAGGGGGCTTCTTGCTGGTTGAGGGTGGTCGGGTCAATCCGCAGGCTCTGCTCGTCGCCTTCCCAATCCGCGGATGCGCCCAGAGCGCGCAGGATCTCGAGCATCGTCTCAACATCGCGCAGCCGCGGAACATTGCGGAGAATCACCTCGCCGTCGGCCAACAACGCTGCAGCCATCAGCGCAAGCGTCGAGTTCTTCGAGCCCGAAGCCCGAACCTCTCCGCTGAGCGGGGTGCCGCCGCGAATCACGATGCGATCCATCAAATGTTCTCGCTCTCGGGGGCTCGTGGTCTGCGCGCCGAGACGACGCGGGGGCGCGCGGCGAGATCCCGGTGGGTGACAACATCGCCCATGCCGGATTCGCGCAACCAGTGTGCCACGGTTGGCGCCTGGTCGGGAGCCAGTTCCACCGCAAATCCTCCAGCCCGGGCGAGAAAAGCCGGGGCAGCCGCCACCAGTTCGCGAAGCACCGCCAACCCATCCGGGCCCGCAAATAGCGCGACGTCGGGTTCGTGGGCGAGTTCCGGGGCCAGCTCCGATCGCTCGGATTCCGCGAGATAGGGGGGATTCGAGACCACGAGATCGAACTGCCGTCCGACCACGGGCCCAAAGAGATTCCCCTCCATAAACTCGATCCGATCTTCCATTCCCAATTTCCGGGCGTTTTGCTCAGCGACTTTCAGCGCGGCCGGCGAAACGTCGGTGGCCGTGATCCGGGCCCGAGGACGCTCGTGTGCGATCGCGAGCGCCACCGCGCCCGAGCCGGTTCCAATCTCGAGGATCTGCGCGTCGGCGTCGCGCTCGGGCAACAGATCCAATGCAGCCACCACCAGCGTCTCGGTGTCGGGCCGCGGAGACAGAACGTCGGCGGTCACCAGCAGGGAAAGCGACCAGAATTCTTTTCTGCCGACCAGCTGGGCGACCGGAACGCGTTCGTCGGCGCGCCGCCGGACCCACTCGCGAAACGCATCGCGCTCGTCCGGGCTCGCGGGCTTGTCGAAGTCGAGGTAGAGCCGCATTCGATCGACGCCGAGCACGGAAGCCAGCAGGCATTCGGCGTCGAGCCGCGGCGTCTCGATCCCCTGCTCTGCGAAGTATTGGGTGGTCCAGCGCAGCAACTCGAGAATCGTCCAGGTTCGGCTCTTCGGATCCGGAGCCGTCACGCAGAGTCTCCCGCGAATTCGGTTTCGGCAAATTTGCTGCGGACCGCATCCAGCAGTTCATCGAGATCGCCTTCCATGATGGTCGCAAGCCGGTGGAGGGTGATCCCCGCGCGGTGATCGGTGACGCGCGTCTGCGGAAAATTGTAGGTCCGAATCTTCTCGGAGCGCTCGCCGGTTCCCACCTGGGCCCGACGCTCGACCGCTCGGTCGTCGGCCTCCCGCTGAAGTTCCATGTCGTAGAGTTTCGAGCGCAACACCGTGAGCGCCTTCGCCTTGTTCTTGTGCTGGGACTTTTCATCCTGACATTGCACGACGAGTCCGGTCGGGAGGTGCGTGATGCGTATCGCGGAGTCGGTGGTATTGACGCTCTGCCCGCCGGGGCCCGACGAACGGAACCGATCGATCCGCAGTTCGTTGGGATCGATTTCGACATCGACTTCCTTCGCCTCGGGCAGCACAGCAACCGTGACGGTGGAAGTGTGAATGCGGCCCTGGGACTCGGTGGACGGGACGCGCTGCACCCGATGCACGCCGCACTCGTAGCGAAGTCGCCCGAACACCTCCTTGCCAGAGATGCTGACGATGACCTCGCGAATCCCGCCTCCGTCAGTGTGGGAAATCGATAGCGGCTCGATCTTCCAGCCGCGCGTCTCCGCGTAACGGCAATACATCCGATAGAGATCCGCGGCAAACAGCGCGGCTTCGTCTCCGCCGGTCCCCGCACGAACTTCCAGGATCGCGTTCTTTTCCTCGTTGGGGTCCTTCGGAATCAGCAGCAGACGGATCTCGCGCTCCATCGCAACCTGCTGTTCTTCGAGTTCCGCGAGTTCGACCTGGGCGAGTTCGCGCACTTCGCCATCGTCGTCGTCGAGCATGGTCCTGGCGTCTGCAATTGCGGTGAGCAGCTGCCGGTAGCGAGCGCCCGCTTCGGCGAGCGGTCGGACTCGCGAGAGCTGCTTGGCGACGGTCGCGTATTCGGCGGGGACACTCGCAATGCCGGGATCAGCGAGTTGTTCCTCGAGTTGGGCGGCCTTCGCTTCGAAAACCGAAATTTTGTTCAAAAGATCCGACATCGTCCGTCCCAAAACGCGCCACGGCGCTGCGGCCCAACGCCAGGAACCGTCCAACCTGAGGGGCGGTCCAATCTAGGGGGCCATCCAACCCGGGGGGTCGTCCAACCTGGGGAACCGTCCAATCTAGGGGGCCGCCCGACTGGATGCCAATCAGACGCCAATCGGACATCAAATGCAATTGGACGCCAATCGGACGTCAAATGCAATTGGACGCCAATTGCGGGGTGAGAAACGTGCTTCGCTGAACGTCGGAGAAAGGCGCGATCAGGAATTCATCGAGGCGAGAAAATCCTCGTTGGTCTCCGTCGCTTTGACCTTCTCGAGCAGAAACTCCATGGAGTCGACCGCATTCAGCGGCGCGAGAACCTTGCGCAAAATGATCATGCGATTGAGTGTGCTCTCCGGCAACAGCAGTTCTTCCCGCCGGGTCGACGATCGATTGATATCGATCGCGGGATAGGTGCGCCGATCCGCCAGTTTTCGGTCGAGCACGATCTCACTGTTTCCAGTCCCCTTGAACTCCTCGAAGATGACCTCGTCCATGCGAGAGCCCGTGTCGATGAGTGCGGTCCCGATGATCGTGAGACTGCCACCCTCTTCCACGTTGCGAGCCGCACCGAAGAAGCGCTTCGGTTTGTGGAGCGCGTTCGAGTCGACACCACCGGAGAGAATCTTCCCGGAGTGGGGAACGACGGTGTTGTGGGCTCGCGCCAGGCGCGTGATCGAGTCGAGCAGGATCACGACGTCGCGCTTGTGCTCCGTCATACGCCGCGCCTTCTCGATCACCATGTCGGCAACCTGTACGTGGCGGGTGGCGGGCTCATCGAAGGTCGACGAAATCACTTCGGCCTTGACGGTGCGCTGCATGTCCGTGACTTCCTCGGGCCGCTCGTCGATCAGCAACACGATGAGGACGACTTCGGGATGGTTTTCGGCGATTGCGTTCGCGATGTCCTTGAGGATCATCGTCTTTCCCGCCTTCGGAGGCGACGTGATCAGAGCGCGCTGGCCCTTCCCGATCGGCGCGATCAGATCGATGATGCGGGTGGTGATGCCACCGCTCGGTGCCTCGAGGTTGAACTTCTCCTCCGGATAGAGCGGAGTGAGGTTGTCGAAGAGAATCTTGTGGCGCGCCGCTTCCGGCGCCTCGAGGTTGATTTTGTTGACCTTGAGGAGCGCAAAGTAGCGCTCGCCCTCTTTCGGCGGCCGAATCTGACCGAGCACCGTATCGCCAGTCCGCAGACTGAAGCGTCGAATCTGCGACGGCGAGACGTAGACGTCGTCCGGCCCGGCGAGATAGTTCTGGTCCGGAGCGCGCAGAAATCCGAATCCATCCGGCAGGGTCTCGAGCACGCCTTCCGCGTAGATCTTGCCTTGATTCGCGGTCTGGGCCTTCAGGATCTCGAAGAGCAGGTCCTGCTTGCGCAGTCCGGCCGCGTTCTCGACCGTGAGCGACTCGG
>Ga0209987_10002210_pt1 | contig 10758 bp, 8 predicted proteins | sample N074metaG_FD_182134 | JGI IMG/M metagenome (GOLD analysis project Ga0209987, IMG submission 182134) | Deep subsurface microbial communities from Kermadec Trench to uncover new lineages of life (NeLLi) - N074 metaG (SPAdes) (version 2) | ecosystem: Environmental > Aquatic > Marine > Ocean trench... | reverse complement strand
TCCCCTCTCTTAAGTTTGGTTCTCCAATTTTAATACAATTAATAGCAGAGATCAGCTATCGCAACGCCAAAATTGCCTTATAATATAGAACTCACATTAAAAAAGTTCTTGTATGGATTTTTGCTCTAGGTTTTTCCCAATAGAACAGAATTCCTTGAGTTAAAAAAATGAATTCCGCGCAACTGAAAAAAGTTGATCTTTTAAAGGACTTGCCTGAGGCCACCCTCGAGACTTTGGCCAATCTTTGCCAGTGGGTAACGATCGGTCCCAAAGAAATTCTGTTTAATGATGGCGATCCCGGCGACAAGATGTTTGCCGTCCTGGAGGGTGAACTGGCCGTAATCAAGGATGGCGAGAAGATTGCCCAGATACACCCGGGAGAAGTGTTTGGGGAAATGGCGTTGATAGAATCGAAAAACCGCGCCGCCAGGGTTCAATGCATAACCTCCTGCCGACTGCTGGAAATCACTAAAACCCAATTTTACTCGCTTTTGGCCACAGACGATAATTTTTTGCTGGCTCTTTTGCAAACTCTGTCAGAACGTTCCCGTGGGAACATCCGTGATCTCGCTCTGGGCCATAGAAAGAAAAAAGCCCAGGAAAAAATCTCCGAGCACCTCCATCGTATTCTGGATGAATCTCCTAATGAGATTTACATCCTCGAATCCCCCAACCATTCTTTGGTCCGGATCAATGCTATGGCGCAAATCAACCTGGGCTATGCGCCCGAGGAAATAGCCCGGATGAATTATTTTGATGTGATCCAAAACCTGGACCATGAGCGCTTTGAACAGATGCTCAAACCTTTGCATGAGGGCAGAAGGACGTCCGTCACCCATCAGGGAGTTCATAAAAGAAAAAATGGGGCCGAATACAAAACCAATATTCGGATACAGCTACTGGAAACGGAGGACAAAGCTTTTTATGTGGTGATGGTTCAAGATAAAACTGAGAACCAATTGATGCAGGAAACCATCAAGACGCTAGCGAATTACAATTCTTTGACGGGGCTTCCTAATCTGAATCTGGCCAAAGACCGGTTGGGCATGGCCATTTTTCAAGCCAAGCGTTACCACCGGAAAATCGCGGTTTTAATCATCAACATAGACAATTTTAAAACCATCAATCATTCGCTGGATTCCAACGGCGGCGAGCTGTTATTAAGAGAAATAGGGAAAAGGCTCAGTGCCTGTTTACGCGATGAGGACACAATAGCCCACCTGGAAGGTGAGGAGTTTTTATTAATTCTGCCCGGCACCCACCATCAACAAAGCACCACCGTTCTGGCCCCGAAAGTTCTCAAAGCTCTGGAACCGCTGTTCACGGTGGGCGCCAAAGAGATCAATGTTTCGACCACCATCGGGATATCTATATATCCAGAAGATGGCCAAGACCCAAACACGCTCATCAAAAATGCCGATGCCGCCATGTTCAGAGCAAAACAGGCGGGCAGTAACAATTTCGAGTTTTACAATCCCGCTTTTTTGGAATTAGCCACCCGGCAAATGAGCATCGAAAGTGACCTTCGCAAGGCCCTCGATCAGGAGGAATTTTTTCTCTATTACCAACCGAAAATCGAATGCCAGACTGAAAATTTAGTCGGCTTGGAAGCGCTCATTCGTTGGAAACATCCTGACAAGGGTTGGATTCCGCCCTGCGATTTCATTCCTATTGCTGAAGAGAATCGTTTTATATTACGCATTGGCGAATGGGTCATAAAAACCGCTTGCGCCCAATTAAGTTTTTGGAAATCCAACAACCTAAACGTTGGCAGTGTGGCGGTCAATATTTCCGGGCACCAGTTCAACCAATCAAATTTAGTTCAGTTTATTAGCGACACCCTGGAAAGATACTCCGTTTCGCCGGATTGCCTAGAATTGGAGTTCACCGAAACCATCCTCATGGAACATTCCAGCGAGGCGATCTCCAAGCTGAAGGCCTTGAAAGAATTGGGAGTCAAATTATCTATTGACGACTTTGGCACGGGCTATTCTTCACTCACTTATTTAAAGAACATGCCTGTTGATCATCTGAAAATTGATCAATCGTTCGTGAAAGATTTGGATCAGGAGGCCAACCAGGCAATCGTTCAAACCATCATTTCTCTAGCCCACTCCCTCAAAATGAAAACCATTGCCGAGGGGGTGGAAACGGTTGAGGCCAAGGATTTCTTGACTTCGCTCGGCTGTAATATTATGCAGGGCTACTTGTTTAGTCCCGCACTGCCGCATGAGGAAGTCATCAAAAAGTTTCTGATTCCCACCGCAAAGGTTTAAACCTGCCGTAAAATTAATGGGATTGAGTTTTTTTCTCTCACCAAACAATCCCTCAAATCTTTCTCACGCTTTCCGCAAAAGAATATTCTCAGACGGTCGGCTCTGAAGGCCAATGAAATCCTTTCTTTGATGGCAACCTTGGTCTTCCCAGAAAGACTCAAAATTTTTATAAGTCAATGAAATTATTGCGAATACGGGGTTTTCATGGTAAATTATAATATCATCCAATAAATAGAACTTTTGCCCCTAACAGCATAGGAAAGGTTACGTGGACGCAGCTTCCCTGATTGGCATTATATCCGGCTTGTCTTTGATCATCGGCGCCATTTTTCTCGGCGGAGATTTTCAAAATTTCATCAATGTCCGGGGAATGATGATTGTGCTGGGAGGCACCCTGGCCGCCACTCTCATCACATTTCAGTTTAAAGATGTTATCGCCGCAGTCGTGGCGGCATTTTTTGTATTTTCCGAAAAAAAATTAGACCCCAACGACATGGTGGAGACCATGATCGAATTGTGTACCATCAGTCGCCGCCAGGGCTTAATCGCTTTAAGCCGTTTGGAAATAGAGGACGACTTACTACGCAAAGCCTGCAATTTAATTGCCGACGGATCCAAGGAGGATTTGATTCGCGACACCCTGAATATAGAAATCGAATCCATGAAGCAAAGGCATTATGTAGTTCAGGATGTCTTCCGAAAAATGGCCTTATACGCTCCTTCCTTCGGCATGATGGGGACGCTGATTGGATTGATCCAGATGTTGCGCCAACTTTCGAATCCTGAGACGATCGGCCCCTCCATGGCCGTGGCTCTACTGACAACGTTCTATGGCATGTTTCTGGCCACCCTGATTTTCCTTCCAATCGCGGGAAAATTGAAGGATCGAACGCTGGTGGAGGTAATCAATCTAGAAATCATTTTTGAAGGAGCGATATCCATATTGGAAGACAACAACCCGGTTTTTGTTTATGAAAAACTTTCATCCTACATCCCGGCTAAAAAGAGGCGACCGAGGAGGCCGGTCATTACTAAAAGATGAGCACATGGTCTTCCTGGAACTGGCAACGATTCCAGCGAATACTTTTCTTTTGGTGGGATTCAGACGGATATGAGCCATGCCAACTAAAGACAGCATAGAAAGAGTCAGAGAACAGCTCAGAATTAAAAACGCGGAGCTGAAAAAACTGGACGCGGACAAAGCCCGGGACGAGGTCAAACTCAAGCATCTCATGGCGGTGACCAGCAAAAAGATCGGGGATCTTGAACAACAGGTACACGAAAAAACGGAGCAGATCAAATATCAGAAATCCATAGCGATCGACCGTCCCCCCACCCCATCAAGCAAGCCTCCTGTCAAACATCTGCCGATCATCCATGAACCCTTGATGGGAAAATCCCCGGAAATGGAAGTGGGGAATCAAGTCATGCAAACGCTCAAGGAACTTCGGGAAAAGCATCAAAGCCTCACTCACCGGCTCGTAACTGAAAAAAAAGAGAAAGAACGTCTGGCCAGGGAAAAATCCTTACTGGCCAAGGAAATTCGACGCCTGCGCGATGATCCCACGCCCAGGGATATGGTCAAGACCAAAAACGCTTCCATTGAATCCCTCACTCAGGAATCCGATGAGCATTATAAAAAACTACTTAAAGAAAAAGACCGACTGATCAATACGTACGAGCAACTGATTGTGACCAGCGAAGGAAAGTCGGAGAGCATCATAACGGACGATGTCATCATTGAAATCACCAAAGAAATTAAAAAACTCCGTGAAGAAAAAGAGGACGCGGACAAAAAGATTCAATTGCAAAAGAAAAAATTCAAAGTTCATTTGGAGCATGAGGTAAAAAAAATCGAAGGCAATCTTGGAAAAAAGTTGAGACGCGCCCAACACAGCCGCAAAAAGATTTCCAATTTTACCGAAGAAGTCCGGGATGAAGGAACTCCACTATGGATGGTCACCTATGCCGACATGGCCACTCTTTTACTTACATTTTTTATTCTTTACTATTCACTGGCTTCCATCAATATGAAAAAATTTAAAGAGGCTATAATGGGAGAGGAGTATGCCAGCATCGGCCTTTTGGAGCTTTTGGACGCGGTGGAGTCCAAAGACAGCATAGAGATATTGACGGGGATGAAAACAGATGACATTCTTGCAGATATCAAGAACGTTGCCGAGCAGGAAACCATGAGCTCTGTCATGGAAGTGTCCAATGACAGATCAAAGATTATCGTACGAGTACCGGGTCAAACATTGTTTGAACCGGGGAAAGCTCTCTTAAAATTGGAAACCAGCAAAGCCGTTTTGACAGAAATCATCAGGATCATTGACAAATATCCCCGATATAAAATCAGCATTCAGGGCCATACCGATGATTCACCTATTTCAACTTTGCAGTTTCCCACCAACTGGGAATTGTCGTCTGCCCGGGCAACCGCGGTTCTCAGATATTTTATTGATAAAAACATAGATCCCAGACGGTTGACGGCAACGGGCTACGGAGAAATTTTCCCAATCGCCAGCAATCAAACGGAAATGGGTAAAGCCACCAACAGGAGAGTGGAATTTGTTTTGGAAAAAGAAAAATAAAAAGGACGAGAAATCTTTACGGATCCACAAGGTGCCAGACGATCCGCGGCAGGCCTTTCGCGTCGTTCCAGATCCCGAAGAACCCATCAATCTGGATGTCGGCGGAAAATCTGTAACGGTCACAGAAATCAGTTCCAACGGTCTGGCCTTTCTAAATGAAGGTTTCTCAGGCAATGAAGTTTTCAAGGTGAAGATATTTTTGCCCAAAATATTCACTGAAATCTCCGCCAGCCTGAAAATCCTAAGAGTGGATTCGGAGGGAGTCTGCGTTTGCCTGCTCAAGGACATGGACGCGAACGCGGAAGATGCCATTCACCATTACGTTTTGTTACGCCAAAAAGATGACTTGCAATCCAGAAACATCTGATTTCCACGGGCCGTGCCCCGACCTTTTCTAATGGACAACTCTACGGATCCCATTTGGTCGCAAAACGAATTGAAATTGATCAACGAGGTGGATGTATTTCTACACAAACCCACCATCATGAAAAATGTGGAGACCCGCCTGCTTCAACTGAAAGAGTCCCTGGCGGCACATTTGGCGGAGAATTCCAGGAGTTATCCACCTGGCACGGACCTGGTCAAGGGGCAGATCGCGCGCGGAGAAAATCATAAAGGTTTCCCATTCCTCTCCCTCGACATTCCTCAAAATTTCTCCAAGACAGAATTTTTCACTTACCGCACCCTATTCTGGTGGGGACATTATCTGGCTTTTTCACTTTTGTTGAAGGGTCCAAGAATACCGGATTACCTGAAATGCCTTTTAAAAAACCGGCAACAACCGGGCGGTGAGGGGATATTTGTGGCGAGAAACACCAGCCCATGGGAATGGGAATGGACCGAAGAAAATTATTCTTCGGTCCATCAGATTCCTGAGGAAGAAATCCAGACGGTTGTTAACGGCATAGGGTACATCAAGCTCGTGAGGTTTTTTTCTTTAGCGGAACCCTCCTTCCCCAGCCTGGACTGGGCCGCCACCGGGGTTCAAACCTACCGCGAATTAATAGCGTTGGTCATGGACTGAGTTTTTAACATCAGGCATCAAGAAATTTTTCCACCTTGGCTTTAGCGTCTTTCAGAATCGAATGACCGTCCCCTAACAATAGAGATTCAAAATCCAACTCCCGCAGAACGTTCAACCCTGCTTTAGCTTTATCGACATCCTTAAATTTTTCTGGCGGCAACATATTGACTTCACCCTCAACTTTTCCTATCAAGGCATCTCCGACAATTAAAATCTTACGGTCTTGGATATAAAACGCCGACTCGCCTGGAGATTTCTGATCCGGTATATGGACCACCCGAATTCCTCCAAATAATTGGTCGCCCCCTTTGCAGGTCTTGTCACTTTTGGAATCAAGAAGATCTCGGTCCTTCTCATTAATGTATATAGGGACGGGAAATAGCTCCTTCAACTCCTGGGACGACCGGTCATGATGCACATTGGTCAGCAGGATGGCCTTGATCGGGGTTGAAATATTAAGCGCCACCAATTCCTTCAGGTCACGCAACCCTTTGCCACTCAGGTGGGGGGGGTCAATGATGACAGCGTCCTTCTGGTGAATCACGAAATAACCATTGAAGTTCAATTGTCTTTCTTCATTAAACTCCGACCATGAATAAATTTTAGGAAGCACTTCCTTTAAGATCGACATGAACAAACCTCATTTCACATTAAGATTAAATAGAATGAATATAAATCAAGGGATGCATCCATAGAACATTTTTTACAGGAACCACCGATAGACGCTCCGGCCTGATACTTTTCAGGTAAACCATCTCGTGCGCCGAGCCCGGAATGGGTGAAACGCGGCTTTCTGGAATATGGAGCGGAGTGGGAGTCATAAAACTTTTTCGACGCTTGTTAATGAAGGATGTGGATGAACCGGTGGCAGGTTTCAGAAAATTTGCCGGGTCCATCCCCGCTTCATTTTTGACCACCATTCTAACCTGAGGCGGCTGATTTTGAACCCCGACAATAAATATATTCCTGATTGCTTTATTCGGGTCTCCCAGGGAGTCGAATACCGCAATGTCGGTCTTTTTTAACACGGGAACCATGGCGCCTTCTTCTATTTTTATGGCGTAGGAACTTTCTGGCAAACCCTCCTCCAATGGCAAGTCGATTTCCGAAACCCGTTGCAAACCCTCCCGGGTTTTCCCGGCCTCCGGAACACCGCACGGTTCAGTTAAAATTTGAAATAATGGGACGCGCATTTTATCGGCCAATTTTCAAAAAATCCACCTGATCCAAATTAAAATATTTTAATTATTTATATTCTACGTTTTTCTATTAAAAATGAGAAAATATATTCTTCCTGAAACCACTCCCCTATAGTATTGTCCCGGCAAAGGTGGCTGACATTCATAGCGGATTTTTCAACGGAACGAATGGATTACGAAGAAAGTCTGGATTATCTTTTCTCTTTGGCAGGCCGAGGCATCAAACTTGGCCTGAGCAATACCTCGGCCCTACTCGGCCATTTTGGTAATCCACACCACAAAGTTCCGGCTATCCACATTGCAGGAACCAACGGCAAGGGGTCCACCGCGGCGTTTGTTGAGTCGATTCTTCGTGCCGCAGGTTTTCGGACAGGGCTTTACACCTCCCCTCATTTACTGGACTTTCGAGAACGCATTCAGATCGACCGCCAACCCATCGCGCGTGATGCCATGGTTCCCCTCATCACCCGTGTCCGACAAGCCGCCGAACAATTGGAGATTGACGTCACTTATTTTGAATTCAGCACGGTGATGGCGTTTCTGTATTTTTCGGAACAAGAAGTTGATTGGAACATTATTGAAGTGGGCCTGGGAGGGCGGCTGGATTCCACCAACCTGTGCCAAGCCAAAGTTTGTATCATCACCTCCCTATCCCGGGACCACGAAGATCAATTAGGCTCCGATTTAAAGCATATTGCTTTCGAGAAAGCCGCCATCATCAAGCATCCGACAACAGTGGTGTCCGGAGTTAAGGATAAAATCCTTTTAGAAGTCATCCAAAAACAGGCCCAGAAAAACAAGGCCCAATTGGTCAGTATTGAACGGGACTTCCAGGTGGCTGTAAAATCCTGCCCAGAGGATATTCTGGAATTCGATTATGCATCTGAAAACTCCAGCTTTGAAGGGCTCAAAATTTCCCTTCTGGGCCCCCATCAAGCGGAAAACGCCTCGCTGGCGGTTGCCGCCTGCCGGGCACTGCCAGCGTTAGCCTCAAAAATTCCTGAAAAAATCATCCGTAGCGGCTTGGCGAGTGCCCGCTGGCCTGGTCGTCTGGAAGTGATCTCCCGAAGCCCTGTGGTCATTTTGGATTGCGCCCACAATCCAGCGGGTTTCCGGGCTTTAGCCCAGGCTTTAAAGAGTCATTTTCCAAAAAAACGCTGTATTTTGGTCCTGGGGATCATGAAAGACAAACAAGTATCAGAAATCACTGGAATAATCCCATTATTTGCCGATTATATCATTGTGACCCGGCCCCATCAGGAGAGAAGCGCTGATCCTGCTATTGTGCGCGACCAGCTGGCAGGATTTTCCAAGCCTGTTGAAATAGTCGATGAAGTTTCTCAAGCGGTCCTTGCCGCCAAAAGGCTGTCCAAACCAGAGGACTTGATATGTATCACAGGCTCTATATTTACCATTGCGGAGGCCAAACAAAGCCTTGAAGATAAATGTGTTAGTTAAGAATTTTGGGCTGTTTGTCCTATCCGTATTCCTGCTCGGGACCGGCTTTCCCTCCACAATTATAGCGGAAGACCTCCCCGATATGAAAAAACGGCGGCCTTCGGTTCTGCCGGCTTTGAACTCGTCCTCCCCTGCAAAGGAGCGGACAGACCCGATTTTTGTCTCTGCCGACCAGATGATTCAATTGCAAAACAAAAATCTGGTGAAAGCCACGGGCCATGTTTTGGTCCGTTATGGCAAAAGAACCATTCGCTCCAGGGAAATAATCGTCAATACTGCAACCGGCCAGGGGGAGGCCCATGGTGGCGTCATCATGACCGCGGAAGATGGCACCGTTTTACGTGCGGAGCGTGCTCAATTCAACCTTAAAACCAAAAAAGGCCGATGGTTTGATGTTAAAGGCAAGATAGCAGGTATTTATTACGTTTCCGGGAAAGAGGTGCGCAAAATATCCGAGGGCCATTTCCAGACCAAAGATGTCTCCTTGACCACCTGCACCGGTGATCTGCCGGATTGGACCATCGAAACCTCGGAAGCCGATCTAATCATCGAGGACCGTGCGCTTTTCAAGGGCGGAATTTTTAAGATCAAAAATATACCGATCCTTTATATTCCGCTGGGCTACATCCCCATGGTGACCAAACGCAAAAGCGGTTTTTTGACTCCCCGTTTAGGGGTCAGTAGTCTGGACGGGGTCACGGTGGGCAATCGATATTTCTGGGCCATCAATCCTCAATGGGATGCCACCCTGGGGGTTGAATATATTGAAAAAAGAGGGGCCCGCGGTGCCCTTGAAATCCGCTACGCCACCAGCAAAACCACCTGGGGCCAGTTTTATGGCACCATTTTGGATGACAATCTGACGGGCAACACTTTTTGGAAAATCGACGCCACGCATCATCAGAATTTGCCGCTGGGCTTTAAATTGAACGCCAAAATCGATGGCACTTCCGAGGACAGCTTCAATAAAACTTTCGCTAATCAGACCGAAAGCCGAACCCGCCGGAGTTCTGATTCCTATGCGTCTTTTTTCAAAACCTGGTCCAACAGCACCTTCGATATCCTCGCCCGTTATCAGGAAAGCGAGGAAGCGACCACGGACGACTCATTAGGCCTGCTTCCCACAGTGACCTACAAAACTCAACCCATCGCCATCGGCGGCACTTCATTTATTTTTAATCAGGAAACCAGTTATTCTCATTTTCTGGTGGACCTCGACACCGACCCGGTAGTCGATAATTTTGAGGGGGTGCAACGGGCGGACATCCACCCACAAGTGTCCCTGCCGATCAACCTCGGCAACTGGATGCGATTCACACCACGGGCGGGAGTCCGGGGAACTTATTACAGTAAGGGCATTCGGGAAAACATGGTGACCGGAACCAACACTTTCCATAGCGGATTTTCCAGAGAATTGATCGACCTCAACGCCACTCTGGAGGGACCCAAATTCAACAGAGTTTTTTTATCGGGCAACCCGCGTACCGCCCGTTTCAAGCATGTCATAGAGCCACGAATCAAATATCAGTACATCCCCAATATGGATCGAGCCGACCGGGCTAAAATCATATTGATCGATGCCATCGATGACTTGAACTACACCCATCAGATCAATTACTTCCTGACTCAAAGGCTGCTCAAAAAAGGAAATGACGGAACTGTCGTTCAAATCGCCCAATTCGAGATCAGCCAGGGCTACGATATTATTGAGACCACACGGCTGGCAAATCCCATGACCCCCCGGCGTCCGCTCACCAATCTGCGATTTGACCTGGACAGCCGATTCACAGATTATTTGATGCTCAATTTCGACACCGAATATAATGTTTATGACGGGGTACTGGAGACCGTTAATTTCGACGTGGGTGTGAAACCCACCGATTGGATGATGTTGATTGTTGAAAGACGGGCGGTCCATCGCCAGTCCACTTCGATTCTGGGAACCGTGGCGCTGGGTTTGCCCAAGGGCTGGAATATAAAATACAGCACCCGTTTCGATGAGTTCCGGGAAGAAATTCTCGAACACAATGCCCAGCTCACTTTTAATAATTCATGCGTGTGTTGGGGATTTATACTGGACTTTATCCGCAGAAATAATTTCGACAACGACATACGAACGACGGAAACCAAGCTTCTGTTCAGCATACAATTACGCGGCCTGGGAGATTTCGATGGCACCCGTGGGGAATCGTTTCTGCATCGAACAT
>Ga0209987_10002208_pt1 | contig 10760 bp, 11 predicted proteins | sample N074metaG_FD_182134 | JGI IMG/M metagenome (GOLD analysis project Ga0209987, IMG submission 182134) | Deep subsurface microbial communities from Kermadec Trench to uncover new lineages of life (NeLLi) - N074 metaG (SPAdes) (version 2) | ecosystem: Environmental > Aquatic > Marine > Ocean trench... | reverse complement strand
CACAGCGCTGATCGACGACGACGACGACGAATGGGACGAGGACTGGGACGACGATGATGATGCCGACGACCATCAACGTCGAAAGAGGAAGAGGTCCCGTGACTCGTGAGTAACGGCGGCGACAACGCCCGGCAGGCCCGGCTGCTTTCGGAGGAGTCGATCCCGCACCTGGTGAGCCGCTCGCAGCGCGGCTCACTGCCGTGTTTCGCCGAACTCGTCAAGCGGTTCGAGGGCCAGCTTTTTAACTTCCTCGTCCGCCGCACCGCGACGACGCACGATGCCGAGGATATCACCCAGGACGCGTTCGTTCGGGCGTGGCAGCGGATCGATCAGTACGACCCGCGATGGCAGTTCTCGACGTGGCTGTTCACGATCGCCCACCGGCTGGCGATCACGCAGGGCCGCCGTCGGCACCGCGAAGTCGGCTGGTCCGACGCCAGGGAACAATGCACCGTCGACCACGACGATCCGGGCCGCGCCGTCGCCGACCGCGAATCGTGCGGTCTGCTCTGGGAGACCGCCGAACGGATCCTGACCGAGTCACAGCGGACAGTGCTGTGGCTGCGGTACGCAGAGGAGTTGTCGAACAGGGACATCGCCCGCGTGCTGGGCAAGACGCAGATCAGTGTCCGCGTAACGCTGTTTCGAGCCCGCGAGGCGTTGGCGAACCATGAGCAACTGGACCGCGCGCGTCGGCTGCGCGATACCGTACCATGTGATACCGGGCAGGCGGCGGGGTTGACCGAGACGCTCGCAGGAGACCTGGCATGTTGAACTGGTTTGATCGAATGGCCTTCGTCTGGAACACCGAAACTCGCATACGGCGGCGGCGGGTGGAACGCCGGCTGCGGGCCGAGGTTGTGGCCACGCGTCTTGAGCCTTCGCCGGGACTGCGGCGGCGAACGATCGCGGCGCTCAACGACATCGCCAACGATCCGGTGTCGCTGTCCGCCTCACCGCGCACCGCCTGGACCTCCTATGTCGTGGCGTTGCTGACCATGATCGTGCTTGGCGCACTCGCCGTCCGACTGGGTGTCACTGCCGGGCCTGTTCAGCAGCCCGTGGCGGAGCCCCGGTCGATTCTCGCCGGCTTTGACACCTCGGGCTTCGACAGGCTGATCCGCACGCAACTGCAGGGGCTCGAGGGCACCTGGGAGTCATCGCTGCCCATGGAAGCGAAGCTCATCGCCGCCGACGCCCGTAAGGCGGGTGAGTATGTGCTCGCGACGCTGCCGCTACCGTCGATGTGGACCCTCACGGGTCCCGGCGGATAGGTTCCTCTTTGACGGATAGGGCGGAGCCCTGATCCGTCAAAGAGAACCCAACAGGCCCTCCAGGGCCTCACGGGTCTTGTCCGCGTCAATCCAGTTCTGCCGCGAAACGACCATCCCGTCGGCATCGATCACGAAACCACGGTTGGGGTGTCCGCCATAGGCCTCGGTGATCTTGTTGTCGATCCCGTCGACGAGCACCATGGCCTTCAGGTTCATCTTCCGGCGACAGATCTTCGCGCACTCCAGGCGCTTCTCGAAGGACACGTGCTGCGGCACCTCGATGCCCTCGCGCCGGTTGATCCCGGCGACGTGGCCGTCGACGGGGTGGGCCTCCTTCGTGTAGACAAGCACCCAGTGGACGCTGTCACCGAACCGGGTCTGCAGCGTCTGGAGCGGTTGGACCTGTCGCCGGAAGACCGGGCAGGTGTAGCTGCCGAACTCAATGACGACGGGCTTGCCGCGAAGCGACGCAAGAGTCACCGTTTCGCCGGTGACACCGGTCAACTCGAACGCCGGAGCCGCATCGCCCGGTTTCGGCCCGCTCCCTCCCCCGTCGGCTCGTCCCGCGCCTCGACGACCCCTGCCGCGTTTCATCCGGAGGTCCAGCTGCGACGCGCAGGCATCCCAGGCTTCGTACTGGTCAAGGCGAAGCAAGCCGCGGCAGGACTCGAGGAAACCCGCGTTGAGCGCATCGATCATCTCGGCGGCGAGCTCACGGGCATTCCGCATGTCCTGGCGATTGAACGCTCGTTGCCCGTCGGGCCGACCATCCTCGCCGCGAACGGCCCCCAGTGCGTCGCGCATGACGGTCCTCTGGTCCTTCCTCAGCTTCGTGTACTGGGAGAGGATCAACGCTTCCTGTTGCTCGGTCGGCTCGACGGCCGCCCTGATCGCCTGCAGCGTTTCGTCGTGTTGGGGATCAATCCGGACCTCACGAGAGCGTCGGTGACGTTCGCCTGGCGGCGGCATCCCGCCATCGCCGGACTGGGCCAGCGCGGGTCCGCCGGCAAAGATCGTTGCGAGTGAGATCGTGACGATGAATCGGGTTCGTGGCATCGTGGGTGGCTCCTTCTTGCATCGGCGGTCTTCTCGTAATACGCAGCCGGGCCGTCAAAACGTCCCTACGTAGTATTGTTTCCCCGGCTGCGGAGCCAGAACCAGCCTGCCCAGCCGGCGATATGCACGGCGACGATAAGCCAGAAGACAATGAGGTAGCTGACCTTACCGCGTTTGTGGCGAAAGACCCGTTGGGCCACCAAGGCCCCGGGAAAGCCGCCCATCAGCTCCAGCAGATGCAGTGTCGCCTCCGGGGTCCGCCACCGGCCGCGTCGCGCCGCACGCTTGTCAATCCCGTAGACGAAGAAGGTGATTACGCTCGCAACGGCGTACACGATGAGGACCAGCAGGACTGTATTCACGCAATGATCTTACGCTGCAATCAGATACCGGTTGCGACCGGCGGACTTTGCGGCGTACAAAGCCTTGTCAGCCCGCTCGAAGAGCTCGCCGACGGTCTCTGCTGACGACGGGTTGAATGTCGCGGCCCCGACGCTCACGGTCACCCGGCCGTGGCCGTTGTGCTGGTGAGGAATGTTCATCGCCGCAACACGTTCGATCATCCGCGCGACCGGGATCTTGACGCTCTCGCTATCGGCACCGCTGAGCAGAGCGACGATCTCCTCACCACCGTAGCGGGCGATGATGTCACTGGGGCGTACCGCCGAGCGGAGGGCATCGGCGACCTTCCTGAGCACCACGTCGCCGGCGGCGTGACCGTACGTGTCGTTGTATTGCTTGAACTTATCCAGGTCGATGATGCATAACGCGTAGGACGCCCCCGTGGCCGTGGCGCTGGCGTACAGGTCGTCGTGTACGTCGTCGAACGCCGCGCGATTGAGGATCCCCATGAGCTTGTCGGTGCGGGCCGCGACGACAAGTTCCTCTTCGGTCTGGGCAACACCGGCTAGCCGGCGATGGCTTTCCAACGCGGCGGCGGTCATCCTTCGCTTGTGACGCGACAACGCTTCCAAGACGCGCTGTCGGAGAACCTGTCCCTTGAACGCGTCGTGTTTCGTGATGAAGTCGATCGCGCCGCCGCGAAAGTCGCTGATCACGACCTCCGGATCCGAACTCGTCGAGAGACCGATGATCGGGGTGGTCAGCAACCGTTCTTCCATACGCTCCAGCACCTCGGAGCCGTGACCGTCCGGAAGGTTGTGGTCCAGCAGGATGAAGCTGAACTTCTCTTGGGCGAGGACGCGGCAGGCGTCCTTGACGGTGTGCACGAAGGTGACGGTCATCGTGCCGCGTCCGCCACGACCGAGACAGTCCTCGATCATCTCACAATGGTCGAGCTCATCTTCGATGACCAGGACGCGATACGTCGGTTCGTTTTTGTGTTCGGTCATGCCGCTCGCCGCCCCCTCTTGCCGTAGCCGGTCGCTGCCAGCGGCAGCTCCATCACGGCGGTCGTCCCGTGCTCGCCGTCGGATTCCAGCCATACGCGTCCACCCATGGCCGTCACGTACCGGCGGACGAGCGACAAGCCCAGCCCGGTTCCGTCGGTCCCGGCCGAGGCACGACGGAACGGCTGAAAGACCTCGTCCAGAAGCGCCGGGGCGATTCCCGGTCCGTTGTCCTTCACGGTCAGCCGGGCAAACTTGCCTTGCACGTCGAGCTGTACGACGACCTCGCCGGCGGTGTCGGCGTCGATGTACTTCACCGCATTACCGATGAGGTTCGTCAGCACGCGGACCATGAACTTCCGATCGCCAAGAACCTTGCACGCCGGCGTGTTCCCGACCGGGCAGTCGATGCGAACGCCTTTTCGCTCGGCCTGCGGCTGCAATTCCTCCAGGACCACCCGGACCCGCTCACACAAGTCAACGGGCGCCGTCTCGAACTCCTCGGTCCCCATGCGGGCGTAGACCATGAGGTCGTCGAGCATCGCCACCATACGCTGCGCCGAGGTGCGGATCCGATCCATCCACTTCACCTGGTCGGGCGACGCGCCGTCGAGCCGGTGCTCCAACGCGTCGACACCGCCCGTGAGACTCGCCAGCGGCGTCTGCAGGTCGTGCGTCATCGCATAGCAGAGCCGAAGGATTTCCTGGTTGCGGTGTTCGAGCTCCAGGGTGATCTGCTCGTGTTGCTGCTGGACGCGAGCTGTGTGACCGACCAGCAGCATCACACAACCGACAATGAAAACGCTCACGAGCAGAGCGTCGGCGAGTATCCACAACGCCAGGCCGCCGACCAGGAGCCCGATCACGATGATGAAGAATTCGCGGTTCCTGGTACCGAAAGTCATCGTCGTTTTCCCGCATCGCACACTGGGTCTTATAACCACCCGAGTACACCCCACTCCGTCTGGAGTTATCGTCGAGAATGGCGTGTGGTTTAAGGGACTGCCTGGCAGCCCGTTGAAGAAGTCATTCGGGCTGCTAGATGATCGGCTGGACGAGCGAATGAATGGCCGCCCGCAGTGTTTCACCGTCCACCGGCTTCAGGAGCACGCGATAGCCGCGGAGTTCCTCTGGAAGCATGTCAACGTTGCTGAAACCCGTCACAAAGACGAATGGACAGCCTCGGTAGAGCAGTGCCCGGGCAACCGGCGCACTTGTGCCCGGGCTCAGTGCGATATCGAGCACCGCGGCATCCAGGGGCGTGTTCTTGGCCAGATCGCACGCTGCCTCGACGGTGGAGACGGGGCCGGCCACGTCGCAGCCGGCCTTTACCAGGACCGCACGCAACGACTCGGCGACGTCAAAGTCGTCTTCGACGACCAGGACCCGAAGTCCCTTGATATCGCAGGTCATACCGGCGTCCCTTGTCCATTCCCGATCGCTTCGACAAGCGGGACGGCGATGGAGCATCGGACACCCGACGGATCGAAGTCGAGGCTCGCCTCGCCCTGGAGTTGGTACGCGATCATCCGCTCGATGAGCATGGTCCCGCGACCGCGCCGGACGGGACGTGACACCGTCGGGCCGCCTGTTTCGCGCCACGCCAGCCGAAGCTCCGCCGGGTCGCCCTCGACACATTCCCATTCTACGGACACCTGCCCTGCGCTGTTGGTCAGAGAACCATACTTGGCGGCGTTGACCGCGAGTTCGTGAACGGCCATGCAGATCGGTGTGGCGATCGCGGCCGGCAGCATCAGATCGGGTCCGGTGAGCTTGATGCAGTCCGGCGTATCCCGTCGGTAGGGGTCCAGCACGCGCGCGAGCATCTCCTGAAGCTGCACGCCCTCCCACCGAGCTTCGGCAAGCATCTCGTGAGCAATACCCATCGAGCGGATCCGACCGGTCAACGCGGATTCGAACTCCTCGATCGACTCGGATCGATCGGCGGTCTGTTGCGCGATGGAAATAACCGCGGCGAGATTGTTCTTCACGCGGTGGTCGAGTTCCTGCACCATCAGGGCCTGTCGCCGCTCCGCCTGCCTCCGGTCGGTGATGTCCTGGGAGACGCCCATGATCCGCACGACGGTCCCGTCCGAGTCCTTCAGCGGCACGAAGCTGGACGCAAACACACGCGGTGGCTCCTGCATCGTTGCCGTGAACTCGAATTCGACGGACGCACCGGCGAACGCGGCCTCCAACAACTCGGCCACACGCGCGCGGTCGCCATCCGATACGCAATCCAGGTACGCCTTGCCGATGATCTCCCGCTCGTCCGACAAGCCGATCATTTTCAGCCCCGCGGGGTTCATCGAGACCACGCACCGGTCGGTGTCGAGTTCGTGAATACAGACCGGCGCGCTCTGGATGAGCGCCCGAAGCCGCTGCTCGCTTGCCCGCAACGCATCTTCCGTCCTGATCCGCTCGATCGCCATGCCAGCCAGATGCGCCGCGAACGTGATGAGATCCAGGTCGGACTGGTCGGGCCGGCGGGGCTCGCGGTAATACATGGCGAACGTGCCGAGGATCCGACCCGTGGAGGAGATAATCGGGTGCGACCAGCATGCACGCAGCCCGGCCTGAAGCGCGATTTCCCGGAAATCGGTCCAGTAAGGGTGCGTCTGCACGTCCTCGACGATGACCCGTTCACCGGTGTGCGCACAAGTCCCGCACGACCCGACGGCGGGACCGATTGTGATGCCCTCGATGGCGTCGTTGTAGAACCCGGGCAACCGCGGCGCGGCGCCCAGTCGCAGCCGTTTGCCGCTGTCGTCAAGCAGGAGCACCGAGCCGAGCATCTCGGGTTTCACGGCCTCAACCGTGTCGATAAGGATCAGCAGGACGTCGCCGAGCGAGGCGCCGGCCGCGACGCTCTCCAGGACACGGCTTGCGCCGAACTGGACCTGCCGCGCGCGTTCCAGCTCGACCCGTTCGCACTCGAGCTCCGCGATCCGTTCCCGCAGGATCCTCGGATCGTCGGCAATATCGGATGGATCCGTCGATGAAACGCTCATGGCCGGTTCTCCCTTGAAAGGTGACACCGCAAGATGTCACCGGCCATCCCCCTCGGCGTCGTCATTCTACCCAACTACCGGTCGCACCGGATGTAGGCGTCGATCACCGCCTGCTCGCCCTTGCGGTCGGGGAGGCTGTTGCCGTGTTCCATCCCGACCAGGCCCTCGTATCCTCTTGTCCGGAGGTGGCGGAATATGGTGCGATAGTTGATTTCGCCGGTCCCGGGTTCGTTGCGGCCGGGGTTGTCACCGACCTGGAAGTACTCGATCCTGGCCCAGGCGGCGTCGATATTCGGAATGAGGTTTCCCTCGGTGATCTGCTGGTGGTAGAGGTCGTCGAGAATCGCGCAGGATGGGCTGTTGACGGCCTGGCAGATCATGTACGCCTGCGGGATCTTTGTCAGGAACAGCCCGGGGTGGTCGCGGAGGGTGTTCAGCGGCTCCAGGACCATGACAAGACCCGCCGTCTCGCAGATCTCGGCGCAACGCTTGAGATTCTCGATGACGTTGGCGGTCTGGTACTCGGGTGCGAGCCTGCGATCGACGCAGCCGGGAACGACCGTACACCAGCGGGCGTCCACCCGTGCGGCGACCGTAACGGCGGTGCGGATATCGTCGAGCAACCGCCCGCGGACGGCCGGGTCTGCGGACGCAAACGTGACCGCGCGAAAATCGGCATGGGCGACGAAAACACCCATAGTCATACGCAGACGTTGCATCTGCTGCGCGATCCGCTCCTGGATTTCCACCGACCTGGCTCCCATGCCATTGTCTTCCAGAGCGGTGAAGCCCTGGTCGGCCATGAACTGCAACTGGTCGACCAGGTCGTCGCCGGCACTGTGGCGGAACATCCCGAAGTGTGGCGCGTAATTCAGCGAGAATCGACGCCGCTGTGCCGCGGCGCCGGCCAGTTTCGCGGCGGTCACCGCCGCCACCGCGGCACCGCCGATGAATTCGCGGCGACCGAGTGTCATCGTAACGGCGTCCTTCCCGGGATCGCCACCGAAGGTGTCGGCAGGTCGCCGAACTCGTAGGCGTCGGGGCTCAGATCCAGCGACGAATCGAGCGCCTGTTCCCAGGAAACCTCCTGGCCTGTGTACGCCGACATCCGGCCCATGATGGCCGTCAGCGTCGACTCGGCGACTTGCCGGGCCTCGTTGCGGCCGGCCCCGCTGTCGATGCTGCTGAAAAGGTCGCGGTGTTCCTGCACGTAGGGGTTCGGGTTCTCGCCCTCGAAACGCCAACCGTTCTCCCGTTCGATGACTGCGTGGCCCGACCGGAGGATCGCCGTGCCGTGTGTCCCGCGAATGACCTCCTCGACCCGGCCCGCACAGCCGTCGATCTGGCGGCACATACTGGTGAGGAAGACGCCGCCTGGGTACTCGTACTCGATGGCGAAGTGATCGAAGACGTGCCCGTACGCCGGATCCGTCCTGACCTGCCGTCCACCGAGGCCCAGGGCGCGAATCGGATGGGTCCCCATGACCCAGTTGATCACGTCGAGATTGTGGACGTGCTGCTCGACGATGTGATCACCCGAGAGCCATGTGAAGTAGAGCCAGTTGCGTAGCTGCCATTCCATGTCCGACCAGCCGGGCTGCCTGGGATGCATCCACAGGCTGCCCATGTTCCAGTAGCAGCGGGCGGCCATGACCGCACCGAGCATCCGCCTGTGAATACGCTTGATTGCCGATTGGTAGCTCAGTTCGTGACGGCGTTGCGTACCGGCCACGATGCTGAGATTGCGTCGTTCGGCCTCGGCCGCCGCGGCGAGCACGATCCGGATGCCCGTCGGATCGACGGCGGCGGGTTTCTCCATGAACACGTGGCGCCCGGCGTCGACCGCAGCGGCGAGGTGCATCGGGCGGAAGTGCGGGGGCGTCGCGAGGATGACGACATCCAGGTCGTCGGCAAGCAGTTCGCGGTAGGCGTCGAAACCGACATGGCAGCGATCGCGGGCGACGACCGCGCGGTCGCCGGCCTCCGCCAGCCGTGTCCGGCAGCCGTCAAGGCGGTCCGCGAAGACATCGGCGAGCGCGACGATCCGAACCCGTGGCGAGGCCTCCAACGCGTTGAACGCGGCACCGGTTCCTCGACCGCCGCATCCGATGAGACCGATACGCACGACGTCGGAACCGGCCGCGTACGCGCCGCGATCGGCGGTAATCGCGCCGACCGCCAGCGATCCCGCCGCCACCGTCGCCGTCGTCCTGATGAACTGCCGCCGGGTGACCTCGTTGAGACCGTCGCTCATTGCATACTCCTTGTTGCCTATGACGCCAGGACGCTGTCCATCCGTCCCGCGATGTCCCTGAGCCGATCCGCATCGCCGCCGGCGACTTCGGCCGTCGCCCATCCCCGGTATTCGATTGCCCGCAACGCCGCCATGACGGCCGGCCAGTCGCAGTCACCGTCACCGATCTCGACGTTGAAGCCCTTCCAGAGCCCCTCGTTGTCTCGTTTGCTGCGGCTGTATTCCTTGATATCGAGCTTGAGGACTCGTTTTCCGAGCGTCCGGATCCACTGATCCGGCCAGCCGTACCGCACGACGTTGCCGACATCGAAGTACCAGCCGATCCACGTGCTCTCGAACGAATCGATGTACCGTGCCGCTTCGAGCGGACTGAGCAGGAAATTGTTCCACACGTTCTCGATGGCGATTCGCACACCGAGTTGCTTTGCCAGCGGCAGTACCACCCGGATCTCCTGCTGGGAGCGTGTCCACGCGTCTGCGTAGGAAACCCGCCGATTCACCACGGCGGGAACCAGCAGCACCGTGTCGCCACCGTAACGGCGGCAGTCACGCAGGGCTCCTTCGAGCGCGTGTCGTCCTCGCGCGCGAACCACCGGGTCCGGATCGGACAGCGGGCTCTTCCAATGCACGGCGTCGACGACCCCGTGCACCGTGATACCCGTCAACGCGGCCGCCGCGCGAACCTCGTCGATATCGAGGTCGGCCGGGCTCGGCATCTCGACGCCGTCGAAGCCCAGCTCCTGCAACAGTCGGAACTTGCCCTCGACGGACAGGTCGACGTCGATCATGCCGAACTTGACGGCCTTGCGTATGCGTCCGGGTGTCTGGGGGCCGGCGCCGCCGAGCGTCGCCGCCGCCATCACGGCGCCCGTCGAGGCCAGGAATGTTCGTCGCGTCACCGTAACCATCACGCGACCGGTGCCGGGACCGTGTACCCGCCGGGCATGGCGACCGGTGGCATCTGGACTTCACCGAGCTCGTAGGCCGGCGGCGTCCAGTCCTCGGCGGAATTGAACGCCTGGTCCCAGGAGACGGTCTGGCCGGAGTAGGCCGCCATCCGTCCCAGGATCGCCATCATCGTGCTCCGGGTCATCCAATGCCCGTCGTTGATGGTCGTGCCGTCGCGGATTGCCGCGAACAACTCATTGTGTTCGACCTGGTACATGTTGGGGTGCTCGCCCTCGTAGGACCAGGGGTTCTCGCCCTTGATCACGTGGCTCGGCGCCCAGCCATTGACGGCGCAGGTGCCGGCGGTCCCCATGACGTAGTCGGTGTTGTCGTAGGCGCAGTTCGGCATCTGCCGGCAGGTGTGAAAGCACCGTGCGCCGTCGGCGTACTCGTAAATGACGGTGAAGTGGTCGTAGACGTTGCCGCTCTCGGCACCGGTGCGCATGAGGCGTCCGCCGATGGCCGACGCACGAACGGGTGTGGCGCCGTTCATGGCCCAGTTGATCTTGTCGATGCTGTGGCACGCCTGTTCGACGATGTGATCGCCGGAAAGCCATCGGAAATGCCACCAGTTACGCAGTTGCCACTCCATGGGGGACCAGCCGTCACGACGCGCATGCTGCCCGATCGGACTGGCGTGATACGTGGTGTGCACGCTGACCACGTCGCCAATGGCGCCATCGTTGATCCGCTGGAAGGTCGCCCGCTCCGGGGAGCTGTACCGCCAGCAGAAGCCCGATACGAGGTTCAATTGCTTCTGCCGGGCGTACTCGACGGATTGGAGCACCTTTCGGACTCCGGTTGCGTCCACCGCCATCGGTTTCTCGCAGAACACGTGCTTGCCGGCGTCAATGGCAGCGGCCAGGTG
>Ga0209987_10002205_pt1 | contig 10776 bp, 7 predicted proteins | sample N074metaG_FD_182134 | JGI IMG/M metagenome (GOLD analysis project Ga0209987, IMG submission 182134) | Deep subsurface microbial communities from Kermadec Trench to uncover new lineages of life (NeLLi) - N074 metaG (SPAdes) (version 2) | ecosystem: Environmental > Aquatic > Marine > Ocean trench... | reverse complement strand
CCCAGTGGCTAATGAGGGATGAGGATCCGACAGCGCAGCCCGGACCACTGTCGCTTCAATGAGAAAGCGTGGATGGGAACTTCCCCGGAGGCTGTCTTCGGTTCGAGAGATGATGGAGAAAAGAGCTTGTAAATACGGTTCGGAGAGTGACGCGGCCTGCTCAATGATTTGCGCGCCTTCTTCCTCTCCTAACTCTAAAAGGCTGTTGACCTGTTGAGGCGAAGGAACCACGCAGGCGACGAGGAGGTTTCGAATCCGTTCCAAAATTGCACGGCAATACACTCGAACATCAAAGCCCTGGTCAACCACTTCCCCGACAAGCATCATGGCTTGTGAGGCCTGATGGGCTAAAATAGCCTCAATCATCTTTCGAACGAGTTCATCCGGCACGGAGCCAATTAAGGCTTCCAAGTCTTCATGTTGGAGCGTCTCGCCTCCAAATGACACAGCCTGATCCAGGAGGCTGAGTGCATCACGCATGCTGCCTTCACTTGCTCTGGCCAACACGGACAAACTGCGGTCCTCAACCGTTACGCCGGATTGAGTGGCCACATGGCGCAGTTGCGAGATGATCTCTAGCCGGGAAATACGTCGAAATGTAAAGTGTTGGCAGCGAGAAAGAATCGTCGCAGGAATTTTATGGACTTCCGTGGTTGCAAAAATAAAGACCGCATGGCTTGGAGGCTCTTCTAATGTTTTGAGCAGGGCATTAAAGGCCGAATTGGAAAGCATATGAACTTCGTCGATAATGTACACCCGATACGAGCCATGAAACGGAGCAAATTTCACGTTCTCACGGAGTTCGCGCACATCGTCCACGCCGGTGTTTGACGCTCCGTCAATTTCGATGACGTCGACGGAATTTCCACGGGTAATTTCCACACAACTCGGACAGGTGCCACAGGGGTGGCTGGTTGGGCCTTGTTCGCAGTTCAGCGACTTCGCCAGGATACGGGCCACCGTAGTTTTTCCCACTCCCCGCATGCCGGAAAAGACATAGGCGTGAGCGATTCGTTGCCGTGCAATGGCATTGGTGAGTGTTTGCACCACATGTGGTTGTCCCAATACTTCTTCAAAGGTTGTGGGACGGTATTTGCGAGCAGAAACTTGAAATTCCATATGAAAAAACCGTTCGAAGATTGTAAGGCGGTTTTTTAGTAAGTCGTCAATAGTGAGGAGTAAGGAGTCAAAGTGAAGATGGAAAATATCTCAGCAGTTTTACTCCTCACTACGTACTTTTTACTTCTCACATTTCACAAAAAAAGTCGGGGCCAGGTGATCCTGCGGCACACAAAATTGCCCACTACCGTTGCTTCCTTCCGGACCTGGCGGAGTTCGCAGGATTCTGTTGCACAGGGCCCAGCCCCTAAATATAAAACGTCGTCCACCTTCATAATGTATGGCGGAGAGGGTGGGGTTCGAACCCACGGTACCGTCGCCGGTACACGTGATTTCCAATCACGCCGATTCGGCCGCTCTCGCACCTCTCCGTAATGACTCGCCTAGATGTTATTCGTTACGTCACGTATTTTCTTGTTATAGTGCCATTCCCCAAGCGATCAAAGACTGTCATCTTACCATGGGGTGGTAAAGGCGACAAGCAAGCAACATCAGGAAAAGGGAGAAGTGAAAAGTACGTGGCAGGAAACAGCAAGACTATTCTCTTGTAACGACTTCTCATATCGCACTTTCCCCTTTTTTACTACATTCGAGCTTGGAACATGCGTTGGCGGCGTGAAGATCGATGAAGTGCAGCGAATAAATGGCCTCGAAAGAGCAAGATTAAGACAGTGACTATGGGTGTAACGATAAGGACAATGATGAAACTCACATTGGAGGACATTCCCAGAAGTGACAGCCATTGAGATAAGACGGTAAAGGGTAAGGTGATGAGATGCCAAAAATCCAATCCACCACGTCGGCCGGCTTGGCTGGAAATCTGAAAGAAAAATGACAGGCCAAACGGGGCTAAGGCAATGGCAACAGGCAAAAACCATTCAATCCAATTTTCCAGGACGAATTCATAGCTTTCCTGGACAATTTCAAGGGCCGATCCCTTCCGGCTTTGATATATGACTTCTGGGACCGGGTTTAACAGCACAAACATGAGGAAAAACACGGCAGTGGTGATAAGGGGCTGGTACGGGTTGGCCGGCAGGCCCATTTCTAGAAATACCAACGGGAACCACACCATAAATCCCACAGAAATCACATCCCAAAAATATTGTCCCATGCTTTTGGGGACATCGCGCCATTGCAATTGCCGAGTGTTGCGAATCGCCTGTTCCGTTAAGCTCAGTGTTGTGCCAATGAGTAAGGCATTCACGGCACCGAGGATCAATCCTCCGAACATCCCTAATGGGGCAATGATGGAGGTGATGAGCGCCAGGCCTAGCGCAAAGGCCACCATAACCGGGATAAGGATGTAACTTTGGCGGAAGGAATGGAGCGTCGCAAGGAGTGATTGGTGATATAATCGAACTGTCGCTTGAAGGAAGCCCTGCATTAAAGGGGACTATGGCTCTACGTGTTTATGGCTTGGCAGGTGGTGGGGATTGCAGCTTTAAGATGTCCTGTAGCTGTTGATCTCGTTTTTCACGGATTTTCCGTAGCCGGCTCGGGCGGTTCAACGTCCACCATTTCACGTTACCTTCTGGAAAGGTTTGAGCTGGAGGCGTAGCGGACCCCACAGGGGAATCCTGAAAGTCATATCCTTGATGAACCTCTTTCTTTTCCAGGAATTTCTGGTAAATATCTTGATAGAGCTGTTTGAGTGTCATAAGGTCTACCTTACCCCACTTGAAGGTGGCTATCAAGTCGGGACGATTTTCGTTTTATGAGGGATGTCTCCTCAATCACTGTGGTCCTGCATTGACAGGATTTGGGGATGGCCTGTAGAAGAAAGACCTTTTATAATAGAGGGGTTTGACTGTAGGAGGCTTTCTTTCTTGTCAAAAATAGGCGAACCACGTGAAGCGGATTTGTTGTATTCTTGTCAATCAGGTGGATAGACTGAAGGCCGAAGGCTTTTAGGGGTATCATCTCATGCGTCAGCATCCAAGAGTTCGTGTCTGATGAGTGATAGCCTTCAGTATTTCAGCCTAAATACCTGAATGACGTATTCTTGAATATGGCATGATGTGCGAGAGTGGCGGAATGGCAGACGCGCAAGATTTAGGATCTTGTGGGTAAACCGTGGGGGTTCAAGTCCCCCCTCTCGCACCATCTTTTACTTTTATCCCTAAGGATTTGTAAAGACTCTCATTGGGTTTTTTACATAAGGATTCCTTAATCTTATGAAACTAGAAATGACAGAATTGGGGCCAGTGAAACGGGCCTTGAAGATCGAAGTTCCGGAAGAGGCGGTCAACAGCGAATTTAAAAAAGTGTATACCGAGCTGAAGAAACAAGTTCGCATTCCCGGGTTTCGACCGGGGAAAGCTCCACTAGAATTATTGCAAAAACGTTATGGGAAAATGGTGGGACAAGATGTGATCCAACGGCTGGTGCCGGATTATTACCAACGAGCGGTGAAGGAAGCAGGTGTGGTTCCTGTGGTTGTGGACATTCCCCCCTTGGAACGCATGAAGGTTGAACCGAATACGGCCTTTACCTTTACCGCAACGGTGGAGATTAAGCCTGCTATTCGATTAGGTGACTATCGCCCCCCGAATCCCATTTCATTGAAAAAAGATGCTCGATCCGTCACAGATGACCAAATTGATGAGGCGTTACAATCGTTGCGCGAGCAGCATGCTCAGATTGATGCTGTTTCTGAAGGGACGTCCCTTCAGGATGGTCTCTATGCTGTCCTCACGATTGAAGGGTTTGTCGACAATCAACCGGTAGAAGGATCACAGAAAAATGGGCATCTTCATAAAATCGGGTCCAACACGCCTATTCTTGGCGTAGAATTTGATGCCCGACTGGTTGGCAAGGCTGCCGGGGAAACATTCGACATTCCTCAGCCATACCCACCCAATCACCCTGATCCCAACTTAGCCGGGAAAACGATGGTCTTAAAAGTCACAATCGATGCAGTCAAAGAGCAGAAATTGCCGGACCTGGATGATGAATTTGCGAAAGACTGTGGTGATTATGAATCGTTGGAAAATTTGAAGACCACTGTGACGACGCAACTCGAAAACATTTTGAAGCAAGATCTTGAAGAAGGGTATAAAGATCAGGTAATCGCACGCCTTTTACAGATGCATCACTTTGATTTTCCTGAAGTGCTGATCGAACGGGAATTGCAAACACTGGTTCGACAAAAACTCATGAAAGAGCAGCGCCATGCTCACCGGGAAGATGATGTAGAGGAGCCTCTTCGCTTACAGGAGGAAGCCAAGCGGCTTCAACAGGAGCTTCAACCCGAAGCCAAGCGAAGTGTGAAGCTCAGCTTGATTCTGGATGCCGTTGCCCAAAAAGAGGGGATCTATGTTTCTGAGGAGGAAGTCGAAGCGGAAGTACAAAAACTTGCGACCTCCTTACAATTGCCGGTGGCAGACATTCAGCGCATGGTGGAAGCTGGGGGACAGGGGGCTCAAGAGGAATTCCGAGAGAGGATGAAAGCCGAAAAAGCCTTACAATTTGTCTATCAAAATGCCGTGATTCAAGGGTAAGGACCTGTCAAGAAATACCATGAACAACCTCGCGCCTAGATTTGGGTCAGATTTGGACGGAACGATTGAGAAGAAGCCGAGGTCATAGCCCGGCTCTGTTGAGGTTTTTTCGATTGAGGCGCGTTCAAAGATGGCCCGAAGATAGGATGCGAGATGGGCATGTTATTTCTTGACAGGTCCTAAGACAACGAATTGACGTAGATTGGCACAGGTAGGCGAACACGAAACCGATATTTTTCATTTAACACCAGGAGGTCTCAGGGAATGCTCATTCCGATGGTCATTGAACAAACGAATCGTGGTGAACGGTCGTATGATATTTATTCCCGGCTCTTAAAAGACCGGATCATTTTTATCGGGGCTCCGATGGACGATATTTTTGCGAATGTTGTCATTGCCCAACTTTTGTTTCTGGAAGCCGACGATCCGGAGAAAGACATTCACCTCTACGTCAACTCTCCAGGTGGAAGTGTGACAGCAGGATTAGGGATTTATGACACGATGCAATATGTCAAATCACCCATCAATACGATTTGTTTAGGACAAGCCGCCAGCATGGGCGCGTTGATCTTAACCGCAGGGACCACCGGTAAGCGGTTTTCGCTTCCTAATGCCCGGATCATGATTCATCAGCCCATGGGCGGCTTTCAAGGCCAGGCCACCGAAATTGATATTCATGCCCGTGAAATCTTGAAGATCCGTGAGCGGTTGAATCACATTATGGCTCATCACACCGGGCAGTCGTTTGATAAAATTGCACGCGATACCGAACGTGATTATTTTATGTCTGGTGAAGAAGCCAAAGAATACGGCTTAATTGATGAAGTCATTGTCCGCAGTCAGCAAAAAGGTCACATCGACGAGGCGAAGTCCGGGACCAAAGGTAAAGCCAAAGACTAAGCTTTCGTAAGGAGTATTTCTTATGGCACGACAAGCGAAATCCGATGCCAATATTCGTTGCTCCTTCTGTGGAAAGAACCGGGATCAGGTTCGAAAACTCATTGCCGGCCCAACCGTCTATATTTGCGATGAATGTGTCGGGCTCTGTAATGAAATTATTTCCGAAGACTTGCAGGAATCCCGTCAGGAAATTTCCGCGAAGCTCTGCAAGCCCTTCGATATCCACCAGCATTTGAACCACTATATTATTGGTCAAGATCACGCAAAACGCGTGCTTTCTGTGGCCGTGTATAACCACTATAAGCGGATCGCGACAAATGGAGCCGGTGATGATGTAGAGCTTCAAAAAGGCAATATCCTACTTGCCGGTCCGACCGGAACCGGGAAGACCCTATTTGCGCAAACGTTGGCGAAATATCTTGATGTGCCCTTTACGATTGCCGATGCGACGACGCTAACCGAGGCAGGCTATGTTGGAGAAGACGTCGAGAATATTATCTTGAAGCTTCTGCAGGCGGCAGACTATGACGTGGAGCGTGCAGAACAGGGAATTGTGTACATCGATGAAATCGATAAGATCACTCGTAAGGCAGATGGGCCGTCAATTACCCGGGATGTTTCCGGGGAAGGTGTACAGCAGGCACTCTTAAAACTCATTGAAGGGACGGTGGCGAATGTGCCGCCCCAAGGAGGGCGCAAGCACCCCCATCAAGAGTTCATTCAAGTGAATACGGCGAATGTGTTGTTTATCTGTGGTGGAGCATTTGTCGGGATGGAGGCGATTATTGAGCGGCGGTTGAATCAGAAACGCATGGGGTTCGGGGCCAATGTGCAAGCGCGGGGTACACAGCGAATCGGGGACCTGTTTTCGAAGGTCAAACCGGAAGATCTGTTGCAATATGGACTCATCCCTGAATTTATCGGACGGTTGCCCGTTCTGGCCACTCTGGATGAGTTAGATGAATCGGCGCTAGTTCGTATTTTGACGGAACCTAAAAATGCCCTCATGAAACAATATCAAAAGCTCCTGGCATTTGATGACGTGAAACTGAAGTTTACAGAAGGGGCCTTGGTCGGCATTGCAGAAAAAGCCTATAAGCAAAAGACGGGTGCCCGTGGGCTTCGAGCCATTCTAGAATCGATCATGCTTGATGTGATGTACGATATCCCTTCTCAGCCCGATGTCAAGGAAGTCTTGATCACTGAAGAGGTCATTCAAGGCAAGGGTGAACCGATCAAAGTCTTTGAACGTCAGAAGGGCGTAAAGTCGGCTATCGGGTCGTAAGAGTTCGCGAAATAATCACTTCACAGAATTCGCGCACAGATTTTGGCTAGATTTGGTCGATATGAGGGAGCAAAACCGCAGGCGTAACAAAGCCCACGTTGAGGATTGTGCGAGTGAGGATCGGCTCAAGGCGGGATGCGAAAATGGGAAGTGATTGCTTCGTAAGCCCTTAAAGTTTTTTGACCATAGGAGCTGGTTTCATCGCAGCCGATTTTTTCCCCGTCGGTTTCTTGTCCGCAGCATTCTTCGCAGGAACCTTTTTGCTGTTTGCGGCCTGGTCGCCATCGGCCTTTGGCTTACGGGCTTCAAATTCGAAGCCGACTTTTCCGTCATCCCCGCGTTTCAGGTAAGCCTTGAACTTGCGACGGGTTCGTGATGAAACAAATCCGGTTAGCAATTCGGTTCTGCCTTCGCTCAGCAATTTCCGGATCTGAGTGGGTTCGATGTCCTGTTGCAGTATGACTTTGCCCGTTCGAAAGTCGCAAGTCTTGTTCGGACCGACCGCCTTTTCACAGATATAGTTCATTCCATGTTCATACACCGATGCCTGACATTTCGGGCAACTGCCCAGTGATTCTTGACCGGAAAAATCAACAGGTTCACCGTTTTCATCGTCATCATGTTGTCCGAAATCAAATTCAAGCTTGTGTTCATCGGTCAGTTTGAGGATTGCCGCAAACGGTCGGCCAAGTCGGCTGCGAAATCCCTGCAACGGACCGATCATGCGTTCGGTAATCAGGGTTTCTGCTTCGGATACTTCCAATTGACGGCTGCCGGGAATTTTCGTAATTGAAAAATCGCACTGTGTGCAGGCAAACCGTTTGTAGTTTTCTTTGATCAGGCCGCTGCATGTGGGGCAAGGTGATTGCAATGTCGAGTAATCGCCTGGAACAGTTGTTGCGCCGTAGTTTTTGGCCCTCGAAACAATTTGTTCAACGATCTTACAGATTTCTTGCATGAACACTTTGCGGTCCAACTGACCACGTTCTATCTGCGAAAGCTTGCTTTCCCATTCGCCGGTCAGTTCCGGCATCGTGAGTTCGGTCACCCCCAGCCCGCGCAACAAGGTCAACAGTTGAAAGGCCTTGGTGGTGGGCATCAGTGACTTGTCTTTGCGCAAGATATAGTTTTCGCTAATCAAGCCTTCGATGGTCGCTGCGCGGGTTGCTGGTGTCCCCAGACCTTTGCCAGACATGGCTTGGCGCAAGTCCTCATCATCAATCAGCTTACCGGCGCCTTCCATCGCAGAAAGCAATGTGGCTTCGGTATATCTGGCCGGGGGTCTAGTCGCCAGGTCGCGAACGTCAATATCGCTGACAGTGGCTTTTTCATTCTCATGAACTGCGACGAGCGTGCCCTCACCGGCAATGGCTTCACGGCCGTAAATGGCCAACCAACCCGGCTTGACCATCACCTTGCCTTCGGTCTTGAAGTGGTGCTGGTCAATCCGGGAGATACGGGTGGTGTTTCGAAACTCCGCTGGTGGGGAAAATGCCGCCATGAATCGACGCACGACCAGGTCGTAGATCTTGGCTTCGGCTTCGTTGAGATTCTTGGGCGCCTGCAATGTAGGAATAATGGCGAAGTGATCGGAAATTTTCGCGTCATTGAAAATGCGCTTGTTCGGTTTGACCCAGTCATTGCGGAGAATATTTTCCGCATGCGGCCCTATCGGATTGCCGCCGCTGCCGCCGGTTATGGCTGACAACCGTTCACTGGACTCGTCACGCAGCATGCCCAGCGTTTCTCGCACGGTAGAGAGATAGTCTTCCGGCAGAGCACGCGAATCGGTTCTTGGATACGTCAACACTTTGTGGCGTTCATAGAGCGCTTGTGCCAGTGACAATGTTGCCTTGGCCGAAAAGCCAAACCGGATGTTGCCTTCACGTTGCAGGCTGGTCAGGTCAAAGAGCATCGGTGCGCTTTGCGTCGTCGGCTTAGTTTCTTCAGTGACCACCGCTTGCTGACTCTGGCAGGCTTGCATGATCGCTTCAGCCTGATTGCGTTCCCACAGTCTCTCTGCGCGCCGTTCTGCATCTTCGTCATTCTTTTTGAAATCCGTATCGAACCAGCGACCGGGATACTGTCCGGCCTCGACTGCAAACTGGGCATGCACTTCAAAGTACGGACGCGAGACGAATTGCTTGATCTGTTCTTCGCGCTCCACGACGATGGTCAGGGTGGGTGTTTGAACCCGGCCAACTGTGGTGAGGTAAAACCCCCCGTCTTGTGAGTTGAACGCCGTCATAGCCCGGGTGCCGTTAATGCCAACCAGCCAGTCTGCTTCTGATCGGCAGCGGGCGGCATCGGCAAGCGGCTTCATTTGTTCATCATCGCGCAGCTTCTCAAATGCTTCGCGAATGGCTTTGGGTGTCATGGACTGCAGCCAAAGTCGGCTTATCGGTTGCTTGGCTTTTGTGTGCTGGACAATCAGCCGGAAGATCAGCTCGCCTTCTCGCCCGGCATCACAGGCGTTGATAATCCGGTCGATATCTTTGCGGCGGATCAGCCTGCCGAGCAACTTGAGCCGGTCCTCGGTTCGGGCGATCGGATTCAGGTCGAAGTGATCGGGAATGACCGGCAGGTTGGCGAAAGACCACTTGCCACGTTTGACCTCTACGCCGTCAGGCGCCTTGATTTCAAGTAGATGCCCAACGGCAGAAGTCACAACATAGTTGTCATCTTCAAAATAATCCTTCTCGCGTTTCAGTCCTCCAAGCGAACGTGCGATGTCGGCTGCAACAGAGGGCTTCTCGGCAATGATCAGCGATTTACTCATGAGCAACCCCTACCGGAGAAGACTCCTTTGGTATCTTTGATGTAAGGGAAATCGGGTTTTGCCTTTGGTGGATGATTCGATGATGATGAAGCCATAGTCGTAATGTAGGGAAATGCCTTGACAGCTTTTGATGAAATATTTTTGTCAGGAAAATTGGTTGGTGGATATTGTCCGGACGTACTGAAGCCCCGGTATATGTTTTATAAGTCCTTTTATCTCCAATGACAAGATAATACTCATCATCTCGGAGGAAGAATATGAACCTTGAGATATTAATTCGTCAAGTGAGACGGGTTCTAGAGGAATCCGGTCGAACACATCTTGTTCCTCCGCCCCCAATTCGATGGACGAAGAGTGACTGGCCTCCACATGTTGTTGTGTTTGGAGTTGATCACAGAAGGATGGTTCTAACATAGGAAGAATTTCTTCCACAATATCCCAGGTTTTCTCTACCAGTTTCGCGCCCTGTTGAATGAGGCGATGGGGACCCTGACTGAGGGGGTGTGTGACATGTCCCGGTACAGCAAAGACCTCGCGGTTCTGCTCCAAGGCCATCCGGGCAGTAATGAGGGACCCGCTTTTTGAGGTGGCCTCGGTGACAATCACCCCGAGTGACAGTCCACTAATGATCCGGTTGCGTTGAGGAAAGTGAAACGATTGCGGGGAAGCGCCCATGGGAAATTCGGAGAGGACTGCACCGTTCTGCTCAATCCGCTCTCGAAGTTTGCGGTGTTCAGGGGGATACGTTTGATCAATTCCGCACCCGAGAATAGCGAATGTTCTTCCCGCTGAAGCCAGCGCACCTTCATGGGCGTCAGCATCAATGCCCCGAGCCAGACCACTCACGATTGTGAAGCCCAGTGCGGCTAAATCTCCGCTGAGTTGCCTGGTAAATGCCCGTCCGGTATGGGATCCTTTCCGCGCTCCAACAATGGCGAGGGCATGGTGGTCACGCTCTAGTAATTGACCGGTAACATATAGGAGGGGGGGAGGATCGGCAATTGTTTTTAAGCGAGCGGGATAGTGAGAATCTGTCAATGTCACAATGGAAAACCGGCCAGCCTCAACGGCTTCCATTTCGCGTTGGATCTGTGTGTGCGTGGTATCGGAAAGAGGCTGTTGAAGCGATTGCGCGAGGGCGGGAGTAAGGTCTCCTGTGGCAACAAGGGCAGGGAGGTCGGCTCTTCGGA
>Ga0209987_10002204_pt1 | contig 10779 bp, 10 predicted proteins | sample N074metaG_FD_182134 | JGI IMG/M metagenome (GOLD analysis project Ga0209987, IMG submission 182134) | Deep subsurface microbial communities from Kermadec Trench to uncover new lineages of life (NeLLi) - N074 metaG (SPAdes) (version 2) | ecosystem: Environmental > Aquatic > Marine > Ocean trench... | reverse complement strand
GGTCACATCGAGGTTCTGAATGGTCTTCTCGAAAATCGAGAAGATGACGTGGGTGCCGCCGCCGGCCTTCCACGGCACGATCAGCTTGGCGGTCTTGCACGGGATGTTGGGCGCCGCCGACGCGGTGGTCGCGGCCAGGCCGACGAAGGCGGCAACCGCCGTCATCGCGATAATGGTTTTCTTTAGGTACATATTGTCCTCCCTGAGGGGTGTTGCGGCGCCGCCTAAATCCCGGGCCGCGCGCCGAAATCCACTGAAATCCGCCGATTATCCATGCGCCACCCCTTGTTTGCCGGGGCGTTTTCGCTGGTTCGGGAGAATTGTAGCGAAATGGCCCCAAAGCGCAATCAAGGGATTCTGGCTGGTCTGCCGGTTAGACCGGTGGACTTCGGATAAGCTTCAGGCGCCCGCCACCGTCATATCGTCGATGCGCAGCGTCGGGGCGTCGGTGCCGTAGCGGAATTCGAGGTCGGCGGCGGGGGTCAGCGCCAAAAACATGTCCTTGAGGTTGCCCGCCACCGTGACCTCGCTCACCGGATAGGCGAGTTCGCCGTTCTCGATCCAGAAGCCCGAGGCGCCGCGCGAATAGTCGCCGGTCACGGTATTGACCCCCATGCCCATCAGCTCGGTGATGTAGAAGCCCTGGCCGATGTCGGCCATCAGTTCGGCCGGGCCGGCGGGTCCGGGCTCCATGAACAGGTTGGAAACGCTCGGCCCCGGCGGGCCCGAGGTGCCGCGCGCGGCATGCCCGGTCGTCTCGAGACCCAACTGGCGCGCCGAACTGAGGCTCAGGATCCAGGTGGTCAGGCAGCCGTGCTCGATCACGTTGCGGCGGCCATTGGCGATGCCTTCACCATCGAAGGGTTTCGAGCGCAGGCCGCGCGGCCGGTGCGGGTCGTCGACGATGGTGATGCCTTGGGCAAAAATCGCCTCGCCCATCTTGTCCTTGAGGAACGAGGTCCCGCGCGCCACCGCCGGGCCCGAGATCGCGCTAGCCAGGTGCCCAAGCAGGCCTTTGGAGACGCGCGGGTCGTAGACCACCGGGAAGCGGCCGGTCGCGGCCTTGCGCGCGCCCAGGCGCTTGACCGCGCGCGCGCCGGCGCGGCGGCCGATCTCCGCCGGGTCCTCCAGATCGGCGCCGTGGGTGCGGCTCGCGAACTCGTAATCGCGCTCCATGCCCAGGCCCTCGCCGGCCAGCACCGAGACACCCATGGAGTGGCGCGAGACCGCATAACCACCGGAGAAGCCATTGGACGCCGCGAGCGCGACGCGGCTCGAGCTCCAGCCGGCCTCGGCGCCTTCGGAGTTGGTGACCCCGGAAACCGCCCGCGCCGCCTCCTCGCACAGCTTGGCACGCTCGATCAGCACCTCGGTCGCCGGCTCCTCCGGGTCGTAGACCTCGATTTCGGGGATGTCGCGCGCCAGTTGCCCGGGCTCGGCCAGGCCGCAGTAGGCGTCCTCGGGCACGGAGCGCGCCATGGCCAGCGCGCGCGTCACCAGCTCGTCCAGCGCCCCGCTCGAGGAATCGGTCGAGGACACGAAGGCTTGATGTTTGCCGAGCAGCACGCGCAGGCCGATGTCCTGGCTCTCCTCACGTTCCAGGCGCTCAAGCGCGCCCAGGCGCCGGGCATGGGCGAGCGCGATCGAATCGAACACCACCGCATCGGCGGCCTCGGCGCCGGCCGCCTTGGCGCGGCCGAGCAGGTCGTCGAGCAGGTCGAGGGCTTTAGTGTCTGCGGTCATCCGAAATATCCGAAATAGCGGCGGGGAAGTTGTGGCTGCCCCCTTATATAGGCGCGGGACGCGCCGTGCCACCACCCACCGGTGCTTGCGCGGCGTCCGCAACGTCGGCGTTTCAGCGGATCATGTCTGCATGGCACTCGACGTCAGACCTCGGCGCAAGAGCATCGGTACAACCGCTTTTGAACCGGAACGGAAGTGCCAATAGCTTACGGCGTGTACCAGATCGGCGAGGTGTAGGCGCGCTCCTGAAGGGTCATCGGAACCTTTTTCGGCATGTCGATGTCATAGTATTTGGCATCGTATGCCGTCCACCGCGGGGTCGGAATCTCGATGACGCGCGCGTAGTAAAAGGCCCGGAGCGACGCATCGAAGTCGGGGTCCGTCCAGACTGTAATCAGCTCGGTTCCGCCGATCGTGTTGGTCCAGGTGGCGTTCTCGACATCGACGGTGTTACCGACCGGCGGTAGCTTTCCATTATCGCCCGGTTGGCGTTTTTCGGCATCTGCCCACACCACATCGTAAACCTTCTCGTGCGTTTCGCCCTCGGCATCCAGCCAACCCTTGATGATCTGGATGCGGTCGAGGTTGGCGCCGAGGGGGTCTTTGAGTGCGCCGACGAGAAAGTTCGGCGATTGGCCTTCCGGGCCATTGGTCAGGTCGCCGCCCATGGGAACGCCCTTGGTATAGCCGACCCTGGCCGGCATGCGGTTGTTCGCGTCGCCCGGCTCGAAATCCCAGCCGCCGAAGAAACGTACGGCCATCCGGGGGCCGGTGGTGGCGTAGACTTCCTTGCGCGCCATGGCGTCGAAAATCGCTTCGCGAGTATTCTCGATCGCCCACACCGCGGCACGACCGGCGGCAGCCAATTCCCAGTACTGGTACTTCACCTTTAATTTTGGATTACTGACGAAGATATGCTCCCAGCGCTCCGGGCTCGGTTCCGACGAGACGGTCTTGCCAAAGAAACTGTCTTCCTCGACGGCGGTCAATCCGGTATGCGCGTCGGTCGAGCCGATCAGGCCAATCTTGAAGGGATTGACGCCGAGCTTCGCCTCCATTTTAAGACCGTTCTTAAGGGCTGAACGGGCATATTCGAACTCCAGCATCTCCGGCTTCTTCACGGCACTCAGGGAAAGGTTGCCCGTATCCCAGGTCTCGAAATCGGCAAACTCGTCATTGGGCGAAAGAATTGGGTGCGCCTCGCTATCACCTTTGGTCTGCGTGGCTTCGTATAGTGGCTCCCAGCGGCTGCGTGTTTCGGAGTAATCGCGATCGATTTCCTTGCCGGTGGTCGACTCGATGATCGGAAACATCTGGCCATTAGATGCGTTGCCGTTATGGGGGATCGCCAGAACATCGCCGCCGGTCTTCGCCTCGTAATTAGCCATCCAAGTCCACAAGTCGCGCGGATCGGGGCTACCCAGCGGCTTTGCAGTGGTATAGGGCTCGACCTGCCTGGCTACGTCGCCGCCATCGCGATAGATGACATTGCGGTGCAAATTGTTGCCGGCGACGAGCGACGTCCACTCGTAGCCGATGATCGCGGTGAAGCGACCGGGGTCGTTTGCCGCTTCCGCCGCCTTGATGATCCGCTGCCAGGTGGATCGGTAGGCGGGGGTGCCCGGCAGGTACTGCATCGTTTTGGGAAGGCCTCCCGTGCTGAAGGCAACGACCATTTCGCTGAAAGCTTCCGAAACTTTGCCCGCTTTGATCAGGTCGTACCAGCGGCGGGCTGTCGGATCGGCCAGAATCTCCGGCTTTCCGGCAAAGAAATCCGGCGCAAGACCCATATTGTCGGAATGGTCCGCGACGACCAGGAAATCCAGCGGACGGGAGAGCTTGACCGGCTGGCCGGTGGAGCTGACGACCTCCTCTCCCCGGGCGAAACGGTAGGCGTCCTCCGGCCCGACCGTGGTGCCCGTCATGCCCGCGTCCATGGACAGGGATGTGTGGAGATGGGTATCGCCGAACAGCGGGCGCGTCGGAAAGTTTCGACCCGCATAGGGCGAATAAGGCGGCTTTGCCGGGAATAACTTCGAGGCTACCCCCTCGATGAGCGTACCGGCGTCACCCGATACGACATCCTGGGCCATCGCCGAGCCGGCGAACAAGCCAATCGAGCAGATTCCAATCGCAAATGCCGCCCTCGTCATTGCTAGACCTCCCATGCCAGAAAAATGAGACCAAATTATTGGCTGATTCTGCGCACATTATCAACACTCCCCCCAAAAGGCGACATTCACTGGTAATCTGTTGCGACGGCACGGAGGCGGCGGGCAATGTATTGGCCGGGTTTTGTGGAATGATCCGGCGATAGGGGTCAAGCGCCATGCCGGCGCCGGCTATGACGAGGCCATTGAATGTGCCCGCGAGGACGGGTTGATTTTACCGGACTTCGGCATTGGGGGGAAATAACGTGAGTGAACTTGAAGACGCCATAAAGATCATCGGGACCCTATCGACGGGCACCCTGACGACACAGCTGTTGAAACGCGGCATGCCGAGCACGTTCATTGCCGGCGTGCACCCCATCACTCCCGCCACGCCGCGTTTTGTTGGTGTCGCCTACACATTGCGCCTGATCCCCATGCGCGAAGACAAGATGGACCTGGACCAGGTGAAGTCGCCGGCGTATCCCCAGCGCAGCGCCGTCGAGGACTGTCCGCCTGGCGGTGTTTTGGTGATCGATGCCAGGGGCGTCACTAATTCGGGTACGCTGGGCGATATCCTGGTGACGCGGTTGAAGGCGCGCGGCGCCGCCGCCGTCGTCACCGATGGCGCCATGCGCGATACATCCGCCATGATGGACCTGGGATTCCCCGTGTTTTGCGCCGCCCGCGCGGCGCGCAACAGCCATGTTGACCACTACGCGTCGGAAACCCAGGTGCCCGTGGCGTGCGGCGGCGCGGCGGTGTTTCCGGGCGACATATTGTTCGGTGACGAAGATGGGGTCGTGGTGTTCCCGCCGGAGTTGACGGTCGAACTGGCCCGGGATGGCGCACGACAGGAACAACTCGAGGCTTTCATTCAACAGCGGGTCGGTGCCGGCGCGCCGCTCGCCGGCACCTATCCACCCGACGCCGAAACCCTGGCGGCTTTCGAGAAATGGGCCTTGGAACAATGATTGATCTCGCGCCACCCATGCACCGCATCCCTCAAACGCCCCAGGAGAGCGGTCGGTGCAATTACGCCATGTCGCCTATAGGCTGAGAACGGCTGTCCAGCGGTGTCGCCGCGGACCTCCGCTCTTCCCCGGCGCTTGCGCGGCGGGCCGGTATTCCTTAAGTCACGCCCATGTCACAGTCCATAAACGTCGTCGCCATCCTCGGCAGCCCGCGCGCGCCGTCCTACACCCGCGGCCTGGCCGAAGCGGTGATCCGGACGCTGGTGGAACGCGGCGCGCGGGTCGAGACCCTGGATTTGCGCGCGACGCCCTTGCCGCCGATGACGCCGGAGCTGCGCGCCAAGCGCGGCGAGCACCCGGACCCGGCGGCCGCGCGGCTGTTCCGTCTGGCCGAGGCGGCGGACGCCTACCTGCTCGCCTCGCCGGTCTACCACAACAGCTATTCCGGCGTGCTCAAGAATGCGCTCGACCACCTGATGCTGCGCGATGTGCGCTATCGGCCGGTGGCGCTGGCCAGCCACGGCGGCCGTTCGACCCAGGCGGTCGATCCCCTGCGGATCGTGGTGCGCGGCCTGCTCGGCATCGCGATCCCGACCCAAGTCTGCACCCAGGAGGCGGACTTTGCCGGCGAGCCGGGCGAAGACGGCCTCTACGCCGTCACCGATCCCGACATCCAGGCGCGGATCGCGCGTCAGGCCGACCAGCTCCTGCTGTTCGCGAAACACCTGGGCGCCCTGCGCGCGGAAATGGCGGCGGCGAAGAGTTAGGCAGGGGCAGAGCGATTCTCGCGGCACCGGCCCACGCAAGTGGGCCTCGAATCAATGCTGGGGCGAGCCGACCACGATCGCGGTGATGCTTTCCTCGCCCAGCGCTTTCATGGCCTCGAGCCGCTGCAACCCGGCGACCAGGACGTAGCGCCCCTTGCCCGTGCGCACCGAGATCGGCACATCGAGGCCCTTTTCCAGGATACTTTCGGCCAGCGCATCGACCCGCGCCGGGTCGATTTCGGCGCGCCGCCGGGTCGGCACGTAGATCTCTTCAATTCGAATCGAAACGTCATCCATGGCGGGACAATTCCATCTTAGCGGTTCCCGGGCAAGGCGATGCGCAGCGCCAGGCCCAAATGCACGAAGGTGCCCGCGATCACCCCGAAAGTCGACAACACGCCGGCCGCCCGCCCCTGCCCCAGCGCGCGCGAGGCGACATAAATCATGTCCGGCCCTGGCGTGACGGTCAGCGTCACCACGGCGGCCCGGAACACGGCGAAAACGGGGGCATCGGGGAGCATGGGATCAGCTCACTTCCAAATGCTCTTGCCGCTGCCCGGCAATCCCAGGTCGGTCCACATCTCGTCCACCTTCTCGATCACCGCCTCGCTCATGCGGATCTCGCGGCCCCACTCGCGCTTGGTCTCGGGCGGCCATTTGTTGGTGGCGTCGAGGCCGATCTTGGAGCCGAGGCCCGATTCGGGGCTCGCGAAGTCGAGGTAGTCGATCGGGGTGTTTTCGATCAGCGTGATGTCGCGCGCCGGGTCCATGCGGGTCGAGATCGCCCAGACCACCTGCTTCCAGTCGCGCGCGTCGATGTCGTCGTCGACCACGATCACCCACTTCGTGTACATGAACTGGCGCAGGTAGGACCATATCGCCATCATCACCCGCTTGGCGTGGCCCGGGTAGGCCTTCTTGATCGAGACCACCGCGACCCGGTAGCTGCAGCCCTCCGGCGGCAGCCAGAAATCGACGATCTCCGGGAACTGCTGCTGCAACAGCGGCACGAAGACCTCGTTCAAAGCCTCGCCCAGGATCGAGGGTTCGTCCGGCGGGCGCCCGGTGAAGGTGGTCAGATAGATCGGGTCGCGGCGCATGGTGATCGCGCTCACCGTGAACACCGGAAATGGCTCGACCGCGTTGTAGTAGCCGGTGTGGTCGCCGTAGGGCCCTTCGTCGCCATAGTCCTCGAGCGAGACATGGCCCTCGAGCACGATCTCGGCCTGGGCCGGGACCTTGAGCGGCACGGTCTTGCAGTCGACCAGATCGACGCGCCGGCCGCGCAGCAGGCCGGCGAAGTGATACTCCGAGAGCGTCTCGGGCACCGGGGTGACGGCGGCGATGATGGTGCCCGGGTCGGCGCCGATCACGGCCGCCACCGGCAGCGGCGCGGTCTTTTCCTGTTTCCAGCGCGCGTGGTGCTGGGCGCCGCCGCGGTGTTTGAGCCAGCGCATCAGGGTCCGGTTCTTGCCCAGCACCTGCATGCGGTAGATGCCCAGGTTGAAGTCGTCCTCGCGGCGCGCCTCGGCCGAGCCCGCGCTCGGTCCCTGGGTCACCACCAGCGGCCAGGTGATCAGCGGCGCCGGCTCGCCGGGCCAGCAGGTCTGCACCGGCAAGGCGCCCAGATCGATGTCATCGCCGGTGAGGATCACGTCCTGGCAGGGCGCGGCGCGCACGGTCTTGGGGCGCATGGTCATCGCGGTCTTGAGCAGGGGCAGCTTGTCCCAGGCATCGCGCAGGCCCGCCGGCGGCTCGGGCTGACGCAGGACCGCCAGGGTCTCGCCGATCTCGCGCAATTCAAAGGGTTCGCGCCCCATGCCCCAGGCGACCCGCTCGACCGTGCCGAACAGGTTGGCCAGCACCGGCATGGAATAGGCCGTGCCGTCCGCGCGCCGGACGTTTTCGAAGATCACCGCCGGGCCGCCCTCGGCCAGCAGCCGGGTCTGAATCTCGGTCATTTCGAGATGCGGCGAAACCGGCGCGCTCACCCGCACCAGCCGGCCCTCGGCTTCGAGCCGGGCGATGAAGTCGCGCAAGCTGGCGTAGGCCAAAGGGACGCTCCCGGTTCCCGCGATGGCCGGAGAATTCCAACCGCCCCTATAGACGCCGGGCAAAGGCCGCGCGGTCAAGGGCGCGGTTGGTATCGGCCGGATTTTCGCGATTCCCGGTCCGGAACGGCAGCGCGGCGCGGTCATTTCCCGCAGCGTATCCCTAGCGCCCCGGCCCGCTTCGGCCCCGCCCCCGGCGCGCCCCGGCGCGCCCCGGCGCGCCCCGGCACGACACAACGGGGATGCCGTGTTATACTAAATCTCGCTAGAAACGACCCATTCCCGCGGAGGTTTTGTTGGTGGTTTCCCGCCTGCTTGCGGCGTCCTTGCTGCTCTGCGTTGCGGTCCTTGGCGCCGGCGCCGCGCGGGCGGCCGGACCGACGCCCACGGAGGTCGTCGAACGGCTCAACGCGGCGCTGATCGAGGTCATGCAGGAGGCCGACGCTTTGGGCTTCCAAGGCCGCTACGAGCGCCTGGCGCCGGTGCTGTCGGCGGCCTTCGACTTCCCCCTGATGGCCCGGATATCGGCCGGCAAGCACTGGCGCGCCTGGGACGAGGTCCTGCGCGCGCGGTTCGTCGCGGCCTTCGGCAATACCAGCATCGCGACCTATGCCGCCCGGTTCGACGGCTACGGCGGCGAGCGCTTCGAGGTCCTGGGCGAACAGCCCGGGCTGCGCCAGACGGTCCTGGTGCGCAACCGCCTGGTCAAGAGCGACGGCGCGGCGGTGGCGATCGACTACCTGCTCAAGGCCGGCCCAGGGGACTCAAAGGATGGCTGGCGCGTGGTCGACGTCTTCCTCGACGGCAAGTACAGCGAACTGGCGCTCAAGCGCTCGGAATACGGCGCGGTGATTAAGAACGACGGCGTCGAGACGCTGATCCGCCGCCTCGGCGATCAGGCCGCCCGGCTCGCGGCGGAAAACGAAACCAAGACCCCCTTAAACCCCCCTTAGGCCTCCAGGGCCTGGGCCAGGTCCTCCTTCACGTCTTCCACGTCCTCGAGCCCGACCGAGATCCGCAGCAGCCCCTCGGTGATGCCGAGTTCGGCCCGATCCGGCGCCGGGATACGCTGGTGGGTGGTGGTCGCGGGATGGGTGATCAGCGACTTGGCATCGCCCAGGTTGTTGGCGATGTCGACCAGTTCGAGCGCGTCCAGCAGGCGGAAGGCGCGCTCCTTCCCGCCGGTCACTTCGAAGGCGACGATGCTGCTGCCGCCGAGCATCTGGCGGCTCACCAAGGCGGCCTGCGGGTGGCTGTCGAGGCCGGGATAGAATACCCGGGTGACCCCAAGGGCGCCCCCAATCTGGCCCTCGAGGTAACGCGCCAGGTGAAGCGCGTTGTCGCTATGACGCTGGACCCGCAGCTCCAAGGTCTCCAGGCCCTTGACCAGGACCCAGGCGTTGAACGGGCTGAGCGAGGGCCCGGTGTGGCGCAGAAAGTTCCGCAGATGGTCGTCGACGAACTGTTGCGAACCCAGGACCGCCCCGCCGAGGGTGCGGCCCTGACCGTCGATGTGCTTGGTCGCCGAATAGACCACCACGTCGGCGCCGAACTCGAGCGGGCGCTGCAATAGCGGGGTCGCGAAGACGTTGTCGACGATCAGCAGGGCGCCGGCGGCGTGCGCCAGCTCGGCCACCGCGGCGATGTCGATGATCTCCAGCGTCGGGTTGGAGGGTGTCTCGATGAACACGCAAACCGTGGGTGTGGCGAGCGCCGCCCGCCAGGCGGCGGCATCGGTGCCGTCGACCAGTTCGATCTCGATCCCGTAGCGCGGCAGCAGCTCGGTAATGATGTATTGGCAGGAGCCGAACAGCGCCCGCGAGGCGACCACCCGGTCGCCGGCCTTGACCTGGCACAGGATCGCGGCGAATACCGCGGCCATGCCGCTGGCGGTGGCGTAACAGGCCTCGGCGCCCTCGATCAGGCGCAGGCGTTCCTCGAACATGGCCACCGTGGGGTTGGCGTAGCGCGAGTATTGGTAGCGCTTGAGGTCGCCCTTGAAGGCGGCCTCGGCGTCTTTCGCGCTCGGGTAAACGTAACCCGAGGTCAGGTACAGGGCCTCGCTGGTCTCGTCGAAGCCACTGCGCGCCAGCCCGCCGCGGACCATCTCGGTCTGCGGCCGCCGACGGGGTTTGGTGGGCGATTGATCGTGGGCCATGGTGCGGTCCTCACTCCTGGCGCCAGGGCAGCCCGGCAGCCTTCCAGCCGTCCTGGACGCCGCGGTGGCGCGCTCCGTCGTGGCCGCCTTCGAAGCCGTCGGAGACGTTGAAGCAGTGGCTGTAGCCGCGCGCGGTCAGTGCGATGGCGGCGTTGCGCGAGCGCACGCCCGAGCGGCAGATGATCAGCAGCGGCTGGTCGCTCGCCAGGTCGTGGCCCGCCACTTCCTCGACGAAGCCGGGGTTCAAGTCGAGCCCCGGATACTTCTGCCAAGAGACCCGCAGGGTAGGCTTCTCCAGCACGCTCAGGTCCGGCAGGCCGACATAGCTCCACTCGGCATCGGTGCGCACGTCCAGGAGCACGGCCTTGGGATCGCGCTCGAGCACCTCCCAGGCCTCCCGCGACGTCACGTCACCGGCATATTGCCCACTCATGGCTGGTTCCTCCCGGGCGATGGTTCCGCTAGCCGCTCATACCAAGGCAGAACCGGCCGCCCCAAATGCCAAAAACCGCCGCGGCTTCGGCCGGGCGGTTTGATCCGCTCGCTTTAGCCGCATTTTTATAGCGCCCGCAAGCTAAGCTTCAAATCGGCGCTTATGGATAGCCAACACCAGATCGAGGTCCCCTGTCAAGAGGGCCGGTGACTGCCTATCCAGTTCCGGCCTTTATCATGGCCAATCACTTAAAAAGGCGCGCGGGGTGGTGAGCCCCCGACATACCCTATACGAAAAGGGCGCTCTATCCATCTGAGCTAGCGGCTCACGTGCGAGCCGATCCTATTCTTGTAAGGCCCCTAGGAGACAATTTAACCATATATATTAACTACTTAACTGTTGCGCGCGGGAGCCGCAATAATGTAAGCTTGATATCATTAGAAACGGCGTATCGCGGACGGCGGGAACTGTCCTGGCGCAAGTGATCACTCCATCATCAATTT
>Ga0209987_10002201_pt1 | contig 10783 bp, 21 predicted proteins | sample N074metaG_FD_182134 | JGI IMG/M metagenome (GOLD analysis project Ga0209987, IMG submission 182134) | Deep subsurface microbial communities from Kermadec Trench to uncover new lineages of life (NeLLi) - N074 metaG (SPAdes) (version 2) | ecosystem: Environmental > Aquatic > Marine > Ocean trench... | reverse complement strand
GTTGGCCTGCGGCCAAAGCTTTTGCGTCGTCGCGTGACCCCATTCTGGGATCACGCTCCCAGCTGCGCGTTGGCCTGCGGCCAAAGCTTTTGCGTCGTCGCGTGACCCCATTCTGGGATCACGCTCCCAGCTGCGCGTTGGCCTGCGGCCAAAGCTTTTGCGTCGTCGCGTGACCCCATTCTGGGATCACGCTCCTAGTGCGATCCCGAGATTCTGGTCAGGACCTCGGGGCCGTTTTCTGTAACCAGCACGGTGTGTTCGAAGTGGGCGGAGAGTGAACCGTCTTCGGTCACTGCCGTCCACTCATCCTCCAACATTCGCACACCCGGCCCACCTGCGTTCACCATCGGCTCGATCGCCATCACCATCCCGGGCAACAGACGGGGGCCCCGCGAAGGGGCTCCGTAGTTCGGGATCCACGGCGGCTCGTGCAGCCTGCGACCGATCCCGTGCCCCGCAAAGGTTCGAACGACCGAATATTCCTCTTTTTCCACACGCTCTTGCACCGCGTGCCCGATGTCCGACAGGCGATTTCCAGCCCGCACGGCATCGATCCCGCGATTCAGCGAATCCCGCGTCACGTCCAGAAGCTTCTGCGCATCCGGGCGAATCTTGCCAACCGGCACCGTGGCTGCGGAGTCGCCGTGATAGCCCTCTACCGACACACCGAAATCCAGACCCACGATGTCCCCATCCTTGAGAACACGCGATCCGGGGATTCCGTGGACAATTTCGTCATTCACGGAAACACAGAGGACGGCCGGGTAGCTGGGCAGGCCGCCGGGATCGTAGCCCTTGAAGGACGATTCGACACCTCGCTCCTCGATCGCCCTGGCCGCGTGCTGATCGAGTTCCGCGGTGCTCACGCCATCGGCCACGAGACCACGGAGTTCGAGCAGGATCTCGGCGACGTGCCGGGCCGCCTCGCGCATGAACACGATTTCGCGGCGGGTCTTGATCGGAATCTGCTCTCCGAGGGCCATCAGCTCAGTGCCTCTTCGATCCGCTTGGCGACCTCCTCGGTGCTCCCGAGCCCATCCACTTCGGCGAGAATCCCCTGCTTCCGGTAATAGTCGACCAGCGGTGCCGTCTGGGCGTGATAGACGCTCATTCGGGTCCGGATCGTCTCTTCGCTGTCGTCGCTTCGCCCCTCGATCTTCGCCCGTCCGAGCAGACGGGCCACCAGAGAGTCCTCGTCCACAACGAGCGCGACGCAGCACTCGAGGTTCGTGCCCATCCGCTCCAGCAGCACGTCCAAGGCCTTGGCCTGGGCCGCGGTGCGTGGAAAGCCATCGAGCACGAAACCCGACTCGGCGTCAGCTTGCGAGAGCCGCTCTTCGGCCACCCCGATCACGACCGCATCGGGCACCAGCTCTCCGCGATCCATGTAATCCTGCGCCTGTCCCCCGACCTCCGTTCCGGCCGCAACGGCCCCGCGCAACATATCCCCGGTGGAGATCTGCGGAATTCCGAGTTTCGCGGCCAGGCGCACGGCTTGCGTGCCCTTGCCGGCACCCGGCGGACCCAGCAGCAACATTCGCCGCGCACTCATTATTGCCCGAGCCTCCCGCGAATTCGCGTTCCCCGGACGAACCCCTCGTACTGGCGCGATACCAGGTGGGCCTCGATCTGACCAATGGTGTCGAGGCCGACACCAACGCAGATCAGCAGGGCCGTCCCGCCGAAATAAAATGGAATGTTCATCTTTACCGCGAGAAGCGTCGGAAGAACGCAGACCGCCGACATGTAGATCGCACCGACGAGCGTGATCCTCGTGAGCACGCGGTTGATGTAGTCCGCGGTGTTCTTCCCCGGTCGGATACCCGGTACGTAGGCCCCCGATTTCTTGATGTTCTCCGCGACGTCATCGGGATTGATCATGATGGCGGTGTAGAAATAACAGAAGAAGACGATCAGGCTGATGTAGACAGCCTGGTAGACCATGCTCGCGGGGTTCAGATAGGTATCGATGAAGCGCTGGACCGCCGGGGAATCCGTGAACTGCCCGATCGTGAACGGGAAGAGCAGCAACGATGACGCAAAGATCGCGGGGATGACGCCCGCTGTGTTCACGCGGAGCGGGAAGTAGCTCATCCCCCCCTGCTGGACGCGCTTTCCGACGACGCGGCGAGCGTGCTGGATCGGAATCCTCCGCTGACCGCGCTCCACCACGACCACGAATCCGATCACCGCGATGCCGATTACGGCGAAGGTGAGCGTCTGGAGAATGCTGAACTGATCGGTTTGAATCAGTTGCACGAGTCGGCCGATCCCAGACGGGATGTTGATGATGATACCCGCGAAGATGATCAGCGAGATTCCGTTGCCGATTCCGCGCTCGGTGATCTGCTCGCCCAACCACATGATGAATGCGGTCCCTGTGGTCAGCGTGATCATGCACATCAGTCGAAATCCCCAACCCGGGAAGGCGACGGCGCCTTGACCAAACTGTCCGTTCTCGAGAGCCACGGCGATCAACATGCCCTGGAACATCGCCAGGCCGATGGTCGCGTAGCGGGTGTACTGGTTGATCTTCTTGCGCCCTTGCTCGCCTTCCTTCTTCAGCGTCTCGAGGTGAGGGATCACGACGGTCAAGAGCTGGAAGATGATCGAGGCGCTGATGTAGGGCATGATCCCGAGCGAGAAGATCGACAACTGCTCGAGGGCGCCCCCGGAGAACATGCTGAACAGCCCGAACATCGTTCCCTGCATCTGCTGGAAGAAGCCCCGGATCACCTCGGCGTTGATACCCGGCGTGATCACAAAGGCGCCCAGCCGGTAGACGGCCAGCATTCCGAAGGTGAACAGGATCCGGTTCCGGAGTTCCGTGATCCGAGCGATATTCTGAACGCCGCCGATCATTTGATCAGTTCTACACTCCCACCGGCTTCCTCGATCTTCTTGAGCGCACTCTTGCTCACTCGCTGAACCTTCAGTGTCAGCTTCTTCGGCACTTCACCTTGGGCGAGAATCTTGATGCCATCGCCATTGCGTCGGATCAGCCCATGCGCGAGCAGCGCCTCGGCGTCCACCGTCGAACCGGCCTTGAAGACCGAAAGTGCGGCGACATTGACGATCTGGTATGTGACGCGATCCCGGTTGAAGAAACCGCGCTTGGGCAGTCGCCGCACCAGCGGCATCTGGCCGCCCTCGAACCAGAACGGAGTCGCCCGGCCCGGCGAGCGCTTGCCCTGGCCCTTCACTCCACGCCCCGCGGTCTTGCCCGTACCAGAACCCGGTCCCCGGCCGACCCGCTTAGCCGGTCTCCTGGCTCCCTTGGACGGCGCTAGTCGGTCGAGCATCAGCCGCCCTCCACGACGACGAGATGGATCACCTTGTCGATCATCCCGCGAACAGCCGGCGTATCCTCCAGCTCGACCGTTTGGTTGAGTCGCTTCAAGCCGAGCCCGACAAGTGTCGCCCGCTGCTTGCGATTGAACCCAATCGCACTGCGAACCCAGCGAACCCTGACTCGGCCTTTGGCACTCACGCTCGCTCCAGCTGGCGCCTGCGCTCGACGGGGTCGCGGAGTTCGTCGAGCGCCGTCATCGTTGCGCGAACCACGTTGTTGGGATTGTTGGTTCCCAAGGTCTTGGTCAGGACGTCCTTTACACCCGCGCTCTCGAGCACGGCGCGGACCGGGCCACCGGCGATCACACCGGTTCCGGAAGACGCCGGCCGCAGCAGCACCTTGGCGGCTCCGAAGCGTCCAATGATTTCGTGAGGCAGGGTCCCCTCGATCAGGGGAACGCGCAGCAACGACATGCGCGCCCGCTCGATCGCCTTGCGAATCGCCTCGGGGACCTCACCCGCCTTGCCGTAACCAGCGCCGACGACGCCATCGCCGTCGCCGACGACGACCAGGGCACTGAAGCTGAAGCGCCGGCCGCCCTTTACGACCTTGGCCACGCGGTTGATGTGAACCACGCGGTCCGTCAATTCGTAATCATTGGGATTGATCTGCTCGTCATACATCAATTGAAGTCACCCTTGAGCTGAATTTCGCATGGGTTCAGAACCGAAGGCCGGCTTCGCGCGCGGCCTCCGCGAGTGCTTTCACCCGTCCGTGATAGAGGAACCCGTTTCTGTTGAACACGACCCGATCGATATTCTTCTCGAGCGCGGCCGCCGCAATCGCTTTTCCGACGATCTTTGCTGCCGCGACGTTTCCCGTGGACGCCGCATCCCCCATCAACTGCCTCGATCGGGATGACACCGTGGTAATCGTTCGACCGGTTTCGACATCCACGATTTGAGCGTAGATGTGCTTCGCGCTGCGAAAGACGGTCAACCTCGGGCGATCGGGACCCTTGATCTTTCGCAGCGTGCGAGCGCGGCGGCCAACCCAGGCCTTTACTTTTGCGTTTCCGATTTTTCGCTTCACTGCAACCTCACTCTGCCGTCGCTCCGGCCTTCCCGACCTTGCGTCGAACCCGCTCGCCCACGTAGCGGATGCCCTTGCCCTTGTAGGGCTCCGGGGGTCTCACGGACCGGACATTTGCTGCAAACTCACCGACCTTCTGGGCACTGATTCCCTCGATCCGCACGATCACGTTGCGGTCCACCGAAACCTTGATGCCCTCGGGAATTGCCATGTCGACTGCATGCGAGTAGCCCACGGTCAACTTCAGATTTTTTGCGTCCGCCTCGGCTCGGTATCCAATACCTTGGATCTCGAGTTCCTTCACGAACGACTTCGTCACACCAGTCACCATGCTGGCGACGAGCGCTCTCGCAAGCCCGTGTAGCTCCCGGTGATTCCGTCGATCGTCCGGCCGTTTGAAGACGATCTCCGACTTCCCGATCGCTACTTCGATGCTGCCCGGCATCCGTTCAGAAAGCGTGCCTTTCGGACCCTTGACCCGGATCTCGTCTCCAACGAGATCCACAGTCACACCGTCGGGGATCGCAACCGGGGCTTTGCCTATTCGCGACATCCCTACCACACCTCACATACGACTTCGCCACCGATGGAGGCTTCTCGCGCGCCCGCGTCCGACAAAATCCCCTTCGAGGTCGAGATCACCGAAATACCGAGGCCATTGCGAACCTTCCAGATATCACCCGCGCCGACGTAGACCCGGCGACCGGGCTTGCTCACCCGCCGGATTCCATCGATCAGGGGCTTTCCGCGATCGTCGTAACGAATGGTCATCACCAGAGCCGGATGGCCTTCGTGGGATTCAGCGCGAACGTCATCGATGAAGCCCGCTTCTTCGAGCACCTTCGCGATGGCCAGCTTTTGCTTCGAAAAAGGGCACGCAGTCTGATTTAGTCGAGCGTTACCCGCATTCCGAATTCGAGTCAACATGTCACCGATCGGGTCAGTCATCATGATATTTTCATTCGCCTCGCCCTTTTCACTGCCTGAATGGCACGCCGAGATGGGTCAGCAGAGACTTCCCCTCTGCATCGTTGCGCGCCGTCGTACAGATCGTGACGTTCAGCCCGGTAACGTGCTCGACCTTGTCGTAGTCCACTTCGGGGAAGATGATCTGTTCCCGAATGCCGAGCGAGTAGTTTCCGCGGCCGTCAAAAGACTTCGGCGACAGTCCTTGGAAGTCTCGAACCCTCGGGAGTGAGACGTTCATCAGGCGGTCGAAAAATTCCCACATGCGCGTTCCGCGCAAGGTCACCGAGCAACCAATGATCTGGCCCTCGCGAAGTTTGAAGTTCGCAATGGACTTACGAGCCTTGCGCACCACCGGCTTCTGACCCGTGATCAGCGCAAGCTCGCTGGTCGCATTTTCGATCAGTTTGGGATTCGCCGCCGCTTCACCGAGCCCGATGTTGACCACGATCTTGGTCATCGCGGGCACCTGATGCGCGTTCTTGAACGCGTATTCTTCCCTCAGTTTCGGGACGACTTCCTCCCGGTATCGCTCGAGCAATCTCGGAGTCATCTAGAGCACCTCCGGTGCCAGAGAAACGATCTTCATGAATCGGCGTGAACGCAATTCGCGCGCTACGGGCCCGAAGATCCGGGTGCCGACAGGCTCGCGCTGGGCGTCGATCAAGACTGCCGCGTTGTCATCGAACCGAATGAATGAACCATCGGGCCGACCAATGCTCTTGGATGTACGCACGACGACCGCTCGGCGAACCTCACCCTTCTTTACCTTCGAGTTGGGCATCGCATCCTTCACCGAAACCACGATGATGTCTCCAACCGACGCGTAACGGCGCCCAGATCCTCCGAGCACACGGATGCACGCAACTTTGCGCGCTCCGGAGTTGTCCGCGACTTCGAGTACTGACTCTTGCTGAATCACCGAATTCTCCCGTCAGGCCCGAGCCGATTTGGACAGTGTCTCTTGTACCATCCAACGCTTGAGCTTCGAGATCGGGCGGTGTTCGATGATCTGAACGCGATCTCCAACTTCACATGCATTGGCTTCGTCGTGTGCCAGGAATTTTGAATAACGACGGACATATTTCTTGTATCTCGGATCCTGCACGAGCCGCTCCACCCGTACGACCACCGTCTTGTCCATCGCGTTGCTGACGACCTGCCCCACGAGTGTCCGGCGCATTCCTCGCTTTTTCACTTCGTCGCCTCACGCTTCTCGCGCATGATTGTTTCTACGCGAGCAATGTCTCGTCGAAGCTGCTTGAGCCTCGCCGTGTTTTCCAACTGACCCGTCGAACGCTTGATTCGGATGTTGAACGCCTCGCTGCGAAGGTCATGTCCCTTCGTTAGCAACTCGTCCAACGACAGCTCTCTAAACTCAGCCGGCTTCATGACACGTGTTCTCGCATCACGAATCGGGTGCGAACCGAAAGTTTGTGGGAAGCGAGGCGCAGTGCTTCGCGCGCGGTTGCTTCGTCGACACCTTCCATCTCGTACAAAATCCGACCGGGCTTCACGAGGGCCACCCATTCTTCAGGGTTGCCCTTCCCCTTACCCATGCGCGTTTCCGCTGGCTTCTTGGAGACTGGTTTGTCGGGAAAGATCCGAATCCAGATCTTCCCCCCCCTCTTGACGTAACGGGTCATCGCGATCCGGGCCGCCTCAATCTGCCGGGCCGTAATCCGACGACAGGCGATCGCCTGCAGTCCATAATCGCCAAAATCCAGATTCGTGCCGCGGGAAGCCTTGCCGCGGTTACGACCTTTCATCTGCTTGCGGTGCTTTACTTTCTTGGGCTGGAGCATGGCTACCTCGCGGGCTCCTCTTCATTTCGAAGCGCTAGGGAGCCCTTGTGCAGATCCTTGTCCGGCACCTCTCCCTTGAACACCCAGCACTTGACACCGATGATCCCGTAAGTCGTCTTCGCCTCGGCCATCCCGTAATCGATCACGGCGCGCAGTGTGTGAAGCGGAACGCGGCCCTCTCGGTACCATTCGCGTCTACCCATCTCCGCCCCACCGAGACGCCCGGCACACTGAAGGCGCACACCTTCGGCACCGAACTTCATCGTGGAAATCACGGCCTTCTTCATCGCGCGGCGAAAAGCCACGCGGCGCTCTAGCTGAAGCGCGACCGCCTCGGCCACGAGTTGCGCGTCGAGTTCGGCCTTCCTGATCTCCCGGATGTTGATGAAGATCTCTTTGTTGTCTGACATTGCACCCAGTTCTGCGCGGAGCGTCTCTACTTCGGCACCCCGCTTTCCGATCAGGATTCCCGGGCGGGCCGTGTGGATGTTCACGACGATCTTGTCGCCCGTCCGGTCGATCACAACCTTCGAAATCCCGGCGTGAAAGAGCTTCTTCTTGATGAACGTGCGGATCTTGATGTCCTGGTGGAGCTGCGTGCGATAGCCGCGCTCCGCAAACCAGTTGGACTGCCACCCATATAGGGTGCCCAATCGAAATCCGTAGGGATGTACTTTCTGTCCCAAGTTTTCCGCCCCTGTTTCGGCCGCCGGCCGACTAGTGTTCCGCCAAAACGATGGACACGTGACTCGTCCTTCGCTGGATCCATGCCGCTCGCCCCTGCGCTCGAGCCCGGATCCGCCACATGCTCGCGCCCTGATTCACCATGATCGTGTCCACCACGAGATTGTCGACGTCGATCCCCGCTCGATCTCGCTCGTTCTGCTCCTCCGCACTCGCTAGTGCGGACCGGACCAGCTTTGCAAGCGGCTTTGCGAATCGCTTGTTCGACAGATCGAGAATGGTCAATGCGTCCTCGACACCCTTTCCGCGGATCTCATCAGCGAGCAGGCGCGCCTTGCGCGCACTGATCCGGTAATTCCTGAGCGTCGCCTTGGCTTCCATTTCAGCGTGTCTTCACCTTTCGATCCGACGCATGACCGGTGAATTTTCGCGTTGGAGAGAACTCGCCGAGACGGTGCCCGACCATGTTCTCGGTTACGAATACGGGAACAAAAAGCTTCCCGTTGTGAACCTGGAACGTCATGCCCACGAAATCGGGCGTAATCATCGATCGACGCGACCAGGTTCGTATCACCTGCTTCGAACCCGACTGCGTCGCCTTGTCTACCTTGCGCTGCAAGCTCGGATCGACGAAGGGTCCCTTTTTAAGCGATCGCGCCATTTACTTCTTCCCCCGCCGCTTGACGATGTATTTCTGCGAACGCGATTTCTTGCGCGTCTTGTGGCCTTTGGTCGGGATCCCCCAAGGCGTGCAGGGATGACGGCCGCCCGATGAACGCCCCTCACCGCCGCCCATCGGATGGTCGACCGGGTTCATCGCGACACCCCGAACATTGGGGCGCTTCCCCCGCCAGCGATTTCGCCCTGCCTTGCCGATGCTCCGATTCTCGTGCTCGGTATTGCCAACCTGTCCAATCGTCGCCAGGCAAGCGACGTGAATCAATCGGTGCTCCCCACTCGGCATCCGCAACGTCGCGTAATTCCCTTCACGCGCCATCAACTGCGCCGCGCCACCTGCGGCGCGCACCATCTGGGCGCCCTTTTTGGCCCTCATCTCGATGGCGTGCACCACCGAGCCCAGCGGGATATTCGCAAGCGGCAGCGCATTGCCGAGTTCGGGCGGAGAATCCGGTCCCGATACCACCACTCCACCCACCTTCAGTCCCTGGGGTGCAAGGATGTATCGCTTCTCGCCATCTGCATAGTGGAGTAGCGCGATGTTCGCAGAGCGGTTGGGATCATATTCGATCGCCGCAACCTTCGCGGGAACGCCGAATTTTTCTCGACGGAAATCGATCGCGCGGTAGCGCCGCTTGTGTCCGCCGCCGCGCTGCCAGGAGGTCACGCGTCCGTGGACATTACGCCCGCCAGTCTTGTAGACCGCGCCGCGCAACAGGGAGCGCTCGGGCTGGCCTCGCGTGATCTCGGCAAAATCCGAAACGCTCATCCCACGACGGCCGGGCGACGTGGGCTTGTAGTTCTTGATCGCCATGCCTGACTACACTCCCTCGAAGAATTCGATCGACTGCCCTTCGGCAAGGCGCACGATCGCCTTCTTCCATTCTGGTTTGCGACCGGAAGTTTTTCCCACCCTCCTCAACTTCCGGTGCTGGCGCATCGTGTGAACGTCGATCACCTGCACACTGAAGAGCGACTCGACGGCGTTGCGAATGTCGTACTTCGTCGCGCGCGGGTTCACGGCGAGCGTCACGATATTCATCTCTTCGCGGGCGATGTTACTCTTCTCCGTAACCAACGGTCGCTGTATGACGTCGTATACGTTCACGAATCCAACTCCCGTGATCGGCCAACCAAACGCGATTCGATCGCAACCAGAGCTGGCTTCGTGACAAGCAATTTTCGATGTCGCAGAACGTCGTAGACGTTCACGCCCTCGACGAGCAACACGGTCACGCCCGGCAGATTGCGTGCAGAGCGCTGAAGGTGCTCGTTTTTGACGTCGATCACGATGAGGACGCTCATGTCCCCCAGCGATAGACCGCGCAGCATTTCGACCACCCGCTGGGTCTTGAATTCATCCATTTCGATCGAATCGACGATCGTAATGTCGCCTTCCACGAGTCGATGTGACAACGCGCTGCGAAGCGCCGCACCGCGAACCTTCTTCGGTAGCTTATGCTCGTAGGAGCGCGGAACCGGTCCGAAGGTCACGCCGCCACCGGACCACTGAGGGGCCCGCGTCGTTCCCTGGCGCGCGCGCCCGGTACCCTTCTGGCGCCAGGGCTTCGCTCCACCTCCCGAAACCGTCGCGCGGTTCTTGGTGCTGTGGGTTCCGCTCCGACGCCGAGCCATCTGACGCCGGACCTCCGCATGGATCAGATCCTCGCGCACCGGGGCCTCGAAAACCGTCGAATTCAAATCGACGGATCCCGACTTCTTGTTATCCAGCGTCACGACATCCAGCGTCGCCATTGCTCTACTCACTCATTGCGGGCAACCAAAGGCTGTCCGCAAAAGGGCGGGGAGTTTCTCCGCTCAAAGTTTGATCTCCACGTCGACGCCAGCCGCCAATTCCAGCTTCATCAGCGCGTCCACGGTTTGCGCCGTCGGATCGAGGATGTCGATCAGCCGCTTGTGGGTTCGCACTTCGAACTGTTCTCGCGACTTCTTGTCGATGTGCGGTCCTCGCAAGACCGTGTATTTATTGATCGACGTCGGCAACGGGATGGGGCCTGCAACTCTCGCACCCGTCCGCATCGCCGTATCCACGATCTCGCCAGCGCTCTGATCAAGCAGTTTGAAGTCGTATGCCTTCATGCGAATTCGAATCTTCTGTGAGCCAACGTCTGCCATTTTCTACTCGATAATCTCTGCGACGACACCAGCGCCCACGGTGCGACCGCCTTCGCGAATCGCAAACCGAAGCTCCTTGTCCATCGCGATCGGGGTGATCAGCTCCACCGTCATCTCCACGTTGTCACCC
>Ga0209987_10002199_pt1 | contig 10785 bp, 7 predicted proteins | sample N074metaG_FD_182134 | JGI IMG/M metagenome (GOLD analysis project Ga0209987, IMG submission 182134) | Deep subsurface microbial communities from Kermadec Trench to uncover new lineages of life (NeLLi) - N074 metaG (SPAdes) (version 2) | ecosystem: Environmental > Aquatic > Marine > Ocean trench... | reverse complement strand
CGGACTTGCCTGAGAAGATTCATCAAATGAATCGACTCTCGTATGTGAGTGGTCTTTCAATTTTTCTTTGTATTTTTTTAGTTGCCTTTCGATCTTATCAACAGCGTTGTCAATACCCTTGTAAATATCTTTGGATTTTTCACGGGCAAATAATTTTTGCTTTTGTACTTTCATAGCTATTTCAACAACCTGAATTGTTTTTTCATAATCCAGGACTATTTCGCATTCAATAATGCCATCAAAGTATTTACTAAGTTTTCGTACCTCCTTTTCTGCATATTCTTTAAGCTTATCCGGTGCTTTGTAATGCCTGGCGGTGATGTTTACACGCATTGCAGCCTCCAATTGATTTAATGATTAATTAGAGTTTATTCTTTTCTCAATTTCAACTGATCATTTCTGTGCTCTCGGATGCGCCTGTTTATAAACTTTCTTTAATCTCTCGGTCGTCAAGTGGGTATAGACTTGCGTCGTCGAAAGGCTTGAATGGCCCAGTAACTCTTTTACAGCAATCAGGTCTGCTCCTTCGTCAAGTAAATGGGTTGCAAAGGAATGGCGTAACATGTGCGGGTAGGCTTCCTGTTTATCCGAGGCCAAAAGCAGGTATTTCTTCACTCTATACTGTACTTGCCCCGGCGAAATTCTTTCACCCTTCTTGTTTAGAAAAAAAGCTTCGGTCATCAAATCCAGAGAATGGATATATTGAGCCCGTGCCTCAATATATTCTTTGATAATTCTGATAATACTTTTCCCCAGTGGCACCAGCCGTTCCTTTGAACCTTTCCCGGTGACCTTAAGTAGTTCATGGGTCAAATCAACGTCCTCAAGGTTAATTCCCACCAATTCTCGCAGACGGATGCCGGTAGAATAAAAAATCTCGAGTATAACCCGATCTCTTAGTCCTTCAATATTATTCGTATCAGGAAAGCTCAAAGCTTTCAGGATGACTTCATACTGGAAGAATGAAGGAAGTTTTTTTTCCTTTTTTAAATATAACAGTGTCGCTGCAGGATTAGCATCCAGGATTTCCCGGGAACACAGATACTTAAAAAAAGACCTGAGAGAAGTCAATTTTCGATTAATGCTGGAGGCTTTAAGTCCTCTTTTCGATAAAGAAGCTAAAAATGAACGCAAAGATTTTCTAGTAATCTCATGGAGATCGTGTTCTTCAGTAAACTGCAGCAATTGTTCGAGATCCAATTGATATGCGCTCAAAGTAAAGCTCGAGGCGTTTTTCTCCAAACGTAGATGTCGCAGAAAATTTATAATATGAAATTGAAGTGTCTTAGCCGACAGCGACTGCATCGTCAGTTTCCTTCTCCTCAGCCGGCAAATCTGATTTGCATGCCGGACAATAAAGGAAGTCCCCTTTCGATTGGTTTGAACGTCTTTCCAAATAAGGGCTTTGGCAGGTACTGCATGGAATATTAACCGGCTTGTTCCAGCTGGCAAATTTACAATTCGGATAATTGCTGCAACCGTAAAAAGTTTTTCCACGCCGCGATCTTTTCTCTACTAAGTTTCCTGAACAGCCGTCAGTAGGACAATGTACCCCGACGGAAATAGGCTGAGTATTTTTACATTCAGGATAGCCGGAGCAAGCCATAAACCGCCCAAATCGTCCATGCTTGATTACCATCTGCTTGCCGCATTTGTCACATTTATCTTCCACTTCTTCGGGTTCTTCCAAAGGCTTGGTGTGCTTGCATTCGGGATAGCCGGAGCAAGCCATAAATTTACCATTTCTGCCCCATCGAATAATTAAATCCTTACCACATTTAGGGCAGGTTTCTTTGGTTTCTTGTTGTAAAGAGTTCTTGATCTCGTGCTGCTTCTGGCTTACTTCATCCAAATCCTTTTTGAAAGGTGTATAAAAATTTGTAGTTACTTCCAAAAACTCCTTCTTACCAGATTCGATTTCGTCCAGTTCTTTCTCCATAAGAGCGGTAAATTCAACATTGAATATATTTGAAAAATTTTGAACTAAAATCTGATTTACCGTTCGGCCCAACTCGGTCGGGATCAATTGACGTTGTAATTTCTCAACATATTTGCGCGCCAGGATGGTGGAAATAATAACCGTGTAAGTACTGGGGCGGCCGATTCCTAAAGCATCCAGCTCTTTGATTAAACTGCTTTCGGAAAAGCGGGGGGCCGGCTTAGTAAAATGTTGCTGAGGTGTGAGGTTTAATAAATTTAGAATATCACCCACGTTTAAGTTTCGCGGAATACGCATATCATCATCTTTACCATTTCCATCCTCCTCTTTGTTTTCCTCATAAATTTGTAAAAAACCTCTGAAAAGGATGCTACTCCCTGAGGTTCTAAACAAATACATATCTCCTGCGGAAATATTGATGGTGGTTTGTTCGATTTTGACGGATTCCATTTGAGAAGCTACGAAGCGATTCCAAATCAGCTCATAAAGCTTGAACTGTTCCGAGGTTAAATACCTCTTGATTTGGCGCGGCTCTCTTTTTAATGAAGTTGGCCGGACGGCCTCATGTGCGTCCTGGGCTCCTGATTTCACTTTAAATTTTCGGGGAGAAGCCGGCAGATAATCCTTGCCATAACTTACCATAATATATTCTCTAACCGCCAGTAAAGCTTCATCCGAAATACGAGTTGAATCAGTACGCATGTAGCTTATTAAACCTACACTGCCTTCATCTCCGATCTCAACGCCTTCGTAAAGCTGCTGGGCGATCATCATGATCTTTTTTGAAGTGTACCCCAGGCGACCCGCTGCTGCTTGCTGCAGGGTACTGGTGGTAAATGCAGGGCCTGGATTGCGGGTGACTTTCCTTTTTTTGATTTCAAGAACTTTAAATGATTGTTTTCCAAGATCAGTTAAAGTTTGATTCGTCGTTTTTTCATCGGCAAGTTCAGTCGTTTTGTTGTCTATTTTATGAAGCTTCGAGAGAAACGGCTGGGTCTTTTCTCCCTGGAGCTCGGCAGTAACAGACCAATATTCCCGCGGACTAAAATTCTCTATTTCTTCTTCGCGCTCGCTGATCAGTCTAAGCGCAATCGATTGAACCCGGCCGGCACTCAACCCACGGTAGATGGTCCGCCATAAAATTGGGCTGACCTGGTAACCTACCAATCGATCTACGACCCGTCTGGCCTTTTGAGCAGCGACCTTATTTTCATTTATTTTTGTTGGATTTGCTAATGCATTTTTGACGGCCTTTTCGGTGATTTCATTAAACATCACCCGGAAAATCTTATCTTTCTTCACTTTCATTTCTTCGGCAAGGTGGGATGCAATCGCCTCTCCCTCACGATCGGGATCGGTAGCGATGAAGACGGTCTCCGCAGTTATCGCAGACTTTCTTAGCTGACTTAATACTTTGCCTTTTCCCCGAATGGTAATATATTCCGGTTTAAAATTGTCATCAACATCGACGCCCAGGCGCTGTTTCGGCAGATCTTTTACGTGGCCTACCGAGGAGAGAACTTGATAATCCTTTCCTAAGAATTTGCCAATGGTTTTGATTTTTGCATTAGACTCAACAATGACTAAGGATTTGGCCATAACTTCCAATCAAAATTAAAATAGGTGAGAAACAGATAAACGTAATTGTATTATCAATGAATTGTAGAATTTTCTTCAAAAAGAAAATAACTTCTGTCTCTAAAGGCATCATAATTCAATAACATTGAGGCAACAATAGATTTTATATCCCCGGTGTTTATTTCTGAGGCGCCCATCATCATTGCTCTTTCAAGAATCTGCTCGGTGTCGATTTCATCGATAATTCCTAACTCCTTAAGTTGAATAATGTAGCCGTAAGCTTCAACTGAAATAACCGAGCGCTCGATTTCATGAAGATGGCGAAAAGAACTCTTAAGAGACGGATTTCGCTGTTCGACGAGCTCCTCCGAATCGTTTTTTAAGCGAGCAAGAAGCCAGGTAAATGCTGAACTGATTTCACTCTCAGTGTATCCCTGTTGAATTAAGCTTTTTGAAAGAATATCGAGTTTAGTTGAGACTTTACGATTACTGCGAATTTCGCTCATTATATAAATTAAAATTTCAACGACCCGTTCATTCATAAAAATTTCCTCTACTATATTATCCCCACTTTTCCTGCAAACTTTATTTGCAAAACGAAAACTCAATTTCCCTCAGGCACCGCTTCGACAACCGCAATTGCGAGGTAAACTTAGCTGGTCTGATTTTAGTTCCAAAAGGTGAAAAAATATCCTGGAATTGCAACAGAAATATTTAGACAGCGCCGTGACATTTTTTATACTTTTTACCGCTTCCGCAAGGACACGGATCGTTTCGCCCTGTTTTCTCACCGATTACCACTGGCTGTTTCTTAGCCCCTTGCGGTTGCTGTGCAGCCCTTTGCCCGGCATCCTCCTCAGGAACACCCGAAAATCCCATACCAGCGCTTGAATCGTGAACGGTTGTCATCTGCTGGCGGCGAACCGCGGATGGCATCGGTTCCTGCTGCACCTGGGCTTTAAAAATCAAATCGAGAACCTGCTCATTGATCATGTCGAGCATGTCCGTAAACATCCGAAAGCCCTCTGATTTATACTCAAGCAGAGGATTCTTTTGTCCATAGGCCAGGAGTCCGATTCCCTCTTTAAGTTGATCCATTTCATAGAGATGCTCACGCCAGCGTTCGTCGATCACTCGCAACATCGCCAACCGCTCGATTTGGCGTGTTAGTTTTTCGCCAAGATATTGTTCTCTTTGGTGGTAGTGATCTTTTGCGGCTTCATAAAGTTTGTCAAATAATTCTTCATGACTGATGCCGGCGACACCATCCTCTTCAATTGGCAGTTCCATGAGCATCGTTTTTCTAAAGTCACCTCGCAGTCCCGCCCAGTCCCACTGTTCCGAATATGTATCTTCGTCGGAATACTGCTTAACCTTGCTGTCAACAAAATCGCCGATGAGCTCGATGTATTCCTCTCGTAAATTCTCCCCTTCCAAAGCATGAGCGCGCTTCTTATAAATCACTTCACGCTGCTGATTCATCACATCGTCGTATTCGAGAAGATGCTTTCGGATATCAAAATTATGACCCTCTACTTTTTTCTGTGCCCTTTCAATTGATTTGCTGACCATTCCGTGTTGAATGACCTCGCCTTCCGGAACACCGAGCCTATCCATGATCCCTGCAACCCGGTCCGATTGAAATAATCGCATTAAGTCATCTTCTAAAGACAGATAAAAGCGCGACGAACCCGGGTCTCCCTGTCTGCCGCTTCTGCCCCGCAACTGCCGGTCAATTCTGCGGGATTCATGCCGTTCTGTACCAATGATATGAAGTCCGCAAGGCACTTGTTCCCGACATTTAAACTCCTCTAAATGAGGACACACCTCTTCACCTTCACGGGGTTTAACCAAAGCACAATTCGAATGTTTGACAACCCCCTGGCCCAACTTGATTTCCGTTCCTCTTCCTGCCATATTTGTCGCGATTGTCACAGCCCCGGGCTCCCCGGCATGTGACACCACTTCCGCTTCTTTCTGATGCTGTTTTGCATTCAACACGGAGTGTGGGACGCCTTTTCGCTTTAGCATCCGGCTCAGGGTTTCTGAGATATCAACCGTGATGGTGCCAACTAAAACCGGACGCCTTTTTTCGTGCATTTCGATGATCTCATCAATAATTCCGCTGTATTTTTCCCGTTTGGTTCGGAAAATCTGGTCTTCATAATCTATGCGCCGAATCTCATCATTCGTTGGAATGACCACAACATCCAGTTTGTAAATTTCCCAAAGTTCTGACGCTTCAGTCTCTGCTGTTCCGGTCATTCCGGCTAATTTTTTATAAAGGCGGAAATAATTTTGCAATGTAATCGTGGCTAAAGTCTGCGTCTCTTTTTCAATTTTGACTCCCTCTTTTGCCTCTAAAGCCTGATGCAGGCCATCACTGAATCTCCGCCCCGGCATCAAGCGGCCGGTAAATTCATCTACAATGAGAACCTTGCCATCCGTGACAACATATTCAACATCTTTTTCAAACAAGGAGTAAGCGCGAAGGAGTTGGGAAATATTATGCAGCTGTTCGCTTTTTTCAGAAAACTCGTTTTGAAGTTCCATCTTTTGCGACAGCTTGTCCTGGTCAGAAATGGCTTCATTGTTTTCTAATTCATGCAGCTTTACAGAAAAATCGGGTAAAACAAACATCTCCGTATCGTTCGGAGACAGGGCATCGCGGCCTTTGTCGGTCAAATCGATTGTGTGTGCCTTCTCATCGATCGCGAAAAGCAACTCTTCGTCAATTTCATGCAATTTTTTGTCACGAATATAATCATTTTCGACCCGGCGAATCAATTTCTTCACACCAACTTCCTGATAGAGCTTGGCAAGTTTTTTGTTCTTGGGTGCACCTCTGGATGCTCGCAGTAACATTGTTCCGGCTTCATATTCATCGCCGTCATTTAACTCTTTTTCGCCATCAGCAACCATACTGTTCACCAACCTGGTCTGCTCCCTGACCAACTGTTCAACTCGGGGCTTCATCTCATCGTATTTATGGGTCGAATGCTCCACCGGACCCGAAATAATGAGTGGCGTTCGAGCCTCATCCACCAGAACCGAATCTACTTCATCAACGATAGTATAATTGTGCCCGCGTTGAACTTTATCTTCGAAGCGAATGGCCATATTATCGCGCAGGTAGTCAAAACCGAATTCGTTGTTCGTTCCGTAGGTGATATCGGCGGAATACGCTTGTTTGCGCCTTTCAGGGTTCATATCATTTTGGATATAATCGACAGTCAGTCCAAGGAATCTAAAGATTTCGCCCATCCATTCACAGTCACGTCTTGCCAGGTAGTCATTTACGGTAATCAAATGGACGCCTTTACCGGCAAGGGCATTTAAATAGAGAGGCATCGTTGCTGCTAAAGTTTTTCCTTCCCCGGTTGCCATCTCAGCAATCTTGCCTTCATGCAGAACAATAGCACCGATGAGCTGAACGTCGTAAGGAATCATATCCCACTGAATATCGAGGTCGCATATTTTCCATTTTTTGCCAACCAGCCGTTTACAAGTTTGCTTCACTGCAGCAAAAGCCTCAGGAAGAATTTCTTTGAAAATTTCTTCGACAATTTCCTTTTCTTCTTCCTTCAGCTTTTTAATTTGGTCATGTACATTGTCCGTATCGTTATCCTCTTCGAGTTGCTCATCTTCGCCGGACTCATCTCTGCCATTGGTGGAAATGGTGTCCGAATGAATCACATCGTAAAATTCTTTTAGCTCTTCAACGACTTTTTGGGTCGCGGATTCTATCTGTTTTTTAAAATCCTCTGTTTTATTTCTCAGCTCATCATCAGAAAAATTTTCAAATTGCTGGTAAGCTTGATTAATTTGGTCAACAATCGGCTGAATTTTCTTGATGTCTCGGTCATGTTTGCTACCAAAAACTTTTGATATTAAGTTTCCAATCATACTCTAAGTCCAATCAATTAGTTTTTTTCTTTGAAACAATCCTTCCTTGCTCACTCAAACCTCTTCCGGATTTCTTCAAAAGATCCTGATTTCTCAACTCAAGTAAAACGCTGTCTAATATCCCGTTGATAAATTGACCGCTGCCCTCAGTGCTGTATTTTTTGGCAATTTCGATGGCCTCGTCAATCGAGACTTTTGGGGGAATATCTTCAAAATGAAGAAACTCGCAAATGGCCATTTTCATAACCACTTTATCCAAAATGGCAATTCTTTCGAAATCCCAGTTTTGTGCTTTGGCAATGATAAATTTATCGAGCTCTGTTTGATGTTCAATACAGGCTTTAAGTAAATGAACCGCAAATTCCGTGACGCTCTCTTCTTCCTTGCGGCTCAAAATCATGTCCTCAATAATTACATCTACCGGATTACCTGACATCTCCTGGCTGTATAGTGCGCGCAAGACCAATTCTCTTGCTTTTCTTCTATTGCTACTCATTGTTTGGTGTTATTAATTAACCGGCGTCAACCAACCGTATTTATCTTCGAACTCACCGGTTAAAATTCCAAAAAATTGTTTTTGTATTTTTTCAGTAATCGGTCCGCGGCGGCCTTCGCCAATTGGAATTCGATCGATAGATTTGATCGGACTGACTTCGGCAGCGCTGCCGGTAAAGAAAACCTCGTCGGCGATATAAAGAAGCTCTCTCGGAATTACGGTTTCCTCAACTTTATAGCCGAAATCTTCTGCCAGTTTTATAACGCAGTCGCGCGTTATTCCGGGTAAAATTGATGAGGCGAGCGGCGGTGTGTAAATTCGGTTATCGCGGATTATAAAAATATTTTCTCCACTCCCTTCGCTGACGTGACCATTGGCGTCAAGGCCAATGCCCTCAATATATCCATCCGCTTTTGCCTCCAAATTAATAAGCTGTGAATTCATATAGTTCGCGCCGCATTTTGACATCGCCGGCAAGGTATTGGGCCGCGCTCGATTCCATGAAGAAACGCGAACATCAACCCCGATATTGATCGCTTCATCTCCTAAATATTTTCCCCAGGCCAAAGCAGCCACCGCCACTTCAGTCGGCGTATCCTGGGGATCGACCCCCAAGCTTCCATATCCCCGGAAAACGATCGGCCGCATATAAGCTTCTTGTAAATTATTAACTTTAACGACATCGAGGCAGGCCTGTTCGATTATATCTTTCGAAAAAGGTACACTAATTCTATAAATCTTCGCGGAATCAAATAACCGCCGGATGTGATCCTTTAGCCGAAAAAGGGCTGGACCATTAACCGTCTTATAACATCGAAATCCTTCAAAAACCGATGAGCCATAATGAAGAACGTGAGACATGACATGTATTTTAGCATCGTGCCATTCCACCATTTTCCCGTTGAACCATAGTTTTCCGTCTTCCAAGAATTCAGACATATTGGCCCTCCGTTAAGTATGTTCATTGAATATCTTAAGTTGCAGTGCCGCTATAAATTATTTAAGGAGCTCTCTTGCAATTACCAGCCTTTGAATTTCAGATGTTCCCTCATAAATTTCAGTTATTTTTGAATCGCGCATAAATCTTTCTACCGGATAATCCTTCAGGTAACCGTAACCGCCAAAAATCTGCACGGCTTTTAAGCTCACAGCAACGGCGGTCTCCGATGCAAACAATTTAGCTTTTGCAGAGTCATGTGAATATTTTTGGTTTTGATCCTTCTTCCACGCTGCCTGGTAAGTTAAGAGTCTCGCTGCGTTAATGCTTGTTTCCATATCCGCCAGCATATGCTGAATCGACTGGAAGGTTGATATTGGCTTTCCAAATTGTACCCGTTCTTTCGCATAATTAATGGCCGCATCTAAAGATCCTTGTGCGATGCCCACCGCTTGAGAGGCGATACCGATTCTGCCACCGTCAAGTGTCATCATTGCTATTTTAAATCCATCGCCTTCCTGACCTAAAAGATTTTCTCTCGGAACAGCACAATCTTCCATCATTATAGAGGCCGTGTCTGAACTTCGGATACCAAGCTTCTTTTCTTTCTTGCCAACTTGAAATCCGGGAAATTCTTTTTCGACAACAAAAGCGCTAATCCCTTTGTGACGCTGAGACGGGTCGGTGTGTGCAATGACAACATAATAATCTGCATTCACACCATTGGTAATAAAGTTTTTGGTGCCGTTTAAAACATAGTGCTCACCTCTTAAAATAGCAGTGGTCTTCATTCCGGCTGCGTCCGATCCGGAGCCGGGTTCAGACAAGCAAAATGCGCCCAGTTTTTCCCCACTCGCCAAAGGAACTAAATATTTTTTCTTTGTTTCTTCTTTACCGGAATTCTCTATCCCAAAGCAAACCAAAGAATTATTGACAGAACAAATAACCCCGACAGAAGCATCAACTCTTGAGAGTTCTTCAATGACAATTGCGTAGCTGACGGCATCTAATCCGGCGCCGCCATATTCGGGGGCTATCATCATTCCCATGAAACCCAACTCAGCCATCTTTTTTACATGCTGCGCAGGAAACTTTGCCTTCTGGTCCCGTTCCGCAGCGTCCTTAGCGACTTCATTTTGAGCAAACTCACGGGCAGTTTGTTGAATTAGTTTTTGTTCGTCCGTTAATAGAAAATCCATTTAGTTCCTCTTGCTTTAAATCTTTTGTTTAACAGCTATACGGTCGCCCACGGTGCCTATGCTGATTATTGTCATATCACTGTATTCAAATTCTACCTGTTTTTTGGACAACTATCTCTCCACAACCACCGCTGAAGCCTCGCCGCCGCCAATACAAAGGGTCGCTAATCCCCTTTTCTTATTGTAGCGTTTCATCGCATAAAGAAGCGTGGTTAAAATTCTGGTCCCACTCGCGCCAATGGGATGGCCAAGTGCCACGGCGCCACCATGAACATTCATTTTGTCCAAATCGATACCAAGCTCTTTGCCCACGGCAAGGTTCACGACAGCAAATGCTTCGTTTACTTCAAAAAGGTCGATATCCTGCAATTTCAAATTGGCTTTATCCAAAACCAAGTTGATAGCATCCGCCGGCGCCATGGTAAACCACTCCGGAGCTTTTGCTGCGGAAGCCTGCCCGACAATTGTTCCCAAGGGCTCAATTGCTAAACCCCCGGCACGATCTTTTGACATCACCACACAAGCCGCTGCGCCATCATTGATTGAAGACGCATTGGCGGCAGTTACCGTGCCGTCCTTTTGAAAAACCGGTCTGAGGGTCGGCATCTTTTCAAAATTGGCCCGTTTGGGTTCTTCGTCTTCGGTAACGAGAACAGAGTCACCTTTTCTTTGCGGAATTTCAACCGCAACAATCTCATCCTTAAAATAGCCGTTCTTTTGCGCAGCCAGC
>Ga0209987_10002198_pt1 | contig 10786 bp, 8 predicted proteins | sample N074metaG_FD_182134 | JGI IMG/M metagenome (GOLD analysis project Ga0209987, IMG submission 182134) | Deep subsurface microbial communities from Kermadec Trench to uncover new lineages of life (NeLLi) - N074 metaG (SPAdes) (version 2) | ecosystem: Environmental > Aquatic > Marine > Ocean trench... | reverse complement strand
CACCAGGTCCTCCCGATCCGCCGCCGGTGAGGTGAACGCGGGTGTGGGGTCAGGGGATTCGGGGTCGTGAGGGGCCGGGTCGTCGTAGGACCAGGCCCGCTCCTCGCCGGCTTCATCGCCGGCTTCCTCGCCGGCTTCATCGCCGGCTCCCTCAAACGCAGGGGGATACTCGTGAGGTGTGTCATCATCTTCGGTGAACAGGCCAGATCCGTAGCCCGTCACCTTCGGAGCGCCGGTCGCTTCTTCGTCGCCATCCTCCGCAGCCGACTCGAGTTGGAATTCGGATCCAGCCGTGTCGGCAACCTCGCCCTCCGCCGGCTGCGTATCCGATTTCAAATCTCCCGCTGCCTCGTCCGCTTCTGCGTGGAAGCCGTCCCAGAATTCGGGCGGCTGCGCTGAAGGAGCGGCGGGCACCGCCTCCTGACCGGAGTCAGTCTCGAGGCGGATATCGGCAGGGTTGGCCGGCGCCGCGGGCTGGCCCGGCACGGTCGCCCTGGCGGCGGCGGCCGCCGGGGCTCCAGCGGCGACCACGTCAGCGGGCGGTGGAGTGGTAGGGGTAGCGGCTGCAGGCGGTGCGGCACCAGGCGGTGTTGCCGGAGTCGGTGCTGTCGCCGGTGGCGGAGTGGCCGCGACTGGTGGGACCGGGGTGGCCGGTGCCGTACCGGTCGGTACCGGGATAGCCGGAGAAGGTGGCGCAGCAGGAGAGGGAGGAACCGCAGTCGTAGGAGGAACCGCATCCGCAGGAGGCGGCGCAGCATCAGGCGGAGCGACTGCGGGAGGAACCGCAGGAGCAGGAGGCGGTGCCGCCCCAGGGGACGGTGTACCAGGAGCAGGAGAAGGAGCAGGGGCGACAGGCGGTGCCGCCGCAGTGGCCGCAGGAGGCGGGGCGGCAACCGGCGCCGGGGTGGGGATGGCCGGTCCCGATGGTGCGCCAACCGGTGGAGACGCGGTAGCCGGCATGCCGGAAAGGATGGCGAACTCGAGCGGCGAGTCGGGGTTGAACAGAACGATCTCGGTGCCGAGGGTGAGACGGAAAGTCCCGTCGGGATCGCGGCTGAGCGCAAGGTCGGTGCGATTCCACCGCCCCAGCTCGGTCCCGCCCGCAGTGAGGATCAGCGTCTGGGCGTCGAGGGTGATGGTGGAAGGCAGCCCATTTTCGATTGCCCCGGGGATTCTCACCTCTCCGGTGAACGTCGTCGTCATCCCATCTCCATGTTGGTGGGTCAACGTCCTCCATCGGCAGGGTAGGCGGTGTACCTGAGTTTTGGGTACTACCGAAAGTCCCGCGACCTTATCCCTTCGGCGGGCCATGAAGCGAACCGTCGAGCCACCAGGTTGGTGACGCCATCCTCGTGCTCCAGAACGCCTTCGATCAATACTCCAATGGCCTTACGGGCAACCTCGTAATGCGCCTCCCACACCTGGGGGAGGACGACGACGTTGAGCAAGCCGGTTTCATCCTCGAGATTCATGAAACGCACCCCCTTGGCGGTTGAAGGCCGTTGACGATGAGTGACGATTCCCCCCACTCTCATCTTCGTTCCGTGACGGGGCTGGGCCAGGATCTCAGCAATGGGAACACATCCCATATCGTCGAGCATGGCTCTGACGAAGGCGACGGGATGGGTTGTTGAGATCCCGATGGACCACAGGTCCGCTTGCATCTCTTCGGAGGCCGACATGGTGGGCAACCGCGGGAGTGATCCTCGCTGATCCAGAGCCAGTCGATCCGGGCCTTGATCGGCAAGGGAACCTGCGCTCCACACTCCCTGGCGCCGGTCGAGCCCGACCGGCGCCAGTGCTCCGGAGGCAGCAAGCCCCTCGTAGGCATCGATTGGTAGCCCGGTACGCTGGGCAAGATCCTCCGGCGATGTGAACGGGCCCGCAGTCATCCGAGCTGCTTCGATTCGTGTGATCTCGGCATCGCCGAGGTTACGCACGTACCGCAGTCCCAGGCGGAGGGCAACCGCCGGCCGGAGCGGGTCGTCGATGGGCCCTCTCCCCCGCCGCCAGGTCCCTCCCAGGTAGGAGACGAGATCATCCGGGTCGGCATCGAACGGCTCGACGGTGCAGTCATAGTCGGAGGCATTCACGTCGGGGGAAAGCGTGATCACCCCATGGTGCTGTGCGTCCTGCACCAGGGAGTTGGGGGTGTAGAAGCCCATCGGCTGCGCGTTGAGCAGGCCGCAGACAAACTCCGCCGGCCAGTGGTACTTCAGCCAGGAGGTGGCGTACACGATGTAGGCGAAAGAAACTGAGTGCGACTCGGGAAAGCCGAAGGCGGCGAAGCCCTGGAGCTTGTCCCAGATCTCGTCGGCAGCGGCACCGGTGATGTCGTTGCCCTGCATCCCCTCATACACCTCGTGGCGTAGCCGTTCCATCGCCTCGGAGGAGCGCTTGTGTGTCATCGCCTGGCGCAGACGGTCGGACTGCCCGGGGCTGAACCCGGCGCAAACCCTCGCCAGTTCCATCAACTGCTCCTGGAACACCGGGACACCGAGCGTCTTCTTGAGAATCGGCTCGGCGGACGAATGCGGATAACGGACTGGGTCCAGGCCGTTGCGACGACGCAGGAATGGGTGCACCGAATGGCCCTGGATCGGACCGGGCCGGATCAACGCCACTTCGATGGCGAGGTCGTAGAAGGTGCGAGGTTTCATCTTCGGCAGCGTTGCCATCTGGGCACGCGATTCGACCTGAAAGACCCCGACCGTGTCGGCGCGGGTCAGCACGTCGTAGATGACCGGCTCTTGCGGGATCGTCGCCAGGTCGATGTCGACACCATGTACGTCGGCGATGGTGTCGACCGATAGGTGCATGGCGTTGAGGGCGCCGAGGGCAAGGAGGTCGAACTTGACGATCCCCATCGTGGCGCAGTCGTCCTTGTCCCACTGGAGCACCGAGCGGTCCTCCATCCTGCCCCACTCCATCGGTACCACCTCCCACAGCGGACGGCGAGCAACGACCATGCCGCCCGAGTGAATGCCGAGATGACGCGGGAAGCCGTCGAGCCGCTCACAAACGTCGTAGATCAGGTCGGCCGTCAACCCAGCGGGGAGGTCGACCACCTCCGGGATGGCCTTCGGGTCACGGGAGTCGAGATACTTGGTGAGACCGTTGACCTGGGCCTGGGTGAGCCCAAACGCCTTGCCAACGTCTTGGAGCACCGACCGGGCCCGGTAGGTGATGACGTTGGACACCATGGCGGCGCGTTCCCGCCCGTATCGCTGATAGCAGTATTGAATGACCTCCTCGCGCCGTTCCGCCTCGAAGTCGATGTCGATGTCGGGCGGCCGGTCTCGCTCTTCGGAGAGGAAGCGCTCGAACGGGAGATGAAGTCGGATCGGGTCGACCCTGGTCAACCCTAGACACCGGCACACCGCAGAGTCGGCGCCCGAGCCGCGCATTTGGCAGTAGATGTCCCTGGAGCGGGCGTAGCGGACGATGTCCCACGCCACCAAAAAGAACCCGGAGAAACCGAGATCGGTGATAACGCTCAGCTCGTGCTCGAGGCGGGCCAAGGCCGGGGGGTCGATGCCTCCACCGTCACCCGGGTACACGTCGCGGGCGCCCTCCAGCACCAAATGGCGGAGATACTCGTTCTCGGTGGTGAACGCACCCGGTATTGGGAAGTCGGGCAGCTCGGGGACGAGCAGGTCGAGATCGAACGCAAGCGCGGCACCCAGGTCCGCGGCGCGCTCGACCGCGCCCGGGTAACGGGAAAAAAGTTGTGCCATCTCGTCGGGAGCGCGAAGGAAGGCCAGATCGCTTGCCGACCGGAACCCGTCGGCTGCGTCGAGATCGCGCCGGCCACCGATGGCAGCAAGGACGTCGGCGAGGATGGCGTCTTTGCGGTCGGCGTAGTGCACGTTGTTCGTTACCACCGTGGGCAGGTCAAGTCGGGCGGCGACCTCTGCCAGGACGTCGTTGCGTGCGTCATCATCTGGGAGGCCGTGGCTGGTGAGCTCGACGAGGAGACGGTCGGGGAAGATTTCGCGCAGCCGTGCCGCCGCCTCCATCGCCCCTGCCAGATTCCCCGCTTGAGCGGCCCGTGGCACGGCCCCCTGACGGCAACCGGTGAGGGCATGAAGCTCGCCACGCTGTGCCGCCGTCGCCAGATCTTCGTAGCCATAGACCGGTCGGTCCTTCTCCCCCCGGTACTGGCTGCTGGTGACGAACCGACTGATCGCAGCGTACCCGGCGGGGTTGGAGGCCAGCAGCACGAGGTGGTCGGTCGGGGGTAGATCGATGGGCTTGGACCCGTGCATCCGCCTGATGCGGCCCCTACGAGGCCGGAGTCCAGAGTCCTGAGTCTTGAGTCCAGAGTCCTGAGTCTTGAGTTCAGAGTCTTTGTCCTGCTCTTGACTCTGGACTCTGGACTCTCGACTGAAACCCACTTCCGTCCCGTACACGATGGGCAAGCCGACCAGCTGCGCTGCCTGATGCACCTTGACCACGCCGCGGAACCCGTCGTGATCGGTGACGCCGAGCGCGCTGTACCCGAGCTCGGCGGCCCGTTCTACAAGCCGCAGCGGGTGCGAAGCCCCGTCGAGGAAGCTGTAGTTGGTATGGGTGTGGAGCTCTGCGTACCGTGCCATGTACCCAGCATAATCGAACGTATGTTCGATCGGAAAGTGGTCGGTCGTCGGTCGTCAGTCTTCAGCCAGACCCCAACTCGCTGTGCTGGTGGCCGGGAGCGACCAGAATCGCCTGGTGGACATCGAACCGACCATCGAAGAGCTGGCGCGGCTGCGCAGGAGAGCCACCGTCAGGAAGGTGATCGTCATTCTCGTCGTGGTTGCGATGATCGCAGCGCTACTGGTCCCCGTCATCGTGCGGGTGGTGAGGGCGCCACCCGAGCCCGAAACGATCTTGGCGGCTCAGACCGCGATCGCATCGCGTAGGATGTCCCCATGAAGGAATTCTCGGTCACCCTCACCAACAAGCCGGGACAGCTCGCCATCCTCGCCGGGCGGCTCGCAGACGCCGGCATCCACATCGAATCGCTGGCCGCCATCGGCCTCGACGGGGAGAGCCTGGTGCGCTTCATGCCTGACGACGCCGTCGCCACCAGACACGTGCTCAATAGTGCAGGCGTCCACTTCGAGGAGCGCCCCGTCCTCGACACCTTCCTACCGAACGAGCCGGGCGCGCTCGCCGCAGTGACACAACGGCTGGCCGATGCCGGGGTGAACATCGACTCGATGTACCTACTGCACTCCAATGCCGAAGGGCTGCACTTCGCGGTCACCGTCGACGACCCCGACCTGGCCAAGGCAAACCTGGACTGAGCCCGGCTGGGCTGACGCCCACCGGTATTACGTATTACGTATTACCCCCACCTCGACTCCGTCGTACGAAGTACGTAATACGTAATACCGACACGGCCGTCAGGCCATGTCGAAGGGCGATCGGGTCATTATCGCGTGATTCTGAGAGCCGGTATGCCTTCGATGAACTGTTGACCAATGGACAGCCATGGTCGCTTGGCCGCGCGCTTTTCGGCCCGGTCACCAAACGGTGAATCTCTCGGGACGATCCTTTCATCATCCTCGCTCAGAATCGGACGAGCCCTCGAACCGTTGTCCAACTTCGACAGTGCCGGAATGTACGGCATGTCTTTGGATGGGGTGCTCTCAACCGGCTCGAGCCGATGCATCCACCACCCGAGGACGGCAAGCCACGTCAGCATGATGGCAACCACGGCTCGTTGCGCCAGGCCAACCGTCTGCTGTGGCACCGCCACCATCAGCAAGGGGGCCACCAGCATCCCCAACGCGAACCGGAGCGCCGCCCCTTCCAACCCCCACCACCTCGTATCGCCGGCGAAGACGCCCCGCAGAATGAACGCGCCGATAATCAAGCTGAGGAAGAGAACAAGGCCGGCTAGGACGTGGGCTATCCCCACAGGCGTGTAGCCGGTTGTTCCATCCTCGAGTAGGGGGTTCGTCTTGAAGATGCCAAGGACGATGAAACTGATACCGGCAATCTTCATCAGAGCCACCGGCGTCGCTACCAGCTCTCCAGGCTCAAACGATGTGTGAAGCCCGACAGCCAGTGCCAGGGTGCCGACACCGACTACGAAAAAGGCCAACGTCACCAGCCAACCGAACTGCCCGAGGGCATATTCACTAATGAAGTGTTCGAACGGGTTGAGGTCCCGTTGAACGAAGTGCAGAACGACAAAGGTCGCTACGAAGTAGGCGACTCCGGCAATCCCCATGCTTCCGAGCAGCCGAACGAACAGCAACCTACGGCTTATTGGCTCGGCGGGAGTCGTCACACGACCTCATTTGGGTATCCGGTGTTGAACATACGTGGGACCCGTCAAGCATTTTACCGCTCCTTCGCGTCGGGGGGAAAACCAGCCGCTGAATTCTTTCCAAAGGCTTTACCCGGTGGCTGGGTCACTCGATATCGATGGTGAGGTCGCCGGCCAGGCACGGCTCGGCTTCGTAATACGTAATACCGACATGGCCGCCAGGCCATGGCTCACACCATGTCCACTGCGCTCAAAGCCCATGACACCTCGTCCTCAGGATCCTGTACAGCCAGGTGCAGCGACCAGCCACCAACCTGTTCCCCCGGATCCCATAGGTACCAGTTGAGCTCCTCGGCTTCGACGAGAGCATCGTCATCTTCGGGTAACTCGTCATACCCCAGCAGCTGGGCAACGACCCACCAGGCCAGGGCGCGTCCGCGGGGTGTGCCGCGACGACTCCCGTAGGCGCCTCCGCTGGCCGCCGCCCACACCATGGCGGCGAGCGCCTCGGCCAACGGCACCTTGGCGATACGGGCCCGGCGCGGGCCGATGGCGCGAATCGCCGCAGGGACGTCGCCGGCGATGTGTACCGCGTCGGCGTGCCCACCACTCTCGTCCCACCACGGCTTCACCAGGTCGAGTAGCGCATCCACGACCGACTCGTCGTCGAGACGCGTCCCGGCTTCCGGAAGGTCGATCCAGGCGAGCGCAGTGCGGTCACCCTCGGGAAAGTCGACGCCATCGCTGCGGTACACGGCAACCGAGTATTTCGGCTCCCAGCTCCTTGGCGCGATGGGGATCTCCAGTATCGACCTGTCGATCTGGGCCGGATCGACAAGGTCGCCACGCAGAGACCGCTCGTAAGCCACCATGGCCCGAACCGTCGGGGTGTCGAGATACGCCTCGAGGTCGTTCCACGGATGGCGGGATGCCGCAACCTCCCACAGCGGCCCTGGGCCGTAGCGCCCTTTGCCGTCTCCGACTACCGCCGCGGCGCGAGCTGCGGGAGCGTCCAGGGCAATCCGGTACTCGGCATACTCGGCCGGCCCCCACACCTGCTTGCCGCGCTCGACCGCCTCGTTGCACCGGTCGCGCGTCAGCTCGATGCCGTCCCAATCACGGGCGACCGCCAGGCCGTCGATGAAGCGGACAAGGCCGTCCAGATCGCTGGACTCGACGAGGGTGGTCAGGGCATCTTCATCCATCGCTTGGCACGTTAGGCAGACCGCCGCACCGCACCGGTGAGAAAGGCGTCGAATCGAGCCTGGCTGTCACCGAGATCGTCCCATGACCACGCCTCGACGGCCTGCTGGCCCTCGTAGTACGGCAGGACGTCGACGGCGTCGATGACGTCCCATACGGGATGCCATGCATCCGTTGGGCCCACCTGGCTATAGGCGTCGAGCACGGCGGCGGCGGCGCTCTCTCCGTGGTCCATCGCCAGGTTGATCCTGAGGTGGGACAGATCGACGGCGAGCGGTCCGACGCACCCGGAAAGCCAGTCAAGCACTGCCGCCAGTCTGCCGTCGCGCCACAGCAGGTTGCCGCCGTGGTAATCGCGATGGATGAAGCCTGTGGCGGTTTCGGGCGGCGTCTCGCCGGCGATGGCAAAGGCATCGGCCCACACCGCGGGGTCCTTGGCCCACCGTGGAACCTCCAGTTCGAAACCCTCGTTGTACCGCCGGTATCTCCAGGCGATCGGCCCCGATGGCACGGCGTGGATGTCGACGAGGTTGGCAGCCATGCCCTCCACCCAGCGGTCCGGGAGGGCGGTGACGCCTTCGACCCAGCTCATCAAGACCGTAGGCGCACCGGCGTGCGAGCCGTCGCCGTCCACCGCGATCAGCCGGGGAACCGGAACCCTGGTGGCTGAAAGCAGGTCGAGGACCGCCGCCTCGTGGTGGGCCTTCTCGGGCCGCTCGTCGAGGATATCCGGTCGATCAAAGCGCTTTGCCACCACGCTCCGCCCGTCGCTGAGGTCGACCCGGTGCACGGTGGCTGTTGTCCCGTAGAGCACGATCGCCGAACGCACCGGCGACCCGGTTTCGGTTTCGATCCAAGCCTGCGTTCGGGGTGCGAGCTGAGTCACCGCCTCTTGGCCCGTTTTCGCTCTGATTGCCTGAGGTGCCGTTTGCGGACTCTGATGGCTTTCGGTGTCACTTCGACAAGTTCGTCCTCGGCGATCCATTCGATGGCCAGTTCGAGGGTCATCGCTCGCGGCGGCTTCAAATTGATCGCTTCGTCGGTCGAGTGCGTCCGGATGTTCGTCAGCTGTTTCGCCTTGGCCGGGTTGGCTTGCAACTCCTCTGGCCGGCTCGACTCGCCGATGATCATGCCCTCGTAGACATCGACGCCAGGCCCAATGAACAACTCACCTCGCTTCTGCAGATTATCCAATGCGAAGCCGGTCGATGTGCCCAGTCGATCGGCGACCATCGCCCCGCCCTGGCGGTGCGGTAAGTCACCGGCCCAAGGTATCCACCCTGCATGATGTTGATGGACAAGGGCCGTTCCCCTGGTGGCCGTCATCAGGAGGGAGCGGAACCCGATCAGCCCCCGAGCAGGTGCCGTGACCGTGACGATCGTTCGTCCGGTGTCTCCTGGTCGCAGATCGGTAACCCGTCCCTTGCGCGGTGCCGCGGCCTGGGTCACGGTGCCGACGTGCTCATCCGGCACGTCGATCACGGCGCGCTCCACCGGCTCGTGGCGTATGCCGTCGATCTCTCGGACGATGACCTCGGGCCTCGACACCTGGAGCTCGAATCCCTCTCGCCGCATCGACTCGATCAGAACGGCAAGCTGCAGCTCGCCGCGGCCGGCGACCTCGGTCACCTCGGGAGTCGATGTTTTCTCCAGCCGAATCGACACATTGCCGAGCACCTCGCGGTCGAGTCGGTCCCTGATCTGTCGCGACGTCAGCAGGCTGCCTTCGCGCCCAGACAGCGGCGACGTGTTGGCGCCGAAGCTCATCCGCAGCACCGGCTCATCGACCTCCAGGCGCGGCAGCGGCTGCGGATTGACAGGATCGGCAAGGGTGTCCCCGATCTCGACCTCGGGGAAGCCGGCCACCACGAACAGGTCGCCGGCAACTCGCTCGGCGACCTCGACTCGCCCGAGGTTGACAAAACCCATGAGTTGGGTGAGCCGGCGCACCACGGGCGGCTCCTCCTCGTTGGCGTGGCACAACGCGACCTGATCGCCGACGCGCAACGTCCCCTCGACGACTCGACCGATGGCGAGGCGGCCGAGGTAATCGGATGCATCCAGGTTTGTGACCAGCGCTTGGAGCGGTGCATCGGGATCCCCGGACGGGCTCGGGATCGCCTCGATGATCGCATCGAACAACGGGGCGAGGTCGGTGTCGGGCCCGGGGATCCCGGTTCCGATCATCGAGCGGCCCTGGCGGGCGATCGTCGAGATGATCGGAAACTCGATGTGATGATCCTGCGCATCGAGGTCGAAAAACAGCTCGTACACCTCGTCGGCTACCTCTTCGATCCGGGCGTTGTCGCGTTCCACCTTGTTGATCACCACAACCGCCGGTAGTCCCCTGTCCAGCGCCTTGGAGAGAACATACCGGGTCTGCGGCATGGGCCCTTCGGCTGCATCGACGAGTAGCAAGACCCCGTCGACGAGCGCCAACGCCCTCTCGACCTCGCCACCGAAATCTGCGTGGCCCGGGGTGTCGACCAGATTGATCCGGGTCCCATCCCATTCGACCGACGCCGCCTTGGCAAGGATGGTGATGCCGCGCTCGCGTTCCTGATCGTCCGAATCCATGACCCGATCGATGCGTTCCTCATGGGCGGAGAAAACGCCGGCGGCATCGAGCATGGCGTCGACGAGCGTCGTCTTGCCGTGATCGACGTGGGCGATCAACGCAATGTTGCGGATGGAAGAGTCGGACATGGAGGTATCAGGGTATCGACTCGTGTTCGACACCGTCGCTCGGGCTCATGACGGCTGCGCCTCCGAGCTGGGCCCGGATCCGCCCTAACCTCGACCAACCCGCTGCGAAAGGTATTCGTGAGCATCCGCTGCGCCATCGTCGGACTCCCCAACGTCGGCAAGTCCACTCTGTTCAACGCCCTCACCGCCGGAGTGGTGGCAGCCGAGAACTACCCGTTCACCACGATCGAACCCAACATCGGCGTGGCCAACGTCCCCGACGAGCGTCTCGCCGAGATAGCGCGGATCGTGGGCTCCGCCCAGGTGGTACCGACGGTGGTCGAGTTCGTCGACGTCGCAGGCCTGGTCGAAGGGGCATCTCACGGCGAGGGTTTGGGAAACCAGTTTCTTCACCACATCCGGGAGGCAGACGCCATCGCTCAGGTGGTGCGCTGCTTCGAGGATCCCAACGTGATACACGTCGCAGGCACGATCGACCCGGTCGCCGACCTGGAGACCGTCGACACCGAGCTCGCCATCGCCGATCTGGAGAACGTGCAGCGCGCCATAGCCAAGCTCGAACGACAAGCACGGGCAGGCGAGGGCGACGCCAAAACCCGCCTCGCCACGCTGGAG
>Ga0209987_10002197_pt1 | contig 10793 bp, 7 predicted proteins | sample N074metaG_FD_182134 | JGI IMG/M metagenome (GOLD analysis project Ga0209987, IMG submission 182134) | Deep subsurface microbial communities from Kermadec Trench to uncover new lineages of life (NeLLi) - N074 metaG (SPAdes) (version 2) | ecosystem: Environmental > Aquatic > Marine > Ocean trench... | reverse complement strand
CCGCGTGGATCTCTTCTTCCTGATTGAATCCGCCGCCTTGCATCCAGTTACACGGGTTTGAATTACCGGCATTGACTTCTTCCAGATAACCACGACCAAAATAACCACGGCTGATTGCTCGCCACAATGAACTCCACGAAGACACCAGGAAATGCCAGGCATCTGAGTGCGCTGTGCGCCGATCATTCGGGTTGGTCCAGGTGCCCTTGGGCAGGCGGAATTCCGTCGCAAACATAGCACCATCGTTAATACGTTCTGTGGGCACCAGCGTTTGCGTCATCATCACCCAGATACCACTGGTAAAGGCGGTTGGATTGGCGTTATAGGTATGCCAACCCCAACGGCTACAACCTTCAAAATCAAGTTTCCAGGTACAATCGGGTTTGATGGTGATTTCACAAGGTGCGTGCATAATGGTGTTGACCTTGGCAAACGGTGATGGCAAAGACACGTCTTCATGTACATAGGGTACATCGACAAAGGCGACGGTGTTGTACTTACCCGGGATAGTGAGGTCGTGTATACGGCTAATCAAACCACGGCGACCGTCTTCAATGATCTCGTGGGAGAATGCCATGTAGGCATCGATGCCAACATCAGCAATGACCTCTTCAACGACATTCCGGATCATGTGATCACCGGCAATTCTTGTTCTTTCATCGAGTATCCAATACTTCGGTGTACGTACATTGCGTTGGCTCTCATGCAGCCAATCACGCATCGGTGTATCATTGATGCCGGTCTTGCGACAGGTGATTTGCAGACCATCACCAAAGCGCTGGACCTGGCCATTAGACATTGAACCTGGCCCTACAGAACCGGTATCGATAACGTGGGTCACACCACCTACCCAGCCAACCAGGTAGTCTTCGTGAAAGATAGGCACGATGGTACAGATATCACAGGGATGCACATTACCAATTTGACAATCATTATTGGTGAACATATCTCCTGGATTGATAGTGGGATTTTCTTCCCAATTATTCATGATCATGTACTTGATGGTCATACCCATGGTTCCCACATGGATGATGATGCCGGTGGAGGTACAGATGCAATCTCCTGCCGTGTTGTACAAGGTGAAACAAAGTTCACCTTCCTGCTCGACGATGGGTGATGCCGCGATCTTTTTAGCCGTTTCACGGGCATGCACCACACCGGCACGAAGCTTGGAAAAGATCCTCTCGAAGAGAATGGGCTCGGACTTCTTTAACTTCATCTCTTTTAAACCGTCGTAATGTCCGGTTTCCTTGGTAATGCTCTGGATATCCTTACGGTTCTGTTCGAGCGTTTTGCCATTCGCGAGGATGGGCTTCGTTCTCGTTTGAAAAGCCGAGATTGATTCTGGTTTATTCATAATTTTTCCTCATTCTTACAAACGTAATAAGTGTTTATGCCTGAAACTATTTCTTCTCGACAAGATGGAAAAGGCGGTGTTTATCCATCGTCGTCTCAAACCCGGGTGGCACCACAAAGGTCGTGGCATCGGATTCAATAATGCACGGACCGACCATTTTATTTCCGGCCCTGATCTTCTCCATAATATAGAGTTGTGCATCATGCCATTTCTTGTCAAAGTAGAATTTTCTCGAGCCCGATTTTGCGTCATCGGAGGGCTCAGGACCAGCATCTTTTTCTGACGGGATGGCCGGCTTCTTGACCTCGACGGTACCGTGCATGACGGCACCGGTGATGCCATATCCCAGCTCAGGAGAGGTTGCGGCACTGGCATAGACACGGGCGAAGGTCTCTTCGAAGGCGTCTACCAGTTTGTTCCAATCATCGGCTCCGCTTACAGATTGCACTGGCGATGAAATTTCAAGGTCATTCAGTTGTCCCATGTATTGCATGGTGAATCCCGGATCGAGTCTGACGTCTTCGTCTTTGAAACCATTGTTTCGAAATTCGTCAAGTACCTTCACTTTCAATTCATCCCAACCGGCCTGTAACATAGCCGTTGCATTGGCTTTTTCCTCATCGGTACCATCCGGTGGGATGGCGATATCGATACTCTTGTCATAGCGGTATTCAAATTCCGCTGCGGCACAACCAAAGGCAGAAAAACCGGCCGCCCAGGCAGGAACGATGATCTCCTGAAAACCCAGGCCTCGGGTATAACCATAGGAATGGACAGGACCGGCACCACCGTAGGAGAAACAGACGAAATGCTCTGGATTGTAGCCCTTAGCTGAGATCATATCGGCCAGATGCTGACGTAACGAGGCGTCAAGTAGTTCGATCACACCTGCCGCCGCATCTTCAACCGACATTTCCAGTTTATCGGCGATCTGTTCTTTAATATTTTTTCGGGCAAGCTCGATATCGAGTTTTAATGCGCCGCCGAGAAAATTGTCCGGATTAAGGTAACCCAGGGTTATGTGACAATCTGTCACGGTAACCGTGTCGATACCGCCCTCTGGCCAGCAGGTTCCCACCAGAAAACCGGCGCTATCGGGCCCCAGCTTGATGGCATTGGAATAGGGATCGATACGAACAAAGCTACCGGCACCGGCACCGACGGAGTCCATCATTACCAGTGGCAAGGACAATACCAGACGGGCCATATCTTTATCACGGCCGATAGCAAAGTTACCCTTAACGATAAGGGCCATATCAAAGCTGGTTCCACCAATATCGGAACAGGCTATATTTTCATAGCCTAGTTGCTTACCCAGATAAGCGGCGCCAATGACCCCGCCAATCGGACCTGAAACCAGGGTACGGGCCAACTCTTTGGCTTTCCAGCTGATGGTGCCACCATGACTGGCCATGACCCGGACGTCGAACTTGCCGCCCAGCGCTGCCATTTTATCACTCAAATTCTTCAGCGTGATGCGTGATGGTTCAGCCGCATAGGCTTCGAGAATGGTGGTGTTGGTTCGGTGACTCTCTTTACGACTAGGATAGTAATCAGTGGAGGCAAAGACCGGGATCTTCTTACCGGCTGTTTTTATTTCTTCCAGTACCACATCGCGAACGGCACGTTCGTGTTCGCCATTGGTATGTGAGTTCAGCAGGCTGATTACAATTGCCTTGACACCGCGTGCGATCAGTTGTTTTGCTGATTCTCGCGCTTCGTGTAAACGCACCGGGATCACAATCGTACCCTGACAATCGATGCGCTCAGTCACGCCACGGGTGTCTTGTATCGCCACCAACGGCTCATCATAACGGTGTGTATTGAGGTGAATACGGTCTTCGAAGGCATAACCCAGGTAACTCTGTAAGGCACGTCCCATACGGTGATTGTCTTCAAATCCCTTATTACATATAAGGCCAGTACGTACGCCTTTTCGCGAGACTACCCGGTTCAACATGGCCGTACCGGAATAGACTGCGGTTAACATTTCTGCATACACGTCTTCAATCGAACGGTCCCAGCCAAGGAGTGCATCTTTACTGGATTCAATCACAGCAGCTGCCTCATCAATACTGCTCTGCGCTTTACCTACGATAAATTGGCCATCGGCCGCGACAAAAAAGGTATCGGTCATGGTGCCGCCGGCATCAATTCCTAATACTTCTACAGGATTTTCTGAAATCAAAATAAGCCTCTCCTCAAATAATTATTTTAAGTTTCTTATAGTTCATACAAAACACGAAATCTAGACAGTGTGCTTGTACCTAAATTAATAGAGCAATACTCGTGCCGATATAAAAAACGAAGTGAAGATTAATCTTATCCTATTGATTTATAATATTATTTAGTCGAATAATGGAAGTTAAGATGGGTTTGAAAGCGTATGATTTTCGTTCGGCCGAATGAACTCCGGTCGTAATTTTTGCCCAATCTTATTAAATATATTGTTGATCTTTAATTAGATAAATAATGGCAATTTTTTGGTGACTGATATGGCCAAATTACCCTGTTGAACAACCCATTCCTTAATCGTATTACGAACCACCGAAGAAATATAATTAACAACAACCCAGAACATTAATAGCTATAAAACATGGAGCTTAGGAAGTCATGGAGCTTAGGAAGTTAAGCACTTGATTAACATATACTTATACTTTATAAGATCTTAAATAATATAGCCATAACGTACATTGTCACGTAGCTCGGGGTGTTCAGCATATTCTGCCTTCAATCGAGATATCCCGTCATTTTTTACTAGTTTGAGTACTGATTGAGGGTCAACTTTATACAACGCTGCTGAATTTAAACCAAAAATCCTGTTTTTAACTTCTCCATCTGCAGGCCCCAGTGGAGCAAAACCGTGCTTTTTTTGCATGTCTTCAGGGATCTCCAGTCGACGCAAGGCTTCTATCTGCCACTGTGGCGATCCGTACCAGACCGAGTCTGTCCCCCAAACCACATGATCAGCACCGAAGCCTTTAATCAATGTTCCTAACAATGCAGCAGCAAAACGTGGGTTAGCCGTTGCAGAGTTAGCAAAACAAGTACCTAGCTCAGCATAAACATTATTTACACCATGTTTTTCTGGAATACGTGCTAAATCGCTTGACCATTTTATTTCGCCAGTTGCTTCAAACTCCGCTAATGCTTGATCAGGCAATTCAAAGGCCGGACGCAGACAGGCATGATAAATAATAAAATTCATTTGCGGCCAATCTTTGGCGGCTTTAGCAATGTCCCAGGCCGTCGCATGTTGCCAAACATTGGGCCAGCTTTTCTCATAATCTGCAGGCAACAATCCTTTATGAATTGCCAGATTTGTAACTCCTGCTTTTACCACCTTCTCATAAAAGGGGTACATTAATTTTTCATCATCAAGCCGCCAGGGGTGCTTTGTTGTTGAAGTTAATGGATCACCAATGGTGTAGGCTTTCCATGAATCTACATGACCTGTTTCAAGAACTTCAGTGACCTTATCCAGCCAACCGGATTGTTTAGGGGTGATAATAAAATGACCATACATGCGTCGGCTACCGGCAAGTTTATTGACTGTATCTACCGCAGCCCGTATCTGGTCATTAGCCAGGAACCACCAATTCGGATCATCAAAAGGGGCTCCACTTAATAATGCAATTTTGGTATCGCTATTTAAAAATATTTGCCGAATATAATTTTGAAATTTTAAATCACTCAGCGATAACTGTTCCTTTGAAAGACCTGCTTGCCAATGTTCGGCTGCAAAGCGAGGTATATTTAACAATTCATCCTGTTCGAAATTATCGTGTACAAAATGAGTTTGGTCATCAAAGATAAATTGATCTTGTAGTGAATTTGCCCGCGCTATTGCACGTTCCGGTTCTGCCGCTTCGGCTTTATTTACCATAAACATGGTACCAAAAACTTCATTCATTGCTATAAAGGCAGCTGCCATACCAGAAGCACTTATTAGAAATTGACGACGATTCAATCCTTGTTTTTTACCAAGATCATCTGCTAATGCTTTTATTAGTGATTCAACCTGAGCTTGCTCTTTTGATTGTGGTGATGGAGTAAATTCACCATTGGAAATAATTTGCGTTGGAATTGGGGAGTGGAAGGCATCTGTTTGTGCCGACTTAAATCGTTTTAATTCCTCATCGCTAAATATTTGTGCCATACATACTCCTACAGCGGACTTTTGAAAGTAATAGCCAAAATAAAATGAGCCCCGCAATTAAAAACTTTGAGTTAATTACCCTGTAATGTATTTAGTTCTAACTTTTAGATTATCTTTTTATGGCTGAATCGAACTAGCAATAAAATACTTTATTCCTTGAGTTTAAAGACCAATATCTCATCACCCATTGCATACTGGAAAAGGCCACTACCACCCGATGCAACGGCTATGTATTGTGTTCCATGAAGTTTATAGGTGATGGGTGGTGCATTTACACCGTATTGACTTTTGTATTGCCAAAGTTGTTTCCCGGTTGTGGCTTCGTATGCATTAAAATTGCCATTGCCCTCACCGGCAAAAAGAAGTCCTCCGGCAGTGGCCATAACACCACCAACCATCGGTTGCTCTGTTTTGACTTCCCACTGTACTTTTCCTGTGCTGAGATCAATAGACGTTATATTGCCCCAGGCAGGGTCAGTTGTTGGTTTAAAAAATGTAAAACTCGTCCAGGGTTTTCCCGGTTCAGGTATTAATTTTCTGGAATAAAATGTGGCAGATGTATAGATGCCTGCAATAAACATTGAATTTAATTCAGGGTAATAAGCCGCAGGTGACCATGACGTGGCGCCAAAGGTGCTTGGTGCTATACGAGCACCCTCTTCGCTGGGTCTGGCAAACAAATTTTCCTGAGGCACGAATGCATCTGAACGTAATAATAATTCTCCCGTTGCTCTGTCATGGATAAACAACCAACCAATTTTGCTGGCCTGTGATACCGCCTTGATGGTTTTATCGTCTTTAACGAAATCAATCAGTACTGGTGGACTGGCAACATCATAGCCCCAACGATCATGCGGTACTTGCTGATATGCCCATTTAAGTTCGCCAGTATTGATATCTAAAGCGACCAAACTCACCGTATTTAAATTATCACCCGGACGAGTGGAATCTTCCATTTGCGGGGAGGGATTGCCTGTGCCGAAATAAAGTAAACCAAGTTCTGTATCTAAAGCGGGCGTTGTCCAGATAGATCCCCCTCCCAGTTGCCAGGCATCTTTGTACTTTTCGTAGATTTCTTTTTCTGCTTTAATATCTCTATTGAAATTTTCACCACTGGCAGTTGCTTCAACCCAATCACCTTTCCAATTATTCTCAGAGGAACTATACCAGCGCCATACCTCTTCCCCCGTTTCAACATCGTAGGCGGCCATAAATCCACGTAGACCATGGCCACCACCAGCAAAACCACCCACGGCTAAAGTAGGTTTGCCGTCCTGTTCTACTTCCATATGTAAACCATAACCAGCACCTGTAATACCGGCGAATACTTTTCCATCATAAACTTGGGGCGCAAGGCTGGCACTATGACCTGAAGCACCAACAACAACTGCACCGCTTAATTCTTCTATGCCCATGAGCGGCTTTAATATTTCATCTATACCCGAATTGGGATCGGAAATAGGGACATCCCATAATTTTTTACCTGTCCCCTGATCTAATGCTATTAAACGTGCATCAATTGTCACCGTGAATACCCTGCCATTTGCAACAGCAGGACCTCGGTTTGCAGGCCCACAACAAAATTTATCACCCTGTAAGTCGTGCTTGTAGCGCCAGATTTCCTGTCCATTATCAGCATGTAAGGAAATTACATCATTCATAGGTGTTGTGATAAACATAACGCCATCGACAACAATAGGGCTAGTTTGAAATGTTTTTTTAATACCTGTTTTATACGACCAGGCAAGTTCCAGCTGATCCACATTATCAGTTGTTATCTGCTTCAGATTACTAAAACGGTGATTTGAATAATTATTCCCATACTTTGACCAATCAACCGAATCATTCGATTTTGTAACTTCTGTACTGGGAGATTTTGCGTCATCTTCATCTGTGCAAGATGACAGGAAAAAAATCAGCAGTGAACAAGTGACAGTTTTTATAAGTAGCGTTAAATGATTATTTTCCATGGTCTTATAGGTTACCCAAAGTTATATAATAGGGAAATCCATTTTGCACAATATACCAAAATCAATATTCAAGTATAAGCAATTAGCCTCCACCACGATGATATGCTCTATCGAAATGCTTGAAAAATTCTATTTTCTTCTTTTCTGTAATATTTTCTTGCTGGAATGTCACGTCAGTGACAGGAAGATTCAAACTGGCAATTTTTCGGATTCGTTCTTTTGATAAACTGATAATTATCTCGCCTTCAATACCATCATCATCAATATAAACCGTAATAATATTATTCTGTCGCTGATATCGAAGCTTGCCCAGGGCTTTGGGTAAAATTCTGAAGAAATCACTATGTGAAATAGTCATCTCACGTTGTAAGGTTCCTGTCATATTAAATCTGCCCATTCATCTGTCATATAGAACACCCACCCGCCCGAACCCACCGGGGTGTAAGTGGAACCTAATCAGAGACTTCTTAAAATGAACAAAATTGTTACCCCCCAGCAACAGGTGGCCAGACAGCAAGCGTATCGCCTTCTTTAAACATGGCTTGCTCGCGTTGTTCAGGAGTCAGATAGACACCATTGAGTAATACCAGGTGGGCCCGTTCTCTTGGCACATGGTAACGTTCGATCACGCTATAGGCCGTTTCTTCATCGGCAATTTCCAGGACAGTCCTGTGTTTTTTTGAACCTTCTGGAAGATACTCGCTTAATGTGGCGTAAAACTTGAGGGTAATTTGCATATCCGCTGATTTTACCATATTAGGAACAGGCTTAAACCTATCCAAATATATTTCTGTCATTTCGAATCTGATCGGATGAGAAATCTAGTTCCACGGCCTCGTTTAAATACAAGATCCCCCTCATATTCATTCGGGATGACAGTATGGAACCGCAGCAAGCTGACTGGATACAGACGACGTCATGCCGGTTTAATTCCGGCATCCAATCAAAGAGTTTTCCGCTGAAAGCGGACTTTGTCTTACTGGATTTCTGCTTTCGCAGGAATGAGGTTAGTACCACAAACTTCCAGGATTTAAACCCCCAAATAAATTAAATTACACCCGCATTATGCCCAATCGCCTGAGTACATCCTAAATAAGCCTCCATGATACGTGTTGGATCCTTCATCAGGTGCTGCTTCCATTTACCCAGTTTTATTCTGGTTTGAATCAGACCTCGCAATACCCCGACATGCTGAGTCAAACCCAGGGATTGTGCGCCCACCAGCACATCTTCTTCGAATTGCAGGTTGAGATAGCGATAGCGTTCTGGATCATAGAGTTCGGCAGAATCTCCCCCTTCTACGCCCATCCATAGCCCATAGGAACTTGAGATTAAACCAAGTGTATCTAAAACGTTGAGATTGATACTGCCCTGATGGACTGTGTCCTTACCAGCCATATTCATCGCAGTAATACGGCCGTGGTCAGCCGCCGTTGGCTGAATCGCCTGGACACTGTATTCGCCCGTAGAGAAATCCTTACCCTGACACACATCCCCCGCTGCATAAATATCAGCATCACTGGATTGCAGGCGATTGTTCACCAACACGCCAAATTCAGTTTCAATCCCGCTGCCTTCCAAAAACTGAATATTGGATTTCACACCCGTCGCCGATATTACAATATCGGCATCGATGGTTTCGCCATTGTTAAGCACCACCTTGAGGCTGTTACCGTCTTCTAGTATAGATTCGACCCGGGTCGAGGTATGCACAACAACCCCTTTCCCCTGACACCATTTTTTAATCAGGTTGCCGGAGTTTTGGTCCATCATCCTTGGCACCATACGGTCTTCCATCTCCACCACCGTAAGATTGACATCCCGCGAGGCCAGCGCTTCCAGGATAATACAACCGATAAAGCCTGCGCCCATTAGTACGACGTTGGAGCCACTTTTCGCCTTGGCGGCGATGTGTCGACTGTCTTCAAGTGTCCAGCAACTGTGAACACCAGGCAGATCCATGCCGGGTAAAGGCGGACTCACCGGGTGAGAACCTGTGGCAATAAGTAATTTGTCATAGTCGAGTGACTTACCGCTTTCAAGAGTCAGCCTTTTGCCACTTGCCTCCACACTGGATACACGGTCTTGCATGATCTCAATACCGGCATCCGCAAAATGTGAGCCTGACTTGCGCAGATAGGTCCCTGCTTCATCAATTCTCCCAATCAGTAGATAGGGAATCGCCATACGGGAATATGGTGGTTCCGGCTCATCATTGATGATCGTGACTGTTGAATCCGGTTGGACTTTACGCAAGGTTTCTGCAGCAATGACGCCGGCAGGACCTGCTCCGATAATGACATGCTTCATTGTCTAACCCCTGAATAGATCATTCATGAAGAATTTAGAGACCGAAACGAGCGCGGGTTTCGTCAGTCAACTTGCCGTCGGGTGTCCAACCACGGAGTTCATAGTATTCCGGCAACATCTTGGACAAATCGCTGACTCGACCCTTGGCCGGGCCAATATTCGCCGCATCTTTCAATAAGCGCTTGGGCAAGGTGTCATCAGCCGCAGTCATTCCTGCGGCGTTATTAAAATCTCGCTCAAGATTCCAGATACGTTCACCGACTTCCATACATTTATCAACACTCCAGTCGCCTTCGCAGGCGGCATCAATCTGTGGCGCGATGTCTTCCATGGTCCAGGCAAAAGTCGTAAAGGCACAAATACCTGCTGAGTCGACCACTGCGGCCCCGTCCTGAAATGCCTTGACTAATTCAGCCTTACCCTCCGTTTCCAGCGGGTCAGTTTTTACCGGGAGACCTAAAACTTCGGAGGCAACGGTATAGCCTCTCAAATGACAGGCTCCTCTGTTAGAGGTGGCATAGGCCAGACCCATGCCCTGGATCGCGCGCGGATCATAAGCCGGGAATTCCTGGCCCTTGACGGTCATGGAAAATTCCGGATGTCCGTATTTTTCACAAAGCCTTTTTGAGCCCAAACCTAGGTCTTTACCAAGCCTTCCCCCGTTGCGACCCATTCAGCTGCCTTGGCCAGGGCCTCAGCCGAACCAAATTTAAATTCCACGCCATCCGTTTGCTCGGTGGTAATAGCACCCACCTCAAACAATTCCATCGCGGCAGCAACGGTGACGCCAAAGCTTATCGGATCATAACCATCTTCATTACAAAGAAAATTGGCATAGGTCAGGGCATCCATATCATTGACACCGCAATTTGAACCCAGCATGCCTGCAGTCTCAAACTCCAGACCGCCGGAATTCCCCCAATATTCAGGTTTGTGTTCGATGGTGAAATGAGTGCGATCGATGGTAGAAATTCTGCCACAGGCAATAGTGCACGCA
>Ga0209987_10002196_pt1 | contig 10795 bp, 10 predicted proteins | sample N074metaG_FD_182134 | JGI IMG/M metagenome (GOLD analysis project Ga0209987, IMG submission 182134) | Deep subsurface microbial communities from Kermadec Trench to uncover new lineages of life (NeLLi) - N074 metaG (SPAdes) (version 2) | ecosystem: Environmental > Aquatic > Marine > Ocean trench... | reverse complement strand
GCATCGATCAGAATTTCACGTTCAACACGCGCCAGCGACGGCAAAAATACTCCGACGGCAAATAACAGGAAACAGGAACCGCCGAGGGCGTAGGATAATTTTCGGGAAAAACTCATGACAGAAGGAATTTTTATTGGGCAGGGATCGACACATGCAATTCTGGCACCGGTGCCCTGCCAAAACCAGTAGTAATGATAAATAAGCAATGGTATTGCGCTGCCGGATTACGGTGGCATGACCTGTCGTATGCGATAATCCCGGGATTCGAGATTGGACAGATTTGACTGCTTTGGAGATATCGATTTGGACGCAATGAGCCGAATACACCGTCTGGGCGTATTTTTTTTCCTGACCGCCTCGGCTGCGGGGTGTGGCAATGGTGATCAAAACAGCGTCAGTAGTGACGATGCGATGGCAACGCTAGTCGAGCAAGAGGCCGAGGTAAATCCGGTCGCCGCAGCGCCGCGACCGGAAATTTATGCCGAATTCAGGCTGACGGCTGATCTTTCAGGGTTCAGCGACAATCAGCGGCAGATGATCGGGCTGATGATCGAGGCATCGCAGATCATGGACGACCTGTTCTGGTACCAGGCCTACGGCAAGGACTATCAGAGCTGGCTCGCCGGAATCGGCGTCGACTCGACGCGCCGGTTCGCTGAACTCAATTACGGTCCCTGGGATCGTCTTGATGACGAAAAACCGTTCATGCCCGGCATCGGCGAAAAACCATTGGGCGCAACCTTCTATCCCACGGATATGAGTAAGGAGGAGTTTGCAGCGGCTGACCTGGATGGGAAAGCGGGCTTGTATTCTATTATTCGTCGCGATGAGTCAGGAGCGCTTGCCGTCGTGCCGTTTCACGTCGAATTTGCAACCGAACTGGCCAAGGCCGCGGAATTATTGCGGCGAGCTGCAGACCTGGCGGATCACGATGGCTTCGCAAACTACTTGCGACTCCGTGCCGATGCGCTGGTGACCGACGACTATCAGGAAAGCGATTTCGCATGGATGGACGTAAAAACGAATCCCATAGAGCTGGTTATTGGAGCGATCGAAACCTACGAAGACAGGTTGTTTGGTTATCGCGCGTCTTATGAGTCGTATGTCTTGATAAAAGATCAACAATGGAGCGAACGATTGGCGCGCTTTGCCGATTTCCTGCCAGAATTGCAGCGCGGCTTGCCTGTTGCTGATGCCTACAAGGCAGAGACGCCGGGAACGGACTCGGACCTGAATGCCTACGACGTCATCTATTATGCGGGGCATAGCAACGCGGGATCGAAAACCATTGCGATCAATTTGCCAAACGACGAAGAGGTTCAGTTACAAAAGGGTACGCGACGCCTGCAGCTCAAGAATGCCATGCAGGCAAAATTCGAGAAGATTCTTGACCCCATCAACCATGTGCTCATCGCCGAAGAGCAGCGGAAGCACGTTACGTTCGACGCGTTTTTCGCCAATACGATGTTTCATGAAGTGGCGCACGGTCTTGGCGTCAAGAACACGATTGATGGCGAGGGCACAGTGCGTGAGGCATTGCTCGATGTCGCTTCAAGCATGGAAGAGGGCAAGGCAGATATTCTCGGCTTGTACATGATCACGAAATTACACGCCGCCGGAGAGTTGGGCGAAATAGATCTGCGAGATAACTACGTGACTTTCATGGCAGGAGTTTTTCGCTCCATTCGATTCGGCGCGAGCAGCGCGCATGGCAAAGCGAACATGGTGCGATTCAATTTTTTTGAAGATCATGGCGCATTCGTTCGTGACCCGGAGAAGGGCACCTACAGTGTGGATTTCGATCGCATGGAGGAGGCCATGTCGGCTTTGTCCGAGCTGCTGCTAACCTTGCAGGGCAACGGGGATTATGAGGGCGCCGTCGCGTTGACCAATAGTGGGGTAATCGGGCCTCAACTCCAGCAGGATCTGGATCGTTTGACCCAAGCGAATATTCCAGTTGATATTGTGTTTAATCAGGGTGTCAGTGAGCTCAACCTGGAGCCGATGTAAGCCCGGCATGGCTTGGTCATGAGTGAAACATCATCTTGGGAACCTCTGATCTATTCGTGAACTCGTATCCTGGGCCCAGAATAAATCAGAGGCTCCCTTATTGATCTGGCAGATTGGCCTTGTCGAATATTGCGATCTCGTTACCGAACAATGACGAGAGATACAGGTGGGTGCGAGTCTCGTAGGCACCGGTAATTGCGGCAAAACGGGCCGCGCTATCCTGCAGGTTCATGAGCACAACACCGTCGCCATCTATGCTGACGATGTGCGACGACGGTTCTATTGATGGCCTCACGAATTCCGGTAGCCTTTGCACGACTTTTCTAAGGAACGGCTGGTCGGAAAGTGCGTCAACTATTTCGTTTCTTGGCGCGACGAGGCCCAGCCAGAAATGTTCATTCAGGCCGTTGTTCAGGTTGTCCGGAAACCCTGGCAAATTCTCAAGGATAATCTCACTCGTCCCTGCGTCAGGACCTCGCAGCCAATACCGCCAAACGCGATAATGCGCGGTCTCATTGACCAGCAGAAACTGCTGATCGCGGCTTACGGCGATGCCGTTTGCGAAGTTCAGGCCATCCATGATCACCCGAATATCGCCGCTCGCCAAATCGAATTCGAAGACTCTCCCTGAACCACCATGCTCCAGGATGTCAAGCACGCTGGATTCATAAGTGCCGCCAAATTCCTGCACGGGAAATCGGGTGGTTGACTGGCTTAGGTAGATTTTTCCTTCGCTGTCAACGGCAACGTCGTTTGCATATTCGAGGGGCAGTTCATTGATCTTGTCGAGCAGTATTTGGACGTCACCGGCTGGTGACACCCGCTGCAAACCGAGAATTGCGTTGGCGACAAGAAGATTGCCATGGGCGTCAAATTCGATACCGAGAGGGCGTCCGCCAACATGTGCGAACACTTCCAATTCCTGGCTGTCTGGATGAAAGCGGACGATATCGCCGGCATCCGTCGACGCATAAACAAGCGCGTCCGGACCCCCGGCTATATCCTCGGGTCCCTGGTGATCGCCGAGATTCAGTATTCGCGCCGATGCGAGCACATCATTCGGCGTGAATGGGTCGATGAGGCCTGCGTTCTGTGGTGCAAGCCAGGCAACCGGTTCAACCGGTACCGGCCACAGTGACAGATACAAAACAAGTGACACCAGAAGCAGCAACATGATGCGGTGTCGCGGCAACAGTTTGTTTTTCATGCCCTGGGTCTGCCGCGACGGGTTCAGCCGTTGTTGCCGATGATTTGCAAGAATTCAGCACGGGTTCTCGCGTCTGTCCGAAATGTCCCGAGCATTTGACTGGTTACCATGGATACGCCTGATTTGTGCACTCCCCGCGTCGTCATACACTGGTGCGTGGCTGAGATAATAACGGCACACCCTTTGGGTTTGAGTACGTCCTGGATGCAATGTGCGATTTGTGCGGTCATTTTTTCCTGAACCTGGAAGCGGCGCGCAAAAGTATCCACAACCCGCGCCAGCTTACTGATGCCGACGATCTTGTTGTTTGGCAAATAGCCAACATGTGCCTTGCCAATAATCGGTGCCATGTGATGTTCACAATGTGACTCAAAGCGAATATCACGTAATACGATCATCTCGTCGTAACCGTCAACTTCCTCAAAAGTGCGCCGGAGGTAGCTCACCGGATCTTCTTTGTAGCCACTGAACCAGTCCTGATATGCATCGGCTACGCGTCTGGGCGTATCAACCAATCCTTCGCGATCGGGATCTTCTCCAGCCCACAGCAGCAGTGTGCGTACAGCTTCCTCTGCCTGTTTACGATCTGGCGTCGCAATCTTGTTGCCGGGTTTTGTCTTGTTCAAGGATCGGTACCATCGAGCGATAAAAGGATGATCGATGATATCGCATAACGAATGGCAGCAGGCGAACTGGCTGAGAATTCAGGTTGTCGTTGGCCCCGTCGGGCAGCTGACGCCGGTTCCACCGATTCCGCAGTAACCGCCAGGGTTCTTCGCGAGGTACTGTTGGTGATAATCCTCCGCGTAATAAAACTGCTCGAGTGGAGAAATCTCAGTGCTTATGGGTCCGAAACCTGCCCCTGCCAGATTGTCCTGGTAGGCGGCGAGCGATCCTGGAACCAGGCCCTGCTGTTCTTCCGTCGTCGTATAAATAGCCGATCGGTATTGACTGCCTACATCGTTTCCCTGGCGCATCCCCTGCGTCGGATCGTGGGACTCCCAGAAAATTTTCAGCAATTGTTCGAAGCTTAGTTCGGCTGGATCGTAAACAACCAAAACGACCTCAGCATGTCCGGTCATGCCACCACAGACTTCCTGGTAATCAGCATTCGGGGTTACGCCGCCCGCGTAGCCCGCCGCGGTCGAATAGACTCCTGGCGTTTCCCAAAAAATCCGCTCTGCCCCCCAAAAACAACCAAGGCCGAAAACAACCTGTTCGAGATGCGACGGGAATGGTGCCTGCAGCGAGTTGCCATTAACAAAATGATGCGCTGGCACAGACATGGCTTCGCGCCGACCATGCGGTGCTTCATCTTTGGTGTGCGATTTCAAAAGGCTGGTTCTGTCAAGCATATGCTTCAATGGTCCACATTATCGAACAAAGGATTTTCCTGAAACTTCCGGGCTTGCCTTAAGTATCGGTGTTGCCTGGTAGCGACCACCGCGTCTCGGGCTTTCGATCATTCCATCCGCCGTCACGAATCGCACCGCGATCGACTGGGTTTTCCCCCATTCGATGGCACGATAAACAGCGAAATGCAGGTGTGGAATGGTTGTGTGACCGGTGTTGCCCGACAAGGCGATATTCTGCCCGGCAATAATACGTTCGCCAACCTCAACTAGCACGCCATCTTTTTGCAGGTGGTAATACTCACTGGTTGTTCCATCATCGTGTAGAACGACGACGAAATTGGCATGCGCACCGCAGCCGGGACGCCAGCAACCCACTGAGTTTTCTTCCACTGCGCGCGCCACGATACCGCTGCGAGCGGCGTGCACCGGCGTACCTTCATCCATGCGAAAATCGATCGCAAATTGCTCAAGCCCAGTGTGACTGAAACGCGAGCCGTATCCCTGAATGACGCGATAACTTTTCCCGTTTTCATACGGAAGTTGATAAACGTGTTCGTCGTCATGCACGGCTTCCATGTCGCCGACAGTCCAGTCATATTTGTAACGAACCCCACCTTCCGCATTCTTTTGCGAATTGTCGAGCGTCATCGCAAGATGAGATTCGCGTGCGCCGAGTGTTCTGGTCACGGTTTCGAAGTCATCGCTGTTTTTGGATTGGGTGCGTACTTGCAATGAATACGTGAGTGGAAAAGCACTCAGGTTTTCGGCACGCACGAAGACCTGATCGTCAATTCGTTCTTCATTGATGCAAAAGATGTTTTCGTCACATTCGGCGTGCGCGCTCGATACATTCAAGAGACCTGACAGGCAGGCGATTATCGGTACGATAGAGAGCTGAGTGTGGTTGGCGTTACGCGGAAAAATCGGGCTATACGACACAGTCAATCCGACGCGGCGTTTTCAGTGACCATTTTGGTCTCCTGATCTTTTTCCGGACGATAGAAAAAGTTGTGACTAAAGGTCAGATTATCGCTTCGAACCGCCTTTCCATCCACGAGTCGTGGTCGGTACACGATGAAGCGCAGTTCTCGTCCAATTCTCTTGTACAGGGAGTCGAGACCCGTGGGGTCAGCTTCAATCAAGCGGACGTTTGTTGCCCGACCGCGAGTGCTCACCGAGTAACTAAACGAAATTGCACCCTCAAGATAACCGGCCGGATCCTCTTTCGTTGGAATGGTCGCACTGTCATCAAATTTATTAGGCACAAATATATCGCGTAGTATGATGCCGGCCTCCAGCCTGCTTGCGCGAATTTCCAGGAGAGACTCGTCTTCCGAGAGGATATCCCACGCATCGCGATACAGACTGTGCGCGCGGCTAGCACGATCCGTCAGAATATAATAGTCCCCGAGCTCTATTTTCGTGTCCACCTGATTCTGCCAGGTAGCATCAGGGTTTCTGTCGGCAATCCTGATCGCTCTTTTCAGGTAGGGTTCCCCGTTCGAGACCGATGGCTGAACCTTGGCTGGCATTCCGATATAGACATTAGACAGGTAGGAGTTCGCCAGGTCCGTTAGCGGGCCAATCAATTCAAGACTTTTCTTCCCCTTGTCGTCCTCAACCACGCTGATAATCCGCCGCAATGTATACCGTTCCTGTTCGTAGAGGCTCATTCGATGTTGCCAGCTTGCGCGTGTCTCCAGCGCCGGAATCATATCGATGCTGTTGGATTCTATGTTGCGTGCCTGCAGGTAGAAAATGCGCTTCTGGATATCGACAGCCTCATCCGTTTCACCCGCCGCCAGGTAGGTTTCTGTCAGTGACAGTAACGTTTCGATCTGGTCGAGATTGTGCGGTCCGTCATTTACGTGGCTGATGTGGACGGCACGGTCATAGGCATTCTTTGCCAGGTCCGGGCGACCCGATGCGAAATGTGCAGCGCCGAGACCGCGCAGCGGATTGATCAGCCCGGAGTCCAGTCTGCTTTCGATACGCTCAATGATTCCGATTGCCGCGGAATAATTTAGAATCGCAGATTGGTATTCCGACATGCCGTGCTGAGCCACTGCGAGGTTTGTCAGCGCTGTCGCAGATTTCCGGCTGTCCAGCCCGTTGACTCGAATTGAGAGCTCGACGATTTGTTTGGCAAGCGTGTCCGCTTCGGTGAACATCGATGCAAGGACCGCTTCCCTGTAGTCGAAAAACAATCGCTGCAGCTGCTGATCGTAAGTCTCAGGAGTTACGTCCGCAATGAGGTATTCATCGGCAGATTCTTCCGCATCGGCTAAATCCTCAATGCCGTCGCGGTTATCGAGAACGATGAACTCAAGCTCTTCGTCCTCTTGAGCGTCACTTTGGGCACTCACGGTTGTGCTTATGTTTAATAAACATACAAGCAGAAATGCGCTGCAGAACGGGCTGATATTTTTCCTGTTACATCGTGAAGTCATAGCTTTGGTATTGTATTGGCTGTCTACACATTGGGACTGCAGGATTCACCATAAGTTCTCCCGCCCATGTCATTGCTAGCACGAACTCACTATACAGCTATGCTGCGTTTTCTTGTAGCCGTACAGAGATCTTGCCGGGCTAGTTGAGGACCCGGTAGCCGCGACCACTCAGACAGCGCTTGAAGACCCTTTGCTTGTCACGATCGCCATTCAGTGTCGATCGTGTGGCCCCGTAGATAGCACCGTAACCAGCTCCCTCGCCCGCATTGCCACCTATTGCCCCGGTTGCTGCACCCACAGCAGCGCCCGCAGCGGCACCCTTGGCAGTCCCTGCCGGGATGTGAATCTGCTCCGAATAACCCTGGCATTCTTCCCAGTCACGTTCCAGTTGCTCCTCATTGACACCACGCATGTCGATAATGGGATCGGGGTGCGCTGCGCAGCCCGCCAGGATGAAACAGATGGCCAGGTTAACCAGCATCACGGTTGATTTTCGCATACGTCCTCCAGGAGCGGGTGGTTCAGAGCTTATTGTACCGTCGTATCGCGAGGCAGGCCGAAAATATATCCGGCAGCAGCATGGCACGCGATATACTTACCAACGTTCCAGTCACGATTATGTTGACAAGAATTTATTGATTTATGTCCGCTAATTCCCACGACTCAACAGCCAGGGCCATTGCCTACGCATTTTTGGCAAATGCAGGCATTGCGCTCGCCAAAACCTGGGCTGCCGGGGTGACTGGATCAGGCAGCATGCTTGCCGAAGCGATTCACTCCTATGCAGATACCGGCAACCAGGTACTTTTGTTTCTTGGCCTTAAGCAATCAATGCGCCCAGCCGATGAAAAGCATCCGCTGGGCTATGGCAAGTTGAGCTATTTCTGGAGTTTCATCGTTGCCATACTGCTGTTCAGCGCGGGTGGCCTGTTCTCGCTTTACGAAGGAATGCACAAACTTCAGAATCCGGAGCCGCTGTCACAAATCTGGATTGCACTGCTTGTCCTCGGATTCGCCATTGTTCTTGAGGGTTTCTCGTTGTTGGGCTGCCTGCGGGAAATTCGCAAAATCAGGGGTGAGCGACCGTTCCGGGATTGGCTCAGGCACACCGGCAATTCTGCGCTGGTGGTCGTCCTCGGAGAGGATCTGGCCGCATTGCTTGGTTTGCTGCTTGCTACTGCGTTTCTGATAATGGCGAGCATAAGCGGCAATCCGATTTACGACGCTATCGGATCGATGTGTATTGGCGTCATTCTGGTAGTGATTTCTGTCTTCCTGTCATTGCGCGTTCGTTCATTGTTGGTCGGCCGGGCGGCCGACCCTGTAATACAGGAAATGATCGCCAAAATCATTGACGATGACCCGGATGTTGAGTACGTGTTCAATACGATCACCATACAGATGGGCCCGGATACGATGCTGGCCACCAAAATCAAGTTGAAGCCGGGCATCAGCATTGAAGCTGCTGTCGCCACGATCAACAAGCTGGAGGTGCGCCTGAAGGAGCAGGTGCCCGGTCTGAAATGGAGTTTCGTCGAGCCTGACATCGACGACTGAGCTTATCCACCGATCTGAGCGGCTCACCAGGCCCCGCAGCGCGCGACCTGGTGAGCGAGTCAATGAATCGAGCAGAGTTGCCCTAGCTCTTGATCAAATGTATGTCTTGCTGCGGATACGGGAAGCTAATGCCCTCTTTGTCAAAACGCTTCTTGATCGCTTCGGTCAAGCCAAAATAAACGCTCGAGTAATCGGCCGACTTGACCCAGGTTCGCACCGTGAAATTGACGCTGCTATCGGCGAGTTCCGCCACGGCTATCAGACAGGCCGGATCCTTGAGAATGCGATCGTCCGCATCGATGAGGTCCTGCAGCGTACTGCGAACTTTGTCCAGATCATCGTCGTAGCTGACGCCAATCGTCATGTCCACGCGGCGCGTTTCATTGGCCGAGTAATTGGTAATGATGCTGCTCATGATCTGCCCGTTGGGCACAACGATTTGCTTGTTATCACTTGTCTTTAAAACGGTGGTCAGTATCTGTACCTGAACTACGCTTCCTGTGACACCTGCAGCTTCCACGTAATCACCGACGCGGTAGGGGCGGAACATCACGATCAGGACACCGGCTGCAAAGTTTGCCAAAGAGCCCTGCAGAGAGAGTCCGATTGCCAGGCCGGCGGCGCCCATTATTGCAATCATTGAGGTCGTCTGGACGCCTATCTGGCCGATTGCGGCAATGATGACAAATGTCATGATGGTCCAGTAAGCGAGGCTGGATACGAATGATTCCAGTATCTTATCCACTTCCTGCGCTTGCATCATCTTGCCGAGCCCCTTGACTACGAGGCGTGCAATCGCGCGCCCGACGTAGAAAATGACCAGCGCAATGGTTGCTTTGATCGCAAAATTGATACCCAGCTCCTGCACTTTCGAGAGCAACCCTGACCAGTCGATTCCGCTTATGTCCGGAATTTGTACTTCATCCATTATTTTTTCCTCTTTCCAGTTTCGTATGAATTGATAGTGGTTTTGCTTAATGCGAGCCAGTTACCTGCCAGCGACAGTGTTACACCGACCAGCGCCGTAATCGTCCATTGGTAGTCCTCGAATATCGTCGACATTAGCAGCGCTACGATCGGAAACAAAACTGACGAATAAGCGGCCCTCGCGGCCCCGATTTTTTTTAGCAGAGCAAGGTAACAGCCGAACGCAATCGATGAGCCGAAGATTGCCAGATAAAACAGCGACCATAAATAGTCTGGCGTCAATAAAAAATTGAATGGACGGCCAAGAACTGCCGCAGTGGCGAATGAAGTCAACGCTCCCCAACCCATTGCGTGCGCGTTGAGGACCATCAGGGACAAGCCGGAACTGGTGGTGATGATCGCTGTCATATTGGCTAGCGCAGCAATAACGATAGCCGCCAATATCCAGGCGACGCCGATCATCGTTTGGTCTCCGAAGCCGAAATTGGCCACTTCGGGCCAGAATACCAGTGAGATCCCGATAATGCCGACTAGCGAGGCTATTTGGAGTCTTGCTGAAAATGGCGTCCCGAAAAAAAGACGTTCGAAAAGTGCATTGAGCAGAACAATAAGGCTAAAAAGTACAGCCACCAATCCACTGGTCAGGTAACCGGCGCCGTAATAAACAAATAGATAGTTCACGGAAAAAAGCAGCACACCCATCAGCATGACCATTGGATATTGCTTGCGCGGAATGGCTAAAGGACGTTTGCTGAAATGCGCGAAGACAAACAAGGAAATTGATGCGAGCGCAAACCGATAGGCGACGGACAATTCTTCGGCAACCTCGCCAAGCTGAAGAGGGATTGCGATCCAGGTGGTGCCCCAAATAAGAACAACGAGGAGGTATAAGACTGAAATTGGCACTATGGGACTGTTGAATGACTCTGTTTTTCGGCAGGCTGCGAACGGTACACTGACGTACCGACATTTTCTACAGATTGATAAGTGTTCTGACTGCCGGCTGTCATTGGCCCGGTACGCCTGAATGGCCGGGTTTGAAGCGAAATATGGTATAAGGGCCGTGGCTTTTAATATGGTCGCGGGTTTGCAAGACCTGATCCGGAATTGCGCTGTCGGCGAGATACAACCAGCCATCCGGTCCGAATGACAATGCGTCTGCCCAACGGATGCGCGGCGATCGGATTAGCGTTGTCAATTTACCGGCTTCATTGACGCTGAATACGGCCCCGTGCTCTACGTCTGTGATGTATACATTGCCGTCGAGATCGGCGCTCAGACCGTCACTT
>Ga0209987_10002195_pt1 | contig 10797 bp, 13 predicted proteins | sample N074metaG_FD_182134 | JGI IMG/M metagenome (GOLD analysis project Ga0209987, IMG submission 182134) | Deep subsurface microbial communities from Kermadec Trench to uncover new lineages of life (NeLLi) - N074 metaG (SPAdes) (version 2) | ecosystem: Environmental > Aquatic > Marine > Ocean trench... | reverse complement strand
CGTTCCGGTCGCGCGGCCGATCCGGCAGGGGACTCCCTTGCGGCGTCGGGAAGCCTTGCCGATGACCCACATCGTCTGCGGCTTCCCTCCTGCCCGCCCCCTGGCCCGACGGATCGGCCGCGCGATCTCTATGGGTCAATAATAAGGACCTTTGGTATTACTGGCTGGCGGTGATGCCGCCGTCGACGTAGAGGGTCTGGCCGGTCACGAAATCCGAGGCCGGCGCACAGAAAAAAAGCACCGGGCCGGCCACGTCCTTGGGATCGGCGATGCGGCCCAGGGGGATGCGATCGTAAAGCGCCTTGCGGAACTCCGGGTTTTCCATGACGTGGCGGATCATCTCGGTGTAAACGAAGGTCGGCGCCACGCCGTTGACCGTGATGCCGTGGGGGGCGAGTTCCATGGCGTGCTGCTTGACCAGCATGACCAGCGCGCCCTTGGTGCTGCAATAGGCCGAATAGCCGCGGTTGCGCAGGCCGAGCTGCGCGCGCACCGAGAGCAGATGCACCTGCTTGCCGCCCCGGCCCGCCGCCACCTGGTGCTTGGCCGCGGCCTGGGCCAGGAACATGGCGGCCTTGAGGTTGACCTCGTAGACCTCGTCGAAGGCCTCTTCGGTGACTTCCAAGAGCGGCTCCTCGCGCTGGATGCCGATGCAGTTGACCAGGATGTCGAGGCCGCCGTAGAGCGTCACGGTCCGGTCCACCGAGTCGCGGATCTGATCGACCGAGGTCACGTCCATGGCCAGGCCCGCGGCCTCGTGGCCGCCGTCGCGCAGGCGGCCGGCCAGCGCCTCGGCCTTGTCCTGGCTGCGCCCGGAGACCACGACCCGGGCCCCGGCCAGCGCCAGGCTCCAGGCGATTGCCTCGCCGAGGCCGCCGTAGCCGCCGGGCAGGTAGGCGACCTTGCCGTCCAGGCCGAAGGGGCTGGCGAGCTCGCTGACGAAGTCGATGGAGGGGGTGATCTGGTCCATAAAAATTTTCTCCCGAGCGGCGTCAGTCCAGGTGCAAGCCGCCATTGATGTCGACGATCTCGCCGGTGATGAAGCCGGCCAGGGGCGAGATCAGGAAGCGCACCACGTGGGCAATCTCCTCGGGCTCGCAGAAGCGCCCGACCGGAATCTCGGCGAGCAGCTTTTGGCGCTGCGCCTCGGTCAGTTGTTCGGTCACCATGGGGGTGGTGATGTAGGCTGGCGCGATACCGTTTGCGGTGACGCCGTCGCCGGCGGATTCCCGCGCCAGCGAAAAGGTCAGGGCCGCCAGGCCGCCCTTTGAGGCGGTGTAGGCGGTCCCCGCGGTCAGGCCGCCGGTCTTCATGGCCAGCGAACAGATGTTGACGACGCGGCCCCAGCCCTCGGCCTTCATCCCGGGCAGCGCCTCGCGGCACATGTAGAAGGCGCCATCCAGATTGACGCCCATCAGCCGGCGCCACTCCGCGGGCGTGGTTTCGGCCACCTTGTCGTTGGACAGCACGCCGGCGTTGTTGACCAGCACCTGGACCGCGCCGCGGTCGCGCTTGATTCCGGCCCAGGCCGCGGCGACCGCCTGGGCGTCGCTGATATCCAGCGCCAGCGGGATGGCGTTCGCGCCGAGGCCGTCGGCCAACTCGGCCAGGCGCGCGGCGTCGAGGTCGACCATGATCACCTTGAGGCCATCCTCGATGAGTGCCTCGGAGATCGCCAAGCCAACCACCCCGGCCGCGCCGGTGACCAGCGTTAGTTTGCCCTGTAAAGATTTCATGCCTCTATCCCCGTCCTAGGTCTGTCCGGCGACCAACTTGCCGAGATAATCGCGCACCGCCGGCTGCGCGGTCAGGGTCTCGTAGTCGGGCGCCTGGCTGAGTCGGCCGTCGCGGACGAAGATGTAGCGCTCGCAGATCTCGCGCAGGATTTCAAGGTGGAAGGGTTCGTTCGGGTGTACGCAGAGGAACACCAGGCGCCCCTCGGCGCGCAGCTTGCGGAAAAAGTCGAGCATGAAGCCGATATAACCGTCCTGGGTGTTGAACTGCGGTTCGTCGAACAGGTGGATCATGGGATAGTCGGATTCGGCCGAATCGAGCAGGAAACTCGGCCGGGTCTTCTTGAAGTGGCGCACCTGATAGGACTGGTGATAGTGGATCGCCAGGCGATCGCGCTCGCGGTACTTGATGTTGTGGACGTTGCGGCCCAGGCAGCGGACCTGGCCCGCGCTCGGGCTGTTGGAGCCGGTAATCAGCTCGAACAGCGTGGTCTTGCCCGAGCCGTTGGGGCCCATCATGCCGACGATGGCCGGCTCCTCGATCGTGAAGTCGGCCTCGAGCCGGAAGGTCTCCCGCTTGTTCAGGAAACCCTGGGTGTAAACTTTGCGGAGCCGGTCGACCTCCAACAGGGGCGTGGTCATGCCGTCAGATCCCCAGCAGTCTGGTGCGCAGGGCGTTGTCTTCCAGCAATTCGGAGGTCGGTCCGGAATGCACGATTTTGCCCAGATCCATGATGTACACCCGGTCGCTGACGGCGAGCGCGCTATGTGCGTTCTGCTCGACGATCAGGACGGAAATTCCCTCGCCCTTCAGGCGTGAGATGGTTTGCATGACGTCCTGTACGATCTTCGGCGCCAACCCCTGCGACGGTTCGTCGAACAGGACCAGGCCGGGCGATCCCAAGAGCGCCCGCGAGATGGCGATCATCTGCATCTCGCCGCCGGACAAGTTCTCGCACTCCCGGTCCATGAGGTACTCGAGCGCCGAGAAGATTTCGAACATCTCGCCCATATTCCATTGCCGAAACCGAGTCCGTTTTATCGCGATCGAAAGATTTCGCTCCACGGTCAGGCTCGGAAAAATTCGCCGGTCATCGGGCACCCAGCCGACTCCGCGCCGCGCGATTTCGTGGGTCGGCAGGGCGGTGATCTCGGCACCGTCAAAGTGAATGGAACCATTTGTCGCCGGCGTCAGACCAAGGATCGAGCGCAGCGTCGTGGTCTTGCCGGCGCCGTTGGGGCCGAGCAGCGCGACCACCTCGCCTTCGTCGACGTGCAACGACGCGCGGAACAGCACCTGGCTTTCGCCGTAGCAGGCATCGATTTCCCGAACGTCGAGTATCATGCCAGCTTCCCCAGGTTGGACGCCTGCACCCAGGGATTTGCGCGCAACTCGTCGGGGGTACCGACGGCGACCACCTGGCCCCACTGGATGACGTTGATGACATCGGAGATACGGAACAGGAAGTTCATTTCGTGTTCGATGATGACGATGGTGACCCCTTCCTTGATCCGATCCACCATGTCGGCGAGTTTGGCGGTCGCTTCCGTGCCGAGCCCCGCCGTCGGTTCGTCGAGAAACAGGATGCGCGGCTCGGCGGCCAGCGCGATCCCGATTTCGAGCGCGCGCCGTTCGCCATAGGACAGATCGCTGGCCAGCACGCGTTCCTTGCCGACCAGCCCGACCTTGGCGAGGATCTGTTCGGCCTTGTCGTTGGATTGGGTATCGTTCGTCAGATCGTAAAGTATGTGCAGACCGCGCCGGCGCACTTCGGGCACGGCCAACAAAACGTTGTCGAGGGCGGTGTATTCGTCGAACACGTTCATCACTTGGAACGAGCGTGAAATTCCCATCTTGGCGATGGCGCCGGGTGATTTCCCGGTAATGTCGATGCCGTCGAACACGACGCGACCCCGGTCCGGCTTATAGCGCCCCGTCAGCACATTGAAACATGTTGTCTTGCCGGCGCCGTTCGGCCCCATAATCCCGCTCAGTTTGTGTTCCTCGAAGGCGAGATTGATTTCTTCCAGGACAACGTGATCGCCGAAACGTTTGTGCAGTCCCTGGGCCTCGAACAGCGCCATGATAGGCCTCACTCGCGCGCCGGCTCGACGGCCACCGGGGGTATCCCGGCGCCGCGGCGCCTATTCAGGTATGCGACACCGTCCTGCCACATGCCGGCGATGCCCTCGGGCTTGAACATCACCACCAGCATGAACATGAGCCCGTACCAAAGCAGCCAGGTTTCCGTGAAGGTGCCCAGAATGTCGCGGGCCAGGTAGTACACCACGGTTCCGATCAGCGCGCCCCAGAAGCTGACGAAGCCGCCGCCGATCAACGTCATCAGGACGATGATGCCCGACCACTGCAGCGACATCACCTGGACATAAGCGCCTTCCTGGGCCATGGCGAACAAGCCGCCGGCGAGCCCGGTAACCGCGCAGGAAATGGTGAACACCGCCCATTTGAAGAAGTAGACGTTGTAACCGAGGAAGCCGACCCGCATCTCGTTTTGCTTGATCGCCTTGATCACCTTGCCGAACGGCGAGTTGACCAGTCGCCACAGCACCAACACCGTGACCACGAAAACGGCGAAGGTGAAGTAGTAGAGAGCGTAGTTATGTTGCAGGGAAAACGAGACGAACCCGAAATCGGCGGGCAGGCGGGCGATATTAAGCATGCCGTCCTCGCCGCCGGTCAGGGTGGTCCATTTGCTGGCGACGAAAAAGAACACCTGGCCGAAGGCGAGCGTCAATAAGGCGAAGTAGATGCCGCGCCGATGCGAGATGAACAGCGCCACGGCGGCGCCGAACAGGGCCGTGATCGCGATCGCGAACAGCAATCCGAGCCACAAATTGGGCGCTACGTTGATCTGAAACCAGCCCATGGCGTAGCCACCGATGCCGAGGAAGGCACCGTGGCCGAAAGACGGCAGGCCGGTGTAACCAAGCAACAGATTGAAGCCGAGGGCGAAGATGATCCAGATCAGCACCTCGAGGCCTATATAGCTGTACAGCCCGACGCCTTCGAGCCACAGCGGCAAGGTGCCGAAAATCGCAAACGCCACCAGCATTTGCGGCGTGAACCAATTGGAGGTTATCGCGATCATGTGCCGCATGACTCAGCGCTCCAGCACGCTGACCTTGCCCATGAGCCCCCTGGCGCGGAACGTCACGACCGCCAGCAACAGAAGGTACATGGAAAGCAACGACCAATCCGAGTAGTAGGCGGCGGTCAGGCCGACGATCATGCCGACCATCAGCCCGGCGATAACCGCGCCCCAGAAACTGCCGATGCCGCCGAGCACGATGATCACGAAGGCGGGCACCACGGCGTCGACACCGACCTGCGGCCGAATACCCCAGATGGGCGCCATGATGATACCGGCGATCGCCGCCAGGGCGGTGCCGATGGCAAACACGAACAGCCTGAGCTTCGGCAGGTTGATGCCGAGGGCCCGGACCATTTCATTGTCATGGGCGCCGGCCTTGATGATCGCGCCATAGGGCGTCTTTTCGATAAAGCACCATAAAGCCCCGATCATGACGATGGAGAAGGCGGCCGCGAAAAACCGGTAATACGACCAGATCAAGTCGGCAAAGATGAAGCCGCCCCGAATACCCTTGGGCACCGGCAGTACATACTCACCGTGGCCCCAGATGATGCGGATGCCCTCTTCGATCACCAGGGCGGCCCCGAAAGTCAGCAACAAGCCATAGAGCGGGTCCTTGCCGTAGGTGCGCCTGAGACAAAGCTCGAGACCCATGCCGAAGACGCCGACGATCACCGGTGCGATCACCAAGGCGGCGATATAACGGGGGATGATACCGATGCCGAACCAGGGTTCGAGAAAGGGCGCGTCGAGGCCGCCTTCCGGGGTCACGATCACCAGCGCCATGTAAGCGCCGAGGGCGAACAAGGAACCGTGCGCCAGGTTGATGACCTCCATGACGCCGATGATCAGCATGAAGCCGAGGGCGATCAGGGCGAACAGTAGTCCGAGCGCGATACCGTTCACGAGATGCGGCAAAAGATTGAAAAGAAAGTCCATGACCGCCTTGATCGAAAAAAAAGGCCGGGCCTTCCGAAGAACGCCCGGCCAGTGGGAGGTATTACATCTCGTAGGTTGGCGTATCCGCGTAGGACTCCAGATGACACTCGGATTCGCTGGCGATTCGGACGGTTTCCGGGGCCATCACGTTGACGATTTTGAAGTAATCCGTGTCGTCCCGCGGCTTGTCCTGACGGGTCGCCAGATAGATCGTCTGCTGCACGTGGTGACTGTTCGGATCGATCACCGCATCGTGGTGCTGCATGCGGTCGGCGGCCTTCATGACGCGGCCTTCCAACTGCTTGATAACACTGATGTTGTTGGTCGATCCGGCGTCCTCGACGGCGCGCAGCAATTCACGCATGGCGACGTAGCCGTTGTAGGTGACGTTGCCCGGCACGTCGATGCGGGTATCCGGCCACCGGGTCTGGTAGCGCTTGACGAAGTCGGCAACGCCCGGCAGATCCAGATAGTGGTACCAGGTTGCGCCGAACACGCCGAACGCGGCTTCCGAACCGGCGCCATAAATGTCCGGCCAATCGAGCTGGTTGCTGAGCCAGGCCATCTTGGTGTCGAGCTTCAGGTCCTGAACCTGCTGGCGCAGGGCCTTGTAGTCGTCGCCGCCAACGGCGGTCGCGACCACGTCGGGCTTGGCTTGCTGCAACTTCAGCAAGATCGAGGAATAGTCCCGCGTGCCGACCGGCACCAGGATGTTTTCCATCACCGTGCCACCGAGCTTGCCGAGGATTTCCGCCGTTGCCTTCGACGTGTTGTGACCCCAGACATAGTCGTTGGTGAGCAAAATCCAGTTCTTGCCGAACTTGTCGACGGCGCCGGCGGCGGCCGCCTTCGCGAAGTTGGCGCCGGAACCGTCCCACACGAACTTGACGCGGTGGCAGTTCTTCGCCGATTCCGTGGGCGAGGAGGAATTGGTGTTGAAATACACCACACCGTATTTTTGGCACACCTGCGATATCGCGTTGGCGGTGCCGGACTGGATGGCACCGACCATGAAGGCCACGTTGTCGCGGGTGATGAACCGCTCCGCCACGCGCGAGCCGGTCGCCGGGGTTGTCTCCGTGTCGGCCCAGATGTACTCGACCTTGCGGCCGAGAACGCCGCCGGCGGCATTGGCTTCCTCGATGGCCATGATGGTGCCGCGCTTTTCGGCCTGGCCCGAGTTGGCGAACTGTCCGCTGGCATCGTGGGTCAAACCGATCAGGATCGGCTTATCCGTTGCTGCGGCATAGACGCGATTGAATTTCCAGGGTCCGAATACGGCGGCGGCCCCTGCCGTCAGCGCGGTGCCCTGAATGAGCTTGCGCCGTGTAATGCCTGTCTTCATAGCGTGTCTCCCTTGGACCTCATGCAGGCCACCATGGCCTTGCTGTTGCAGCCGGCCGTATGCCGGCAATCTACCGCCGATGCCTCCCGGTCACGGCGCCATGGAAACGGTCTCGAAATCGGCTGGAACCGTAATTTCGATGACCGTGTAATCGTCGGAATATTCCAGGACCCTGTGATGAATCCCGGGCTCTTGGTACATGCAGGACCCCACCTCGAAGCGGACTTCGCCCACACCTTCGAACTGGACCCGGGCCCAACCCTTGAGCACGTAGACCATCTGGAAATCCAGCGTGTGATAGTGCAGATCGCCGGCTTTTTCGAAGGGGCCGGAGGGCCGGATGACATGGGCCCGGACCTTGCCGCCGGTCGCCTCGACCATGCCCAGATCGCGGTAGTCGAAATAGTCGCGCAAGCCCGTCTCGAATACGGCGTCGCGCTCGTGGGTCACGTGAAGCCTGCCCTTGGCGAAGCTGGGATCCAGCGCGACCTCGGCGGCTTGGGGACTTTCCTGCGTCATGGCGCCGTCCTCGCTCATGACGCACGCTGCCCGACGATATCCACCCCGTTCAGCTTCGCCTGGGCTTCAATCAAGGAGCCCACCAGGCCCTCTTCGAATCCCAGCGCCAAACCTTGCTGAAGGGTGTCGTGAACCGACTTGCCCAGCGATCCCGCAAGCGGCACCGCCCCGGTCATCTGGGTGTAGTAGCGGAGGTCCTTCTCGGCGTTGGCGAGGCTGAATTGGAGGCCGGTAAACGCACCTTCGGCCAGCAGCTTGGGGACCAAAAGCTGGAAAATACCACTGTTGGCGCCGCCGGCGGAGACCACTTCCGCGAACTCGTCCAGCCCGACGTCGGTCGCGGCGCAAGCGCAGAGCGCCTCGGCGATAAGCCCGGCCTGACCCATGGCCAAGAAGTTATAGATCAGCTTGGTTTTGTGGCCGGCACCCACGTTGCCGACGTGGAATATGTTCTCGCAGAAAGATTTTAACGCCGGCTCGATTGCCGCGAAGGTCTCCTCGGAAGCGCCGACCATGGTGTTCAGGCGTCCGGCTTCGGCCTCGACCGGCGTGCGTGCGAGTGGCGCATCGGCCATCGCCGCGCCCTTGGCCGAAAGGTCCCCATTCACACGCGCGGTCATGGCGGGTTCGCTGGTCGAGCAGTCGACCACGATCAGCCCTGGGCGCGCACCGGCCAGCACGCCGCCATCACCGTAGATCACGGCCTCGACTTCGGGGGCACCGGTGACGCAGATGAAAACGATGTCGGATTGCTCGGCGATCTCCTGATAGCTGTTGGTCTCGGTCGCGCCGCGGTCCAGAAGGTCATCGAGCGGCGTCCGGTTGCGGTGCGCCATGGTCGTGACCGAAAAGCCCTTCTCCAGCAGGTTTTTAGCCATTCCGTGGCCCATCAGGCCAATACCGATAAATCCGATCCGCTTTGTCATGTCGCGCTGCCCTTCCCTGGCCTCATTTCCTGTTTACGGCGCCCACCCTAGGCGCTTCCAACGAGGATGGCAAGATAAAATCATATTTATTTTAGATCAAAGTACGATTTTATCTCTCAGATAATCATATTTAAGCGCAGCGACCCTGAACAGATCGTGACCGAACCCGGGTGGCGCGGGACGCACCGCGGGTAGCAGATCCGCGATCTACAATCGTTGCGTCACTCTGAACTGGCAGGGGTTGCCCACGCACAATCGAACACTGAGAGGCACGCTGCCCTGGAGCGCCCGGCTCTTGAGCGGGCGGTCCTTCAGCGCCCAGTCCCTGAGCCCCCGGGCTCTAATTGCGGGGCTCGGATCAGGATGCGACGGCGCGTTGGCGCTTTCGGCGCATGGCGATGGTCTTTGCGCCGTTTCGGATCGTTTGGTGCATGGCTCGTTCGGCACCGCGGCGATCGCCGTCGCGAATCATCACGAAGATTTGGCGATGGGCGTCGATATTGGCCTTGGGGACCGGACGTGTGACCTCGGTCTGTAGTTTGAACAGCACGCCAAGCACGGTGCCGGTGATACCCTTCAGCTTGCGAATCAGCTGATTGTGGCTGGCATTCAGGATCGCCAGGTGGAACTCCAGGTCGGCTTGGGCGAAGGCGGGGCGGTCGGCCGCGCTGTCTGCCATGCGCAGGAACGCGTTCTCCATCTCCTCGATGTCCTCATCGGTGGCGCGCATGGCCGCCAGGCCCGCGGCCTCGGGCTCGATCAACTCGCGCAACTCCTCGAGATCCTTAAGAAATGTGTCGTTGATGGCATCGGGGGTGTGCCAACCCAGGACGTCGGTGTCCAATAAATCCCACTCGGCGCGCGGCCGCACCCGGGTTCCGGCCCGCTGCCGCGCCTCGATCAGACCCTTTGTGCTCAACACCTTCATGGCCTCCCGGATCGCGGTGCGGCTGGCCGAGAAGCGCTCGATCAATTCCGAATCCGAAGGCAGGCGCTCGCCCGGCTTGAGGCCACCGGACACGATCTCCTGACCGAGATCGCCGATGATGCGCTCGTGGAGTGCGCGCGTGGTGTTTTTCCGCTCCGAGATTTGCTGCATGTTCCGCTTCCGGGTCGTTCTGAATAATACTATTTATTATAGACCCTGACGGAGCCTACGTCACGGGGCATCGCGTCCTGCCATTGTGATTCTGCGGCGGCGGCGGCGCAGCTCGACCTTGGCGCGGCCGATGACGGCGCGCATGGCGCGCTCGGCCCCGGCCCGGTCCCGGACCCGGATCCTGTCGATCACCCGGCCGTGCGCTTCAACCGCCTCCTGCAAGTCGACCAATCCGGGCCTCTGCAATCGAAAACTGAGCGTGAGCACGGTTTCGACGATACCGCTCAGGCGCTGGATGAGCAGGTTGTGGCAACCGGCAAAGACGGCCAGATGAAATGCGATATCGGCATCGTAAAACTCGGCCGGCTCCGCCACCGCAAGGGCCATGTCTTCGTAGGCGGCTTGTATCGCATCTATATCCTCCTCGGTCGCGCGTTCGGCGGCCAGGCGCGCGGCCTTGGGTTCGAGAAACTGCCGCAGTTCGACCAGGTCGCCCACCAGGGCGTCGCTGATGGTGTCGGGATCGTGCCAGGACAGGACGTCGGCATCGAGCAAATCCCACTCGGCTCGCGGCATTACTTTGGTGCCAACGCGCTGACGGGCCCGGACCAGCCCCTTGGCGGTCAAGACCTTCATCGCCTCGCGGATCGCCGTGCGGCTGGCCCGGAATCGTTCGATCAAGGCCGCCTCTTGAGGCAGGCGTTCGCCCGGCTTGATCGCGCCCCTCACAATGTCTTCGCCGATCGCGAGCACAATGGTTCCGTGAACCCCGGCCAGCGGGCTGCGGCGCGTATCTGGGAGTGCTGTCCTCGGCATGGCTCAGCCGGCCACAGCAAAGCCGGGAAGATCCGCCGCAGCATCCTCGCCGCACATTTTGTGCAGAATCGTGATTGTTTCGCTGGTGCCCGGCCCGGGCGGGGCAAGGATTTCGCCAGCATCGGCCGTGAGTATCATCGCGCAGTAAATCCTTAGATCATTGAACTTATTGGATAAACCAAATTTTCTGAGCATTGACATCACACCGGTCCCAAGCTCGAACTCCGTTCGCAACTTGCGGGAACACTAACATTCGGATTGCCTGAGTGCAATTAAAAATATTATTTTTAAATTGAAAAATTGGATT